>DSLMC04103__coassemble_254_pt1 | contig 80696 bp, 71 predicted proteins | sample DSLMC04103__metabat2_low_PE_018 | metagenome-assembled genome bin DSLMC04103 | reverse complement strand
AGCCCTACACATTTAATTCGTCGATACTGTGTTCAGTTTTCAAAGATCTATCCCGTTACCGCATATCGCAACGGCAACGATTTATATAATACCGAGATTTCCGACTAACGTCAAGCGGAATTTCCGACTTTCTTGATAATTTTTCGCACACCTTTTAACCAGCAAAAAAGAGGCCGCAACAGAACGTCACGTCCTCTCCTGCCATATCACAAAGTTAACCCCTTAGTCCGAAAAGCCCAAGCCAAAAGCCATCAACTTCACGGTCGAACAATGAGCCTCTTTCAAGGGACCTACTGCTGCATCATCATTTGACGGAACATTTGAAGAATCCCACCAACCATTCCGTTAAGAACGGCATAAACCACAACAAAAATCACCATCGCAATCATCGTCGCAAAGATCCAATCCATCCGCGAATCATCCTTGTTCTCCGCAATTGAAACAATGATTCCCACCGTAAAGATCGAAACAGCTAATGTTAACAAAATTGAACTAGCAATTGTAATATACTGGCAAATTTGCGGGCTTACCAAAGAGCATACTGCTAATAACAGCGATAACACCATCATCCAGTTACTGTAATGGAAAACACGATTAATGTACGTTAAGAAACCTTCTTGAACTCCGACAGCATACCGCTTAACAAGGTATGCCCCGATGAAAGTCACAAGCATTCCGACAATAATTGCCACAAACGAGAACGCCAATAATTGCCACCCAATTGTAAGAGGCGCCTTCCCACCCGCCATCCGGGCCCGCATCTGCAACGCAACAACAATCGTTTCATTTAAGGTAAACGTGTAAAGAAACGCTAAAACAATAATGTTAACAATCCCAGCCGCTTTGGGACCATCAATAACCGTTGCCGGGGCCTTTAATGATTGCCACAGCCATGAAAAGTATCCTTTAATCCCATTCCATACGCGCCGGCCAAAACCTGGCTTTACCTGTTCTCCTTCGGCTGCGTATGATTCAACGTCTTTCTTCTCGTCCTTTGCTGGCTTATCTGCCATCACTCTCGCTCCCTTCTAATCTCATACTCCCGATTCTAACAGATATTATGCCGAAAACATAATGGTTTTTCCGTTTCGCGCCCTAAACCAGATAACACAAGGAGGCAAACAATGATTCTCCCACGGTTACATAACCTTATACAAAAGAAAACGGGCGAAGGAGATTCCAACAAACCGTCTTTCCAGTACAGTTCAGCGTTCTCCACGCCCGTTTTCTATATCTCATCTTTATTAATTACTTTTTCTTGCGGGTAAACTTCGCCTTAATTCCCCGGCGAATTACCTGGAAGAAGGTCAATGAACGAACAATCCGGTCACCGCCGACGTACTTTCGAACCGCCCGCAGCGCTTCGTGCGGGTGCCGGGCCGCAAACGTAAAGGCCCCGCTCTTCCGTGTTCGAATCGTGAACCGGGGAATCCACCGCCCCTTAAACATTAAGAGGGCCACAACCACGTCGACTTCCTTCCACGGAATCTGGATGAAATCATCCAGGTTCTTTTCGTTATAGTATTCAAACGCCCGGTCGCCAATCATAATTTTTCCGTACGTCGGCAACCCCATAAACGAAGTTGCTTCCATCGTTAGATCAACCTTGGTATTAAGTGACTGAACCATTCTTTTCTTCCTTTCTAGGTAACATACAGGGGGTGAACTTCCTGTCCGCCCCCTGCATTAACTTAGTTCATTACCATTACAGTAATCCGATTACGTGGCCAACAACCCCGACAACAAACAGGGCCAGAATGATCACGATCGGTGAAACCTTCTTCTTCAGTAACCACATGCACAGTAGGGTTAACAGCATTGCTGCTAGTCCCGGCACTAACTGGTCTAACACGTTTTGCATCGTGGTAACCTTAACCGAAGAAAGCGCCCGTCCTTGACCGTTGTTGTACAGTTCAAGAGCCTTCTGGATCCCGTGGCTCCCCTTTGGCAGGGAATCCCAGTTAATGTAAGCACCCTTCTGCAGTGGCGTCTTGGAAACGACCGGCTTGAAGTCAATCTTAACCCACCGTTCGATTAACGCCCCGATAACGAACATCCCCATGATGGATGCTCCCCGGGTAACGGTTTGCAGTAACCCACCCGAAAGGTCCTTCGTAATTGCAGAACCAGCCTTGTAACCAAATTCCTGGGTGTACCACATGAAGGCCATCCGGAAAAGGTTCCATACCAGGAAGAACAGAATTGGTCCGAGAACGTTGCCGCCAATCGCCATGGCAGCACACAGGGAACCAACAATTGGCCGTACCGTGAACCAGAAGACTGGGTCACCAACCCCGGCCAGCGGGCCCATCATTCCGACCTTAACCCCGTTGATTGCGGCGTCGTCGACCTGGCCGCCGGCAGCCCGCTCTTCTTCCAGGGCCAGGTTAACCCCAAGAATTGGGGAGGCCACAAACGGCGTCGTGTTAAAGAATTCCATGTGCCGCTTTAAGGCTGCGACCTGGTCTTCCTTCTTCGTGTATAACTTCTTAAGGGCCGGTACCATGGAGTAGCAGTACCCACCGTTCTGCATTCGTTCGTAGTTCCACGAACCCTGCAGGAACGTCGACCGCCACCAAACCTTTAGCCGGTCAACCTTTGATAACTTTGTTTGGCTTTCTGTTGCAAATGTATTTTCCGCCATCGTTGCTCAATCCTCCATTCTAGTAGTCATCCAGGATATCGCCGAGCGGGTCACCTGTGTTACCGCTCCCGCCGTTGTTACCGTTGCCGCTTCCGTTGTTAGCCAGGTTCAGGTAAATCAGCGTCAGCGCTAACCCGATTAACCCGATGGCAAGCAGCGTTAGCTTGCTGAAGACGGCAATTACAAACCCAAGGATAAAGAACGGCCAGACTTCCTTGTTGGCCATCATGTTGATAACCATGGCGTACCCAACGGCCACAACCATGCCACCACCGATGGTCATTCCGGCTGATAACCAGCCCGGAATTAGGTGGAGGGCAGCCCGCACACCGCTAACCGGGATAACCAGCAACAGGGCAGCTGGAACTAAAATCCGGATCCCTTGCAGGCAGGTTGCAACCCACTGCCAGAAACCAATCATCCGGAAGTTTCCGGCGTTGGCCGCAGCATCCATCAAGTGAGAAATAGCCACACAGATGGTCCGCACAATCATGTTCAGGAATAAACCGGCAACGGCCAGTGGAACGGCAATCGCAACGGCCGTCCCCACGCCGTGGATTCCCTGACCACCCTGAACCAGGATAATCGTGGAAGCAACGGATGCTAACGCAATATCAGGCGCAACGGCCGCCCCGATGTTTGCCCAACCAAGAACCATCATCTGGAGCGTTCCACCGAGGACCAAACCAGCGGTTAAGTTCCCGGTAACCAGTCCGATCAGCGTACATACAACGATTGGTTGGTAAAATTGAAATTGGTCCAAAATCCCATCCATTCCGGCCAGGAACGCGATGATTAGGACCAGGATCTTCGCAATCAATGTCATGATCTGTTTTCCTCCTTAAAATATGAGATCAAATAAGTGCTTCTCTGTCATACTCCCCCTAATTGAGCATGATTACTTCTTTTCCAGTTCTTCGCGGGCCTTGTTGACCAGGCTCATCATATCTTCTGGATTGTCACCAGGGACCTTCCGGACATCGAACTGGATTCCCATTTCCTTCAGCTTGTCGTAGGTCTTAACGTCCTCCATGTTGAGGGACAGCACCTTGTTGACGGCAACCTTCCCTTCGGAGTGGGCCATGGAGCCGATGTTTAACGTCTTGATGTCGACCCCGCCTTCGATTGCCTTGAGGGCATCTTCCGGCGTTTCAAACAGCAACAGGGCCTTCGTATTCCCGAAGCGTGGGTCCTTAGCGACCTCAATCATTTTCTTAATTGGAATAACGTGGGCCTTAATCCCAGCTGGGGCAGCCTGTTGAATCATCGTCTTCCGCAGTTCGTCGTGGGAAACGTTATCCGACACAACGATGATCCGGTCCGGGTTAACCGACTTGGACCACGCCGTTGCCACCTGCCCGTGAAGGAGCCGGGAGTCAATCCGGGCCAATCCAATCTTAATATGGCCATCACCAAGGACAGTGCCTTCAGGGATGGCACCAGTGGGCTGGTCGTGCTGCTCAGGTTGAGCAGTGTCAGCAGCGCCGGCTGGCATTAGATCTTCTGGCATAGTCTTCACGCCGTCCTTAGCAACCCCCACGATGTGCGTGGCGATTTCCTTGGCGGACGCATCCTGCATGGTCATCCGGGCGGTGTAGGCCTCGATCACCATCGGCAGGTTCATACCAGTAACGATTGCCCAATCCTTATCCTCATTTTCGCCCAGGAGAATGTTGGCCTGGTTAAACGGCGTTCCACTCCAGAGGTCGATTAAGAATAAGACGTGGTCGGGATCGTCAAATGAGTTAATGGCGGCTTGCATCTTAGCGCGCACGTCGTCAGGGCCTTCATTCGGCATGAGGGTGCAGGCCTTAACGTTTTGCTGATCACCAAAAATCATTGAACCTGACTGGAAGATGCCATCAGCAAAGCCACCATGACTGGCAAGGATAATTCCTACCATGTGTAATACCTCCTAAAAATATTATGTACCTCGTGGCACATGCGCCACTCAAAGGAAACAAATTGGGGCGTTAAACGAGGTGCTTTTCGCTTAAAATCCGCCACAGGTCCCGGGACGAATCCCGCGCAACCTGCCGCAAATCCAGTTGAATTCCCCGGGCATGCATCCACCGAAAGGCCGCGATGTCAGTTGCATCCACGGCAACGGCGTTTGTTACCATCTGCCGGCCCGCGCTGAAACTCAGTGAGCCAACATTCACGCTCTCAACGGCGAGCCCCGCTTCAATTAAGAGGCGGGCGCTTTCAGGCGTTGCGGTGATAATCATGACCTTGGTAGAAGCAAGGCGGGAATCATCAACAAGCCGGCAAGCCTGGTCAACCGTGAGAACATTCACGGGGATTCCAACCGGCGCCGCCTGTTGCAGCAGAACCTGGCGGAGCGGGTCGTGGGCGGCCGCATCATCAACCACGAGAATCCGATCAAGCCGAAACGCTTTTGCCCAACTGGTCGTCACCTGCCCGTGAAGTAACCGGCTATCAATTCGTAATAATTGAACCTGCATTGCTTTGCGGACTGGTAATCGCTTCCCGTCCCGTTAAATCTCCTTTGTAATGGTTTCCAAAAAGTATCATACACCCGTTTTCCGTAAAATAGTGTATCGCCCTAAGTGTATCGTCCTAAATCCCGTACTTACCGGCAAAATAAAATAAAAAAAGCCTTGACACACATTTTGATTGTGTATCAAGACTGTGTATTATTTCGGTTGATACTGTTCGGCCAATAACTGAACAATGTAGTACTCTTCCTCGGGGGCCAACCGGACATTAACCCTTTCCTCTAACCAAGTTGTTGCCCGGTGGACCTGGTCCCAGATCGCGGCCTGGTCTTTCTGGGACGTCGCCAACGTTGGCTGGTCAATGGTCAGAGGACTAGCCGTCAACGTGCGTTCAATCGCCCCTGCAAGGTGCATAATGATGCTCATCCGCTGCGTATTATCCAACACGAGCGGCGCAGTATACTGCTTGCAGTATTCCCATAAGACCGGCGTTAGTTTATCAGCGTTAATGAAAGTAAAGTACTTTGTCAGGTACTCCTGCAAGACGCCCATTGTCAACTTCGGCGACTGGTTAATGGCCGTATGCTGGGCAGGAAGCTGGTGGTCATCCTGCGTTACCTGCGCAATAAACTGCGCGGCGCCCCCCTGGAGAAGGTCCTCCAGGCTAATGAACGGCCGATCCAGCGACGGCTTCACTACCCCAGTTGCCCCGAGGACATTGTACTTCGTCGTAATCGTTGCCAGCTCATCCTGCAAGCCGACCACCGAGACGGGCAGAACGTCGACATCCTGCACCCCCTGGGCAGCCAGCTGTTCTTCCAGCAGCCGCTTAATTTTTTTGGCTGTCCCTTCTCCACTGGAACAAATCGATAAAAGCGCCCGCGGCCGGGTATCCGTGGCATCCACGACGGCCTGCATCTTCTTCATTAACGGCCGGCCCGGCTCGTCGTTTCCCCGGAAGTATCCGTGAAACTCCCGCAACTCGCCGTAGATTGTGTCCAAGTCGGCCCCCACAAGTGCTGTTTTCCGCGCTGCTTCCAGAACCATCGCCGTTGTAACCATGTTAATGGTCCGGACTTCGATCCCCGTTTCAGTCGTTAGTTTCCGACTAAACGTTGCGAGGGAGCCCATGTCAACTAAGAGGAGCACCCCGTTTCCCTGGTCCACCTGCTGCACTGCCCGGGTAATTCCCGTAAACGCGGTTGTTGGGCTCATATCAAGCCCCATGTCAAAGGCGACCACGTTGTTTACATCGAGCAGTTGCCGGACCACCTGAACCATCGAGCTGGCCGTACTGCTCCCGTGTGCAGCGACTACCACCCCGACGGTTCCCGTTCGTGAATCCTCCTTTAGGGAAATCAACAGGGCCGCTAAATAGTACACTTCAGACCGCGGAACCGGGAAATGGAAGTGTTCTTCGAGAAGCTGTTTGACTTGCCGGGCAAGCTGAAGTTCCTGACGGTTTTCCTTCACCATTGCAATTAGGTTGGAGGAAACCGTCCGCAGTGATTTCCCCGTCTGCACCCGCTTAGCAAACAAACTCAGGTGTAAGCTCATCGCGTACACAAAATTATTTCCCAGGGAATAATCAACCTGCGGCTCGAGGTGCTGCTTAATTTTCCTGGTAAGGTCAATAAATTCCTGGTCAACCAAATCCTGCAGAGAGCGGTCATTCCGCTGTTCTAGGTCAGCTTCCCGGTAATACGTCTTCATGTGAACGTTAATGTCCGTCTTAATGAAGTTATTAATCGCTTCCTGGTCAAGCCCCTCCTCCTTAAGAACGGCCGCCTTATGCCCAATAATTTCGTAAAGGTTGTACGGCAGTTCGTAGGAGTCCTGGCTTTCAGCGCCCGTTGTCCCGTCCGGGTGCACCACCATGGTCGCATCAACAAGTCTGGTTAGTTCGGTTAACGCGTTGCGGTCATTGGCAATCCGCGACATCCCCGCCTGAATCTCCTGGGGAAGCTTGTCAAAGGTAACGGCAATTTCATCCCCCTGTTCGTCCATTCCATCCAGGAAGGCCTGGGCGCATACGAGTTGAACCGCCGACTTTAACTGGGCAACGTTCCCGAACGAAATGCCCCCAATCAACGCCTTTACCACGTCCTCATCCACCCGGATGTTCCGGTCAATCCGGTTGGCTTCAATTGTCAACAGGGTTTGAAGGAGTTGAAGTCGTTCTCGCATCGTCCGCTGGTTAAACCCTGGAATCTGAATGGTAATCGGAATGCGACGAACAAACTCCTGTAATTGGGTACTTTCCGGCGACTCGGTCGTTGCACAAATAATCCGCACGGCCGCCTGCTGCTCACGCTGCTGTTCCCCCACTCGGCTGTAGGTCCCGTGTTCCATGAAATAAAACAGCATTTCCTGGGCCGCCGGGGGAAGCCGGTGTGCTTCGTTCAACAGGAGCATCCCCCCGTCAGCCGCTTGAAGAAGGCCCGCTTCCTGCCCGTCAACACTCCCGAACAGCCGGCGCATCACACCTTCCGGAGTATGCGCGTAGTCGGCGCAGTTAAGGACGGTCAGCTGCGGGGTGGTGATTAGCTGGTTGGCAGCCGCAAACTGGTTCATCGCCGTTGCAAAGAACGTTTTCCCCACCCCCGTCGGCCCGGTTAGTAAAACGTTTAATCCGTGAGGGGGATAAAGCAGGGCGGCCTTAGCCTGTTCGATCTGGTTCTTCAAACTTGTATCCCGGCCGATCATCCGGTCAAACCCGCCAAGTGGATTCCGCTGGCCCTTCCGGTGGCGGGTCAAGATTGTCCCCTCATTGTTATCCTGAACCTGGACAATGTCCTGATGATCCGCCCGGTGGGCCACCTGGGCGGCGGTCATGTACCGAACAGGACGGGTCCGCGTTTTGGCAAGCTTCCCCGTTCGGACCAGGTCATTTAGTTCCTTACTAACGTTCGGCCGCGCAATTCCAAGGGCGGCCGCAATTGTTGTGGTCGTAATTCCATCCGGATATTCCCCCAGGTGGTCCGTAACGTACTGCCATACCCGTTCCCTTCTAGTCGGCATGGTTCATCCCTCCTCATAGTGTATCCATTGTGTATCATATCATGGCAGCCCTTCCGGACGGAACCCTTGCCAATCTATGCTAGAATGACCGTAAACTATCCGGAACGGAGGAATTCTTATGCCTAACTCACCCATTACCCGCCACGAAAAACGCGCCCGCCTCTTTACCATCATCCGAGTTCTTAAAAAGTACGATGCTGCCCGCAACTTTATTCACCAGCAAAACCCCGCGGCTGTCCGCAAAGCCCTTGAAGAACTCGGTCCCACCTTTATCAAGGCAGGCCAGATTCTTTCGACCCGCCCGGACCTTGTTTCTCCTGCCTACATTACCGAATTCCGGAAGCTCCAGGATAACGTTCCCGCCGACGATTTTTCGACGGTCCAGCAGACGTTTACCGCCCAGACAGGAAAAACCATCGCTACCGTCTTCGCTTCCTTTGATCCCCAACCGTTTGCCTCCGCTTCAATCGGGCAAACCCACCACGCCACCCTCAAGGACGGCACCCCCGTCGTTGTCAAGGTGCAGCACCCGAACGTTCGCCGGCTCGTCCGGACAGACCTCGCTCTTTTCCAGCTTGCCGTTCGCATGCTCCGGTTAACCCCCGAAATCGGTGCGATTGACCCGGCCGAAGTTCTCAGCCAAATTCGGACGTCACTGACCACCGAAATCAACACCGCCATTGAGATTAAAAACGGCGTCCGGTTTTACCAACTGAACAATAACGATGGCGTTATCCGGGTTCCGCGGGTGTACACCGAGTATTCGACCCAAAAAATTCTCGTTACAACGGCGATGCCCGGAAAAAGCATTAAGGACTACGTCACCGAACCACTGAGTTCCGACCCGCAACTTGCTGCCCAGCAACAGGCTGAACGCCGGGAGGTTGCCCAGGTCCTCGTCCAAAACTTTATTAAGCAGGTCTTTCACGATAACTTCTTTCACGCCGATCCCCACCCGGGAAACATCCTCTTTTACCGCGTTACCACTAAGGATAAAACCCGGCACACCGTGGCGCCTCAAACCCTTACCCAGCGACTAACGGGGGATTCGACCGTTACGGTACAAAAGGGGGCGCCCCTCCCCGATTACCGGCTGGTTTACCTGGACTTTGGGATGATGGGAACGCTCACCCCTGATTTAGTGGACGGAATGGCCAACGTAATTATTGCCCTTACGACCGGTGACACCCACGAAATTGGGAAGGCCATTCTTGCCGTCTGCAACCGTACCGGCACCGTTGACGAGGAGGAGTTTTACGGCGAACTGGGTTCCTTCCTGGCCCCGTACCTCACACTTGGTTTGGGGCAGATCGACTTTCCGGTAATGCTGTACAACATCATTGCCCTCTGCCGGAAAAATAACCTCCAGGTCCGCGCCGAAATTACCCTCCTGGTAAAGGCGTTTGGCTCCCTTGAAGGAATCGTTGCCCAGCTAGACCCCCACCTCTCCCTCATGGACGTCGCCCGGCCGTTTGCTAAGGAATACCTCAAGAGTCACTTTAACCTTCGCCGGGAAACGGAAGCAGGAATGCTTACCCTTCTCCAGGCCCTGCATACCCTGCCCCAGCTTCCCACCCAGTTAACGCGGACGCTTTCCACGTTTAACCAGGGGCAAGCCCGCTTAACCGTTAAGTATAAGGGACAGGAACGCCTGGTTGATCGCCTAGAACAAATCGCATCACGACTGAGTATCACCATCATCCTGGCCGCCATCATTCTTGGTTCCTCCCTGCTGGTAGCGGGCAGTCCCCACTCCGGCGTTGCTCGACTGGGGGTGTGTGGCTATGTCATTGCTCTTCTCATCATCGGGAGCATGGCTGGTGCCCACCTCCGCCGGTGGTTCCACCGGTGGCGGCACCGGAAATAACCAGCAGGCTAAATGGTTGTAATTACTATTTGGCGCGATATACTAAGGGTGTAAGGAAGTTAATTCCCGATAAACCACACGAAAGGAAGTTTTGACTATGGCAAACGAATTAAACAACCGGTTAAATGATCTGATGCAGCGGCGGGATGACCTCTTCAACAACTTCGGCCAGTCACTGTTTAACTTTGGCTCTACCAACGAAGAAATGAAGACCGACATTTCCGAAACTGACAAGGATTACAAGGTCGTCGTCGATCTTCCTGGCGTTGATAAGAAGGACATCAGCGTTGACTTTAAGAACAACCAATTAACGATTTCAGCTAAGCGGGATTCGTTCTCAGACGAAAGCGATGCAAACGGCAACGTCATTTCAAGCGAACGGAGTTACGGCCGGTTCACCCGGTCATACCGGTTCCCGAACGTTGACCAGGACAAGATTAGCGCCAAGTACGAAGCCGGCGTCCTCAAAGTTATCCTGCCAAAGACAGCGGAAGAAATTTCAAACACAAAGCGAATTCAGATTAACTAGTTTACTGGATTCGGGATTGAGTCTTAATCCCAGCGAATGAATCGCTGGGATTTTTGTATTGGACGAAGCAAAGTTTTATGATAGCGCTTGCAAAAATGGATCCATGGTGGTATAAAGAGAATGTAAGGAGTCAGTGGATTCCCACCTAGGACGAGGGATTATCCGATCGCACTTGAACCAGCAATGTTACTTATTCAGGGGGAGCGACGGATGCCCGGGCGTCCATTTACGGAATTACCGGATATGCGTTCCGGAGCGAATCAATTAAGAAAAGGACGTGGGGATAATTAAGATTCCTTTCATTAACTTAATCAGCTGCGTTTCCTAGCGGTTATTTAAAAGCGGGGGAGAACCACTTGAACCTCCACGCAGAACAATCGGTTATGCCACTAGTAAACGGAGCTTTTATTTTGCGTTCATTTACTACGACTTAGCGTTAATAAGTAGCAAAAAGGGGTTATGTTCTGTATACATAACCTCTTTCCTGTTTCACGTGAAACTAAATCATTCCGCCCGCCGAAACGCACGAACAACCCGCCAATAGAGTAGACCGCCAACAATGCCCGTCAATACGTCCGCCACCGGTTGGGCCCAGAGAACTCCCAGGTAGCCGGTCAGCGGGATTAACACGGCCAGGGCCGCCACGTAGAAGAGTCCCTGACGGGCAATTGCCATGATAAACGCACTGCCCGCCTTTCCCGCTGACTGAAAGACGGTCGTAAAGACCATTACCGCACCAATAAACGGCGTTGTCAGAAGAAAAATCCTCATCATCGTCGTTCCCGTCCGAATAATCACCGGATCATTCATGAAGAGCCGCATCAAAAACGGAGCTGCTAACATCAAGACCACCGTTCCAATCGTGGCGTAACCCACTTCAACCAACAGATCAAACCCAACCACGGCAGTGAACCGTTTTTGATTTCTTGCCCCGTAGTTATACCCCACCAGTGGCTGAGCCCCAAAGGCAAAGCCCACCAGAATCAAAATAACAATCATATCAATCTTCATCACGATTCCGGCCGCCGCAATTTTAGTTGTTCCGTAGGGAACCAGGCATTCGTTTAACACCATTAACCCAAAACTCTGCATGAGGTTTATCAGGGACGCCGGGACTCCAATCACAATCACTTCCTTCACCCACTGCCAGGTAACCCGCAGCTGGCGCGGATCAACCGTGATGACCTGGCAACGGCGAATCACGTAGTACAAGTACAAGAGGTCGGTTACAACGTATCCCAGGACCGTGGCAACGGCTGCCCCAGCCGCTCCCATATGGAAGCCAAAGATGAATAGTGGATCGCAACAAATGGTTACGATTGTCCCAGCCACCGACCCAATCATTGCTTCGGTAGCGAGTCCTTCCGTCCGGAGTAAGTTTGTCGGTACCAGCGAGAAAATAATAATCACCGCTCCAAGCGCCATAATTTGGTAAAACCGCCGGGCTTCCCCCCACGTTGCGCTCGTTGCCCCTAACAGCCGGAGCAGCGGATGCTCCAGGGCAAACATTCCAAGCGTAACCACTACTCCCAAAGCAACTGCTCCGAACGTACAAAAGCTGCTAATGCGGGTACACGTTTCCCGTTTCCCCTCACCAAGGTAACGGGAGATGAGCGCCGCCCCGCCCAGGCCGAACATATCCCCCATTGCTAGCATGAACGAAAAAAGTGGGGTACAAACCGTTACCGCTGCCACCATCGCTGGCTGGTGGGTCTGGGCAATAAAGAAGGTATCAATTAAGTTGTAGGCCATGCTAACAACCATACTCAACACTACCGGTAAAGCGAGCTTAAAGTACGCTTTCGGTACCGGTGTCCGGGCAAATAACTCATCCATAACCGTAAAATCACTCCGTCATTATTAGTCTACGAACCACCGTAGCATAAATTACCGGCACGCGTAAGGATTATTTCCCAGGAAATATAAACGCTAACGGAAAAGAAACGGGAAGACTGGGGCATCAATCCCAGTTTTCCCGTTTTTTGAAGATTAATCTTTAAACGCGGTCCTATTTTGCTAGTTGTGCGGCGTACTCAATCCCGTGGTCATCCAGATAAGCCTTAATTTGCGGAATTGTAATAAACGGCACGTGCTGCTCGGCCGCTAGCTGCGTTAATTCCGGCCGCCGGGCCATGTGCCCGTCCGGCTTCAACACTTCGATAATCACCGCAACCGGCGCCTTCCCTGCCAGGTAGGCCAAGTCAACCGCAGCTTCTGTGTGGCCCGTCCGCGCCCGGACGCCCCGCTCCTCAGCAATCAACGGCTGAATGTGGCCGGGATGGTTAAACTGGTTCGGCGTTGCCTGCGCGTCCGCAATCAGGTTAATGGTGGCCGCCCGGTCAAAGGCTGATACCCCGGTTGTAACCCCCGCCGCATCAAAGCTTGCATCGGTTGTCACCATAAACGGCGTTCCGTTCGGGTCCGTACTGTGCTTAACCATCATCTTGAACCCGAGCTTTTCTGCAATCCCAGCGCTAATCGGAACGCACATCAACCCGTTCGCCAATTTTAACATCTGGTAAACGGTTTGCGGCGTAATGTTTTGGCCTAACGCAACGAGGTCTCCTTCGTTTTCGCGGGATTCATCGTCCGCTAAAATGATAAACTTTCCCGCCTGCAATGCAGCGATTGCTTCGTCAACAGTATTAAAGTGCTCTGTCATTTGATTGGCTCCTTTATCTTCCTTGACCACGACTTCATGCGACACCTTTATACTATTACGAACAAAATTCAATTCAACCCTTTTAATGTACGTAATTATTTGTATAATTAATACGTGCTGGGGCTAAAGTAATTAATGTTATAGAATATAACGAACGATGTCCTTTAGGAAAAGCGCCGTTATTCGGCTCCTCTTCACTTTTTACCTTCCTTATTCGGAAATTCCCTCATCTGCCAGTCGCCCCTTCGGAGAAATGCTATAATGGGGACATGCGAAAATATACATTACCAGTGGTTCTGCTGATCCTTAGCGTCATCATCCCGTGGACCGTTAACATGTTTACGACAATCGGGGTAAACGGCACAATTAACAAACCGCACTGGATTTCCTGGACGGCTAGTGCACTGTTAATTTTAGCGGCAATTATCACCGCAGTGATGATCCATAAGCACAACAAGTAGAATCCCAACCAAAAAGAGGCCCGTGAATAACGGACCTTTTTTATCTTACTGAATATTATCCTTCAGGTAGTCGTACAACATCGCGTGCCGGACATCCTGGGCGTCAACCCCGAGAACCCCGAGAATGCGGTAGGCGAACGCTAATGCGGTTGCCGGCCCCCGGCTCGTGATGATCTTTCCTTCCTGATCAACAACGGTAATGTCCTCCGTGAAATGCCCGTCCTGAGCGTGGGTTTCAATTTCCGGGTAAGAAGTATACGTGCGACCATCAAGTAACCCGTAGCGCCCCAACGCCATTGGAGCCGCACACATTGCCGCGTTCCACTTTCCGTTCGCATGCCGCTGTTTCATCAATGCCATTAGCTGGTCACTGTCACGCAGGGCCGTTGCGCCCCCCATTCCGCCAGGAAAGATTACCACGTCGTAGTCTAACAAGTGATCCCCGAGGACCGCGTCACACGTTACCGTAATGCCGTGACCGCCCGTAACCATCCGGTCCTCTAACCCAACCATGGTGACCTGCACTCCGGCCCGCCGCAGAACATCAACCTGCGTTAGCCCTTCAATTTCCTCAAATCCTGGGGCAAACATTACTGCTGCCGTCTTTGTCATTCCAAACTCCTCCTTCTTTTAATCCTTATCCATTACCGCGCCGGTAAACGCATTAATCTGCCGGTACGTGACGTTGCCCGTCGTTTTACTCCGGATACTAAAGACCCACGTGGGAACGTAAATCACGTGCTGGTTTGCTGCTAACAGCTTCGTGTACCCCAGCCGCACCCACTGAACCGTCGAGTTACTGTTAATCTTATTGTACTGATACAGTGCGATTAACGCCCGCTTAGCGCTAATCATCCGTTGCTTTTTCGGCAACCGCCGGGGCGTTTTAACGTACCCCTGCGTGTACCCCGTCACGATTCCGTTGCGCACATTAAACCGCACCTGACCGGCCTGGGTTAACGCGGGAACTCCCTTAAAGCTTTGCGTATAAACGACCTGGTTTTTTGTCGATAGCTGTCTGTCATACCGGTACTGCTTACCGTTAACCACCCGGGTCCGAATGACGGAATTCAACACCCGCGTTGGGTGCTTCACGTTAACGTGGATTGCCGTGGCAAACGTTGCCGTTAGTCCCTGATTATTGTCAGTCCAGTTTTCATCGTGAAGGCGCCCGGGTTTATTCCGAAAAACATCCGTTTCCGGGCTGACCACGTAGTACCCCCACTCCCGCTTATCAGGAAGCTTCCCGTACGTAATCTGATCCTCCTTAATGTTTCGGAGAACCAGCGCCGTTGAACTTGTCGGGCTGGTATTGGTCACGCTTAGGAGGCGGGCCTGTTGGGTAAATGACCCCACCAGGAAAATATCGAGTGCGATAAACGCAATTAGAAAAATCCATTCAATTCGCTTGAAATTCATCCCAATTCCTCCTAGTGGTGGGCAATAACCCGTTGATAATCCTGCCACTGGCCGTTTATCCGGATAAAGTAGGTTGGTGTGAGGTCAGCAACTTCTCCCGACGCCTTATTCGCATGCCATTGGTAGCCCACCGTAATTCCCGTTACCTTATCCGCCGAAATTCCCGCGGCCGCAAGCTGGTTAAACACCTCTGCCGTCGCTGGAAGATGAACCTGGTGGGCCCCCGCCCCAGACGGAATTGCCACCTGAAGGCCATACTGGGAAAACGTCACCGAAGTCGTGGCCGTGGCCGTTTGCCGAATGGTATACATTCCCCGACTAACCGGTGAGATGATTGGAAAGCCGGCCACGTAACTACAGTAGGTTGCCGTATGATGCGACTGCGAATAACTTAAAAAGTGAACGGCGGTTAGCCCGACATCCAGGTCATTCAACCGCTTAACGTTACTAGTTAGAACCGTCGTTGCATCATCCGGCTGCCCCCGGCGACGGTACTGGTCGTATGCAATCACACCTTCTTTTTGATTAACGGTTAGGCGCTGGTTGCTATCAGTATACGTTGTCGTGTTTGCCTGCTGCCGCGAATCAATGGTATACGAGCTATTCGCCCCCATTAACCGGGTAACGAGCTGGTTAGCCGGCTGCTTATTTACAAGATAGCTGACCTGCGGCAAACTCAGCCCGGTCGGGTACGTCACCGTCATTTTACCGGCAATGCGCTGGAACGTTACGGGAGTGCGCTGGCCTTTCAGCGTAACGAGGGTATGAACCATGCGCCGGACCGCCGTTCCCCGAACCGGTACTACGTACTCCTGGCGATGGGCGTCGTCCAGTAAGTACAACCGGTCAGGTTTCTTCGTAGAAATCAACACGTGGTTGACCTGAAAAGATGCACCACTTCCCCCACGACGAAGCAGTTTTTTAAACAGTCCGCCCGGAAGTGGATCCGGATAACTCAAAATAACCGTATCAGCCCGGTGAAACTCACCCTGATAATCATGAGCAGTCAGCGCAACCGGTGTTATCCGGTCGGCATTCGTCGCCGCTAATCCCCGCTGAATTACGTGCATTGCCTCATTTGTTTTGGACTGAACCTGCTCCTGCTTTCCGCCTCCCCGGTTAATCACAACCGTTGTGGGAACGTACAGGTCACTCGCCTTCCAGGTCGCCGTCTGCGTTGTTGGTTGTCGGAGCGTCGGCGTCCGTTTACTGTGTGGCCGCTGAAAGGGGTTGGCCCATATCAAAAACGAGAACGTAACACTAACAATCAGGGCAAAGAGCAGCGCAATGTGCAGCCAGTTTTCCCGAAGCCACCTAAGCATCTTCATCCCACAGGTCTCCTTCCTCGTATTCTTCCGACGGGAGGGAAATAAAGAACGTTGAGCCCTTTCCTTCCGTGCTGGTTACCCAAATCTTCCCGTGCAGAAGCTCAATTACTTCCTTGGAGATGGCTAACCCCAGACCAGTCCCCCCCTGGGCTCGCGAACGGGCCTTATCAACCCGGAAGAACCGGTCGAAAATATGGTCGATGTCCTTTTTCGGAATTCCTAATCCCTGATCAGCCACACTCAAAACAACGTTGTTGCCCTCCTGTTGCAGACGGCACGTAATTGTTCCCCCATCCGGTGAGTACTTCACCGCATTGGTCATGATGTTATCAATCACCTGCGTAAACTTATCCTGGTCGACCTCCGCCCACAGGCTTGTTGCCGTAAAGTCCCGCTTAATGGTGAGTTGCGGTTTCCCTTCTTCCCGGTTTTTAGCAAGCATCATATCAAACCGGTCAAGGATGTAACTAAACAACTCGTTGATGTTCACGAGTTCCAGTTCAAGCTTGACCGTGCCGGAATCCATCCGGGACAGGTTTAGCAGGTCGTTAATCATCCGGATCATCCGGTCGGTTTCATCCTGCGTTACCCGTAAAAATTCCGGCGCAACTTCCGGGTCCTTCCACGCCCCTTCGTTAAGGGCTTCAATGTAGCTCCGAACACTTGTTAACGGCGTCCGTAATTCATGCGAAACGTTGGATACAAACTGCCGCCGTTCCCGGTCAACCCGTTGCTGCTCGGTAACATCGTGCAGAACGCAAACCAACCCCGCTGTATAGCCCGTTTGGCGCTGAATCAGGGAGAAGAACGCCTTTAAAATCTGCTCGTGGTCGTCGTCAGACAGGTTAATCTTAATTTCATCCTGCTTTTCGAGCAGGTCACGAAAGGCGTACTGCCCGCGAATTCCTAAAACGTCCAGGATTGATTTCCCAATCACGTCATGCTCCGCGACACCTAATAACGCACACGCCTTATCGTTAATGATGGTAATCAAGCCCCGCCGGTCAGTCGCCAGCACCCCATCAGACATGTGGGTCAGCACGCTGTCAAGACGGCGCCGCTCCGCTTCCGTTGAGGCCTGGGCGTTTTCCACCCGCACTGAGAGGTCGTTGACCGCCGTGGCAAGTTCCCCTAGCTCGTCGTTCCCGTACACCTTAACCCGGCCCGAGTAATCCCCCCGGGCAATCCGGGTGGTCTGCCGCTTCATCTCTTCGATTGGTTGGGTAATCGTCCGCGCAATCAGCAGGGCCAACAATAACCCGACCACCGTGGCAATCAGCGATGCCGTGGCGAAAATCATCGTTACGTTGTTTACGGCGTTATACACGGCGTCGAGGTTGGCCCGGATATAGACGGCCCCCACCACCGTGTTCGTGTTCCCCGTTGTGCTTAACAACGGCGTGATTGTGACGTAGTAGCGGTGGTTATCTGAGCGGTTAACCAGCATCTTCGTGTCCGTTTTGCCGTCGTACAAAACCCGTTTGATGTCATTATCCGTTGTTTTCTGACCAACCAGGTTACGCCCATCAGTGTTACTTACTCCCCGAATAACCCCCTTAGGGTCAACCACCTGAATCGTCGTAATATTGTCGTTATTGATCCCCGCGATTATCTTGTGGATCCAGGCGTTTGTGTCCTTGGTGGGGTGGCTCATCACCGAAACCAGCGTGTTTTCAACGTACGATGAAAGCTCCGTTCGCTGCTTAAACGTCTTCAGGTTATCCGTTTTAAGTTGCTGCACAAAAATAATCCCCACAATTTGAAAAATCAGTAGGAGTAGCAGCACAAACGAAAAGGCAATCTTAACGTAGATTGACCGCAGTGGGTTGGTCCGTTGTTTAATCCGTTCCTTCCAGCTCATGGAACTAGCCTACTCTTCTTCCGGGTTCCGCAGGTAGTAGCCCACTCCCCGCCGGGTTACAAGCCAAACCGGCCGGCTCGGGGTATCCTCAATCTTTTCCCGCAGCCGCCGCACCGTCACGTCAACCGTCCGGACGTCCCCGAAGTAGTCGTACCCCCAAACCGTCTGTAACAGGTGCTCCCGGGTCATTACCTGGCCTAAATGCTGGGCCAGGTAACTTAGTAGTTCAAACTCGCGGTGGGTTAACTCAATCTTTTCCCCGTTCTTCGCTACCGTGTACGACTTCGGGTAGATTACAAGGGAACCGACCTCAATGTTTTGGTCCTCCGCGGCCTCTTCCTTCGCACTCGTGACGTTGGCTTCCTGCCGCCGCAGGTTAGCCTTGACCCGCGCTACCAGTTCCCGGTTAGAGAACGGCTTCGTTACGTAGTCATCCGCTCCCATTTCAAGGCCGAGGACCTTGTCAATCTCCGCGTCCTTCGCCGTGACCATAATGATTGGCATGTTGTATTCTTTCCGCACTTCCCGGGCCACTTCAAGGCCGTCAATCTTGGGCAGCATGAGGTCCAGAACAATTAGGTCAGGGACAATCTCCTTCACCTTTGCGAGGGCTTCCTCCCCGTCGTAGGCAGTGTGCACCTCATACCCCTCCTTTGAGAGGTTAAACTTGATAATGTCAGAAATTGGTTTTTCGTCGTCAACAACAAGAATCTTCTTCATCCCGTTGGCCTCCTTCTTTGGGATATTAATAGCCCATTAATCCAGTCTAATTATACATCATTCCTAAATAGCGCTGAAACCCCTGCCATTTTACCGGCCCGCACCACCGTGAATTTTTTAAAAAAGAGGGTTGCAATCATCGTAATTAGCTGGTAGTATATATATCGTCGTTGGAACGGAGGTTGTTCCTTCGGTGATTAAAAATATGGGTGGTTAGCTCAGCTGGCAGAGCAACGGACTCTTAATCCGTGGGTCCAGGGTTCGATCCCCTGACCACCCATCAGAGATTTACCCGGCGTCGTCTTCGGACGGGGCCTTTTTTATAATTTTATTTTATTCATCATCAGGAATACTAGCCAAGAACTTTTTGCTTATGATACAATTATCGTTGTTCGATATTAATAATTATGAAAACGAGGTGCGCCATGGCAAACGATAGTATTACAAAACAACAATCAAATACGATTAACGACCTGTTATTCCGGCTATATGACCGGGTACGGTACGTGGAAGACAGCGAATTAAAGAAGAGCCCGTTTAGTGACATCACTGCCCGGGAACTTCACCTGATTCACGTTGTTTCCCTTCACGATAAGAAGCCAATTTCCCGGATTGCGCGGCAGCTAAACCTGACAAAGGGGACGCTGACAAAGAGCATCGATCAGCTAGAAGACAAGGGTTACGTCGAACGGATTCGGAATAAAAAGGACCGGCGGGTAATTAACATTGGCCTTACGAAGAAGGGCCGGGTGTTATACCGGGCTCACAACAAACTTCACCAGCAGGCAATGAGCTCCCTGTTAAGCGGAATGGACAAGAACGAGGTTGAAGCATTAATCAACGCGCTCCAACAAATGAGTGACTACTTCGAAACGTTCAAGTAAACAGCAAATCCCCCGGCGGTCGCACAGACCACCGGGGGATTTTTATATTATCAATAAACCATTGGATGCAACCCACTCAGGCCTTCCTGAAAGGCTTTATTCCTGTCCTACCATACAAACAGCCCAACCATCGCTGCTGATAACAGGGACACCAGAATTCCTGAGATGAGCATGTAACCCACGTTTGCTGAAATGACATCGTTCTTTTCACGGTTAACAATTCCCTTGAAGCACCCGATGATCATCCCGATTGTTGACAGGTTAGCAAACGACGTCAGGAAGACCGTCAAAACTGCCTTAAAGTGCGGGGCAAAGTGGCCGACCTGGTGCATAACTTTTAACATTACCACAAACTCGTTCGTTACCAACTTTGTTCCCATGTACTGGCCCATCTGAAGCGCCGTATGCGGATCTAACCCTAATAACCACGCAAACGGGAACATAACATAACCCAAAATCTTTTCAACTGTCCAAATGTGGCATAACTCTAATATCTTGTCTAGTAAAGCAATCAGGGCTACAAAGGCGATAACGTTAGCTGCAATGATCAGAACCAACCGGCCAGCCCCTAAGATTGAGTCCCCCAAGAAGGAAAAGAATGGTTCCCGCTTCCCGTCGGCTTCAACGTCACCAGATGCTGCTGCGGCTGCTCCGGTAATCGTTGCCACGGTATCTTCTTCCTTGTCAACGTGAACCGGGTTCAGCATTGACGTAACAATTAGCGCGTTTACCACGTTCAGCGGCACGGCTGTAAGGATGAACTGCCCCGGCATCATCTGCATGTATGATCCCAGAATTGACGCCGTCACGCAACTCATTGACATCATGGCAAGCGTCAGGTTCCGCTTGGCCTTCATTTGCTTTAACTGAAGTTGTGATACGGCCAGCGCCTCCGTGTTTCCAAGGAACATCATTTCAACGGCGAAGAACGATTCAAACTTCGGCTGCCGCGTGACGAATGCCAGAATCTTACCGACCCACTTAATAATGAACGGCAGTACCCCGATGTAGGTCAAGATGTCAAACAGCGGCACGATCATTAAGATTGGTAGCAATGAACTAACAAAAAAGTCCATCTGCTTAACATGCACCATGCTTGGAATTGCAAATGCAATCCCAACGTAGGCTTCCTTTACCAACGTATCAAACGCACCAGCCGCCCACTTAATCATGTTCTGGCCCCAACTAAAGCTGGTCATAAACCATGCTAAAAACAGGTTTAATACGACCATCGCAATGATACCGTACCAGTTAATGTGCTTGCGGTCCTTGGAAAAAATCCATCCAATCGCAAGGAAGATGATGAGCCCAAGAATGTTGATTGCTAACTCCACAACTTCTCCTCCTCAAATATAAAAAAACAATTGCACAACACAAAACATAAACGCTCATATTGTACCCGTTTTTTCAAAAAATGTAAATCATTTCGGCGGTCTTTCAACCTTTTTCATCCGGCATTGTTCGTTTTATCAGGAGTGACTGCTTCCCAGCCGGGGAAGGTGCCGGAGGAGGATTCCCAAAACCGTTGTGCTAATTACCATGTTAAGAATGAAACTTGCCCCGTTTACAACGGCGGAGTACGCCACCGGGCCAAGCCCCCACTGAACGTATGCCCCCCAAAAGACGATGCCCGCATAGAAGTGAATGAGGTACTTCACCCCGACTCCGGTTAAGCAGGCTATCATAATCCAGCGAAATACTGGCCGGCCCGCACGAAGCGCATCCTGAAAGCGGGATGCCCATATTCCAGCCAACCCCACACTCATGCTTGCTACCGGGTACTCCAGAATTCCCTGCCAAACCGTCAGGATTTCCGCCCGGCCAAACAAAACGGGCAAAATTCCCCAAAGAAGACCCGCGTATACGCCAACCTTCCAGCCCCGCCGGAGACTAACCAGAACAATCGGGATAATCCCCAAAGACAGGTCAATCCATTCAACGGTGGGCACCACCATTGTGAGGGCCGCTGCCAATGCCGCCATCAACGTTCCTTCGATTACTGCTTGCAATGTTTGTTTTGTCATCAAAAAACCTCCCCTGCGTCATCCCAACACAGCGAAGGTCACTTCGATACCACACAATTCCTACGCTCGTACTAACGAACAGGTTCAAAGGGTCAGGAACGAATCCACTCTCAGCCAACCGGCTCCCCCTGTGTTGGTTAAACGTTTTCAATTTACCTCCAGTCTAGTACACCACGTTAACCCGCGCAACTATTTATCATTGGGAAACCGGAGTCCCCAGTTAACCCGAATTTCGTTTAACAGGTGGGCAATATCCGCACTCATCGCCAACTCGCCGTCATCGTGGCCCTGCAAAACGTAGCGCTCCATATCCTGCACTTCGTACTGGAGGGCCAAATCACTTGCCCCGGCCGTCATTGTCGTGGTCGTAGCGGTGTGCGCATCCGCAGTGTAGGTAACCGTTGCCTGGTCAGCCCGCGGATAGTTATTTACCTCAACAAAGCCCTTGGTCCCGGAAACCACGCCGCGTTTGGGCTGCTTTGCCCGGAACGACAGGCTAATGACCGCCATCTGCTCGTGGCCGTTCTTTAAAACGACGCCCGCCATTTCGTCCACTCCGGTTTGGTAAAACTGAACGGAAGTGGCCGCAACGTTGAGGTCCCGTAAAAACTGGCGGACAAACGCCACCGCATACCCGCCGATATCAAGTAACGCACCGCCCGCTAACTCGCGGTTAAAGTACCGGTGCCGCGGATCCGGATCCTTTAAACTTCCAAAATTAACCTGCACCATCTTAATCATGCCAAGCTTCCCGGCCGCAATTAATTGGTGCAGTTGCTTGTACAACGGCATGTGGTATAGGGTGAATCCCTCCGTCAGGATGAGGTGGCGCTTCTGAGCCAGGGCCGCCACTTCGTCAAACTCAGCGGCCGTTACGGTAATCGCCTTTTCACAAAAAACGTGCTTCCCTGCCAGAAGGGCCTGCTTAATTAGCTCGTAGTGCTGGTTATGCGGGGTGGCAATGTACACAATGTCCACCTGCTGGTCGTTCATGAGGGCCGTATTATCATAGTACCGGTGTAAAACGTGGTACTTTGCCGCAAAGTCGTCAGTGTGTTCCCTGTGCGGATTGGAAACTGCGTACACCTCCCCGTTCACCGCATTAAGGGCGGCGGCCATGTCGCCCGCAGCCCAGCCCGTTCCAATTATGCCCCAGTTCATCACTAACTCCTCCTCTTAAATAAAGCGCTTTACTCATAGGATAACAAATCCGGCCCACCCTAACCAGGCAGACCGGAATTTTAATTATTCATTTTTCTTTGCCGCCGTTGCCTGCTCCTGTTGAGCGGCAAGTTGCTGCTTATACCGTTTATTACCCCGTTTTAGTTCAACGATTGTCCAAACCAGCAGGGCGATAATAAGAACATCAAGAATGTACGCCACAATCGCACCAAGGTGTTGCTCCGCCGGCGTTGGGTTACTACTAAAGAAGGCGGTCATCTGGTCAGGCAATCCCTGCATGTTCAGGAACGTTAGGACGATAACTGAGACCCATCCTAGAACCTTAACCCACCAGGTGTTCTTATACTGGCCCATTTCCAGTTCGCTGTCCGTCATCATTAGCAACGGGAGCATTGAAAACGGAAGTGCTAACGCCAGGAAGACCTGCGAATTATTCATCAGGTTATTAATGGCAATGTGCTGCTGGATTTCCGATTCACCCGCCGTCATGAGGACGCACAACAGGACAGGAACCACCGAGAGCAACCGGGTAACCAACCGCCGGGCCCACAGCGGCATCTTCATGTGGATAAAGCCTTCCATGATAACCTGTCCGGTTAACGTCCCGGTAATCGTTGAGTTTTGCCCGGAGGCTAACAGGGCGACTGCGAACAGGGTTGAAAGAATGCCGGAACGGGCAACCGCCGCTAACATCCCGTTACTTACGGTGTTCGGGTTATGCAACGCCTGGTATAGTCCGAAGAACGACGGATCCTTGATGGCGCCCGTTTTAAAGACGGCCACCCCCATAATTAACAGCAAGGCGTTCACAAAGAATGCCGCCGTTAGCTGAATGTTTGAGTCCCACGTCGTAAAGCGCACCGTCTGCTTAACGCTTTCTTCGTCATCGTAATCAATCTTCCGGGTCTGTGAAATTGCCGAGTGAAGGTACAGGTTATGGGGCATTACCGTCGCCCCGATAATCCCAAGCGCTCCGCTCAACGGGGTGGTTCCGTTAACGACCGGATGACTCGCCATCACCTTAGCACTCGGAATGAAGCCCGTAATTACCGCGCTCCATTTCGGGTCGGATAACGCAACCTGGTAAATAAACACCCCAAGAATTACGAGAATCAGGCACACAACCAACGCTTCAATCTTTCGGAAACCAATCTTCGTTAACAAAAGCAGAACCATTACGTCCGCAACCGTAATAAAGACCGCAATAATTAACGGGATATGGAAGAGAAGATTTAACGCAATCGCGGCCCCAATTACCTCCGCAATATCCGTTGCCATAATGGCAAGCTCCGTCAGAATCCACAAAACAATTCCGAGTGCCTTACTTGTCCGTGCCCGAATTGCTTGCGCCAAGTCCATTTGCGTGACAATACCAAGTTTAGCCGCCATGTACTGTAAGAGCATCGCAATCAAACTTGATATCAGGATTACTGACATTAGGAGGTAGCCAAAGTCCTGCCCGCCGGTGATCGACGTTGACCAGTTCCCGGGATCCATGTATCCCACTGCAACCAGTGCCCCCGGGCCAGAGTACGCAAGGAGCGTGCGCCAGAACCCCTTCCCCCTGGGAACCTCGACGGTACCGTTAATTTCTTCAAGCGACTTCCCGTTCGCGTATTCCAGCAAACGGTGTTTCTTTTCAGCCATTGAAAATCTCCTCCCCAATAAAAATTCCATTTTAAATATAGCACACACATTTAATAAAAGACAGATATTTTTTTCGGGATACCAAAAGTTTTACTGGTGTTATCCAATTACTTACGTTAGAATAGCGGTGAACACAGGTAATTATTAGAAAGGAAGATTAGATGGATACTGAAAGTGTTAAAAACATCAAAAAGATTCTGGTCGGCGTTGACGATTCAGCCGATGCCCAGCTTGCATTTCGGGTTGCCATGCGCCGTGCAATCGACCTCAACGCCACCCTTTACATCGTTTCAGTCCTGGAAAAGGATGAAATGAACGTCTTTCAGGTTCTGGATGACGATTATGTTCACGGCGAGCGCGAAGAATTAAAAAAGCACCTTCTTCGCTACCAAAAGATTGCTGAGGAAGCCGGGGTGGTTGATGTCCGGATCGTGATTGCCGAGGGGGACCCCGGCGAAACCATTGTTAAGGAAGTAATCCCAAGCATCAACCCTGACCTTCTCGTTGTTGGGGCCCTTTCAAAGCAGGGAATTCGCAAGTACTTTGGTTCTCAGGCCGCATACATGGCCAAGTATGCGCCGTGTTCTGTCTTTGTTGTCCGGTAGGTCCATCCGGTCATTATGAAATAGCAAAGAAAGTTGGGCGTAAGCTCAGCTTTTTTGTTTTTTACCTTGTCACGTTCTTCGGCGTCCCATTTTTTATTTCCCGGGAAATGGCCATAAACAAAATTTAGTGTTGTGCTTCCCGGGAAGAATGGTAAAATATAACCAATGCTTTTAAAATTTCTAAATTAGGGAGTGAACGGTATGAATAAGCCAAAAAAGCGCCGGCCGCAATCCCTCGCTAACCGAATCAACCTTATTCGGGCGGCGGTAATGGGTGCAAACGACGGGATCCTTTCAATTGCCGGAATTGTTCTGGGAGTTGCGGGGGCGGCGGTCAGCCCCCATAACATCCTGTTATCTGGCCTTGCGGGCATGCTGGCCGGAACAGTCTCCATGGCGATGGGTGAGTTTGTCTCGGTCAGCTCCCAGCGGGATACCGAGAAACAGGCCATTGTGGACGAAACGCTGGCCCTTGATGAACGCTATGATGAGGAGTTTAACTTCATTAAAAATAAATACGTCCAAACGGGCATTTCACCCGACCTGGCAGCCAAAGCAACGAAGGAAATGCTCGCCGGTGATAAGCTGACCGTGGCGGTGCGGGAACGTTACGGGTTTGATCCGGCCGATAAAACGAGTGCGGTTGGCGCAGCCATCGCTTCAATGGTTTCATTTCCGACCGGTTCGCTCCTCCCCCTCCTTGCAATCACCCTCTTTCCGGCATCCATCCGAATTGGCGCAACAATCATTGCGGTTGCCATTGCCCTTGCAATTACGGGGTACACAGCCGCCGTCTTAGGAAACGCACAGCGCGGAAAAGCGTTAGGCCGCAACGTTCTCTTCGGGTTACTTACGATGATCGTGACCTACGTCATTGGGACCCTTTTCGCGTAAGGAGGCGAATTCATGACAACCAAAGCTAACAAAAAAGAACACCAAACCCTGGCCGAACGGGCCAATACGTTACGGGCGGGCGTCCTCGGCGCCAACGATGGAATCCTCACGGTTGTGGGGGTGCTATTCAGTATGGCGGTTGCAACGACCAGTAATTTTGCCATCTTTATGGCTGGCCTTTCTGACTTGCTGGCGTGTGCGTTTTCCATGGCATCGGGGGAATACACTTCCGTTAGTTCCCAAAAGGATACCGAAAAAGCCGTGGTGGCAGACGAAGAACGGCACCTGAATGAGCGCCGGGAAGAGAACCTTGCAATCGTCACCCAGTACTACCAGGCCCGGGGCGTTTCCGCCCAAACGGCTCAGGAAATCGCAACGGAACTCATGGATAAGGACCCCCTCGGAACGATTGTCCGAATCAAACACGACCTGACATTAGGCCACTACCTCAACCCGTGGCACGCAGCCTTTTCATCCCTCGTATCAGCGGCTTCTGGGGGCATTTTCCCGCTTGTTGCCATGACGCTTCTCCCATCAGCAATTCGGTGGCAGGGGACCATCATTGCGGTAATCCTGTCGGTGGCCCTTACCGGCTTCCTGAGCGCTAAGCTTGGCAACGGGAATGTCCGGGTGGCAATGATTCGCAACGTGATTATCGGAATTATCACGATGTTCATCCATTACTACGTGGGACTACTTCTTTAATTTTTCAATTCAACTAGCAAAAAAACCGGGCTTCACGCATGAAGCCCGGTTTTGTTATTGAAAAAGTTCCTGAAGACGCTGCGTCCGGTAGCAAATTTGCGTAATAATCACCGTTCCAATCGCCTTGAGCGTGTCCCCCGGCCAGAAAACCAGGTTCGCTACAATTGCTTTCCCCAACGCCATGTGACTAATATGCGCTAACCATAGCGTTCCTAATCCATCAATCAGAAGAACACCACAGAGCATTACCAGGAGCAACTGCCGCCAAAAGGTCGTCATAACGCCAAAATGGTGGACGGTTACCCCGATTAAAAGCGCTGCAAGGGGGTACGCCATTATATATCCGCCCGTTGGACTAACAAGAACCGTTAACGGCGAAACGCCACCGGGAATCCCACAGATTCCCAGAAGCATTACAACCAAAACGGCCAGTAGCCCGCGCCGGCCACCCAACAGGGCCCCCGCCAGCATAATTCCCATGTTTTGTAGGATGATTGGCACCGGAATAAATCCAACCGGAATCGGGGGCAACAGCCCCATTACACAAATAATTACCGCCATCATTGCAATCTGAAGCAGGTGTCGTAATCTGAGTTGCACGAAAAAACCTCCCCTTTATTTGTGTTAACTTGAATTCAATATTAGTTAACACAAATGATTATACTAGGAAGGTTTCAAAACGCAAGCTTTTTATTCATACAAGGCTGCCAGTTGCTGTACCGTCGCTGCTAACGTATACCCCGCATTTGCAAAGGCCGTCGCGTTCGTCGCACTGTGGGTTAGCTTATCAGGATGGCCGTTCGCTGCGGCGGTTACCATTTTATCCGCCCACTGCCGCTCATCAAGGGAACATACTTGCACCTGCCCTACCCGGTGCGCTTCCGGAGACTGGTTCGGTGAAATAATGGCGGGTGTGCCGTTTGCAATGTTTTCCTGCAATGCAAGGGAAAGGCCCTCGTAAAGTGATGGCAGGGCAAACAAGTCAAAGGTCGCCATCACCGGCCGGGGATCACGTAAAAAGCCGGTAAACGTAACGTTTGCCGTAATTCCAAGGTGTCTAGCCAATTCCCGGGCAGCTGCCTGCTGTTTCCCGTCGCCCACCAAAACCAGGTGCGTCGCTTGATTCTGCTGGTGGGCCCGTGCAAACGCCCGTAACAAGAACTGTTGGTTTTTCTGGGGAAGAAACCGGCCCAAATGGCCAATAACAAACTTATCCGGAGCAATTCCTAACCGCCGCCGCGTTTCAGCCGCCTGCTGGGCATCAAACCGGTACTTCTGGGGAGCAACCCCGTTCACAATTACCTTAAACGCGGGGCGCTGCTGGACTGCCGGTGAATAAAAGTAGTCAGCAGCAAACTGGGAACACGCAATAAAATCCGTTGCGGTCCGCGCTGCCACCATCATTCCTAGTCGGTGAAGCCGGTCTCGCCCCCACCGATCCTGGCCCCGCCGGTCAGCATGAGCATGGACAATAATTCGCTGAAACCCCACCTCCCTGGCTAACAAAATGGGCGCAAAGTTTGCGAGCGTATCCAGGTGGAGATGGATGATTGAACTTTCTTGCCGGGCTGCTTGGAGCTCCCGCCGCACCGACTGGAGATGCCGCATTAGTTGGGCTGGCCGTTTCCCAAAGGGTGCCGCCGTCCGGTATTCACCTAACTGGCGTAACCCCTCATCCGGCCGCTCCCGCGCAATGTTAATTACCCGAAACCGGAATCCCCGGGAGTAAAGCTGCGTATAATTATTCCGGACAAAGGCGGTAATCCCGTTATCCTGATTAAACTGTCCTAAAAGGGTAATCGTCTTCATTCGTTTTCCTCCGTTAATTTTTCCCGAAATGCTTGAGGCCATTCTTCTGGATAAGGCGCGGTGATTACCCGCCGTTCGTTAGTAAACGGAATCACAATCCGCTGCTGGATTCCGTGAAGCATCAATCCTTGTTGGGAAGTATTTCCCGGGAAATATAATGGATCACCAATAATCGGGTGGCCGTTCGTCGCACAGTGAACCCGCAGTTGGTGAGTCCGCCCCGTTTCAAGCGTCAATGCCAATAACGTTGCGGTCGCCGTTTGCCGGAGGACCCGATAGTGGGTGACCGCCGGCTGGGCTGCCTTCCCGGCGACCATTCGTTTCCGCCGGTCCTGCGGATCCCGCCCAATTGGTTGCGTCCACGTTCCAGCTGAGGACGTAACCTGTCCTTGAACAACCGCTACGTACCGCCGCTTTATCCGTCCCAGACTGATATTGCGGTCAAGGATTGGCACAACAATTGGATTTTTAGCGATAATCATTGCACCACTTGTTTGCTGATCAAGCCGGTGAACCATATACGGGGCCGCCTGAAGGTGATCCGCAAGGTATCCAGCCGCCGCATTCATCATCGTTTGGCTTTCAGCTTGCCAGTTCGGGTGGCTCTTTAGTCCCCGGGGTTTATTAACAACCATTAAATCCTGGTTTTCATATAACACCGAACAGGGGATGCCCCGGTTAACCACGTAGTGTGATTCTGGCGTCCGAAACTCTTCCCCGTTAAAGGCCAAATGCACCTGCATCCCCCCTTTAACTGGGGTATTCATTGACTGGTAAATTCCGTTTACGGTCACTGTTCGGTTAACCCGCAAGTAATGGACAAACCGCCGGGGAAGGAGCCACGTTCGTTGAAGTAAATCACGCAGGGACTGGTTGCCCTGCGTTGGCCCCACTTCCCGTGTAATCTCCCAGCGCATCAGTTCTCTCCGTGGTGATGCTGGGCGGTCATGCGACACTGCTCACAGTACGGGTGTTGGATAAAATCCCGCCAAAACTGCGCATTAATCTCCTCTACGTGGCCGCACCGGTGACAACGGACAACGTAATTATTCCCCACCGTGAGCATATTACGGCCCATTGCCGGAATCTTAACTAGTTCGAGTGTTTTGGTTAACATCTCCGCCATTTGGATCACCTCACGCTTCATTATACCCCATTCACGGCAGCCTCTTTTGGCCACAAAAAAGAAGCCGGGGTTCTGAAACCTAGGCTTCTTTTCTGAATTGCTGATTAGTCTTCAGCCACAAACGGTAACAGTCCCATAATCCGGGCCCGCTTGATTGCAACCGTTAACTTCCGCTGGTTCTTAGCGCTTGTTCCGGTTACCCGACGTGGTAAAATCTTACCCCGTTCTGAAATGAACCGCTTCAGCAAATCTGTATCCTTGTAATCGATGTATTCAATGTGGTTTGCGGCGATGTAATCAATCTTCCGCCGCCGCCGGCCACCACGACGCTGTTGTGCCATGAAAATCCCTCCTTCGTTCGCTAGAACGGCAGATCGTTCTCAGAAATCGTTGTGGTATCACCATTCCCGTTATCTGCAAACGGATCGCTATCCTGCTGGTTATTCGTTGGTGTTGAATCCGCCGGACCCTGTGCCGGGGTAGGGTTACCACCTGCTGGCATGCCAAAGTCCTGATTATCACTAAACGTATTCTGCACCGCACCGTTACTCTGAGGGGCACCCTGACCACCGTTCTGCTGCCGGTAGCGTTCTGAATCCGCCTTTGATTCCAAGAACGAGAAGTTGTCAGCAACAACCTCTGTCCGGTAGACCCGGTTCCCGTTCTGGTCATCATACGACCGGGTTTGAATCCGCCCCTCAACGGCAATTAAGGCTCCTTTATGGGTATAATTTGCCAACGTTTCGGCTGACTTCCGCCAAATTACGCAGTTAATAAAATCAGCTTCGCGTTCGCCGTTTTGGTTCTTAAACTGCCGGTCAACGGCCAACGTAAAGTTCGCCACAGCAACCCCTGACGGTGTGTACCGTAAGTCCGGGTCACGTGTTAACCGTCCAACAAGAACAGCCCGGTTAATCATGGTGCATTCCTCCTTTAATGTCGGTAATCTAAATTAGTCTTCGCGCTTAACAATCATGTGACGAAGAATCCCGTCGTTGATCTTAGCAAGCCGGTCAAATTCGTTAATTGCGTCCGCGTTCTCCGCCTTAACGTTTACAATGTGGTACATTCCTTCACTGTAGCCGTTAATTTCGTATGCGAAACGCCGCTTTGACCAGTCCTTTGAATCAACCACCTCAGCACCGTTATCAGCTAATACCTTGTCAAACCGGCTAACCAGTTCGTTTTTAGCTGCTTCATCCAGTGATGGGTTGATGATGTACGTAATTTCGTACTTTGTCATGACTGTGTCACCTCCTTATGGACTATTGGTTCTTAAATGATAAGAACAAGGAGTAGCCTATCGTTAGGTACTCACGGTTAATTATTGTATCATTCCTCCAAATTAAAAACAACGAAGAGTTGAACCCGCAGCTACTTATAACTACGTCAAAAAGGTACTCTTCGTCGTTTTTATTTGGAATTATTTTTCGTCCTGCGTTTCTGCAGTTTCCTCATCCGAAGAACCGGCTTCTTCTGGCGCGACCTTCGCCATCGTGGAAACATGGGCATCATCCGTCAGGTTAATCAAATGAACCCCCATTGTTGCCCGGCCGGTTGACGAAACGCTTGCCGCAGCAAAGCGGATAATGACCCCCTTGTCGGTGATCACCATGATGTCTTCGTCACCCGTAACGGTGGTTAACCCAACCAGCGGGCCGTTCTTGGCGGTAATGTTGGCCGTTTTAATTCCCTTACCGCCCCGGCCCTTAATCGGGTACTCACTTACTGGTGTTTGCTTTCCGTAACCATTAGCGGAAATAACCAGCACCTGTGCTCCCGGAACTAACAGGTCAGAACCGATGACATAATCATCATCCCGCAGCCGAATTCCCCGAACTCCCGTGGCTGACCGGCCCATTGACCGCACCTGGTCCTCCCGGAAGCTTGCCGCGTATCCTTTATGGGTGCCGATAATGATATTCTGGTTACCGTCCGTTACGGCAACGTTAATCAGTTCATCGTCGTCCTTTAGGTTGATTGCCTTTAACCCGTTACTCCGAATATTCTCAAATTCAGCCACCGCCGTGCGTTTAACAACACCCTTAACGGTGGTAAAGAAGAAGTAGTGGTTGCCGTCACGGGCATCCTTCGACAGGTTGATTACGGTTTGAATCCGTTCGTCCCCCGCGATATTAAGGAGGTTAATTACCGGGATTCCCTTAGCAGCCCGGCCGTATTCTGGGATTTCATACCCCTTCATCCGGTAAACCTTCCCCTTATTCGTAAAGAACAGGAGCTCTTCGTGGGTCGACGTCGTTAACAGGTGTTCGATGAAATCATCATCGTGAACGCCCATTCCCTGAACGCCCCGACCGCCCCGGTTCTGGGACTTAAAGTCCTTAGTCGGAAGCCGTTTAATGTAACCGTTATGCGTGAGGGTTACCACAACATTTTCTTCTTCGATGAGGTCTTCGTCTTCAATGCTCAGGACCTCGCCGACCATGAGTTCTGTCCGCCGTTCATCGCCAAACTTCTCCTGAATTGCAAGGAGCTCGTTGTAAATGATCTCCTTAATCCGGTCTTCATGGGCCAGAATGTCTTCGTAATCGGCAATGGCCGCCATCGTCTTCTTGTACTCGTTGTCGACCTTTTCGCGTTCCAGACCGGTTAACCGAACAAGCCGCATATCCAGGATGGCCTGCGCCTGCTTATCACTCAGCTGGTAGTTATCCATCAACTGGTTCTTGGCAATCTCCGCCGTCTGCGAGTTCCGGATAATGCTAATAATTTCATCAATGTGATCCAGCGCAATCCGTAATCCTTCAAGGATGTGAGCCCGCGCCTTCGCCTTCTTCAGGTCAAACTGCGTCCGCCGCCGAATAACGCTTTCCTGGTGGTCCAGGTAGTACTGCAAAATTTCTTTTAGGCTCAACAGCTTCGGCGTGCCGTTTACGATTGCAAGCATGTTAAACGTGTACGACGTCTGCATCAGCGTTAACTTGTAAAGGTTGTTAAGGACCACTGACGCGCTTGCATCACGCCGCACATCAATCGTGATCTGCATTCCATCCCGGTCAGACTCATCCTGAATATTAGTAATTCCGTCAATCTTCTTTTCCCGGGTTAACTCAGCAATCCGCTCAATTAACTTGGCCTTATTAACCATGTACGGAATTTCGTGGACGATAATCTGTTCCTTACCGTTTGGTTGCTCTTCAATATCAACCTTTGCCCGTAAGGTTACCGTTCCGTGCCCCGTTTCGTACGCCTTGCGGATTCCGGATTTACCAATGACAACCCCACCGGTTGGGAAATCAGGTCCCGGGATGGCCTCCATCAGGTCTGCCGTTGTTGCATCCGGATTTTCCATCAGAATATGCAGCCCGGAAATTACTTCTGCCATGTTGTGCGGCGGAATGTTGGTCGTCATCCCAACCGCAATTCCGGTTGCCCCGTTAACCAGGAGGTTCGGGAACCGGGCTGGAAGGACTTCTGGTTCCCGTTCCGTGCCGTCATAGTTGTCCTGAAAATCAATCGTATCCTTGTTGATGTCCCGGAGCATTTCCAGCGTGATTTTACTCATCCGTGCTTCGGTGTACCGCATTGCGGCCGCACCATCACCATCGACCGAGCCAAAGTTTCCGTGCCCATCAACTAACAGATACCGGTAACTGAAATCCTGGGCCATCCGCACCATTGACTCGTAAATTGCCGCATCCCCGTGCGGGTGGAACTTCCCCATTACGTCCCCAACAATTCTGGCCGACTTTTTATACGGCTTATCTGGGGTAACCCCAAGCTCGTTCATCCCGTACAAAATCCGCCGGTGAACGGGCTTAAGGCCATCCCGCACATCTGGTAACGCCCGGGCAACAATTACGCTCATCGCGTAGTCCAGGAACGATTCCCGCATGACCTTCGACAGGTCAACATTCTTTATGCGGTCTGGTAATTCAACCACTTGTCACATCCTCCTTACATCAGTGTTTCACATGAAACATCCTGTTCCACCACTTAATCAACGGCGGAATTTCTAAATATCCAGGTTTTCAACAAACGTTGCGTTATCTTCAATAAACTGCCGCCGCGGACCAACATGATCCCCCATCAGCATTTCAAAGATTCCGTTTGCTTCCTCCGCATCAGATAAATCCACCCGTAAGAGCCGCCGGTTTGCCGGATCCATCGTGGTCTCCCACAACTGTTCAGCATCCATTTCACCAAGCCCCTTGTACCGCTGGATAACTGGCTTTGGACTTGGCGGAAGCTGCCCAAGCACCTCATCAAGTTCTTCGTCCGAATCAATGTACTTAATCATCTTCCCCTGCCGAACCTGGTACAGCGGTGGCTGGGCAATGTAAACGTAGCCCTTCTCAATCATCGGCCGCATGAACCGGTAGAACAGCGTCAGAAGTAACGTCCGGATGTGGGCGCCATCAACATCGGCATCCGTCATGATAATCAACTTATGGTAGTTCGCCTTTTCGACATCAAAGTCATCCCCGAACCCTGTTCCCAAAGCGGTAAACAGGGAACGAATTTCATCGTTTGCCAGGATCCTGTCTAAGCTGGCCTTTTCAACGTTCAAAATCTTTCCCCGGATTGGAAGGATTGCCTGCGTTAGCCGCGACCGACCCTGCTTAGCGGAACCACCCGCGGAATCCCCCTCGACGATAAATAGTTCTGAAATCTCAGGATCCTTACTGGTGTTATCCGCCAGCTTTCCGGGAAGGTTACTAATTTCTAACCCGTTCTTCTTCCGCGTTACTTCCCGCGCCCGCTTAGCAGCAACCCGCGCCTTCGCAGCCAACATTCCCTTTTCAACAATCTGCTTTGCAACCGTTGGGTTCTCCAACATAAATTTCGAGAAGGTGGCGGTGAAGAGTTTATCCGTGGCGTGCCGGGCATCCGAATTCCCCAGCTTCGTCTTCGTCTGGCCTTCAAACTGCGGGTCCGGGTGTTTAATTGATACTACGGCCGTGAGCCCTTCCCGGACATCCTCTCCGGAAAGGTTCGGGTCGTTGTCCTTTAAAATTCCGTTCTTCCGCGCATAGTCGTTAATAACCCGCGTTAATGCCGTCTTAAAGCCAGCCTCGTGCGTTCCACCTTCATACGTGTGGATGTTATTCGTAAACGTCAGCAGGTTTGAATGGAAGTCGTCCGTATACTGCAGGGCAACTTCAACGGTAATCCCGTTTTCCTCCCCCTCAACGTAAATCGGCTCCGGAAAAAGTTTTTCCTTCCCCTCGTTTAGGTAGTCAATGTAGTGCTTAATTCCCCCCGCATAGTGGAAATCCGCATGCGTTGGCTCTTCCGGCCGCTTATCATCAATCGTGATCCGCAGTCCCTTGTTTAGGAAAGCCAGTTCCCGAATCCGGGTCGTCAACACGTTAATGTCGTACACCGTTGTCTCCCGGAAAATATCAGCATCCGGCTTAAAGTGCACCATTGTTCCGTGCGTATCAGCATCACAGTGGCCGATTACCTCCATTGCGTGGACAACCTTGCCCCGCTTGAAGTCCATTCCGTAGATGTTAGTGTCACCAGCCCGCATAACCTGAACGTCTAATTCGGTTGCCAGGGCGTTTACAACTGAGGCTCCCACCCCGTGGAGCCCACCAGATACCTTGTACCCGCCGCCGCCGAACTTTCCGCCGGCGTGCAAAACGGTAAAGACGGTTTCAAGGGCTGGCCGCCCCGTCTTTGGTTGGATGTCAACCGGAATTCCCCGCCCGTTATCCCGAACGGTAATGCTGTTGTCCTCCTCAACGGTGACGTTAATCTCCGTTGCAAACCCTGCAAGGGCTTCATCAATTCCATTATCAATGATTTCCCATACAAGGTGGTGTAATCCCTGAGAACTAGTAGAACCAATGTACATTCCTGGCCGCTTCCGGACAGCTTCCAGTCCCTCCAACACCTGGATTTGACTGGCATCATATTCCTTTGCCGCGGCCTGTTTAGCCGCCGTTGTCTTCTCTTCTTCAGTCAAGGTGATTCCTTCCTTCCTAATTAACATCAATCAGTGGTGGTTTTACTGTCTGGTATTTCCGGGGAAATATTTTCGGTTGGCGTGATCGTTCCCGCACTAACCGCAAAAATGCGGGGAGCGTTAATTAATTTCCGCGCAACATCGCTCAGCGCCGGCGACGTTAAAAACGTCTGCACCCGATCCTGAATTGCCCGGAGAAGATGAGTCTGACGCATTCCATCCAGTTCAGATAAAACGTCGTCAAGCAAGAGAATCGGCGCTTCCCCCGTCGCCTCCTGCATCAACCCAATCTCAGCTAACTTAACCGCTAACGCCGTTGTCCGCTGCTGCCCCTGCGAACCGTATGACTGCACGTTCTTTCCGTTAAGGTAGAAATAAACATCGTCCAAGTGGGGCCCCGCTAACGTCGTCCCCTTCTCTACCTCGGTTAGCCGAATTTCCTGATACTTTATGGTCAGTTGTTCCCCCACTTCCTCGGCAGTCGCACCGATTTCCTTTAAGAGACGGGCGTGATACCGGATCGTCAGCTGCTCATCTCCCTGAGTAATCTCGTGTTGCAACTCCTGGGCGTACTGTTCTAGCTGTGTAAGGTACTTAACCCGTTTAGCGATAATTATTCCGCCTAATTCCGCTAACTGGGCGGACAACACGTCGAGGTACACCTCATCGTGCGCCTGATTAAGTTGCAGCTGCTTAAGGTACTGGTTTCGCTGCCGTAGGACTGTCCGGTACTGGCTAAGGGCGGCCAAGTACCGGGCATCAATTTGACCAAACTCCATATCAACAAACCGGCGGCGAATCGCAGGCGCCCCCTTTACGAGCGCAAGATCCTCGGGTGCAAATAAGATGACGTTCATCTGACCGATGTACTGCGAGAGCTTCGCCTGTTCTAGCTGATTAACCCGGACCCGTTTCCCGGTTGGGCCAAGGGAAACGCTTAACCGGAGCGGTCCTAGTTTCCGGCTTACTACTCCTTCAATCTGGGCGCTTTTTTGCCCAAAGCGAATAAGTTGCCGGTCATTTACCGTCCGGTGACTCCGTGTCATTGCCAGAAGATAGATTGCTTCTAGTAAATTCGTCTTCCCCTGCGCGTTCTGTCCGAGTAACACGTTCGTTTGCGGTGAAAACTCAGCCGTGAGGTCCGCATAATTTCGAAAATCGGTGAGTTGAAGTTTATCGAGGTGCACGGGGACCCATCGCTTTCAGCGTAATTACCTGCTTATCGGGAAGCGTCACCGTATCACCAGCGCGGAGTTTCCTGCCCCGGCGGTCTTCGGGTTCGCCGTTGACCAAGACCTCATTGTTCGCTAGGTACCACTTAGCCTGGCCTCCCGAAGAAATTAGATCGATGCTTTTAAGTAATTGCCCCAGGGTAATTACCGGTTTTCGAAGCCGAAATTCATTTCTCACACAGCATCCCTCACTTTCGTGTCCGCCTTTAATTATAGCTTTTTTGCCCCCTAAAAACAATTAGAAGCGAATAACGGCCTGTTTCAGCTCATTTGTAGTGATTGAATGGTCTTCCACTTACAATCAATCCAACTCCCGTAAACGTCCTTAAAATCGCTTGTAACCCTCTCAGCTAAATTTTCCCGTAAAAAAAGAAGGTGTGCACTCCACCTTCTTTTGGCTATTCGTTTTTCGCAGCTAATTTCCTGTCTTAAACCGTCCGCACCGGCGTAATCAACTGGATAAAATCGCCCTGATCGTCGCTTGGAACGAGGGTAAACGGGCGGAGTGGTTGGGTAAAGGCCAACTTGATGGTTGCCTGGCCAAATGACCGGAGCGCATCCTTCATGTAATCCGGGTTAAACGAGATCGCAATCCCCTCACCAGAAAGGGAACTAAACTGTAATTCTTCCTCGACGTTTCCGACTTCCGGTGAGTTCCCGGAAAGCGTTGCCCGCTGTGCGTCAATATCAAGTTCCAGCTTAACAACGTTATTTTGACCGGCATGTGATAACAGTGACGCCCGTTCGATTGCCTGTAACAAAACCCCCGCATTAAATTCTACCTGCGTGCTTGAATCCTGCGGAATTAACCGGGATGTTTCCGGGTACATCCCATCAAGCAGCCGGGAATAAAACGCCGTTGTTCCCCACGTAAAGAGAATTTGGTTTTCGGCAACCCGGAGATGAAGTTGCTCGTTATCATCAATCATCCGGGAGAGTTCGCGGAACGCATCGCCGGGAACAATAATGTCGTAGTCAACCTCCGGCGCATCCGTTAACGTAATTTTCCGTTGACTTAGCCGGTGGGAGTCCGTTGCGACTGCCAGTAATTCCCCGTTATGAATGGTAACGTGAATCCCGGTTAACATTGGTCGGCTTTCCTGCCTGGAGACGGCAATTACGGTCTGGCTAATAATCTGTTTTAAAACGTCCCCCGCAATTGTCAGTTGTTCTGCCGTATCAATTTCCGGTAAGTGTGGGTAGTTAACGGCATCCAGCCCATTAATTGTAAAAGAAGCGGATCCTGACGTGATGGTTGCTTGGTAGTGGTCATTGACCGTGACCTTCATTGTTTTTTCAGGAAGTTTTTTAACGATTTCACTGAAAAAACGCGCTGGTAAAACAATGGAACCCGTTGATTCAATGGTTAGGTCTGCAGTTGAAGCAGTCACTGGGAGTTGTGTTTGGATGGTAATATCAGCATTACTTCCAGTTAAGGTTAAGCCGTCGTCAGTTAAATCTAATTTTAAGCCCGTCAAGATTTCAATGGCGGTTTTAGTTGAAATTGCCCGTTGAACGTCATTGAGTTTGGCTAAGAAAGCATTGCGATTTACAGAAAATTCCATGGATGTTCCTCCTGGTTATTAATAATTAATTATAAAGAATAACAGTAATAGTATTAGGGGCTGTTTATTTTGTGGATAACCTCCGAAATAGTGAAGATCCCGTTAATTAAACTTGTTAATAACCTGTGAATAACTTTTGGGGATTACTCGTAGGTTATTCACAGGCTATTTTTGGAGGGCAGCTTTAATATCAGCAACTGTTTGACGTAAAGATGCGTCCTCCTTAAGCGCAGCATCAATCTTGTCGTAGGCATGAATCACCGTCGTGTGATCCTTCCCCCCAAATTCGTTTCCAATTCGGGGAAGGGACGCATCCGTCATCGTCCGTGAAAGGTACATTGCAATTTGCCGGGGGACAACGATTGTTTTAACCCGTTTGCGCCCCTTTAAATCATCAACCGTCACGTGAAAATGAGCGGCGACCTTCTCTTGAATGAGGGCAATTGATAGCTCTGGCCGGGTGACCTGCGTGTTGTAGTTTTGGAGCGCCTGGGCAGCTAAGTCCGTTGTAATCGGCTTATTGTTTAACCGGGAGTAGGCAATTACCCGGTTAAGCGCCCCCTGCAGGTCCCGCACACTCTTATCCGCCTGGTTATTGGCAATGTACTTCAGCGCATCGTCGGTTGCACTTACGTGGTTATCGTCAGCCTTATTCCGGAGAATCGCGATCCGGGTTTCAAGGTCAGGCGGGGTAATATCAACGGAAAGCCCCATCTTAAACCGGGAAACAAGGCGGTCCTCCAGGTTAGGAATTTGCTCTGGCTGGCGGTCAGACGTAAAGACAATCTGTTTATTCTTTTCAAATAGGTCCTCAAACGTGTGGAAGAATTCTTCCTTAGTGGAATCCTTATCCGCGAAGAACTGGATGTCATCGATTAAAAGCAGGTCGACGTTTCGGTACGCGTCACGAAATTCAGCCTGGCGGTTATTCCGAATTGAATCAATGAAATCGTTCGTAAACGTTTCACTGGAAACGAACCGGATGGTGTAGTTTGGATTGATTTCAAGCATCCGGTGGCCAATGGCCTGCATTAGGTGGGTTTTTCCCAACCCAACGCCACCATAAATTAACAGGGGATTATACATCGATCCCGGTTGTTCGGCGACTGACAGTGCCGCTGCTTGAGCCATCCGGTTGCCTTCCCCCACAACGAAGTTTTCAAAGGTGTAATGATCGTTGAGGGATGAGGGTTTCATGTACGCTGGAACCTGATCGAAGTCGTTGCTGGTTCCGGTCTGGTCAATATTTTTCTGGGATTGGCCGGCATCGTGAGTCACCGTTTGGGACAACGGGTTTGCGTCTTCTGGAACCTGCGCCAGGATCGTAATGGTGTCCTTCGTTGATTTTTTTAGGAGGGCACTTACTTTTTCTGCAAGGGTATCGCGCCAAAAATCGGCGTGAAACTGGGTAGGAACGGTAATTGTTAACACGTTATCCGTAAACGATTCTGGGGTTGCCGTTTCGACCCAGGTTGCAAATGAAGTTGGAGAAAGATCCTGCCGGAGGGTGTCGCTAATGAATTGCCAGATAGTCGCTAAACTTGGTTGACTTTGATTCGCCACGACAAATTCCTCCCTACTTAACTTAGAATTACGCACCTAGTCTACCATAACGGCTTGCTTTTTTTCCACAACGGTTTTGTTTTTTGGGGGAGTAATTCACAAGGTGAGGATAAAAAAATCCCCTAAAAGCACATTTCGGGAATAATTTATCCACAGAAAATGTGAATTGTGGGGATATTTCAAAACGGTTACGAACAAGTCACAGAAGTTTTACACCAATGAAATCCTAATAAATCAGGGTTTTTTGCGATTATCCACAGAATTCACAGAACTGTGCACATTCTTGTTCAACGGGGGTGAATTTGCGGATGATTTCGTGAATTGTGGGGATTAAGTGCGAATAACATTCTGGGTTTATCCACATTGTCCACAAGATTATCCACCGTTTTTGGGGATACCATGGCGGCTACTTCTGGATTTCTAGGGAAAAACTGCTTTTCATTTGGGAGGCGGTATGGTAGGCTTATAGGGTAAGTCTTGACCTGGCAGTTGGCGCGGGCGACCGGTCAATCTTGTTGGGAAATTGAATAGGAGGTGCAGCAGCATGAAGCGAACATACCAACCGAAGAAGCGGCACCGGCAACGGGTTCACGGTTTCCGGAAACGGATGAGCACGAGCAATGGCCGGAAGGTGCTTGCACGGCGTCGCCGGAAGGGCAGAAAAGTATTGTCTGCATAGGCCACTGGACCGTCAGTGGTCTTTTTCTTTTACGTTAAAAGAAAAAAACCACGGATTTTTGGAGATGGATTATGAGAAAATCATATCGCGTCAAAAAAGAAGCGGAGTTTCAGCGGGTCTTTGCGACCGGAAAGTCGTACGCTAACCGTCAGTTTGTTGTGTACGTTTTGGAAAAACCAAATCAACCTCATTTTCGGGTAGGAATCTCAGTGGGGAAGAAGATTGGCAATTCCGTGGCGCGGAACTGGGTTAAGCGACGGATTCGGCAGAGCCTAACGGAACTTAAGCCCCAGCTAAAACAGGACTGTGATTTCCTGGTAATTGCGCGGCCGGCCGTTTCTGGAATGGCAATGGGGGACGTTAAGCGGCACCTGATGCACGTTCTGCGACTCGCGAAGATTTTACCAGCTGAATAAGAGGAAATACGCATGAAGAAAAAGCACAAGCGCGGACTTGTTATTCTAAGTGTAATGGCACTGCCACTACTGTTAGCAGGATGCGGGACGAGCAACGTTACTGCTCATAGTACGGGGATTTGGGACCATTACGTAATTTGGAACTTTATCCGGGCAATCGAATGGCTCAGTCACTTATTTGGTAATAATTACGGGTGGGGAATTATTGTCTTCACCGTAATTGTGCGGATTATTATCCTCCCGTTGATGTTCTACCAGAACAAGTCGATGCGGAAGACGACCGAGTTGCAGCCACAGTTTAAGGCGCTGCAGGCGAAGTACCCTGATGCCCGGACTGATCCGGATCAGGCGCGGGCAATGCAAGAAGAGCAGCAGAAGTTATACGCGGATGCCGGAATTTCACCGGTTGCCGGGTGTTTACCGATGCTGATCCAGATGCCCGTGTTGATTGCCCTGTATCAGGCCATTTTCCGGTCGCCGGTCCTGAAATCCGGCCACTTCTTCTGGATGGAACTAGGGGATAAGGATCCGTACTACATCATGCCGATCTTGGCGGCGTTATTTACGTTCTTAACGTCGTACCTAAGCATGATGTCTCAGCCGGAACAAAACGGGATGACGAAGATCATGACGTACGGAATGTCGATTATGACGTTTATCATGGCCATCAACTTTCCAGCGGCACTATCGCTGTACTGGATGATTACCAATGCCTTTTCTGTTGGTCAAATTCTGTTAATTTCAAACCCGTTTAAGATTCGTCGTGAGCGGGAGGAACAGGAACGGCAGGCAAAGGAAGCACAGCGAAAGAAACGGAAGGCGCGGCAAAAAGCGTTGAAAAACCGGAAAAAGGGTTAACATTAAATTAAAACTTTAGCATGGTGTCATCACCGAAATCAGGTGGGGCACCATGTTTTTTTATAAACGCTACAAGGAGGCTGTGCGTGATACGCCGCCTCCTTGCGCTGTAAAACCTAATACAAAAAACGGCCGAAGCGGAGTCGGTTGCGGGCATTACTCGCCGCACACTGTTCTTCTCTCGGCCGTTTTATTCTTTTATACCAACTAATCAGCGGCAATCGGCTCGCGGATTAGTTTCATGCTTGCGTGGTCCGTAACGCGGAGCCACTTGGTTTCATTGGTGGTGGTTGGATCAGCGTTTTCCGTCAGTTCCTGGTTTACGACCATGGTGTCAACGGTGTGCAGCCAGTTAGCAATCTTCTGGTAGTTTGTCATCACGGTTTCCCGCACATCCCGGCCATCGTTAAACTGGAAGTAAACGCCCGTGTACCACGTTTGGCCGTTCAGGATTTGCTTAGCAAGGTTCTTAAAAAAGACGCGGCCGTGATCAGCGCCACTCAAGTCAAGCATGAGATTATCGACCGTAATTACCCCGGTTGTGAGGTTTTGCCGCATAAACGCGGTGATGTTTCGTACTCGTTCCATTTTGTCCCCCGTAAATTGTATGCTGGTTACTTGTCTGCGTTTGACCACTTGTTGTAGTCGTCATCACTCATGGCTTCAACCTGGCCGAGGCGGTATCCGTTCCCTACCTGGGAGAAGAAGTCGTGGTTTGACGTGGTGGTTGAAATCCCGTTTAGGACGGTTGGTTCAACGTCGTCGGCGGTGTCCGGGAAGATCGGATCCATCCCGAGGTTCATCAGCGCCTTATTAGCGTTGTAGCGCACAAACGTCAGCACCTGGTCCGTCCAGCCGACTTCATCGTACAGGAGCTTCGTGTACTTTTCTTCGTTGTCGTAAAGCTGGTATAAGAAGTCGTACAGCCAGTCCTTCACGGCGTCCTGTTCGTTTTGGCTCCGTTCCTTTAATCCAAGCTGGAACTTGTAGCCGATGTACGTGCCGTGGACTGATTCGTCCCGTAAGATCAACTTAATGATTTCAGCCGTGTTAGCGAGCTGGTTATGGCCGAGGTAGTACAGCGGGGTGTAGAACCCGGAGTAAAAGAGGCACGTTTCAAGGAAAACGTTGGCGACCTTCTGCTTAAGCGGGTCAGCGGACGTGTCCTTGTAAATGTCGGCAATCCAGTTGGCCTTGTTTTGAAGGTATTCTTCCGAATCACTCCACTCAAAGATTTCGCTGATTTCCTCCGGCGTGTTCAACGTCGAGAAAATGGTGGAGTAACTCTTAGCGTGAACGGATTCCATGAACTGGATGTTGTTTAGGACGGCCGTTTCATGTTGCGTCCGGACGTGCCGTCTGAGAGAGGCCATTCCGTCCTGGGACTGAACCGTATCTAACAGGGTCAATCCACCGAAAACGTGGCCGACCAGGTACTTGTGCTTGTCGTCGAGTTTCCGCCAATCCGGAAGATCGTTAGAAACCGGCACCCGGGTATCAAGCCAGAACTGTTCGGTAAGTTTTTCCCAGGTTGCCTTATCAATTTCATCGTCAATCTGGTTCCAATTAATTGATTTGTAGCTTTTATCTGCCATAGTGAATAACCCCTCCGCTTAATTAATTGTTTTCAACGAGTGTGGTGTAAATGCGCGCAACGTCATCAGTTGTTCCCCGTAATTCGTAGTCATCAAGGAGCGGGGCGTTAAACTGTTCCGCGTACCGCCGTGCAGTGAGGCAGTACTGCTGGTTAAAGTTCCGGTTTCCCGAACCAATGACGCCACGGCAATGAGTGGCATTATCATTATACCCAATGTATTCGCCAAGGGAATTAGTCATTAGTTCCTTAACCCCGTTATCAATCCCGTTCCCGCCGTCCAGATACGTCGGAACAAAAACGAAGTAATCGGCGGTTTCATCCGCAAACGGCGTTACGTCGCTGATTTCCTTGGCATTAATTAGCGGTGCCTGGTCGTCCTTAGCGTGTTGCTGTTCGGCGTAGTCCGTTAGTTTTTGAATGAACGTGCGCGTGTTTCCCTCAACGGAAATAAACAAAATATTAATCATCCTCACAACCTCCCCGGTAAGTTGGTGTTTATTGTGCACTATTCCGTATCGAACCACAATATATTGTGGTTAACGCTTGTTAGCTTACAAGATATTCCGTTCACATGCAAGGGGGGCCGCTTGATTTAGGCCCCCGTTCTCCGGTTATTTTGCTTTGTTTTATTAATTTTTGTGCATATTATTATAATATTCATTTGCTTTATGCAGAAAAGGTGGCAATAATAGGAGCCAAGTTAATTATTTGTGCATACATAATAAATTTTGGTGGCGGTGAAATAACATGCGGAAACAACAAAAAATTGGAATCTGGGGAATTGTTCTGATGGTAGCAGCGGCAATTTACGGAATGGGGAATACGGCCATTGCCTACTACCAGATGGGGTATGCGGCGATTATGTGGTATGTCTTAGCTGCATTATTCTTCTTCCTTCCCAGTGCATTAATGTTTGCGGAGTATGGGTCGGTCCTGAAGGATGCCCGGGGAGGAATTTATTCGTGGCTGGAGTTTGCGATTGGTGAGCGGGGAGCGTTTATCGGAACGTTCATTTGGTTGGCATCATGGATTATCTGGCTTCTTTCCAATACGTCAGTAAACTTCGTTAATTTATCCGAGACGTTCTGGGGGCAGGACATGACCACCACGTGGCACCTGGGAGGGCTCTCCTCAACGGCAACGCTTGGTATTTTGGGAAGCCTGTTTATTTTAGCCGTCACCTTCTGCGTTACACGGGGATTTGATAAGATTGCCAAGATCTCGACGATTAGCGGCATTTTTGTTTTTGCCCTAACGGGGTTTGTTTTAGTAGGGAGTGTTCTGGTACTTTTCTTCCATCACGGGCACCTTGCACAGCCGTTAACGGCCAAGGCGCTGGTCATTTCACCAAATAAGAACTTTATGTCGCCCCTTGCGATCCTGTCATTCTTTGTGTATGCGGTCTTTGCGTACGGCGGAATGGAAACGATGGGTGGAATCTCAGATAACGTGCGGGATGCCCGGCGGAATTTTCCGCGGGGAATCATGCTGGCAGCCGTGCTGATGTTTGGTGCCTACGCGTTATTGATCTTTTGTTGGGGAATTAGCGCAAACTGGCACCACGTTCTCGGGGGGCGGGGCGTCACGTTAGGAAACGTTGGCTATGTCCTGGTCAGCAAATTGGGATACACGCTCGCCTGCAGCTTACACGCTTCCCCGGCGAACGCCCTCGTCTTCAGCCGGTGGCTTGTCCGGGCGATGGGGGCAGTCCAGCTCCTTGCGTTTACGGCATCGTTTTTTGTGCTGGTTTATTCACCGCTGAAGTCGTTTATTATTGGGTCACCCCAAAAGTTTTGGCCGCAACGGTTAACTAAGTTAAACGCTGCGGGGATGCCCGCAAACGCAATGTGGCTTCAGGCGGGAATTATTGTGGTCGTTTTGCTTGTGATTTCCTTTGGGGGAACGACAATGCAGGACTTCTACACGATCTTAGTGGACATGATGAACGTTTCATCGTCCGTGCCGTACCTCTTTTTGATCGGGGCGTTTCCCTTCTTTAAGCGGCGACTTGCATCCCTTGATGCACACCAGAATTTAGGGCGGCCTTTTACAGCGTTTACTAATTCAACCCGGACAACACTGACCGTAACGGTGGCGTGGCTCCTGGTCTTCTTTGGGGTTATTTTTTCGGTTATTCAACCCCTCTTTAGCCACGACGTAAAGACGTTCTTCTGGACGGCAATCGGGCCGGTCGCGTTTGCGGTAATTGCGATTATCATGTATCACTACACCAACGCGCATGAGGCGCACCTCCTTAATGCGGAGTTGCGGATGCAAGAAGAGGATGAAAACGACTAGATAATTTTATCGGTGTGTTCAACGGCAGCCACCGCTGCAAAGATAGAAGCCGCAATGCGAACAAGCGTTTGCTAAAATGAACCGGGGACGCAGTATAAAGCGTCACAATTATTCTCTAAAATAAGGGCATAACCTCTTAAACAAGCTACTAATTATTTCCCAGGTTGGTGGCGCCTGAAAGCAAAGTTCTCCTGACCGTTAGCCGTGGTTAGCGGTTCTCCTTTTTCATGTATATATTCGTTTTCGGGTTGAGAATAAATTTAAGTAATCCATTGAATTTTTCTCCATTGACTGGGAAGGTGAGGCGTACTTTTTCTATCCCAATAACAGCTTAAACGCGTTAAGTTGTACGTTTTTCACCCAAACGGGCCGTTTTCATTACGAGAACGGCCCGTTTTTTGTATGGGAATCAGTAAAAAACATGAAAGTGTAATAAAAGAACGGGGAAGATGCGCTAGAATATAGGGAGAAGAAAAGTTACGAGGAGCCACTCTATACTGGGTTATTCGGAAACGGCAGGGGGAGTCCCCTTAGCTGGATCTGGTAGTAATCACTTTAAGGATGGATTTAAACAGAATGAAACGAATTTTTACACGGGAATTTTGGAAGTTGCCTGACTTTTGGCATAACCGCCAGTTACGGTTAATTGCGGTTCTTTTGACGCTAATCGTGGTGCTGTGTGCCGGGATGGCCTGCTGGGCAAACTGGATTGTCGGCATAGTTGTGCTTGTTTTGGGAAGCGGAATGCTCGGAACGGTGTACGCTGTTCTGCGCCAGATTACCCGCGACACTAATAACTACATTGCGAACCTGTCGCACCGAATTGATCAGGGCGAGCAGGAAGCGCTGATTCGGATGCCAATCGGGGTGCTGTTTTACAACAACGATAATGTTGTTGAATGGCTGAACCCGTACATGCAGCAGTACTTCGGGAAGGAAGATGTTTTGGGCAAGCCGCTGGGTGAAAGTGCCCCCCAGTTGATGCAGCTGATTACGAAGTACCAGGATGATAAGAAACCGGTTGAGGTGACCTGGCAGGGAAACACCTTCCGGATGATGATCCAACAGGAAATCAACGCGGTTTACCTGATGGATATTACGCATTATGCCGAAATCCAGCAGGAATACGATGATTCACGGGTTGTCATCGGGCAAATCTTCCTGGATAACTACGATGAAGTGACGGAGTCGATGTCGGATAAGCGGGTTTCAAACCTAAGTAACTTCATCACCAACGAGTTGTCAGACTGGGCGCGCCAGTTTGGGTTGTTTTTAAAGCGGATTGATGAGGACCACTTCTTTTTAGTGGGGTATGCCAAAATGTTAGCGGCGCTTGAAAAAGACAAGTTCCAGATTCTTGACTTAATCCGTGAACGGACGGCGAAAACAAACTTCCCGGTCACCCTTAGTATGGGGATTGCGTTTGGCAGTGCGGACCTGGCTTCCTTATCCGGGCAGGCGCAACGGAACCTGGACCTTGCCCTTGGCCGGGGGGGTGACCAGGTAGTGGTCCGGGGTGAAACCGGTGACGCCCGGTTCTACGGGGGAAAGACAAACCCGATGGAAAAGCGGACCCGGGTGCGGGCACGGATGATTTCCCAGGCACTCCAGGAATTAATTTCTCAGTCGAGCCAGGTCCTTGTGATGGGGCACCAGCAACCTGATATGGATGCGCTGGGGGCCAGCCTTGGGATTCGGCGGATTGCCGCGATGAACGGTAAGGAATGTAAGGTGGTTGTAAATCCTGAAAAGGTGCACACGGACGTTGAACGCCTGCTTGCCGAAACGGCGAAGTACCCCGAATTAGATCAGGTAATCGTCACCCCGAAGGAAGCCCTGGCGATGGCGACGGATGATACGCTGCTAATCATGGTCGACCATTCCCGGCCGTCGATTGCGATTAGTCCGGAACTGTACGAGCGGTTGAAGGCGCGGGTAGTGGTAATCGACCACCACCGGCGGAGTGAGGAGTTTCCTGAGAACCCGCAGCTGGTTTACATTGAACCGTATGCTAGTTCCACGTGTGAGCTGGTAACGGAAATGTTTGAGTACCAGTCGCGGGATAGTGAACCAATTGATCGCCTGGAAGCAACGGCGATGTTAGCCGGAATTGTGGTGGACACGCAGTCGTTTGCTAACCATACCGGAACGCGAACGTTTGATGCGGCTAGTTTTCTGCGGTCAGCCGGGGCGGATGCCCAGATGGTCCGGCACTTTATGCGGGAAAGCATGCATAACTTTATGCAGCGGAACCACCTGATTGACCGGGCTGAATTTATTGATGATAATGTAATTGTGACGGGTGAAGAGGACCGCCAGTATGATCCGGTAACCGCCGCCCAGGCAGCGGACGCCCTCCTTGATGTGAGCGGCGTTGAAGCTTCGTTTGTGATTACCCGGCGGGACAAGGATACCGTGGGGGTTTCCGCCCGGAGTATTGGGAAAACAAACGTGCAGCTGGTAATGGAAAAGTTTGGTGGTGGTGGGCACCTCGCCAACGCCGCCGCCCAGCTGACGGACGTGACGATTGCCGATACGAAGCAACGGTTATTAGCGATTTTGAATGGGACTGCTGATGAAGAAGAACCGGCAGAAGAAGATGAGCAAGCAAACGACGATTAGGAGTGACGGGAATGAAGGTTATTTTTACTCAGGATGTTCGTGGCAAGGGAAAACGTGGCGAAGTAAAGGAACTCCCCGACGGTTACGCTAACTTTCTAATCAAGAACAACAAGGCGAAGTTGGCGAGTGCGCAGGCGATGAGCCAGCTGCGGGGCCAGCAGCGCGCCGAAGCTAAAAAGGAAGCGGCTGAACTGGCGGAAGCAAAGGAACTAAAGGCTAAGCTTGAGTCGGGAGACTATGTCGTTGAGATGCGCGCGAAGGCGGGGACGGACGGGCGGCTTTTTGGGTCAATTACGACCAAGCAGATTGCCCAGGAATTAACGAAGCAGTACGGGCTGCACGTTGACAAGCGGAAGATGAAGTTGGCGGCACCAATCCGCTCGATGGGTTACGTGAACGTTCCGGCGAAGTTGCATAACGATGTCACGGCGACGATTCGCGTGCATATTGCGGAGAAGTAGAAGTACAAACGGAGAAAACGGGCGTGGTGGAAACAATCCCCGAACGCAGCACGGGAGGTGCGGACGGGGCGGTCTTTCGCTTAGCTCGTTTGTTTTGCACGGGAGGGGCTAACCCTCCTTTATCAATCAGTTAACGGGGAATTAACCAATGGATAATAGTGAAATTTTAGGAAACGTCCCGCCCCAGGACTTAGAAGCAGAACAGGCGGTTTTGGGGTCGGTACTAATTAGTGGGGCTGCAAGCGATACGTTGGCGGCCGCCCATGAATTCGTCGAGCCAGACGACTTTTATCACAAGGCCAACCAGCTGATTTTCAAGGCAATGTTAACGGTTGACGATAACGGTGATGAAATTGACATGGTCACCCTCCAGGCGGAGTTAAGTGGGAACAATGAGCTGGACGACATTGGTGGCCTTGATTATTTGGCAGAACTGGTTGATGCCAGCCCATCGGCCGCGAACGTGGCGTACTACGCACAGTTAGTGCGGAACAGCGCAATCCGGCGGCGGCTAATTACCGTGGCAAACGGGATGATTGCGGACGCCCAGCGGAACGATGATGTTACGGGACTTTTAGATAACGCTGAGCAGGCCATTATGAACGTTGCGGATGAACGGTCCGGCGAAGGTTTTCGGCGCGTACGGGACGTTATTTCCGCCGAATTAGACCATATTAGTAAGTTATCAGAAGACAACGAAGAAATTACGGGCTTACCGACCGGATACCGGGAGTTTGACCTTAAAACTTCGGGGCTGCAACCGGATAACCTGGTTATTTTGGCTGCCCGACCGGCCGTCGGGAAAACGGCGTTAGCCCTGAACATCGCTCAGAACGTTGCCGTTAGTGATCAAAGTAAAACGGTGGCAATTTTTTCCCTGGAAATGAGCGCTGAATCGTTGGTCAGCCGGATGCTGTGTGCTGAGGGAACGATTAAGGCGGATAACCTCCGGAGTGGGAACCTGTCCGCCGATGAATGGGAGAGCCTGATGATGGCGGCCAGTGCCCTGAGCGGTGCATCGATTTACATTGACGATACGCCGGGAATTAAAATGAGTGAAATCAGGGCAAAATCCCGCCGGCTTGCCAAGGAGCAGGGCGGGCTGGATCTGATCGTGGTTGATTACCTCCAACTGATTGAAGGATCGACCAAGGAGAGCCGGCAGCAGGAAGTGTCGGAAATTTCCCGGCAGCTTAAAAAGCTTGCTAAGGAACTTAACGTCCCGATTATCGCCCTATCCCAGTTATCCCGGGGGGTTGAACAGCGACAGGATAAACGGCCGGTACTGTCCGATATCCGGGAATCCGGATCAATTGAACAGGATGCTGATATTGTTACCTTCCTGTACCGGGAGGATTACTATGAACGGGACAACGGTGATGATGAGAAGAACCAGCAGCAGGGGCAGGCCAACGACCCGAATGATTCAGACGCTGGTGAAGTGGAATTGATTATTGAGAAAAACCGGGCGGGATCCCGGGGGACGGTTCGCTTAATGTTTATGAAGGCGTACAACAAGTTTGCGAACCTTGCATATCAGGATGAACCGTAGGCTGTGCCTTGTTTTTCAGCAAAAATGCCGGTAAAATGCAACTATTGATTAATTTATGATAAGGGATGATGTCATGGGATTTGAAATCAAAAATAAAACCAAGCAGTACGTGGTTGAACTGCACGCCCATCGACATCAGGTGCTTCTTCGCAAAAATGATCGGGATAACAATCGTTAATAAGGAGAAGTGACCACTAATGAAAAAACAGAATAATAGTAAGCAGGGCGAACGACTCGGCGTAATTGGGCTCAGTGCCATTGTTTTGAGCGCCATGCTTGGCGGGGGAATCTTTGATTTACCTAAAAACATGGCCGCGTGTGCTGGCCCGCTCGGAACCATCTTGGCGTGGGCCATTGCCGGGATTGGAATGTGGTTTGTAACGTCAATGTTTCTTAAGCTGACGGAATTGAAACCGAACCTAACGACCGGACTGTACAAGTATGGCGAAGCGGGGTTCGGTAAGTTTACCGGCTTCTTTGTGTCGTGGGGTTACTGGGTGTGCGAGAGTTTCTCCAACGTTGCCTACGCCATCTTACTGATGAGTACGCTTAACTACTTTTTCCCGGGGGACTTCTCCGGGGGAAATAACTGGGCGGCAGTAATTGGCGGCAGTATTGTCCTTTGGGGAATGTCGCTAATTATCCTATTCGGTGTTCGTCAAGCAAGTTGGGTGAACCTGGTAGGAACGATTGTCCGGTTAGCGGCGGTCGCCATCTTTATTATTGCGGTTGCGGCGCAGTTCCGCTGGATTCGGTTTAGTACAAACTTCACGGCAACGCGGTCGTTTACGGCGGCCATGCCCGCAATGGGTCACCTGGGAAAACAGGTTATCCTGGCCCTCCCGGCAACGCTGTGGGCGTTCGGCGGGATTGAAGGGGCCGTTGTGTTATCTGACCGGGCAAAGTCCCAGCGGGCTGTTCGGCAAGCGACGGCCATTGGCTTTTTCGGGTGTTTGGCACTCTACATGCTAGTTTCCTTATTACCAATGGGAATGAAACCGTACGGCGTAATCGCTAGGGTCGGGTCGCCGTCAACGGCGGGTCTCTTAACAATGGCACTGCACAGTCCTGCTGGCCGGGTGATTATGGCTGGTGGGTTGCTGGTTTCCGTCTTTTCATGCTGGTTAACGTGGACAATGATGTTGATGGAAATGCCATATGCTGCTGCTAAGGACGGGGCCTTTCCGCGGATTTTTGCCCGGGAAAGCAAAAACCACGTTCCGGTAATTTCACTTCTCGCAGCAACACTTTTGATGCAGGTGGTTTTGCTGGTTGCTCACTTTGCTAATAATGCGTTCCAGTTGGCCTACACCGTTGTGGCAACAATGACGGTTCCACCGTATATGATTAGCGCCCTTTACCTGGTGAAATTAGCGTTGCGGGCGGATAATTACCCGGGAAATAAGGGCCGGATTGGTGCGTTAATTACCGGAATCCTGGCCGTGATTTATACCGTGATGATGGGGCTGGTATCCGGTGTTAAGTACGTGATGATTGCCTTTGTCGTATACGCGCTGGGAATTCCGCTGTTCATCAAGGCCCGGCACGAACAGGCTCCCGGTGAGCCGGCCTTTACCCGGGGGGAACGGTGGTTTGCCGCGGCGATTATTATCATTGCCGTGGGTGCTATTCTGGTATACTACTGTTAATTAAGTAACAATGAATAAAATGAATAATATGTCCCCAAATCTTGGCTGGAAAAGGCTGAGGTTTGGGGATTTCTTTGAATTGGTGAGGGATAACCGGGCTGTTAAGGCAGTACTATTTACATAATGAAACGGATTTTCTTTTTTAAATTGTGAAAAATGGCACTTATTTTGGCAAATAACAACAATTTGTGAAAAAATGTGTTATATTGTGCTTGTGCTCTTATTTTACTAATACTCTTAAGGAGGAGTGACGATTATGGGACTTGAAAAGGTCAAGTATAAGGGATTTATTTTTCCAATTGTGATTGGATTAATTATCTGGTTTACGGCACCAATTCGGCCAGCGGGCGTTTCTGTCGTTGCCTGGCACATGTTGGCATTATTCATTGCGACGATTGTGGGCTGTATTACGCAGCCAATTTCAATTGCGGGGGTTACCCTGATTGGGTTTACGCTGATGATTTTCACGGGGCTTGTTCCGATGAAACCAGCCCTAGCAGCCTTCAGTAACTCAGCGGCATGGCTGATCGCCATGGCCTTCCTGATTTCCCGGGGGTTCATTAAGACCGGGCTTGGGCGGCGGATTGCCCTAAACTTCATTAAGTGGTTTGGGAAACGGTCGCTAGGTTTGGGGTATGCCGTTGCCGGGGTTGATCTGGTAACGTCGGTTGCGACGCCAAGTAACACGGCCCGGGCTGGTGGAATTGTGTACCCGATCGTTGCTTCTTTGGCAGATACCTTTGATTCCCAGCCGGATAACGGGGAATCAGCCCGGAAGATTGGGTCATACCTGGTATTTACAGAATTCCACATTAACCTGATCACGAGTGCGATGTTCATGACGGCGATGGCGCCAAACCTGGTTGTTGTAGCCCTTGCCAAGCAGCTGGGCGTCCACATTACGTGGTTCGGCTGGTTTGCTGCCGGCGTCTTACCAGGGATCATCTGCCTGTTGCTGGTTCCGTTCTTGATTTACAAGATCTTCCCGCCGAAGGTTAAGGAAACACCGAACGCCAAGGAATGGGCGCAGGATAAGCTGGCCGAAATGGGGCCGATGAAGACATCCGAAAAGATTATGGGAATTGTCTTTATTCTGACGCTAGTTCTGTGGATGGTTTCAAGCTTTATTGGAATTGAAGCCTACGCCGTTGGGTTCTTAGCCATTGTTTTACTGCTTGTTACGGGCGTTTTAAGCGTGAAGGATCTGCTAAACGAAACCGGCGCCTGGAACGTGCTGATTTGGCTGTCAATCCTGGTCTTCATGGCGGCCCAGCTGACGAAGATGGGCTTCATTCCGTGGATGGTTAAGGCCTTTGGGGGCATGCTTCACGGGGTCAACTGGATTATTGTTCTGGCAGCCCTAATGATTTTCTACTTCTACAGCCATTACCTGTTTGCAAGTGCTACCGCCCACTCAACGGCGATGTACGGGGCCCTCTTAGGGGTGGCGCTGGCAGCGCACGTGCCGACGATGTTAGCGGCAATGATGCTGGCCTTCATTACAGCGCTGATGAGTTCAACCACGCACTACGCTAACGGCCCGGCTTCTATTCTGGCAACGTCGGGATACGTTAAGCAGTCAACGTGGTGGAAGCTGAACGTTGTGATGGGAATTGTTTACCTGCTAATCTTTGGGTTGGTTGGTCCGCTGTGGATGAAACTGATCGGAATGTGGTAATTAACATTTGAATGGAGAAAACTAAGAGGTTGGGGCGGTTGTCCCCAACCTTTTTTGGCGGATAACGCTTGCTTATGTGAGATAATCTATCATATAATCGGGAGGTAGTTAATTACCATAAGCATTAATCCAGTGAGGTAACGATGAATTTTTCAGGAAAAAACGTTGTAAAGGGAATTTTCTGGGCCGCCCTTGCGTCCGCAATGTGGGGGATTTCAGGAACGGTTCTCCAGTTGATTTCGCATAACTTAAAGGTGCCGGAAGCCTGGCTTCTGTCGGCCCGGACGCTTAGCTCAGGAGTCCTTCTCCTAGTAATTAGTGCGCTGGTTTATCGGCGTAAAATCTTTGATGTTTTCCGGTCATGGCGGTCAGTCATGTGGCTGGTGGCATACGCCGTTCTTGGGCTAATGGCCAACCTGTACACATTTTACTTGGCAATTCAAACGGGAAATTCACCGGCGGCCACGATTTTGCAGTACCTTGCCCCACTCTTTATTGTGGTTGGGGGGCTTTTCATCGGCAACCGGCCGTTAAAGACGGACATCATTGCGTTTGCCCTTGCCCTTGTTGGGGTCATCCTTGCGCTTACGAAGGGAAATCTGGGACAGCTGTCCATTTCAGTAACGTCCCTGATGTGGGGGCTTGGTTCAGGGTTAACGGCGGCGTTTTACGTTGCCCTTCCCCGGCCGTTAGTTAAGGATGGGAACCCGCCGATTGTAATCCTTGGCTGGGGAACGATGATTGCGGGGATTCTGTTCAACCTGTACCATCCGTTTTGGGTTCAGGTGCCGCACCTGAGTTTGGCGGTAGTTGGGTCAATTGCGACGACCGTAATCGCTGGGACGATTTTGCCGTTTAGCCTGCTGCTGTATGCCGCAAAGTTTGCCAGTTCCGATGTTATTAGCATTATGGATGCTGTCCAACCAACCGTGACGTCGATTTTATGCTTCCTGTTTTTGGGGGTAAAGTTAAGTTTAATTGAGGTCGGTGGAATGGTGCTTGTTGTGATTGGGATTTACGTGTTGCAGCGTGGTCGGCGGCAGCACGAGGAAAAGCAGTTGCAGCAGGACGCGTTTGATGATTAATGAAGGTGCGGAGCCACCGCGCTACAGTATCACCGCATGTAACATAATATTTTAGAAACGTGGAGGTTGTGACGTAAGTTGCGACCTCCTTGTTATCTGGACGGTCTTTTTTTGCGAAATAGAATTATTTTTTCAAAGTATAAAAGAATACCCATAAATTTGCAATCTGTCAAGTAAGCGTTACAATAATGGCGAAGGAGGTGGTGGAATGGAGTTGCGAACGATGAATATTCATCGACAGCGTGATTTTAAACGCTGGCAGCAGTTTCTTGAAGCAAACGGAATCCACGTTTTTAATGAACGGGAGGTTCGGCCGGTTGAGCAAACCTTTGGGTGGTTTGATAATCATCAACTGGTTGCGACGGGTTCCGTTGCGGGAAACGTCCTTAAATACATCGCGATTGCTCCGGATTACCAGGAAAACGGGGCAACCTTCAATACGGTCGTTAGTCAGCTTGTATCAGCGGCCGCCCAGCAGGGGCAGTTTCATCTAATGGTGTTTACTAAACCACAGTACGTGAAGAGCTTTCAGTATGTTGGGTTTACGCTTCTAGCGCAAACGGAAATGGGGGCCGTCCTTGAGACCGGGATGCCGACGATTTCGACGTACTTGAAGGAGCTTCCCCGGGTAAAGGACCAGCAGGATAAGCGGGTCGCCGGAATTGTGATGAACGCTAACCCGTTTACGAAGGGGCACCAGTTCTTAGTTGAACAAGCAAGTCGCGAAAATGACGTGGTATACGTTTTTGTGGTTAGCCAGGATGCTTCGTTATTCACAACCGCAGAACGGACAAAGCTTGTGCAAGCTGGGACGGCTGATTTAAAGAACGTTTTAGTTGTTCCCGGAAAGGAATACATGGTAAGCGGGGCGACGTTCCCAGCATACTTCCTAAAGGATGACCAAAACGTTGGGCGGTACCAGGCAGCACTTGATGCAACGCTGTTTAAGGAGCAGGTTGCACCGGCACTGAACATCACGGCCCGTTACCTCGGAAGTGAGCCGTACTCCAAAACAACCGAGGTGTACAACGAAGAGTTGCACCGGATTCTTCCGCCAGAAATTGCGGTGCGGATTATTGACCGGACGGCAATTGAAGACGGAACGGTTGTAACGGCGACAAAGGTCCGCGCTGCGTTGGCTGCGGGTGATGAAAAGCAGGTTGCTCGGCTGGTTCCTTCAACTACGATGGCATACGTGAAAGAAAATTGGGATGAATTGCGTCAGCGGGCGCAGGAAAGGATGAGGCAGAATGGAGATTAAGCAGACTGCAATGGCGGGGACGCTTGAATCCTCGGATATTCAAATTACGATTAGTGCCGCTCCGGAATTAACGATTGATCTTGATTCATCAGTCGCTGATTTATACGGCGAACAAATCGAAAAGGTGATTAAGGAAACGCTGGCAGCGTACGGAATTGAAGGAGCTCACGTTAAGGCCGTTGATAAGGGTGCGCTGGATTGTGTAATCAAGGCACGGACAATGGCCGCAGCACAGCGGGCCCTTGGAACAAGTGAAACGCCAAACTGGGAGGTGCTCTAATAATGGAAGAACGGTTACGGCGGACAATGATGTTTGTCCCGGGAAATAACGCCGGGATGGTCCGGGATGCCGGAATTTACGGCGCGGATTCAATTATGTTTGACCTGGAAGACTCGGTTTCCTTGGCAGAAAAGGATGCGGCCCGGATTTTAGTATACGAAGCATTAAAAACCCAGGATTACGGCGATGCTGAGCTGGTTGTGCGGGTTAACGGAATTGATACGGAGTTCTTTAAGGCAGATATTTACGCCATGGTTAAGGCCGGAGTCGATGTTATCCGGCTGCCAAAGGTTGAATCCGGAAAGATGATGACCGACCTCGTTGCAACGGTTGAGAAAGCTGAAAAGCACTTTGGCCGCAAGGTTGGTTCAACGCAGGTAATGGCCGCCATTGAAAGCGCCCGGGGCGTAATGAAGGCCCTTGAAATTGCTGAGAGTACCGACCGGATGATGGGACTGGCCCTTTCAGCCGAAGACTACACGACGGACATGAAGACGCACCGGTACCCGGATGGGGCGGAGCTTGAGTTTGCGCGGAACATGATTATCCACGCTGCTCGGGCTGCCGGAATCGCAGCGTTTGATACCGTCTTTACTAACATGAATGATATTGCTGGGTTCAAGCGGGAGACGGAACACATCCATGAACTTGGATTTGACGGGAAGTCCCTGATTAATCCGCGGCAAATTGACATGGTTAACAAGGTTTACGAACCGACCCGTGCTGAGGTTGAAGACGCCCTCGACGTTGAAGCAGCCATCAAGGAAGCACATGCTAAGGGATCTGGTGTTATTTCAATGAACGGTCAAATGGTTGACCGGCCGGTTGTTCTCCGGGCGCAGCGGGTATTACGGTTAGCACGGGCGTCACACTTACTTAACGAGGAGGGCGAGTACATTGAAGAATAGTCTTAACCGGGAATTATCAACCGAACTGTTAAAGGAAAAGGACTACAAGCCGTTCGAAAATGCGACGATTGGTAATCCTGAAATCCAGCGGACCGCACCGACCGTGCGGGTTTCTACCGGGGACGGTAAGCTGGTGGACTCCATTGCAGACGTGGTGAAGAAGACCTTGAAGGATGGCATGACGATTTCATTTCACCACCACCTGCGGGAAGGAGATTTCATCTTCAACCAGGTAATGGATGAAATCATCAAGCAGGGCTTCAAGAATTTAACGCTGGCACCGTCATCACTAACGAACGTGATGAACGATAAGGTGATTGAAGCGATTAAAGCAGGGGTCATCACCAACATTACCAGTTCCGGAATGCGGGGAAGCCTAGGCGAGGCGGTTTCCCACGGGTTACTGCCAAACCCCGTTATTTTCCGGTCCCACGGTGGGCGGGCCCGGGCCATCGAGAACGGCGATATTAAGATTGACGTCGCCTTCTTAGGGGTCCCAAACGCCGACCGGCTCGGAAACGCCAACGGAATGGAGGGTGACGCGGTCTTCGGTTCCCTTGGGTACGCTTTAATGGACGCGAACTACGCTGATAAGGTGGTTCTCTTAACTGATAACGTGGTTGACTACCCGAACACGCCAGCGTCAATCAAGCAAACGCAGGTTGATTACGTGGTTAAGGTTGACCAGGTTGGGGACCCTGACCGGATCGGAACCGGGGCAACGCGGTTTACGAAGAACCCGAAGGACTTGAAGATTGCTAAGATGGTAAACGACGTCATTGTTCATTCACCGTACTTCAAGCAGGGCTTTTCATTCCAGACGGGTTCTGGTGGGGCTGCGCTGGCCGTTGCCCGGTACCTGCGGGAATCAATGATTGACAAGAACATCACCGCTTCGTTTGCTCTGGGAGGAATCACAACCCCAATCGTTAAGCTGCTCGAAGAAGGCCTGGTAAACCGGGTAATGGACGTACAGGACTTCGATAAGGGTGCCGCTGACTCGATGAAGAATAACCGGAACCAGCAGGAAATTGATGCGTCATGGTACGCTGATCCGGACAACAAGGGGGCCATGGTAGACCAACTGGATGTCTGCATTCTGTCCGCCCTTGAAATTGACACGGACTTCAACGTTAACGTAATGACGGGGTCAAACGGGGTTATCCGGGGCGCCGTTGGGGGCCACCAGGACGCTGCCACGGCAAAGATGACGATTATTTCCGCCCCACTGACCCGGGGCCGGATTGCTACGGTCGTTCCGCACGTTGGAACGGTGGTTACGCCGGGTGAATCCATTGATGTGCTGGTTACGGAAGTCGGGATTGCCGTTAACCCACGGCGGCAGGATCTTCTGGCAGCCTTTAAACAGGTTCCAGGACTCCCGTTAGTGACGATTGAAGAGCTCCAGCAGAAGGCAGAGCAAATTGTTGGCAAGCCAAAGCCGCTCGAATACACTGACCGGGTTGTTGCTCTGATGGAATACCGGGACGGATCAATTATTGACGAAATTCACGAAATTAAGTAGGTGAAATTGCGGTGAAACAACGGGGCTGTTCGAAAACGGACAGCTTCGTTTTTTTTATCGGGTATAATGATGAGGAGTGAAAGGAGCGGGACGAATGGAAACAAGCGCAAGGGTTTTCGCTGGGGGGGACCAGCAGGATATCCCGGCGGTATTAGCCAACCGGGATTGGCGGGCGGCTCAGCAACGCCGCCTCGTGGAAGCTTTTCCCGGTGCAACGGTGGTTGCGGTAAAACTTAACATTCCTGGTCCGGTTAAGACGAGCCCGGTGATTCGTCGGTTTTTCCGGGAAGAGCTTGCTTGTTTTGAAAAGCAGTTAGCGGAAGCGGGCGTCCTTGTTTTACGGACGGAAATAGAAGACGACCGTCCGACGGGGCCAGAACGGTTTTACGTGGTTCAAATAACGGCGGAAGCAGCCAAGCGCCTGACGGTAACGTTTGAAACGGCAACGCCGGCGGCCCGGTTGTTTGACATGGATGTTCTTGTTAGGGATAAGGATGTGATTCGGCCGGTTAGCCGGGAAGAAGTAGGGTTGCCTGCACGCCGGTGCTTATTGTGTGACCGGCTTGCTAAGGATTGTGGCCGGTCCCGGCGCCATTCGGTTGCTGCTCTTCAAAAACGGGTGGCAGCGTTAATCACAGCGGCCGTGAATGCGACGGAGAAGGAGCGGGTGGTGAACCGGTTAGCGACCCTGGCCGTGCGGGCGTTAATTAACGAAGCGGCGGCCTGGCCTAAACCAGGGTTAGTTGATCCGGTTGAACACGGCGCCCACCCAGATATGGACTATCCCCTCTTTGTTCGGAGCGCGCTGGCATTAGAAGGATACTTTCGCCAGTGTGCGCGGGTGGCAATTAATTATGCGGGAAAGGATTACCCGGCGCTTTTTAACGCGGTTCGGCGATATGGAATTCAGGCTGAACACACAATGATGCGGGCGACGGGAAACGTTAATACCCATAAAGGAGCGATTTTTGCCCTGGGAATTTTGGTAACTGCAACGGCAGGCTGCTGGCAAACCGGGCGGGTGACCCTCGGGACGATTCAGCGGCGGGTCCAGGCGCTTCTCATCCACCTAACGGATGACTTTACCCGGATGAAGCAGGAAGCCCCCCAGACGGCCGGGGAAGCGCAATACCAGCAAACTGGCCGAAAAGGCGCCCGGGGCGAGGCTGTCGCCGGATTTCCCGTTATTTTTGAGGTCGGATTACCAGCTTACAAACAAGCACGGGGAACCACAAATGACCGGATTATTACCGCCTTTTTAGCGTTGGCTCAGCATGTTCAGGACAGTACGTTGTATAAGCGGGCCGGAACGGATGCGATTGAGCAGGAAAAGCAGCGGCAGGTGGCCGCTATCATTGAAGCGGGGGGAATCACGACGCCGGCGGGCCGGAAATTACTGAATGAAATGCAAACGGAGTACAGTACCCGGCACCTGAGCCTTGGCGGTGTGGCGGATATGGTTAGTGGAACGTTGTTAATGGCGGATATCGAGGAGGAATTTTGCAGTGCAAGCACGGATGAATGACGGGGCGGTGCTCAGTTACAGCAAGGTTGGCCACGGGCAACCGGTAATATTAATTCACGGGTTTGGCGGGTACCGCCAAATCTGGACGCGACAGGTGCCGTTCCTTGTTTCACAGGGTTATCAGGTAATTAGTTATGACCATCGCGGACACGGCGCATCGGCCCGGGAACCCCAACCAACAAGTATAAAGCAACTAGTTGATGACTTAGTTACCCTCATGCAGGTGTTACACGTGGAACGCCCCGTGTTAATGGGCCATTCAATGGGCGCCGCGGTGATTTACGGGCTGTTTCATTACTATCCCCAGCTGCCTGTTAAAGCTGTGGTTGCCGTCGATCAGTCGCCTAAGATGTTAAACGCGCCGGACTGGAAGTACGGCTTCATGGATATTACCCGGGCAAACTACCGAACGAAACTTGCGACGTTTGGTCACGTCAAGGAGACCCTAAACGGGGTTGATGACCAGGTTTATCTGGCCCTCAAAGAGGCCAAGGCGCAGTACCCGGTTGACCAGAAAACACTAATGCCGTTGATGTATGACCATGCGCGCCATGACTGGCGGGCGGCCTTGGCAGCAACCACGGTGCCGACGTTACTGGTAACGGCCAACCAAAGCCCGTTCTTTGACGGCACGTTTGGTGACGTAATGGCGGAAAACAACCAGTTGATTACCCACCAGCGGATTGACCAGACGGGGCACTGCGTAATGGCGGAGCAGCCAGCGGCATTTAACCGGTGTGTTCAGGAATTTCTTGCTTGAACAATTTATTTACGAAGAACCAATTAAAAGAAAATGTTCGTCTTTTAATTGGTTTTTATTTTGATTTAAAATATAAATTCGGAATAAATTGTTTGTTGGGCCGTTTATTGATATAATCGTTATGGTCGTAAGAAACATAACAATTTATTGAGGTGAAATAAAATGGCAGCGATTGTTGTTGTTGGAAGCCAGTGGGGCGATGAAGGTAAGGGTAAAATTACCGATTTTTTGAGTCGGCAAGCAGCAGTGATTGCCCGCTATCAGGGGGGCGATAATGCCGGTCACACAATTGTAGCGGCGGGAAAAACGCACAAGTTACAGCTCATTCCGTCGGGGATTTTATATTCTGATAAACAGTGCGTGATTGGGAACGGGGTTGTGCTGAACCCGAAATCGTTGGTGGCGGAGTTAACCAGCCTTCATCAGGGAGGAATTGATACGACGAACCTCCGCATTTCAAACCGGGCCCACGTCATTCTTCCGTACCATATTCTTCTCGATAAATTACAGGAACAGGCTAAGCAGGATAGTAAGATTGGGACGACCCAGAAGGGGATTGGCCCGGCGTACGTTGATAAGGCTGCCCGGGTGGGGATCCGGGTAGCGGATCTTCTTGATAAGGAGACCTTTGCGGCAAAACTCAAGCAGAATTTGGCCGCAAAAAATCAACTATTTACAAAGATTTACGGCGAAGCCCCGCTGTCATTCGATGAAATTTTTGATGAATACTATGAATACGGGCAACAGATTAAGGACTTTGTTTGTGACACGGCAGTTGTTATTGACGATGCCCTGAATGCGGGGCAAAACGTCCTGTTTGAGGGTGCCCAGGGGGTAATGCTTGACGTTGACCACGGAACCTACCCGTTTGTTACGTCGTCCAACCCAATTGCCGGCGGAGCAGCAACCGGTAACGGGGTTGGCCCCGAACAGATTGGAGCGGTTTGCGGTGCCTGCAAGGCGTACACTTCCCGCGTGGGAGCGGGCCCGTTCCCGACGGAATTGATGGATCAGACGGGTGATTACATCCGTGAGCGGGGCCATGAGTACGGGACGGTTACCAAACGGCCCCGGCGGATTGGGTGGCTCGATACGGTTGTACTCCGGCATTCCCGGCGGGTAGCGGGAATAAGTGCCATGTGCCTGAACTGCTTAGACGTATTGACGGGTCTTGATGAGGTAAAGATTTGCACGGCATATGAACTTAACGGGAAGCAGATTGACCGGTACCCGGCAACCCTAAAGGAAATCGCGGCGTGCCGGCCGGTTTACGAGACCCTTCCGGGGTGGCAAGAAGACATTACCGGTTGCCGGAGCCTAGAGGAATTACCGGTAAATGCCCGGAACTACGTCAAACGGGTTGCCGAATTAGTCGGCGTACCCGTTGCGATGTTTTCGGTTGGCCCGGACAGGGAGCAAACGATTGTCTTGCAAAATTGTTGGGACATGGCCCGGTAATGAATAATTGGCTGCCTTTTTTGCAAGATAGGAAAGAAAAACTGTTTTGTCGGAATTATATGTAATTTCTAATTCATAAATAATCATATAATTATGCTTAATCTAGAAGAATTCTAGTAAAAAACGCACTTTCAAGCAGGCATAGGAATTGGCTGACTAGAAGTGCGTTTGTTCTTGCTAGGATAAGGTTTCACTGCGAAATGTTAGCGGTGAAAGGGAAGGATTGAAATTTAATTTGTTAAGTTTTCTTGGAAATTTTTTTAGAGTGAGGGTGGACCGCAAAGGCACGCTCACTTCGCCGTCAAGTAAATTTTTTGAATAAAAGTTAGGGGTGTTCAGTGGTGCGGGAACGCGTTAGAATAGGACACGTAGTTCCGAATAGAAACATATGTTCGGATAAATGGACGCATGGGGGGGTTAACGTGGTAATCTCGGCACATACATCGGCAGCGGAGCTTGCGCGGCAGATTATGGACCAACAAGGATGCAGTTATCAGGAAGCACTGGAAGCGTTGTTGGCAGTTGCGCAGGGAAAGTAGGCGCGAGAAGAACGTGATGGAAGGGTGGATTCCATCACGTTCTTTTTTATTGCTAGTAATAATTGCAGGCTTTTATAAAATTCCATATCATAGGGTGGAAGGATAATTTTGTAATTAGCAGGTTATTTAAACCAGATGATATAAAGGGATGAGATTAAGTGGATATCCAAAACCTAACACTTTTTGCAACGCTTGCAAAAACGAAGAGTTACCCGGAAACGGCTGCGCAGCTGCAAATGAGCGTGACCGCGGTGCGGGAACAGATTCGTGAGTTTGAAGATCAACTAGGCGCCCCCCTCTTTGAACGCGAGGTTGAAGCAGTGCGGCTGACGGGAAGCGGGCAAGCACTTTACCCCGCCGTCCAGCGCCTTTTGGTTGACTACCAGCGGGTCGAAAAACAGATGCACCGGCTCCGGAACCAGCGGGACCATGAACTTTACCTGATTACAATTCCAACCATGCTTAACTACGCCGCGTTTGATCGGGTAACCCATTTTCTTCGGGAACATCCCGTTGTCAATGCCCGGTTCCGGGAAACAACGAAGCATATTTTTAACCCGCAGAATGCAACTGATCCGGGGGACATTATGTTTACCCGTATTTTTAAGGACTGTAAGGATGACCGGTTCGAGTACATTCCCGTGGACGATGACGAGTATGTCTTGATTACGGCTAAGGATGGGCAATGGGCGCACCGGCCGGACCTTACCTTAAAGGACGTTCAGGACGAACCGCTGTACACGCTGGATCAGGCAACGGGATTGTACGATGGCGCATTAAAGGTGTGCTCCCAGAACGGTGTTCAGCCGCGGGAAATCCGGCCCCAACACCGGGTTGATCTCATTTTACAAGCGGTCCGAAACGGTGAAGGAGTCGGATTGTTAATGCGGAAGTCCGTTGTGAACCGGCCAAACGCTGACGTGCAGGTCATTACGGTTCCGCATAACATTGCTCTTGGATTATGCTTCATTCGGCCAATTGGAGAGCATACAGCTGCTGCGGATGACTTGTGGCAGTTCTTAAAGCGGCAGTATCAGGAATAATCCAGTTGGAATAATTATGAATTATTAGGCAAAACACTTTAATCATGGGTTTTTAGGCGGTATACTAATGACGAAGTAAATTTCTAACGGGGTGAGACGATGAACTACATCAACAAGGAAATTGACGATTTTAAGGTAACCGCATACCAGCAAGGCGAAACCATGGACGTTACGAAGCAGGACGTCTTAGGAAAGTGGGCCATCTTCCTGTTTTATCCGGCGGACTTCTCGTTTATTTGCCCGACGGAACTGGAAGCACTTCAGGATAAGTACGAAGAGTTCAAGCAGGCGGGGGCCGAGATTTACACGATTTCAGAGGACACGGAATTTGTTCACAAGGCGTGGGCGGATGCCTCTCCGGAAATCGGGAAGATTCAATACAAGATGCTTGCTGACCCGGCCGGGAAGTTAGCGCGGCAGTTTGATGTCCTTGACGAAGAGGCTGGGCAAGCCTATCGGGGCGTCTTTATCATCGACCCTGACGGCAAGATTCAATCATACACGGTAAACAACATGGCGATTGGCCGGAGCGTGGACGAAATTCTGCGGACGCTTCAGGCTGCGCAGTTTGTCCGGAAGTACGGCGATCAGGTTTGTCCGGTAAACTGGCATCCGGGTGATAAAACCCTTAAGCCGGGAATGGACTTAGTAGGGAAACTATAAGCGTTCCGTTAAGAGGGGACCATGATGAAGATCATGGTTCTTTTTTATTGCTTTGGTACAGATGGTTTCCCCTTTTATTTTGAGCAATTTGCTGGAAAAACGTCATCAATGTTAGAATTAAAGTGCGAATGACAGGATTATTTCCGCGGAAATAACCTGGGAAAGAGGGAAGTATGGATGGCAAAGGAAGACTTAACCCGGTTAACGGAGCTTGCTGATCAGGTCACTGAATTGCCGGAATTTAAGCGGACAGAAACAGAGGAAGCATATAACGAAGTGGTCGTTCCCCTTAAGGAGATTGTCAAGGCAAACCAGGCGGAGGATTTATATGACCAGCTCAACATCATTCCTGTGATGCAGGGAAAGCCGATCATGGACATGATGCGGGATGTTCCCCTGAAGGTGCGGGAAAAGGCCATGTGGGACTTCAGTAAGAAGATGGAGATGCACTACTTCACCAGGGAAGAGGACGGGTACTACTACTTCCATGATGACCAGTTGCAGCAGGTTCTCCTAAAGTTAGTTGCTGCTTTACAGCAACGTTTGGGTTAGAAGAGTAAGGAGGGTGTGGTGAAGACCACATCCTCCTTATTGTATATTTAATATTTATTGGCGAACCCGACCCGTTCAACGTGGTGATCCTGGTAAACAAAGACGGCACCGTAAATGTCGGGGTTATCCTGGGCCCACCCCTTAGGAGCGTGACCGGCAAAGAACAACCGGGTTGACTCGATTTCGCCCACGACAGAATCACGGGTAAAGACGGTGACTCCCGCAACGGTGGTTTCGAGTGGGTGGCCTGTCCGGGGATCAATAATATGGTGGTAGGTATGACCGTCCTTTTTTAAATAGCGTTCATAAATTCCGGACGTTACCGCGGAACATGCGGACTGATGGACGGTGGCCACTACGCGTCCCCGGGGCTTAGCGGGGTCTTGAACCCCAATTCGCCATAAACCATCAGGGTGAAGGGGACACGGTCCCATTGTTAGCAGGTTGCCCCCCAGGTTAATCATTCCGGATTGGATTCCGCGGGAGCGCCAGAGGTCCCGGATCCGATCTGCAATGTAGCCCTTCGCAATGCCTCCAAGATCGAGTTCCATCCCTGGTTTGGTCAGGAAAACTGTGAGGTTATCATCATCAAGTAGAATATGTTGGGGATCGCATAATCCCTGCTGTTTTTCGATGGCTGTTTCTGAAGGGACGTTGGCTCCTGAAAAGCCAATCCGCCAGAGTTTGACGAGGGGCCCGATTGCGGCGTTAAAGCCGCAGTTTTCCCGGCTTACCGCCACGGCGAGTTTAGTAAGGGCGTACGTGCTGGCGCTGACCTGAACGGGATGGTCCCCCGCAGCGTGGTTAACGCTCATGAGTTCGGAGTGGTCGCGGTTAACGGTTAGACGATCTTCGTACCCCTGGATGAGGTGGTACGCGTCGTCTAAATCAGCCTCGGTCGCCGTGCCAAAGGCGGTTAGCTCGATCTGGGTGCCAAGGGCAAAGTATTGTTTTTGAATTTGGCGGCGCCGGACACCAGGAATGGCCGGGGTTGTCTCCCGCCAGGCATTTTCAAGTACAGTCATCTGAGTGTTCCCCCTATAAGTTCATGGTGTCATTATATCATTTCGCGGGCTTAGAAATTGACAGGTGGGGGAAACGGGGTATAATAAACGGCGTAAATATTAGACCGGTAAAGTAGTCAAAGTGCTTTATCCACAAGTTTTCGCAGGGGCGAAGTGTGGACAAAAGCACTTTTTTTATGGCAAGGAGGAATGAAGATGCCGTTAGCAAAGGCAACAGAATACGATACGATTGCAGCGATTGCCACGCCACCGGGTGAAGGGGCAATCTCGATTGTGCGGGTTAGTGGCGACGATGCCGTTGAGCTGGTAACCAAATTGTTCCGGGGAAAGGATCTCCGGCAGGTTCCAACCCATACGATTAATTACGGCCACATTGTTGACCCGAAGACGCACGAAGAAATTGATGAGGTAATGGTGTCGGTGATGCGGGCGCCCCGGACATTTACCCGGGAAGACGTCGTGGAAATTAACTGCCATGGCGGAATTGTTCCGACCAACCGAATTCTTCAGCTGACGCTAACTAACGGGGCGCGGTTGGCGGAACCAGGGGAGTTTACCAAACGGGCCTTCTTACACGGCCGGATTGACCTGTCGCAGGCAGAGGCCGTGATGGACATGATTACCGCAAAAACTGACCGGTCGCGGCAGGTTGCGCTTGGTCAACTGGACGGTAATCTGGCAACCCGCATTCGGGCCCTCCGGCAGGAGATTCTGGACGTGCTTGCCGAGGTGGAAGTTAACATTGACTACCCTGAATATGATGACGTTGAAACGGTCACAACAAAGCTTATGCACGACCATGCGATCAGCGTCCGGAAGAAGATTAAGGAATTGTTGGCAACTGCCCAGCAGGGGAAGGTCCTCCGGGACGGCCTTGCTACGGCGATTGTCGGGCGGCCAAACGTCGGGAAGTCGAGTCTGTTAAATTACCTCTTACACGAGGATAAGGCGATTGTGACCGACGTTGCCGGGACCACCCGGGATGTGATTGAAGAGTACGTCAACGTCCACGGCGTTCCGTTGAAGCTGATTGATACGGCCGGGATTCACGCCACTGATGATAAGGTTGAAAAAATTGGGGTTGAGCGGTCAAAGCAGGCAATCCAGCGGGCGGACCTCGTCATTGTGGTACTGAACGCAAGCGAACCCCTCACCACTGAGGACCGCGATTTATTGAAGTTCACGCAGGGAAAGAAGCGGATTATTCTCTTGAATAAGACAGACCTCCCGCAGAAGATTGAGCAGGACACCGTCCAGCAGTTAAGCGGTGATGATCCGGTCATGCCAATCTCAGTACTGCAAAATGATGGTTTAACGGCCCTAGAGGATAAAATCCAGGAACTCTTCTTTGGCGGAATTGAAAACTCCCAAACAACGGTGATGGTTACTAACGACCGTCACATTGCACTCCTTAACCAGGCGGAGCAGGCCCTTGACGACGTGTTGACGGGGATTACAAACGGGATGCCGGTTGACCTCGTCCAGATTGACCTGACCCATTGTTGGGACCTGCTGGGAGAAATTACCGGCGATAGTTATACGGATGAACTTCTGGATGAACTCTTTAGTAAGTTCTGTCTAGGAAAGTAATGGGGGAAAGAACGATGAAGCTATACGATGGTGGAAACTATGACGTAATCGTAGTTGGTGCCGGGCACGCGGGATGCGAGGCGGCCCTAGCAGCGGCGCGAATGGGAAACGAGACGCTGTTAATTACGATTAACCTTGAAATGGTTGCCTTTATGCCGTGTAACCCGTCAGTCGGCGGCCCGGCAAAGGGAATCGTGGTCCGGGAGCTTGACGCCCTGGGCGGTGAAATGGGGCGGAACATCGATAAGACCTACGTTCAAATGCGGATGTTGAATACCGGGAAGGGCCCCGCTGTTCAGGCGCTCCGGGCTCAGGCGGATAAGCGCCGGTATTCAATTGAGATGAAACACACCCTTGAGCGGCAGGAGCACTTGACACTGCGGCAAGCAGTAGTGGACGATTTAATCGTTGAAGACGGGACGGTTAAGGGCGTTATTACAAATACCGGTGCGAAGTACGGTGCGAAGGCGGTTGTCTTAACGACGGGGACCGCAGCGCGCGGAAAGATTTTCATCGGGGAATTGTCCTACTCATCAGGGCCAAATAACACGAAGCCGGCTGAGAAATTATCCGGGAACCTGGAGAAACTCGGTTTTAGCCTTAAGCGGTTTAAGACGGGGACCCCGCCCCGGGTTGATGGGAATACCATTGACTATGACGAGACGGAGGAACAGCCGGGTGACGCAACGCCCAACCACTTCAGTTTCACAACGCCGGATGAGGACTACCTCCCCGTTTCCCAGCAGTTGTCATGCTGGTTAACGTACACCAACCCGGAAGTTCACCAGATCATTCGTGATAATTTCGACCGGGCGCCGATGTTTTCGGGAGTAATTAAGGGGGTCGGTCCGCGGTACTGCCCGTCAATCGAGGACAAGTTGGTGCGGTTTGCCGATAAAACCCGGCACCAGCTCTTCCTGGAACCTGAAGGCCGGGATACGGATGAGGTGTACGTTCAGGGACTGTCCACCTCAATGCCCGAAGAAGTCCAGCAGGAAATGATCCACGGAATTCGGGGGATGCGCCACGCCCAAATGATGCGCCCAGGCTATGCCATTGAGTATGACATTATCGAGCCGTACCAGTTACGTCCTACCCTGGAAACGAAGCTAGTGAAGGGGTTATACACGGCCGGGCAAACAAACGGGACCTCGGGGTACGAAGAGGCCGCTGGTCAGGGAATGATTGCCGGCATTAATGCGGGCCGGCACGCGCTTGGGAAGAGCGAAGTGGTTCTTAAACGGAGTGAAGCGTATATCGGCGTCATGATTGACGACCTGGTAACTAAGGGGACGAACGAACCGTACCGGCTGTTAACTTCCCGGGCAGAATACCGGTTGCTTCTCCGGCACGACAATGCGGATTTACGGCTAACTGACCTTGGCCACGAGCTTGGTTTAATTAGCGAGGAACGGTACGCGCGGTTTAAGCAGAAACGGGCGACGATTGCTGCTGAAAAGGAGCGGCTCCAGCACTTGCGGATTAAGCCGGGAACGGAGGTTGACGAATTCCTGAAGGCGCACGGCTCCCATCCGTTGAAGGATGCCGTGCTAGCAGCTGACTTCCTGCGGCGGCCGGAGGTAACGTATCAGGACCTCCTTCAGTTCATTCCGGCACCTGAAACACCATTAGACCGGCGGGAGGTTGAGCAGGTTGAAATCCAGTTTAAGTACGAAGGATACATTAAAAAGGAAGAACGGAACGTTGAGAAGCTGAAGAAGATGGAAGCGAAGAAGATTCCGGACCGGATTGATTACGATGCGATTGAGGGATTGGCAACCGAAGCGCGGCAAAAGTTTGATAAGATTCGGCCCGAAACGATGGCCCAGGCTAGCCGAATTAGCGGGGTCAATCCGGCGGACCTGTCAATCTTAGCGGTGTACATTGAACAGGGGAAGATTGCTAAGTTACCAGAATAGTGGTGGCTGAGGCTGGGACAGCAGTTCCAGCCTTTTTGTTTTTACTGTGGTAGTCTGGGGAAAAGAAACTAGAAGTGACTTGGGGAGCCCCCACACGGTTGTTTTTTGCTCGGAGACGGTTTACTTGCTAAGCCGGAATATTTCCCGGGAAATCGCCTTAAATAAAAAATAAATAAACTCCATTACCGCGGGCGAATTAAAGTGTGCTAAATTATAGGGTGAGTTAATTGAATGGTTACGGTGAATTAAAATGAAGGTCATTAAAAATTTTCTGTACAATGCGGGCTACCAATTGCTGGTGTTGATTGTCCCGTTTGTCACAGCGCCCTATATTAGCCGGGTTTTACACGCCGGAGGGGTCGGAATCAACGCGTATACGAACTCGATTGTGCAGTACTTTGTACTGTTTGCTGAACTGGGGATTACTACTTATGGTAACCGCGAAATTGCGTACGTTCGAGATGATCCCCAAAAATTATCGCAAGTTTTTTGGGAAATTCAGTTAATTAAGTTAATTACGACGATTGGCTCGTTAGTTGTTTATTCATTTTTTATTGTCTCGTATAGCAAATTCGTTTATTTTCTAGTGTTTCAGGCTGTTAATATTGTAGGAGTGGCTTTCGATATTTCATGGGCATATATGGGGATGGAAGATTTTAAGCGAACCGCTGTTAAGAATACGGTTGTTCGGCTACTATCGCTAGTTCTCATTTTCGTTTTTGTTCGGAATATTCACGATGTGGGGATATACATTCTTATTATTGCAGGGACAGGACTGGTTGGTCATTTAACGTTGTGGCCACATATGCGAAACGTTTTAGTCCCGGTTAAATTTAGGGAATTGCATCCTTGGCGTCATTTTCGTCCAATCCTGGCACTGTTTGTACCAACTGTGGCAACTACGATTTATGTTCAACTGAACAAGACGATGTTGGGGGTCATGATTGGAACAACTTATTCGGGGTACTACTATAATTCTGATCAGGTAATTAAGATGGTGCTGTCGGTCGCAACGGCGTTAGGAACGGTAATGCTTCCCCACGTGGCAGCTGAATTCGCGAAGGGAAACCAGGAAAAGATTAACGAACTTTTGTATAAGTCGTTTGATGCAATGAGCTTGCTGTGTACTGCGATGTTCTTTGGGGTAGCGGCGGTTAGTCTGCGTCTTGGCCCGTGGTTTTATGGGAAAGGGTTCCAGCCGGTCGGCCCAGCGATGGTGATTGAGTCGGTGGTCCTCCTTGTAATTGGGTGGAGTAACGTGATTGGAACGCAGTTCTTGGTGCCGACGAACCGAGTTCGGCCGTATACGATGTCAATTATTGCGGGTTCATTGTTTAATATTTGTGCGAACTTCTTCTTGATTAAGGCGTGGGGTCTTAACGGGGCGATGGTGTCAACCGTGCTGTCGGAAATCGTAGTAACGAGCTACCAGTTATGGTCGATTCGCCATATTGTCCAATTCCGGGCGATGTTTAAAAACGTGTGGAAGTATCTTTTAGCGGGAGTTGGAATGTTTATCCCCGTGTTCTACCTTAACTACACGTTGACGCCGGGAATCGTCCACTTTGCGCTTGAGATTATGTTGGGAGCGATAATTTACATTGTTTTAGTTGTCGTTTTACATCCAGCAATTATGCAGGAAGTAGTTACTTTGGTAAAAAAGCGCCGAATTGATTAACTTATTAATAATTACCGAGCAGATGTCGAATGAGAAAATCATTCGGCTTTTTATTTGGGTGAAGGTTAAAAAACAGATAACAACGCTGAGTTTAATTGACATGAAAGAAAGACGCCTTTCATAATGTTTTTTGGATATTTATTTGGAGGTTACCATGGAAGGTAAGAAGCATTTTAAAATGTATAAAAGTGGCAAGCAATGGGTTGTTGCGGGGATCACAACGGCGGTAGCAACGCTTGGAACAGTTACCATCGGAAGTCACCACGTAAAAGCCGACACGCTTGCAACGACAACAACGCAATCAACACCAACGCAGGCATCTCAGTCTTCCCAGGCAGTTACTTTACGGAGCACGTCAACTGCTGCAACGAGTAGTTCCTCGGTAAAAACGACAGTGAACCAGCAGAAGAATGTGCAATCAAGTGAGATTTCTTCTCAGGTATCAAAGAGTACAGGTGCCCAGAATCAAGCGAAGGATACCACGGCACAGACAAATATCACGGCAGCGCAGGAAGCTGCCAACCAGCAGATTCTGGACAATGGGAAGAACACGTTCCGGGAAAACCAGACTGCCAATATTTACAACATGACAGGCTTTTCAGCAGGAGCAGTTCCTAACCGAAGCCTTGGGGTCGATGTTTCAAGTTACCAAGGAACGAACATGACACCATATGCCCAGGCTGGCGCAACGTTCTCAATCGTTAAGGTTTCACAGGGGACGGGGTATGTTAACCCGAACGCTGCTGGCCAAATTAGGTCATCAGAAGCAAATGGAATGATGACGCAGGGATACCACTATGCAATGTTTGGCGGGAACGCTGGTGCTGCTAACGCCGAGGCCGCCCACGCAATTGCGGCCGCTCAGCAGGTAGGGTTACCAAAGGGGACGTACCTAGCGTGTGATTACGAACAGTACGCAAGCGGGGATGTTAACGCCAACACGAACGCCGTTATTGAATTTATGCAACGGATTAAGGATGCTGGGTACACTCCGCTTCTGTATTCTGGAGCATATTACATGAAAACCTACCTTAACCTAAACGCAATTGTTAATCGGTTTGGAAATTGTTTGTGGATTGCGTCATACCCGACAATGTCGGCGGTTGATGGCCCTAACTTTAATTACTTTCCAAGTACTGATGGGATTATCATGTGGCAGTATACGGATAACTGGAAGGGAATGAACGTTGATTCCAGCGTAAACGTATTACCGATGCAGACTGCTAACCATCATGCACCAGGGTTCTATTCGCCGGATGGTGGTAAGACAACGTACTACTATGATGAAAATGGTAACCAGGCTTTTGGCTCTCAATTTGTATGGGGTCATTGGCGGTACTTTAATCCGCATACGGGTGCACAGGTAAAGGACGGCTATGCGACGTTTGATGGTCATACGTACTATTATGGTGCTGATGGGAGTCAGGTATATGGCTCGCAATTAATTAATGGCCACTGGCAATACTTTGACCCGCACACTGGCGTTCAAACAATTAGTAGTTTTGCTTCGTTTAATGGGCACACATACTATTATGATGAGAACGGTAATCAGGTGTACGGCTCTCAATTTGTATGGGGCCACTGGCGGTACTTTAACCCGCATACGGGTGCGCAGTTAAAGAACGGCTATGCAACATTTGGTGGCCATACGTATTACTATGGCGCCGATGGAAGTCAAGTATACGGTTCTCAGTTGGTCAATAACCATTGGCAGTATTTTGACCCGCATACGGGTGCCCAGGTGAAGAGCGGTTATGCGACGTTTGGTGGTCGTACGTACTACTATAATGGAAATGGCAATCAGGTATACGGTTCCCAGTTGATTAACGGTCATTGGCAATACTTTGATCCGCATACGGGTGCACAAACGATTAGCGGTTTTGCGACATTTAATGGTCATACGTACTACTATGATGAGAGTGGGAATCAAGTATATGGCTCTCAGTTTGTATGGGGTCATTGGCGGTACTTTGACCCGCATACGGGTGCTCAGGTAAAAAACAACTTCGCAACATTTGGTGGGCATACGTATTACTATGGTGCTGATGGAAGTCAGGTATATGGTTCCCAGTTTGTATGGGGTCATTGGCGGTACTTTGACCCACATACGGGTGCTCAGGTGAAGAACGGGTATGCAACGTTCAATGGAAATACGTATTACTATGGCGCCGATGGAAGTCAGGTTTACGGTTGGCAAACAATTAATGGTCAACGGCAATACTTTGATCCACATACAGGAGCACAATTCCGTAATTGTACTGCAGTGATTGATGGCAAAAAGTATACGTTTGATTTGAATGGTGACATTGTTGGCTAGTAAGTGAATGTAATTAAAAATGCCCGTAGCGGTGATTTCCATCCGCTACGGGCATTTACTATTATCATCAGCCATTACTTCCGGCACTCCTTTTCCTTGGCGATCGTCGCTGCCTGATTAATTGGTTCCTGTGGCAGGGCGCCCGCACACTGAACAAACGTATCCATTATCTCTGTGATTAATGCCATTGGAAACATCTCCTTTCTTGATTTCACCTGCATTCTATCAGGGGAATAACGGGTTTGTCTTGAAAGGGCGGTAATAATCGAGTAAGTTTTTCCTGATCTTTCTAAGAAAAGAATGGGCAAAATTCTTAGAAAGCATGATGATTTTAAGAACCGTTCTTAGGGAAAGCATGGTATGGTGAGAGAGAGTCTGGATGAACGGAGGAATTGGGATGAAAATGAAGTATCCTGATGAGTTGATTCGGCGGGTTAATGCGGAATTAACAGGGCATCGGCTTGAAGGGCTGGTGACCGGGCGGGGGCCGCAACACCCGCAATTGATGGTTGTGGGGGAGGCCCCAGGACGAACTGAGATTGAAACGCACGTACCATTTTGTGGGGCGGCAGGGAAGGAACTAACAAAGTCATTAGCGACGATTGGCCTTCGTCGGGATGACGTGTACATTACGAGTGTGGTGCGGAGCCGGCCGTATGCGATTAAGCACGTTCAGGATAAGCGAAGCGGACAGATTGTTGAAAAACGGCCTAACCGGCCCCCGACTAAGCGAGAAGTCCGGGCGTTTGCGCCGGTCTTTGATTGGGAAGTGGATCAGGTTGCTCCGCAGCTAATTGTGACGGTCGGAAATACTGCCTTACAGCGATTATTAGGTTCCCAGTATACTGTGGGAGCCGTGCACGGTCAGCTCTTTATGCAGCCGTTACAGCGGTCAACGGAGCAGCTCACTGGAAAGTATGAGCATGCGATACAGCCAACGCCGGTAATCCCCCTGTTTCATCCCGCAGCGGTGTTTTATAACCGCAAGCTTCAGCCCCAGATTGAGGCAGACTGGCAGCGGGTCGCAAGGTACATTGCAACCGGTGAATAAATCAATTCCCACGGATTCTATCCGCGGGGATTGATTATTTATCATTAGTCTTATTGCCCTGATCAGCTTCTTTTTGTGCTCGCCGCAGCCAGCGAATAACCTGAACGTCCACCGTTACGGTCGTGAAAAAAGCGGTAAGTGCTAAAAAGGTGATAAACATGGCGCTAAGAATTAGCCCCTTTTTGGGGGTTAGAACCGTAACGATAATGGTTGCCATGACGGAAAGAACTGCCAGGATCATGGTGAAGCCCGTGATAAGAATCAGGTTACGTTTTAAGTGTTTCATGGAAATATTCCCCCGGAAATAATCTGGTTTTATTGTACATTAAATTGTAATCATGGGGAACGGGGGCTGGTTTGGTATAATAACAAGGAAGGGATTTCCCTGGCAATAACGAGTTATAGAAGAGAATAAAATGCATCAGGAGGGGTTTACATGAACGCAACGGAACCAACATTAGATTGGCTGACGGATCCAACGGTGTTTGCGGTCAATCGGGTAGCAGCCCACGCAGACTTTGACTTTTACCAGAATCAGGAGGAGGCCGTTCACGATAAATCGAGTTTAAAGCAGAGCCTTAACGGTGTATGGCGGGTTTCACGGGTAAATGGTCCGGCTCTCCGCCCAAAGGAATTTTACCAACCGGATTTTGATTGCAGTGGGTTTGATACCGTCCGCGTTCCAAGTAACCTTGAAATGGAAGGCTTCGGTAAGCCGCAGTACGTAAATACCCAGTATCCGTGGGACGGGAAGGAAAACCTGCGGCCGCCGTATGTTTCAATGACGGATAACCCGGTTGCAAGCTACGTCAAAACTTTCCGAGTGGCGAACGGCTTAAAGGGGAAGCGGACGTTTATTTCTTTCCAGGGAGTTCAGACGGCCATGTACGTATGGTTAAACGGCCACTTTGTGGGTTACAGTGAAGATTCGTTTACCCCGAGTGAATTCGAAGTGACCCAGTACCTCAAGGAAGGAGATAATAAACTCGCTGTTGAAGTGTACAAGTACTCCAGTGCTAGTTGGATTGAGGACCAGGATATGTGGCGGTTATCCGGAATTTTCCGCGATGTTTTCCTGTACGCGGTGCCAGATACCCATGTCATGGATCTTTTTGCCAAGCCTGACCTCGATGCAACGTACACGAAGGGACGGTTGAACCTTGATTTGAAATTGGGGGGTGCAACGGATGACGTTACCCTGCGCTTTTTGCTGGTAAGCGACGACCGGCAACCGGTTTGGCAGTATGAATTACCGGCCAAGGAACGGATTCAGATGATGGTCAAACTCAAGCAGGTCAACCTGTGGAGTGCTGAGGATCCCCGGTTATACCGGCTGGTAATTGAGGTCGCCCGCGGAGAGGAACAGCTTGAGGTGGTTACTACCCGGGTCGGGTTCCGGAAGTTTGAAATGAAAAACCACATCATGTGTTTAAACAATAAGCGGATTGTCTTTAAGGGAATCAACCGTCACGAGTTCGACTACCGGCGGGGACACGCCGTTACCAAGGAACAAATGGAAGCCGACGTTAAGTTTATGAAGCAGCACAACATTAATGCGGTCCGGACGTCCCACTACCCGAACAACTCGTACTGGTACCAGTTATGTGACGAATACGGGCTGTACGTGATTGATGAGACGAACCTGGAAAGCCATGGTTCCTGGCAAAAGCTTGGAAAGTGCGATCCGGAGTGGAACGTTCCGGGTGATAAGGAAGAGTGGGCTGAAAACGTAATTGACCGCGCTAATTCGATGATGCAGCGCGATAAGAATCACCCGTCAATTTTGATTTGGTCGTGTGGAAACGAATCGTATGCCGGAACTGATATTCTTGGGATGACGCAGTACTTCCACCACTACGACGATTCACGGCTCGTTCACTACGAGGGGGTCTTCTGGAACCGGAAGTATGAGCAGATTTCTGATATGGAAAGTCGGATGTACGCTAAGCCGGCGGAGATTAAGGAATACCTGGATGGCCACCCGCAAAAGCCGTACATCTCATGCGAGTACATGCACTCGATGGGAAATTCAACCGGGGGGATGAAACTTTACACGGACCTAGAGGACCAGTATGCCCAATATCAGGGTGGGTTTATCTGGGATTTTGTTGACCAGGCAATCCTCCGGCGGAATGATCAGGGAGAAGAAGTTCTTGCATACGGTGGGGATTTTGACGACCGCCCGACGGATTACGAGTTTTCTGGAGACGGAATTGTGTTTGCTGACCGGACACCGTCACCGAAAGCGGCGGAGGTTAAGCAGCTTTATTCCAACATTAAGTTAACCGTGAACGAGCAAGGTTTCACGGTAACCAATAAGAACCTCTTCAAGGATACGCAGGGGTTGGTATTTGACGTCCGCGTCCTTCATGAAGGTGAAGAAATGTGGGCTAACCAGTACCTTCTCAACGTTCAACCTGGAACAACGGGAGAATGCACCGTTGATTGGCCGGAACTGTATGAAGGTGGGGAGTACGTCTTTGAAGTGTCTGCGCACCTGAATTACTACGCACAGTGGGCGGAAATCGGTCATGAGTTAGCCTTTGCACAGATGACGGTTCAAAAGGAGCAACCGGCGAAGGTCATTTTCGGTGACCTTGAAGTGATTAACGGTGACGTAAACGTTGGCGTTCGGGGAGAGAACTTTAGCGTTCTGTTATCAAAAGCAGAAGGCGGAATTAGTTCGTACCGTTACAACGGCCGGGAAATGCTTGCGCGTACCCCGCAAACAACGTTCTGGCGGGCAATGACGGATAACGACCGGGGCGCTGGTCAAGGTTTTGACCGTGGATTATGGCTTCAGGCCGGGAAATTCCAGAAACTGATTGACACCCAGGTTGCCCAAGCAGACCACGATGTCACCGTAACGTTTACGTTCCAGCTACCGCTAGCGGCCGAAGCCTTCAACACGATTCAGTACCGGGTAACAGCAGACGGGGCAGTGCACGTAACGGCAACGTACCACGGCGCTCCAGGACTGCCGAGTATTCCGGCATACGGCATGGACCTCAAGATGCACGCCCGCTATCATAATTACCGGTTCTACGGCTTAGGGCCGGATGAAAACTACGTTGATCGGGACAACGGGGTTAAGTTGGGAATTTACTCCGGAACGGCCCAGCAAAACCTTGCACCGTACCTTGTTCCGCAAGAAACGGGGAATCATCGGGGTACCCGGTGGTTAGAGGTGACGGACGATCAGGGGATTGGGCTTCGGATTGAAAACGAAGGCACTGCCCTAGAAAGCGCCGTTCTTCCGTACAGTGAATACGAATTAGAAAACGCTCTTCATCAGGAAGAACTGGGAACCCCGTACTTTACGTGGGTGCGGTTGCTTGCGGCCCAGATGGGTGTCGGCGGCGACGACTCGTGGGGCGCACCGGTGCATGACGAGTTCTTGTTGCCGGCGGATAAGGAGTATGTGGTGAAGTTTAGTTTGCGGGGAATTAATTAGAAAAAGGTGAAGGTATTGGATACTTTATTTAATAGAATATTTGTACCGTCTCAATTAACCCAGTTATTGAATACAGGAACTATGAATCATGCTGTATTGGCAGCAGAAAAGTATAATCTTAAAGGGAATAGTTTGGCTCAAACTCTAACTAATATTTATGGATATTTAAAATATAATCACAGAAATGAGTATTTTTACAAAAATGAACTTTTTAACAAAATTGTATTAGGTAGGCATAGTTTAAAGACAACGAGTGCGATTAGAGAATTACCTGTAGGGAAGGCGATTGCTGATTTTATAATAATTAATGGGAAAGCGCAAGTTTATGAAATAAAAACCGATTTAGATAATTTAGATAGAGTAAAAGCTCAGATAACTTCCTATTTTAAAGCCTTTAAATATGTAAATGTAATCACATGTGATACAAAAGTAAAGTCGTTAATTAGGAAAATAGATGAACATGTTGGTATATATACGTTGACTAAGAGAAATCAACTACATTGTGTACGGAAAGCAGAAGAAAACGTCAATAGTTTAGATAGCGAAACTATATTTAAAATATTACGAAAAAAAGAATATGAATATATAGTCAAGAATAAATATGGTGAATTACCAAGGATAAATGCTTTCGATTATTATTCAGAAATGTTTAATAAATTTAGAGAAATTCCACTAATAGAGCAACAGAATGAATTAGTATATTGTTTAAAACAACGTTATTTACAGCGCTTTATTGGCCAAGAAAATTTGATAAGTGATACTCAACCTGAGCTAAGAGAGCTAGTATATTTTTCGAATTATACTAAAAAGCAAATAGAGCATATACAAGCTATCCTGAAAGGAGATGTGTAAAAATGTATTTTCCATATTTTAGAGGAAAGATGTATGAACTTTTGGCACTAAAAGAGTTAATAACTGACAATGAAATTGAGTCTAAGTATATATCACCTATTATCGAACCGGTAAAAAATACCACAACGTTTCGTAAGCTTTTGAGAGAGGCTAGTAAACATAAATTTAAGTTAAATATAATAATAAATCCGCAAGTAGGAGATTTTACAGATAAGAATGAATTATTAGATTTAATTGATCAAAATGGAATGTACGGTGGTTTAATAGTAGATAAGGATATTGATAAGAGTTTAGTACAGCATGCTAATTTATTATTTTATAAGGACTTATCATTTAATATAAATAGAGATGTGAATTTAGTTATACCAGATAATATGATATTTAAAAATAAATTTAGGGGTAACAGAAATTTAATAGTATTTGCGGATTGTTTTAATAAACAAGATAGAAATGCTGATTATGCTCAGATAAATGAGGAATATTTTTCTGATTATCACTTATTATATAAAAACAATGGGTATAAAGGATTCGGAGATTATTCCATTATAGGGGATAATTATAGTGAATCGGGGTTTGCCCCTAATGCTGTTGCTATCCACATAGTATTCTTTGACAAGAACCAATCTTTAAAAATTAAGCATTTTGTCTCGGACAGTAACCAAGATATTAAAGACCCAGCGGGCAAATTAAATGAAGCCTTAAGTAAATTTAATGATTGGTATAAGACTCTTGAATATAAGAGTATGAATAAAACATCTGCATTAGAAGAATTAGAAGACCTGTTTCAACAAAAGAGATATCCAGGTTTAGGTGTACTTAAAAAAATAGAAATAAAACACCATATGGAATTGATTAATGAATATCTTTCTAAAAACAAATAAAATGATAACTATTATATTAGAGTGGGAGTAGTAGTAATTGTAACGATTAAATGTGTACCATGAAAATATATTTTTAAAAGGAGGTATGATGTGAAATTATGTGCAAATTGTTTTGAGGATATGGAATTATAAGAGCGTATAAATAGTTCCTCAAAAGGAATATGTGACATCCACCATAAAGAAGAAAAGATTTTTGATACTGAAAATGATGAGTTATCAATAAAAGAGGATTTTATTCAATTGGCTGGGCTATATGAAGTAAATGAGGAGGAAACTGATGAAACATTATTAGTAAATAAGCTACAAAACGATTGGAGAATATTTGAAGTGCAAGACAAAAGTTAGACAAGATTAAATTATCAAGCTACTAAGGCGTGA
>DSLMC04103__coassemble_231_pt1 | contig 98861 bp, 94 predicted proteins | sample DSLMC04103__metabat2_low_PE_018 | metagenome-assembled genome bin DSLMC04103 | reverse complement strand
TTAAGTATATAATCTTTTATATTATTAAGAATATAATTTTATAAATTTTTGCAAAATCCACCATATATATTATAATATTTTATTGAAATAACGTTCTTTGTTTTTAAGGTGGCGTATAGATAATGATAAGTATTATGAATTTTATAAGAGCGAATAAAGGAGTTTGTTTAATTCTTGCTTCCTTATTCGTTTTGATTTTTATAGGTAAAATTTATTCGACGAATGTTGATAAAAAGGGGAAATGGTCAAGAACTTTTATAGCCTTCGGAGATGTAAGTAAAAGTATACTTGGATTCCTTACACCGATGGTCATATTTCTTATGACGTTTTCGTTAGTTGATAGTGTACAAAATAGAGTGCATATTGACAATAACAACCTTAGTAAGACTAACGAACCTTTAATTCTCAAAAATGAACCTACTATACTTTTCAAAGGAGATAAGGGAAAAATAAATTTCAAAGTAAAGCAGGGTACAATCACTAAAAGTGAGCTAATACTTTTTAATAATAACGGTGTTGCGAGGTATATTCCACTTCATTTTACAAAAAAGGGAAAAAGTCTATCGTTGTGGTCAAATTATTTTGATTTTACTAAATTGGCAAATATTGATCCTAATCGTTTGATAAAAGCTAGTGATGTAAATCAAGGGATGTACAACATTAATAATGGTAGTGTTTTGGCAAGTAAGCAACTTGTTAGGTTTAGTGTGGTTTCAAAGGATAGTAAAGGTAATGTTACGGCAGATTATTATATTGTTCGTCCGAAGGTTAAAAGTAGTGCCGACATTACATTAAAATCAAACTATAACAATAAAGAATATAGTTATACTCATAGATATAAAAATACATCGGAATATTTTTGTATATCATGTCCGATTATTGGCTCACATTCTTTGAAAACTGACACGTCTAATATTATGTACGGGTTAACTGAACATGAAGGTGAGTTTAAGAATTATAAATATGACCTTATTAAAAAGAAGGATCGGAAAATAGACGCTTCTAAATTTAAGGCGTCTGACGGTAGCGTATTACAAGATACATTTGAAAAAGATCACCCTAATAAGGGAGAAGGAGTGGATGCAGACGTATATGCTTATTTAAATTTCGAAGTGCCTACCGAAAGCCAAATACGGCAAGATATTTTGGAAATAGATAATATTATTAAAGATTTTCAGAGGCCATAATTTAAGGCTCTCTGTCAGCAAACACTGATGAATAATTTCAAAATAGTTTAGTGGTTCTTTTCATTAAGCTATTTTTTATCGTCTTTAGACCTAGTTGAGCACGGGAACCGTGCGAAACAAAGAACCACCTGCTATGTAGGTGGATAACAAAATAGTTATACTAAAATCTCTCTAATTAGGATAAAATGCTTAGTGTTCAAGCTAATTGCATAAAGAAACTAAAAAGGGAGATTTTATCATGGCAAATAAATTAAATAGCCTTGCACATACAAAATGGTTGTGTAAGTACCATATCGTATTGAGAGCGTAAAATATCTTGTGTAAATTTGAATGACTGAATTGAAAAAAGGAAAACCTCCCCGCTATGATTATAGTGAACAAAGCTTAATCAACGGAGGTTTTCCCTATACGTCTGATTTTATCAAAGATATTGAAAATGCGCTATTAAACGGCGATATTTCGCTTAAAGAAATTATGCGGGCTCACTTAGAACAGGCTGTTAATCAACTCCTTCAAACGGAACTTACTGCCGTTTTAGGGTATCAATCCTATCAGCGCACTAATTCGACTAATGCCCGTAATGGATCTTATGCGCGTAAAATCGATACCGAATTCGGGCCAATCAATATCCAGATTCCGCGTGATCGGTTAAATCAATTTCAAAATGCTTTATTTGGCCCTTATGTTCGCCGAACTGACTCACTTGAAACAACGATTGTTCAGTTGTATTCCAAAGGAATAACGACGCGTGAAATCGCTAATTTAATTGAAAAAATGTACGGTGAGCACTATTCACCAACAACGATTTCTAATATCTCAACGAATGTCACTAAACTTGTTGAAGACTACCACCAACGCCGATTTAATCATTCACAATATGTCTGTGTTTTCCTTGATGCAACCTATATTCCACTAAAGCGTGATACCGTTCAACGCGAAGCCGTGAACATCGCCATCGAAATTCGCAGTGACGGTCAAAAAGAGGTCCTTGATTATTCAATCGCTCCCACTGAGAACAATGAAACGTGGAATGAGTTACTTCAAGGATTGGTTGAGCGTGGAATTACCGATGTTCAACTCTTTATTACTGATGGAATGGTCGGGCTTCAAAACGCAATTATTAAAAACTATCCGCAAGCTAAATTCCAACGATGCTGGGTCCACGTTGCACGAAATCTAATGGGTCACGTCCGTAAGGACGACCGCCAACAGGTAATGCATGAATTTAAAGCGATTCACCAAGCTGAAAATCGTAATCAAGCCCTAAGAAGACTTAATGAATTTGCCCAACACTGGCAAGTTAAATATTCACGAGCTGTTCATCAGATTCAGCAGTATGACGACTTATTTACTTTCTATGATTTTCCGAGTTCGATTCGGAATAGTATCTACTCTACGAACTTAATTGAATCCTTTAATAAGGGGCTTAAGAAAAGAATCCATCAGAAGGAACAATTTCCTAACGAGGATTCTCTAGATCGATTTATTGTAACCCAAGTAATGGAATACAATGAAAAATCCTCAATGCGTTCACATCGAGGATTTAAGGCTTGTCAAGACACGTTAGATTCCATGTTTATTTAAGAAGCTACTTTCATACAGGAAGGCTTCCAGAATTTACACAAACTTCTTGACGCTCCCGTTGTTTCCGTTATTGGTTGGAATTAGAGCTAAAATTCTAAATTATAGTTATACTATTCATATAGCGGATAATATGACGGAAAACGAACAGATTGAGTGGTTCGAGGTATTAAATAATGCGGGAAGCAAAGTTTCGCTTGTTGAACTATCTCTGTCGAAATTAAAAATGCATGATTTCGATATCTATTCACTCTTTATTACTCCTTATAAAAATAAGGTTAAAGAATACGGATTTGATGAGCTTTTTTCTCCTTTTTCATCAAACGTTTCATATCCTATTGCGAGTTTAAACCCAGCGTTTGAATATTTATTAAGAAATAAATCACACAATAAAAATTATGCACCTATACCTTCTGATACGAAAGAAAAAATGTTCTTAAAATTAACTAAAGAGCAATTAGAAGAAATGAGTCAGCTAACATTGAAGTCACTAAACAAAGTATTAGATTTTATCTTTGAATATCAATTGCAGAGCTATATTAAAACTATGCAATATGTCATGTATTTAACAGGTTATTTTATTTTCCAAGAGAGTAATATTCAAAAAGATAAACTCGCAAAATGGGTTAAGGAAATTAAATTTGATAATTTATCCAATGGGGAACGTCGGTCTATTTATAGTAAGTTGATCAGTAATATAATGTAAGTTATAAATAAATGGGTCTAAATGATGTGCACTCTAGATCTTGGATTTACTGGCTCTATAATATTCAGCACTGATGGAGAAAAATCCACCAGTGCTGTTTTTGCTATCATGGTTTATAAAGAAGGAGATGAAAAAAAGGTAGCTCACTTGGAGCTGTCCCACCAAAATCATGGATAATTTTATCAGAGATTTAGTTGGAATTAAAGATCCGACGCTTAAATTTGACCCACGTTTCTCTAACCCTACGGCGCCAACCGCAGATGGAACCTTGATTATTCATCTAATGCAAACCTATCCCATGACTTGTCCCCTTTGTGGGCGGTCAATGTTGAAAAACGGGTTTCAAACGGTCGATATTAAGGGTTATCCGCAGTGTGGGACGCCGGCGATTCTGCGCATTCGTAAACAAAAATATCTTTGTCGTCCTGATTTGCTTTGCCCGCGTACGGTAACCGAAATCGCTGCTGTGATGGGAATTAATCATCGTCACCGCATCGCCAATGCAGTCCGGTATCGCGTCGTTCAAGAACTCCATACCAACCAGTCATGCGGCGCAATCGCGCAGCGTTTATCGATTTCAACGACCACGGTTCTTAGAGTCTTACGCTTAACGTAATTAAACCTGCAGGTTAACCATAATTGGTTACCCCGGGCGATTGCCCTGGATGATTTTAAGGGCGGACCATGGAGTGCCAGTGAAATGAGTATGATCTTAGTTAATCCTGAAAATGGTCGCTTGTTAGACGTGCTTCGCTCCCGCAAAAATGATTACTTAACGCATTATTTTACAATATCCGTTAGCCGTCCGGCAGCGGGTTCAGGCGGTTGTCGTTGATTTATATAATCCGTACCGGCCACTAATTAAACAATTATTTCCGCACGCCGTTGTGATTGCGGATTGCTTCCATATTGTGGGTGAATGTAACCGCGCTCTCCAAAATGTTCGCCGCCAAGTAATTAAAACCCATGGGGCGAAAAGCTATGTTGGGCGGGCGTTAAAACGTTATTGGAAACTGTTGAGTCAAGATCAAACTAAGGTTGATTATCAACACTTCCGGCGCCGCCGGAACTTCCGTTACGCCGCTTTGACTGATAGCGAAGTAATCAATCGGTTGTTAGAAATGGATCCAACGCTGGCCGCTACCTACGCTTATTACCAGGAACTTTAATTCTGTGTGCATCATCGTGATGCTGAGCGTTTTAAACAGCTGATTGCGGTGCCACTTCAGCGCCTTCCGGAGGCATTAAAACGTGTTCAGCGTACCTTTCGCAAACATGCCGCTGAGATTATCGCTAGCTTTGAGTGCCAGCTTTCAAACGGCCCGGTTGAAGGCATTAACAATAAAATCAAAGTGATTAAACGGGTTGCGTATGGTTACCGGAACTTTGATCATTTTCGGAGCCGGATCCTTTTATCCTGTCGGAACGAATACATTGATTTTGACCACCTGAATACACAAAAAATAGCTTAACGGAAATCCGTTAAACTATTTCGAAAATCACTCATCAGTGTTTGTTGACAAAGAGCCAGTAAAAATAGCACTGGTGGATTTCTCCATCATCACTAAATATTATAGAGTCATATTCATTAATTATTTATGTTATACTGTCAAATTCATTCCCATTGGTAAGTTCCAACCATTAGCATGTTCGTTCTCATTGACGTAGTGCCAAGTGTCTTGGTTTACCCAGTAGACACGACGACTATATGAGTACGGGTCTGCTACTAGGAATTGGCCGTTATTATAACCAACAATGGTCATAATATGGTAATCTCCCTGGTCGGATGAGCTGGCATTCCAGTCGTAGTTAACCCACGTTACAACGGCATGGCCCATTTGAAGTTGGCTAATAACATCTTGGATGCTTGCACCGTTCATTGTATGAACTCCAGGATCCATACTTCCTAAGGTTGCAGCCATTCGGTCAGACGTAACCGTTTGTGTTTTCCAAACACCGCCGCCCCACGGGTTACCATAGAAACCATCGTAGCAATCTTTATCCCAACCATAACCGGTTGCGCCGTAGATTTGCTGGAGAGAGTGGTGCCAACCGCGGACTGATTCTGCCATTTGGAAAGCCGTTCCTTCGCAACCTTCAGGCGCACCTTGGTTTAGTTGAGAATAATAGGTGAAGTTGAGTGTAATGTTTTGCATTGCACCGTTACCACCGAAGTAGGCAGTTCCATAACCAAGGTTGATGGTTTGATTACATACTTTATTACTATTTTGATCAAAGTAATATGCTTGACTACCAATTTGAACAACTTCGTTATACGCTTGCCAACCGTTTGCATCATATGCGGTTGTTCCGATAAACGTATTCCGGGCTTGAATCCCCGTGTGCGGGTCAAAGTACTGGTTGTGACCGTACAAGTATTGCGGCCCGTAAACCTGATTTCCGTTCTGATCATAATAGAAAGTATGCCCACCCGATGTTACGTAAGCACTCTTATACTGTGCTCCCGTGTGATTATCAAAGTATTGCCAATGGTTATTGATTAACTGTGAGCCGTATACCTGGCATCCGGTACTGTCATAGTAGTATGTTTGGTCGTTGAATGTCTCATAGCTACTCTTAACCTGTGCGCCCGTTTGTGGATCGAAGTATCGCCAATGATTCCAAGCAAACGTTGATCCGTATGCGCGGTTCCCGTTTTTATCGTAATAGTACGTATTGTTACCATCGCCAATAAAGGCATCCTTTGCCATTGACCCGGTATGTGGATCAAAGTATTGGTAGTGACCATTAATGTACCGCAGACCATAAACCTGATTACCATTGTTGTCATAGTAATAAGTATGGCCGCCAAATGTTGCATAACCATTGATCATCTGGGCACCAGTCTGTGGATCAAAGTATTGCCAGTGGTTATTAATTAACTGTGAGCCGTATATTTGACTACCGTCGGCACCGTAGTAATAGGTATTTTCGTTGAAACGAGCATATCCGTTCTTAACTTCGGCTCCTGTTTGCGGGTCAAAGTACCGCCAATGGTCCCAAACAAATTGTGAGCCGTAAACTTTATTACCATCTTGGTCATAAAAGTATGTGCGGTTTCCAATGGTGATAAATGTATTCCTAGCCTCAGCTCCCGTTTGTGGATCAAAGTAATGTTCTGGCCCCACAACATTTTCGGCACCAGTTACCTGGTTACCGTCGGCTCCATAATAGAATGTTTGGCCATTAATGGTTGCGTAGCCATTCTTAAGCTGCGCGCCAGTGTGCGGATCAAAGTACTGCTTATGCCCATTAATAGTTTGGGCACCATAAACTTGGGCGCCATCGGCTCCATAATAGAACGTTTGACCGTTAAATGTAACATATGCGTTCTTAATCTCGGCTCCTGTCTGCGAATCAAAGTATCGCCAGTGGTTCCAAGCAAACTGCGATCCATAAACCCGATTCCCATTTTGGTCGAAGTAATATGATTTGTTATCAATATTAACGAAGGTATTTTGCGCTAAGACACCAGTATGCGGGTCAAAGTATTGCCAATTGCCGTTGACAAATTGTGAACCGTATACCTGGTTTCCATTGGCGTCATAATAGTAAGTATGGCCATCGAACGTTGCATAACCAGACTTCATCTGGGCTCCGGTCTTAGGGTCGAAGTACTGCCAGTGACCATTAATTAATTGTGAGCCATATACCTGGCTACCGTCGGCACCGTAATAATAGGTATTCTCGTTAAAGGTCGCATAACCATTTTTAACTTGCACTCCGGTATTAGGATCAAAATACCGCCAATGGTTCCAAACAAAGGCTGAGCCATAAACCCGATTCCCATTACCGTCGTAATAGTATGTTTGCCCATTATCGTTAATGAATGCGTTTTTGACGGGTTGTCCGTTCTGGAAATACTGAAGCTGCCCGCTTACCATCCGGACATTTGAATCCGTGGTGTTTTCCAAATTAACGGTGTTGGCTGGTTGGGACTTTACGACGCTTGATGAACTAGCTTGTGCAGGCTTACTGCTGGTATGTACTGTCGAGATAGTAGTCTTGTCCGATGAACTAGCTTGCTTAGAAGCATTCGTAGCTGACGTTACCGCAACGGAACGTGGGTGCGAAACTTGTTTGTTGATGGCGCTGGATAAACGCACTTTGCTTGATAAATGCGTTTGTTGGGCATCCTGACTTTGTAGCATTTCTTTTGATGAATCAACTGCAGTAGTTGCATCAGCGTGAACCTTTGTCGCTTTACCAACAGCACCTAATCCTAAAACAATTGAGGCGGTAGTAATCATACTAAAGGCCCATGATTTACCGCTCTTATACATTTTATAGTGTGTTTTTTTCTCAAACATGAGAAGCCTCCAAAGAATAATGATAAAAGTGACAATAGTGCTATTGTACTCTGATTAACTGGAATAGTGAATACGATAGATGATAGAATACCAATGTGCTTTGGCTATTAGCATTTACATACTCAATCTTGTCGTTAGTTAGGAGTGGATGAATTGCGGTCAAAAGAAAGAACGGGTAAGTGGGTATTAGCTATCTATATGGTGATAGTTTCAGGAATAATGTTAGTGTGGAATTTGATGACTCCGCTTTTCGATGATGATATTTATTCAACGCATACTAAAATTAGTCAAATTTTCAGTTTAGGAGTGAACGACTATTTTCACTGGAATGGTCGTTTTTGGGGACAGTCGATTATGCGCTTATTACAAATAGGGAATCCTATTTTAATTAGCGTGCTTAATACTATTGTTTTTGTCATAATGTTGCTGTTAATTTTCAAGATAGCAGTTCGTAGAATAACGGGTTTCAACGTTAATAAGTTCATTCTGGGGGCAGCATTAGTTTTTGTTGCAGCACCCGTTTTTGGTCAGGTTTGTCTATGGCGGGCTGGCGCAGGAAATTATCTTTGGCCAACGACGTTAATGCTGTTATTTAGTTATTTATATATTAACGGTCATTTATGCAAAAATAAGTTGTTAGCGGGGATTGAGCTTTTACTTTTTTGGATTTTAGGTTTTATTGCTGGGGGAGGGAGTGAAAACGCCTCTGGCGGAATGATTTTAGTTTTGGTTTTACTAAGTGTGATAAATCTAGTTAAGTCAAAAAAGCGAATTTCATGGACAAGGTTAGTTGCATTGATGTGTGCGGTTTGTGGTTACTTAGTGCTATTGTTATCGCCTGGAAGTCGACAACGGGCAGTTCAAACTGTAGGGGCAGTATACTTTAAGCAATCATTATTTCATCGTGGATTGTCAGGCTTTGTTACAGTGACGAACAGTTTATTACATAATTATTGGTTGCTGATTAGTGCATTTGTAATTCTGTTCTGGATTATGTGGAACTATTATTTCGATCGTGAAAAAGTGATTGCTAGTGTTAGTTGGTTTGTAGGTGGGATAGCGACAATTTATGCATTGGCTTTATCACCGATTGAACAGACGGTTGGACGCCCATATTTTGGCGGAATAATTTTTATCATTATTTCAATTTTAGCTTTGTTACCGTCAAGTATTGCTGATCTTCCTCGGGAAATTAAAAGCTTTTTCCAGGGTGGTATTACGTTATTTGTGGTCTATACATTGGCTATTGGAATTATTGGGATAAATGACTCACTACATTCTGATCGTGCTATTCGGGCGCAGTACGCACAGATTCAGCAATTACAGAAGCAAAAGGGAAAGAACCAAGTATTAATTGTTAAGCCGTTATCTTGTCAGCCAACGACTAAGTATAGTATTGACTATGGTCTGCAGCAGATTGGAACGAATCCGAATGTATTTCCTAACCAAGGTTACAATATTAAATATGGAATAAAGGGAATTAAAACAAAATAAAAAGGAATGGTTATGATGAGAACTACTAAAAGAGGTATATATACTAATCTAGCGGTGATCGCTATGTTTGTATTGGTAACTGTCTTATGTACGTCTTATTTCTTTAAATCAAAACTCTTAATGATTTCTGGTGATGGATATTTTCACTTTTCACAGACTGAAGAAATTTATCAGAATCTTCGTCATGGTGTTCCATTTACATTTATTGCAACGCATACATTTAATAGTACTGGTGTTGGAAATTTTCTTTTTTATCCTACGGTTTTTCTATATCCATGGGCAGTATTACGTTTCTTTTTTTCGGCAATTACTGCTTATAACTTGTGGTACGCAGGGCTCCTTTTGGGAACATTTATTATTGCTTATTACTGCATGTTGGACTATTCACGGAGCAGCTCTCGGGGTGTCTTCTTTGCGCTATTATATGGGCTAGCGCCATATCATTTATACACAGGGAATTATAATTTTGTCCTTGGTGAATATATAATGTACACCTTCCTCCCAATTGCATTTTTGGGATTCTATCATGTTTTCAAAGGGGATTATCGAAAATGGCCATTGTTAGCAATAGGAATGACGCTAATTTTATATAGCCATCTTTTAAGTGCCTACATGACTGTTGGCATATTTATTGTTATTTTAGTCGGCGGATTATTTAGCTCGTGGAAATGGTATGGGAAAGAGCGTATAATTGCCTTAATTAAATCAATTACCTTAACAGTATCGCTAAGCATTTGGTTTTTCGTTCCGTTTTTAACCGATTTCATTAAGGGGGGGGGTCGTACCACCTGAGAAAAAACTTATTTTTTACCCCAGTCTTTCTCAATCGATAATTAGTTCCTTAACTACCGGGGGTGTTGTATGGGGGAGAACGATTGGTTTATTAGGGGTAGTAACTATTGTTATCGGATGGTATTTTGTTCGGTCTTCCGTAAAAGAAAGAATATTTTATTTCTTAGGGGTTTTGACTTTTATTGCATCAACTGCAGTTATTCCATATGCGAAGATTGAATTGATAAAACCATTGTTTGAAGTACTAGGTTTGGTTCAATTACCCTGCCGTTTCCTTAATTTTGCATCTTTATTTTTGGCGGTAACTGGGTCATTAATTATCACAAGGCTTATTCAGGAAGCTAAGCTTACGCGCAGCAAAGTTGGCGTTAGCTTGGGTACTATTATTTTGATTCTTGGTTACTTTACAAGTATTAATGTCGTTCCTTTGAATACGAGAGCACATCGTAGTAATTTTCTGAAATCTTGTGCGACTATTAGTGTTGATTGGAGTAAGAACGCAAACGTTGTTGTTAATAATAGGAACTACAATAATATATTTACGTATCCTCCACAATTTGGATCGACTGACTACTATTTAAGAGCTGCATGTAACACTCATAGTTCTTATCTTTACAGAGATAATATTTCTCCTGCAAACATTACTGATAAGATGGTCTCTATTGAGCAGCATATTGCTTTTATTAACGGACGTAAGAAGATAATTAATCCGATAATAGGACCAAATAAGTTAACGTATCATGTTAATCTTAAACGTGCAGCAACAGTTGATCTTCCCGTTATTGCTTACCATAATACTCTGGCTTATAATAATGGCCGGCGAATTAGTAAACATATAAGTAACCGGGGAACGATTAGTGTTCGTCTGAGAAAAGGTAGTCATTCGATTACCGCACAATATATTCCTAATAAATTGTATTTTGTTGCCGTGTTTATTGCAGTAATTACATGGATAGCTTTATTAGTAACGCTGATAATACGGCGCTTTTTGGTAATTCGATGAATGAAAATGGTCTTCCTGCTACTAGGGAGGCTTTTTTGTTGGGTAAGTCCATTTATAGCAAGAAAATGGTAAAATACAAAAAGTGCGATTATCTGGAGTTAGGAATGAATAAAATGGAAAAACTAATTGATAGTACAATTCGTTTTCTTAAATCATCAATTTTTAAATTTGCCCTAGTGGGGGTAGTTAATACACTTGTTGGTTGGATAGCAATGTTTATGTGTTTAGCGATTTTAAGGAACGGTGGCTGGTTCTCTAAGACAGTAAATTACTGGACGTCGTCTGCGTTTAATATTGTTATTGGTAGTATTGTTAGCTACATTCTTAATAAGCACTTTACGTTTGAAAGTGACACAGATGCAAGCAAGGATGTATGGCGTTTTATTATTAACGTTGCTGTTTGTTACCTAGTCGCATACGGAATTGCTCGACCAATTGTAATGCCAATGGTTGCAAAGGCCTCGTCCTTAATTAAGGAGGTTGTTTCACTACTTTTCGGTTCAATTTTGTTTACAGTTATTAATTACTTTGGTCAACGATTCTATGTATTTAGAGAAGATAAATAGGGGTTTATTTATGACACTTAAGTTTGTTTGCCCACAGGTAAGTGGTAACGGGGGAACGGAAACTGTTTTGACGGCAGTTATTAACCACCTCGTGAAAGAAAAACATAAAGTGCAGTTAATTTTGACAAATCAACCTACTAATAAACAATGGTTAACGACGTTTAATGGTGACGTTGTTATTAAAATGTTTCAGGGGCATGGGCGAGTTAATAAAGCACTGTATTTAGTACATGAATTTATGCGCAGCTCTGAAACGGATCATTATATTATTTTGGGTGCCAATCTAATCAAAATTGCCGCAGCAGTTCGAAAAGTATTCAGGAAAAAATACTCAATTACATCGTGGATCCATTATACATTGATGGGGCAAACAATGTTTAATCCTCGAAATTTACTACTTGCTGATAATCATTGGGCGATTAGTTCAAGTATCAAGGAACAATTGATAGAGATGGGTGTTTCGCCAGAGAAGATTGAGTTAATTTTTAATCCAGTTGAAAATTATGACGGGCCATTGAATTGTCCAGTAAATGATAATGAATTACGATTGGTGTTCGTGGGGCACATCCAACTTGATAAGCAAAAAAATTTGCGTGAATTGCTAGATGCAATAGCAAAATACCCGGGCGATATTCATGTTGATTTTCTGGGAGCAACTGATGATTTGGCTGAATGCCAGCAGTATGCTAAACAGTTAGGGGTTACGGAGAAGTTAACGTGGCATTCTTGGACTTCTGACCCATGGCGGTTAGTTATCCAGAAGATTCATCCCAATGCTGTTATTTTAACTTCCAAGTATGAGGGACTCCCCATGGTTTTTTTGGAGGGACTAATGAGGGGAATTCCATGTATTACAGCGCGTTTCCCAGGATATAGTGATATTGTTGTGGACGGAATTAATGGTGAAAGTTATCCGCAGGGAAATATTGCCGAATTGGTTGCAACGTTAAAGAAATTAAATGCTGAGCAACTAGATGCAAAGTCGATTGCACAAACGGCTGATAAGTTCAATGCAGTGCAGTACTTCAAGAGGGTGGACCGGGCAGTGCGCCATTTTAGAGGTGAGAGTAATGTTAAGCAATAAGTATCGTCACCGAGTAATTATTTTATGGGGTTGCTTTTTTGGGTTAATAATTGCATGGACATTGTGGCAATGTCATAATAACTTTTTGATTACAATCGGAGACACTTTTTTTCATGACAATAGGGTTTATGAGATTCGGTATGCCTTTCTCCATCATGAATTCCCTAATTGGTTGAATTTCCAAACATTTATGCATGCAGGTCAGGCCATTAATGGGATGTATCCTGATATTACTTTATGGCCACTGGTATTAATTACCCTTCCTTTTTCACCAATTCATCAGTTAATTTGCCTGCGAAGTTTAATTGTTATTATTGGCTTTCTCGCAACATTTATTACTTTTAAACATGAGGGATATGGTTCGTATGTATCTTCAATGGTTGCTGTGATGTATTGCTTATCAGGGTACATTCTATATTGTGCATATTATGATTTTCAACCGGGAGCAGTTGTGATGGTCATGTTTGCTTTCCCGTTGTTTTTTGTTGGTCGACGGATATTAAGGAGTAGTAGAGTTGAGTGGCGTGAAGCAATTAAGCTTGGTTTGCTATCTGTATTAGTTTTATATTCTCATTTTCTAAGTGTAATTATCCTTATTACTTTTATCGTTGGTAGTTTGTTATGGAAATCATGCCATGAAACCTTAAAATCAACTATGGTGAGTTTATATTCGTATGTAATTTCCGGTGTACTAACATTGATATTAGGATTACCTGTTTTTGAACGATACCTTGCAATTCAGTCATCACATATTTTAGCCCCGTTTGGGAAGGGAAATGTTACTGGTGAGTCGCTGATGAGTCTTATTACAGGAGCTAGTTGGGCTTCGCGAATATATTTCCCGATTATATCATTAATTCTCATGGCGTTGGTTTGCGTATTTCTTAATAAAGATAAATTAACGAAGATGACGCCGTTGTTTTACGCACTTGGTATTTTATGCATCGGGTGTTCTGATATAGCTCCATGGCAATTTTTAAATAAAATACCATTTGTAATGGATATACAATTCGGACCATGGCGGTTTGGACCGTTGTTGGGTGTTATTCCAATTTTATTATTTGTAATTAACTTTTCTGGTGAAAAGCGGCGACGACTTCTTGAGGTGTTGATGGTGCTAACATTTGTTTGCGCCTTTGGTACGGTAACTAATTATTCTCGGCAAAGTGAGCACGCTCCTCGGGACAACGGGCAATTAAGGGTAAATCAGCCGGTTAAGATGATGAATGGTGGTATTGGTAAGGATAACGTTAACGCTGGAAAAGTTGTAAATACATTATTACCAGATTATGCGCCTGCTGCTGTTGGAACTAATGGAATTAATGGGACAATGCCTTCTGAATATGGGCAAGAGATATTAATGAACAATTATTGTTTAGTAAACGGTAAATTAAATAATCGAGTTAAAGCGCAAAAAATAGCGGTAAATAACGGAATAAAGCTAACACTATACTCTCCAGGTAAAGGGGAAGTGCAGTTGCCTATCTATGGATATAAAAAACTTCATTATGACGTGTATGTTAATGGCAAACATGTTCCGTATTGGATAACTACAAAGGGGTTTATTGCAACTCATATAAGTAAGCCCGCTCATGAAAAGATTGAAATTATGGTAATGCATTATAATCCGATGCTCTATACTTATCTTTTGCTGATGGCAGGTGGTTTGTACGTTACCTTTATGTGCATATTGGTAGGGATGTATTTCGTGGAAAGGAGGAAAACTTTCGGTGAAAGTGAAACTTGTTAACATTGCTAGTCCAAGCATGAATGCGGGAGAAAAAGCTAAGAATGACATTATTAAATTTCTAAGTGTTAGGGGGATTGAGGCAGTCGATATTCCCGTGACAATAACTCCTGAAAATCATAGTTGGCAGGAAAAAATGCGAAAGGTATGGGCAGCAGAGGTGACTATTCCCCGGAAAATAAAACGATTGAATACGGAGGATGTCGTTATTTTACAATATCCTATTGTTTATTCGATGTTTATTATGGAAAAAATTATAGTCTCGCTTCGTAAGTACACGCATGCAAGGCTTGTGTTTATCATTCACGACTTGGAGAGTTTGCGGCAAACGTTTAATGGGCAAAGATACAGATACTTTGATCAAGAAATATCTTTGTTAAAACAAGCAGATGGAATCATTGCCCATAATAAACGCATGATTGCTTGGTTACGTGAACAGGGAATTAGTTGTCCACTTATCAATCTTCAACTATTTGACTATGATAACCCGCAAGCAATTATGAACCAACCGGAGGATTTCAAAACGATGGTTTTTGCCGGAAATCTCGAAAAGTCATCGTTTTTAACACATTTTCAACCACGGTACCCGGTAACTCTGTATGGAATGAATCCTGGTGAGTATACGGGCAGTGTAAAGTACAGTGGGCAATTTACACCGGAGGAGTTACCCAAACATTTAAAACAAGGATTTGGCCTTGTATGGGATGGACCGCGGGTTGATACTTGTGCTGGTGATTTGGGAAATTATATGCGTTTCAATAATCCGCATAAAGTATCGTTGTATTTAAGTTCCGGACTTCCGGTAATCATCTGGGAAAAAGCGGCATTAGCGCCGATTATCGCCGAAAATAACATTGGTTTTACTATTAGTCGTTTATCAGAAATTGATGGCCTTTTAGACGAAATGACAGAAGGACAGTACAGGATAATGCGAGAAAACGTTGATAAGTTTGCACATAAAATTCGGAATGGTGAGTTTATTAACCGGGCGATTAATGATGCCCTTAGCCAAATTGGATACAAGGAGAATTGAGAATGAAATACGCAAGTGTAATTGTTACTTTTAACCGAAAGGAAATGCTGGTTAAATCGCTTGAACGGTTTTTAAATCAGGATAGTAAACCTCAGCGGATTATCGTTGTTGATAATGCTTCAACTGACGGTACGGATCAGTTAATGCAGGAGAAGTACGGTGATAATTCGGTAATTAAGTATGTTCGCCTTGCCAAAAACGTTGGTGGGGCTGGTGGATTTAATCATGGGCTGCGCGAGGCGGTAAAAGAGGATGTTGACTGGATTTCCATCGCTGATGATGATGCGCTTTTTAATCAGGATTTCTTCACTAAGATTGAGAAGGCAACGAAAGAGTATCCGGATGTTCAAGCTTTTTCCGGTACTGTAATTCACGGCCAGGATATTACTGAAATTATGCAGCGGCGGCGAATTACTAACTGGCATACACTTTCTTTTGAGGCGGTTCCTGAAAGCGAATATGATCATGACTTTGAATATGATTTATTTACTTTTGTGGGAGTGGTTTTTAAAAAGGAATTGGTTGAAAAAATTGGTTTTCCGGAAGAAGATTTCTTTATTTGGCACGATGACACGGAGTATTCGATCCGGGTTCGGAAACATACCCGGGTAATTAACGTATCAGCTGCACAAATCTATCATCAAAACGTAATCGGAGATGATGCGTTTGCGTGGGCACCGACGTGGAAAGAGTACTACGGGATTAGGAATAAGATTCAGGTGATTAAAAAGTACGGGCATCCGCGGGCAGCAGTGTGGTTGCAGATTGCATACATGTATGTAAAGAAAATGGTTGCAAATGCAATAAAGCCTGAGCGGAAGGGTTACCGGAAGTTCCAGATGATGGCCGCCCGTGATGGCTTCCATGATGGGCTGCATAACCAACTAGGGAAAAACGACAAGTATTTACCCGGAATGAAGATTAAACGGGATAATGAGGATTAGTCAATGGTAATGTACGTAATCACTCATAAAAAGGTTGCGGGGAGTTTTTGGCCGGCAGGTTATCAACGACTTCTAGTCGGGGCTTCCCAGAATATTACGGCAATCCCGCAAGAAGAACGTAAAAATTATTTGCGGGATGATACGGGTGAAAACATTGCTACCCGGAATGCGCAGTATAGTGAATTAACTGGCCTTTACTGGTTGTGGAAAAATCTTCCGGGGACGGAGAACGTCGGAATTACGCACTATCGACGCTATTTTACGGTGCAACCGGATTCGTTAAAAGGAAAAATAAATGAATATATTAATGGATTAATTCACGGGCCCGTACGACTGGCTTCTGCGCAGTTTATGGATAATCTATTAGTAAATAATGACGTGATTGTGACCAATAATCAGGAAATTCCTCAGGGAATGACTGTTGAGGAGGAGTACTGTCAGGCACATTATGCACGGGATTTACAGGTCGTCCGAAACGTCATTCAGGGACGGTTCCCGGAATACGTGGATGACTTTGAAATGGTGATGACTGGAACGCATTATCATCACTATAATATGATGTACACGCGGCGCGCGCTTTTTAATGCGTATTGTGAATGGCTATTTAACATTCTTTTTGAGGTTGAACGGAATATTGACATTAGTAATTATGATTCGTACCAACAACGCGTTTTCGGCTTTCTTAGTGAGCGGTTGATGGACGTTTGGCTACGCCATAATCAGGTACGAGTAAAGGAATTACGGGTGGTAAAGGCGGAGAATGAAATGGATTTAAATATTCGATTACGTGTTATTAATCGTATTAAAGGGTTGATCCATGGATAATATTAAAACGCTGAAATCTGTAAATAGTGTGGGGCAAAAGTGGCGCGAAAAGAAGCGTCTTAGTTTGTTGTATGCAGAATATTTAGAGATTTTAGGATATAGGAAAGCGAATAATGTTAAACAATGCGGTGATACAATCTTTTTTGCAAGGGATGATTGTGGTCATTTACATGTAAATGAAGCATGGTTTTGTCATAGTCGTTTATGTCCGTTGTGTGGTTGGCGAAGGGCTATTAAGTACAGCGCAAGTCTATGTAATATGTTGGAGCGAGCATTAAACGAATATCCACACGCAGCATTTTTATTTTTAACGCTTACAGAGCAGAATTGCTTAGGAAGTGAGTTACATAGTAGATTGAAGTTGATGACAAAGGGGTTTCATGATCTAACCCAATATCGAAAAGTTAAAAAGAACCTTCTAGGGTATATTAGGTCAACAGAAGTTACGGTAAATACTGCAACGCAGATGTATCATCCACATTTGCATGCAATCTTGATGGTAAAATCAACTTATTTTTCTGGTAAGGATAATTATATTTCACAACGTCAGTGGTCACAATTATACCAACGTGCACGAAAACTAACATATGTTCCAATAGTAAACATTCAAGCTATTAGACCAAATTACCGGAAAAATAAAAATAGTATCTTAGCTGCAGCCCAGGAAATTGCAAAGTACCAGGTTAAAGCGCAAGATATCATAACTGGAAATATTGATAGGGATTTACATACAATTGAAGATTTGGAAGAAGCGTTGTATGGAACGCGAAGCATAGCGTTTTCGAAGTCATTTAAAAAGTTAAATAACTTTGAAAAACGACAACATCGACGTAATGAAATACAAGCCACATGGGATCTGAGTAACTCAAATTATCATATTAAACTCATATAAGAAACAAAAACATCTTTTATACACAACTTAATACGCTGCCGGAACGGCAAGGACAGTGCGCCACAATATATACAGAAAGAATATGTACGCAGGCGAATAGGAATACGTCTGCGTACATATCAAAAAAATACCCCACAAGATGTGGGGTTTACTTACTAAATTTACTTTTTTAAATTCTGTGCTACAAAGTCCAGAGCTTTCCAAATAGTCCAAGAGACAATGTCTTTGATAACGAAAAGCAATATTGACATAATAAGCACTCCTTTCTTCACTTGATACGCAAAGAAATAGATGTGCTGGCTGAATTTGATTGCTTTTTATTGTTTTTGGCAGTAATATACTAATCGGAGGTAATGAAAGTGCTTGCAGAAGAACGTCAACAACAGATTCTCGCCCTTTTGCAGACGCAGAACGTCGTTTCGTTGCAGGATATTTGCCAAACAACGAATTGTTCCGAATCGTCAGCACGGCGTGATTTACAGCAACTGGAAGATGCCGGAAAGCTCGTGCGGGTTCATGGCGGGGCTAAACTCAGTCAGGAACTGCAGCGGGAACCGGATATGCCAGGGAAGTTACGGTTGAACGGTCCGGCAAAAATGGCAATTGCTAAGGAAGCGGTCAAAAACGTTCACTCGGGGGATACCATCTATCTGGATGCTGGAACCACGACACTAGCAATGATTGAGTTGCTTGATCCGACGGCGAACCTAACCGTGGTGACAAACGGGGTGCTTCACGCTTCGTTCCTTGCCGATCAAGGGATTCGGACGTTGCTCCTCGGTGGGGTGTTACGGAATACGACGAAGGCGATTGTTGGAACGACGGCGGTTCGGGCCCTTAAACAGTACCGGTTCAACCGGGTGTTTCTCGGGACGAACGGAATTCACCCGACAGCAGGGTTGACCACTCCGAGTCCAGAGGAAGCGGTGTTGAAACAAACCGCTGCGGAGCAAGCAGAACAAGTTTTTGTGTTGGCCGATGCATCGAAGTTTGACCAGGCGTCGTTTGTTCGTTTTGGTGATTGTGACCTGGGGACGCTCATCACAAGCACGTTACCACCGGCAATTAGTGACCGTTACCACCAGTTGGCGACGGTGCGGGAGGTTAGAGAATGATTTATACGGTAACCGTAAACCCGTCGATTGACTACATTGTGCAGCTGAAGGAACTAACGCTGGGTGAAGTCAACCGGATGGATTACGATAACAAACTCCCCGGAGGAAAGGGAATTAACGTTTCCCGGATTCTGCGGGAGTTGGGTCATGACAGCGTGGCACTCGGTTTTCTTGGTGGGAAGACCGGTGAGATTGTTCGCGAAGCCCTTGAACACAATGGGTTAAAGACGGACTTTACGCCGATTGCTCAGGATACGCGGATTAACGTCAAGATTCACGCCCAGCAGGAAACTGAAATTAATGGGCGGGGGCCGCAAGTTAGTGATGCTGAAGTTGCTAACTTTAAGGAACAACTCAGTCACCTTACAGCGGATGACACCGTGATTTTTGCGGGGAGCTTAGCACCCAACCTTGATTCTGGGTTCTACTTTGACCTGATTAAGATGATCCGCCAGCAGGGAGCGCAGTTTGTAATCGATACAACGGGTGAAAGCCTGCTGAAGGCCTTACCAGAGCACCCATTGCTTGTTAAGCCGAATAACCACGAGTTAGCTGACCTGTTCCATACCACCTTCAATGGGTTAGACGATATCGTTGCGGCTGGGCGCAAGCTGTTGACAATGGGCGCACAACACGTTTTGGTTTCAATGGCTGGCGATGGCGGACTAATGATTACCCCAGATAAGGTCTACCGGAGTTTAGCGCCGAAAGGAACGGTGATTAATTCCGTTGGTGCCGGGGACTCGATGATTGGTGGTTTTGTAGGGACGTTTGCCGCAACGAATGATCCACTTGAGGCTTTCCGTTATGGTTTGGCCTGTGGTTCAGCGACAGCGTTCTCTGAAGATTTGGCAACCCGTGCGAAGATTGATGAAATCCTCCCACAGATTGAAATTAGTGAGTACAAATAATAGATAGGAAGTGTTGACATGGATATTCGTGAACTCCTGATGAAGGACATCATGATTATGGACCTGAAGGCCACAACTAAGGCCGGGGTCATCGATGAAATGGTGCACCACTACTACGAAAAGGGCATCATTGACGATGAAGAACTGTACAAGCAGGATATTCTTAAGCGCGAAGCTGAGAGTTCCACGGGAATGGGTGACGGAATTGCAATTCCGCACGCCCACGATAAGGCCGTTAAAAAGGCGGCGGTAATGTTTGCGCGGAGTAAGGCAGGCGTTGATTATGATTCAATGGATGGGCAGCCGGCCCACCTGTTCTTCATGATTGCAGCTCCTGAAGGGGCGGACAATACGCACCTGGCTGCATTAGCAGCACTTTCCAAGGTATTGATGAACCCGGATGTTGTTACCGCCCTTAAGGAAGCAAACACGCCGGATGATGTTCAGGCAATCTTTGCGAAGGCGGTTGCTGAAAAGCAGGCCGAAGAAGCGAAGAAGGACGCGCAGGCGGCTCCGAGTGGGGATAAGCCGTACATTGTCGCGGTGACCGCATGTCCGAACGGGATTGCACACACCTACATGGCAGAGGAAAACCGCGAGAAGGCGGCTGAAAAGCTGGGTGTCGACATTAAGGTGGAGACAAACGGTTCTGAAGGGGTTAAGCACCTGTTAACTGCTGACGAGATCAAGAAGGCAGCCGGGGTGGTAATTGCTGCTGATAAGAAGGTTAAGATGGCGCGTTTTGACGGCAAACACCTAGTTAACCAGCCGGTGACTGCTGGAATTAAGGAGCCAGAAAAACTGCTCCAGGAAGTCCTTGACGGGAAGGCTCCGGTTTACCATGCTGATGGGGCTGACGAAGGGGAAGAACCGGAAGCAGTTTCAGGTTCCGGTTGGAGCAACATCTACAAGCAGTTGATGAACGGGATTTCCCACATGTTGCCGTTCGTTATTGGCGGTGGGATTTTAATGGCCCTTTCCTTTGTGGTTGAAAACTACTTTGGAGGTCCGCACTCACTGGCATTTATTTTCCTGAATAACGCCGGGAACATGGCCTTTGCATTTATGGTTCCTGTTTTAGCGGCATACATTGCTGAGGCGATTGGGGACCAGCCAGCGTTAATGCCTGGGTTTGTTGGTGGTTTCATGGCGATGGTTTACAAGGGCTCCTTCGGTGGGGCGTACATCGCCAACGTTCAGCACTCTGCTGGTTCAGCCGCAGGATTCCTAGGCGGGATTGCAGCCGGGTTCATTGCCGGATACGTAATGCTGGGGCTGAAGAAGCTCTTCGCTAAGTTACCGCACTCCCTTGATGGGATGAAGCCGATGTTAATCTACCCAATCTTAGGGTTACTGATCATTGCGCTGATTATGTTCTTCATTATTAACCCAATCTTCTCAACGATTAACCTGTACATTACGCGGTTCTTAAACCACATGGGAACGGGGAACCTGGTAATTTTAACAACGATTCTTGCCGGGATGATGTCCATTGATATGGGTGGCCCGTTCAACAAGGCGGCCTACGTCTTTGCTTCAGGGGCCTTTGCTAACAATCCGCATTCTGTAACGGCCGCAATCTTAATGGCTGCTGTAATGGTCGGGGGAATGGTTCCACCGTTTGCTACCGCCATTGGAACGGTTCTGTTTAAGCACAAGTTTACGAAGAGTGAGCGGGAAGCCGGGGTAACGAACTGGGTTCTTGGGTTCTCATTCATTACCGAAGGAGCCATTCCGTTTGCAACGGCGGATCCGCTCCGGGTAATTCCGGCTTGCATTGTCGGGTCAGCCGTTGGTGGTGCGCTGGTTGGACTCTTCCACGTTAGCGTCCCGGCGCCACACGGTGGCCTGTGGGTAACGCCATTGGCAACACACTGGCTGATGTACATTGTTGCTACCATCATCGGTTCAATTATTGCCGGGGTAATAATGGGACTGATTAAGAAGACGATGGCGGAGAAATAAGCGTCAGGAAGGTAAATTAGCAAACAGGCTGGCATAAATATTGCCAGCCTGTTTGCTATTTAATATTTAATTTATCTATTAGTTGGTTGGAGTAAGGGGAGGCAAATTTGCGACCAAAATGATAATTTCCTTGATTAATCGCAGCGTAATCGTGTCTGTCTAAAATTGCGGGGAAACTTCCATTACGTTGTTCAAATTGAATGTAGCGGTGGTTGTTCTGTACAATTCGATCTTTAAAGCGAGAATTAACTAAAATAGTAGGTATCCAAAATTCGTCGGAACAAAACCCCGTAGCAAACATTTTTGATACATTGGGATGCGCATCCATGTAATCAACTAAGTATTCAGCGGCATCACGAGGGAGATCGACCCACTGTGATCCTGTATATAATGGAAAGTTGATCCCGAGATGTTTGAATTTATTTATTCGAAGAAGCGTTTGGGTCACTAGACTTATGCGGTGGAAGATTTTACCGAAGAGTGTTTTACGGTTTAGATGGTCGTAATCAAAGTAGTATTTTTGCCACCAGATGATTGGTTCACCGGACTTTTTAATTGTATCTGCAGATTCATACGGCATATAGACTTTATTGGTGTGTTCATAAAAGTCCTTAATAGAATTAATATTCTGAAGCGGCCAGTCTTGTCCAGAAATAAAGTGAATGTACGTAATTTCTGGATTCTTGAGTGCTTCTTTAAGCATAAGAAAGGAAACCTCTGCAACACTCCAAGCCCCCCAGTGGACGGCGCGGAAAGAAAAACACTGTGCACCAGCAGCAATCAAAGCTTTTTTTTCGTCAGGGCTAATATGAGCTTGTTTATCAATATGGACTAAAACCTCAAAATGTGATGTTAAAAGTTTGGTAAGTGCAGTAACGTGCGCAAAATCCTTGTGTGCTAGTATAATTATCGCTTGCATGCCCATTCACCCTTGGTTTTTAATGTTAAAGTTTATCAATTCCGGTTAGAATGATATCATGAACAGGTTAGTGTGTTAACTAGTAACGTGAAGCTGAGCAGGCGGTGTCTTGCATAAGCTAAATAAGAACAGTATGATAATTTAGAATATTATTCCCTCTCTGATGGCGTTACTGGTTCATTAGAGGTTATTAATTTGGAGGAAAAAATGACAAAATATCTAGTTGTTGGTGCCGGCCTTTTTGGGGCGACGTTTGCTCATGAAGCAGCTAAGCGGGGACATGAGGTCCACATAATCGAAAAGCGAGATCACATTGCCGGGAACATCTATACAAAGAAGATTGCGGGCATTAACGTTCACCAGTATGGGGCACACATTTTCCATACGTCGAACAAGCGGATTTGGGAGTACGTTAACCAGTTTGCGGAATTTAACCGCTACACCAATGCTCCGATTGCTAATTACAACGGCGAAATTTACAACATGCCGTTTAATATGAACACCTTTAACAAGTTGTGGGGAGTTGTAACCCCGAAGGAAGCGCAGGCTAAAATCGAGGAGCAGCGGGCCGTCCTGAAGGGGAAGACGCCTGAGAACCTCGAGGAACAAGCGATTTCTCTAGTGGGAACTGACATCTACCAGAAGCTGGTGAAGGGTTATACCGAAAAACAGTGGGGGCGGAAGGCGACCGAGTTACCGCCGTTCATCATTAAGCGGTTGCCGGTGCGGTTCACGTACGATAATAATTACTTTAATGATACCTACCAGGGGATTCCGGTTGGCGGGTATACCCAGATTGTTGAGAAGATGCTGGCTGATGATAAAATCAGCGTTGAAACGGGCGTTGATTTCTTTGATAAGCGGGATGACTACCTCCGCGATTATGACCGGGTTGTCTTTACCGGAATGATTGACCAGTTCTTTGACTACCGGTTAGGTGAGTTGGAGTACCGGAGTCTCCGGTTTGAAACGGAAGTCCTGGATGAAGATAACCATCAAGGGAATGCGGTGGTTAACTACACGGACGCTGAAACACCGTATACACGGATTATCGAACACAAACACTTTGAGTTCGGTGCGGGCGATGAAGGGAAGACCGTAATTACCCGTGAGTACCCACACGACTGGCAGCGGGGGGACGAACCGTACTACCCGGTTAATGACGATAAAAATAACGCATTATACAAGCAATACCAGGAATTAGCGGCTAAGGAGGCTGGTAACGTAATCTTTGGTGGCCGGCTTGGGCAGTACCGGTACTACAATATGGATCAAGTCTTGGCAGCGGCATTAGAAACGGTTGCAACGGAGTTTGGCGAATAAGCTGGTTGGCGGCGTGCCGTTTGCTTGATATAATAGGGTGTATGACCGTGAACTAAAGTGGAGGTTCACGGTTTACATGTTAGTTTAAGATGGAGATTTTGAAGATGGGAAATGGGAGAACACGCCAACACCGACCATCCGTTATTTATCGGATTGTGAAGCGGTGCTTTGACATTGTTGTCAGTGCGCTGATGTTGGTATTATTAAGCCCGGTTTTTCTGGTGGTAGCATTATTGATTCATCATGAGGATCATGGTCCGGCGCTGTACCGGCACCGGCGCATTGGTAAGGGCGGACAGCCGTTTGACTGCTTGAAGTTCCGGTCAATGCGGATTGATTCTGCTGAAATGATGATTCGTTTTACCCCAGAGCAGCGGGCAGAATTTGCAAAGTACCATAAATTGAAAGATGATCCGCGGATTACCCGGATTGGTAATTTTCTTCGAAATTCTAGCCTCGATGAGTTACCACAGCTGTGGAATATTCTGATTGGTCAGATGAGCTTTGTAGGCCCCCGGCCAATTACGGAAGTTGAGCTTGAACAGTACGGCTCTAAGCAACGTGAAAAGTATGAGTCAGTTCTCCCGGGGTTAACCGGGATGTGGCAAGCATCAGGGCGGAATAATTTAACCTTCAAGCAGCGGATGTACTACGACGCTTATTACGTTGATCATCAAAGTATTTGGCTAGATATTAAGATCCTATTTAAGACGTTTTCGGCGGTCCTAAATGGTGAGGGGGCGGCGTAGTGTGAAGACGGAAATTTATGTTGTCAGCCATAAACAGGCCCGAATGCCCGAAGACACGATGTATGTTCCGGTTCAGGTTGGGAATGCCAATCAGTCTTTTCCTGGTTTTCAGCGGGATAATACGGGGGATAACATTGCCAGTAAAAATGCGTCGTACTGTGAGTTAACCGCCCAGTACTGGGGTGCGCATAACCGGCAGGCGGATATCAAGGGGTTGGTTCATTACCGCCGTTTATTTTCAACGGGGCGAACGTATTTCTTTAGTTCCATTAATCAGAAATGGCGGCATGTTTTAGACAACGCAACGCTAACGCATTTGATGTGGGAGACTGATATGATTCTCCCCCGGAAACGGAACTACTACATTGAGAACATGTGGCAACATTATCAAAAAGCCCACCATATTGAGGGGCTGGTTGTTACTAGACAGGTGCTTCAAGAAAAGTACCCTGATTACGTACCGTTCTTTGACCAGCATATGCAAGAAAAGAAGGGGCACATGTTTAACATGCTGATTGCCCGGGGACCGCTCTTTAATGCGTATACCGATTGGTTGATGGACGTGTTAACAACCGTTGAACAACGGGTAGATATCTCAGATTATAACCGATATGAGCAACGAATTTTCGGCTTCATCAGTGAACTATTGCTTGATGTGTGGGTTAATAAGAACCACATTCATTACCGGGAACTTCCGGTGATGTTTATGGGAAACCAGCATTGGGGCCGGAAGCTTGCGCGGTTCTTTTGGCGAACGGTCAAGCCGGATTATGATAATCAAAGGGCATTGGCCGACAAAGACCAACGTGGTTAGTTGGGTTGATATGAATATTAATTGAACGGGGGTTGTAGGTGGTAAGCTTACAATCCTCGTTTTGTGTTAGGAGGATTTGGTTGTGTTTACACAGTTAATGGATTACCGGGAGCGGTTTGCGGAACGCTATCAACGAGCGGGTGAGGTATTTTATTTAACCGTTTTAGGGATGTATTTACTCATACATTTTCTTTATGGATCACTCTGGTTTTGGAAGTACCCTTCATTTAACTCAAGCGCATTTTTATACGACGCACAGCAAGTTTTAGCAGTAATTGGGTTAGTAAAGATTGTATTATTCAATCGTTTTGTAGACTGGAAAGAGCCAGCGCTTTTCATGACTACGTTATTGGTCGTTTTGGTTGGTTGTCGTTACGCTAAGCAAAATTACTTCATATATTACACAATTTTCTTATACGGTGCGAAAGGCATTGATTTTAAGCGGATTATTAAGTTGTTTATTGGGGTTGTTGGAAGTGCATTGATGATTACGATTATTGGCGCGCTAATTGGCCTCGTTCCTAATGCAACTGTAACCCATGGCTTGGGGACAAATCTACGGTTTTCAATGGGAATGGTTTATACGACGGACTTTGCTGCCCGTATTTTCTATTTGTGTATGGCGTACGTTTTATTGCGACGGTTCAAGTTATTGCTACCTGAAAAGCTGTCACTTATTGCCATTATGGTTTGGGTTTACATTGTGACGGATGCGCGACTGGATACGTTGTTATTACTGTTATTAATAATGTGCGCAATTTTCTATGGCTATGTAGTAAAGCTAATCAATAAAATAGGGAATGTCGGATTAATTGTGTTGGAGGCTTTTGGAATTGGGAGTATCTTTGCTCTTTCGTGGTTCTTTAATCCGCAAAACAAATTAATGGCAATGTGTGATCATCTTCTGTCAGGGAGGTTAATGGAGGGGCATATTGCACTGACGAAATATCATGTGGTAGCCTTTGGACAGCATATTATTGAACAGGGGAACGGAGGGTTTCACCCACATATTGTTCATTATTTCTTCATCGATTCAAGTTATATCGCTGCGTTGTTAAAAAATGGCGGTGTGGCATTTATTCTCCTAATAATTCTAATAGCGTATGCAACTATTCATTTTAATAACCAGCATGCTTATCCATTGGTAATCGCCGTACTCTTGGTGGTGTTGAGTTCGATTATTGACCAACATTTGTCAGGCTTATCATTTGACGTTATTTTCTTAGCAACGTTGGCAAATATTTCTTTTTTTACAAAGCATGACGCATTAAAAGCTTGGAGGAATTAATAGTGAACATTGCTGTAATCATTCCGGTGTATAACGCGGCTACGACCATTCAGCGGTGTGTGGATGGAATATTAGCCGAGAAGTGTATGCAACAGGGGGATATTTACCTGGTTGATGATGGCTCAACGGACCAATCAGTGGAGGTAATTAAAAAGCTGTACGGTCAGTCGGGAAATGTTCATCTGTTTCAACAGGAATCCCAAGGGCAGGCGGCTGCCCGGCAAAAAGGGCTTGATGAGGCCATCGGGGATGGAGCGAGTCACGTCATTTTCATTGATAGCGATGATCAAATCGAGCGGGGCATGTTGGATCGGCTGGCCGGAGTAATTGGTGATCAACCGTTAGCTGTTTGTGGGATTAAGAAAATTTTCCCTAGTCATACGGAATGCGAAACAACCAGTGCGCTTCAGCAGGCGGACACGCAGCGTGACTTAGTTACCCGTTTTCTGTGTCGTAACCAGGAAATGGATGCTGGTTTGTGGAATAAACTTTTTTGCACGGATGTTATTGCACAAAATGGAATTCATTTCCGGGGAAATAATTTCTACGAAGATTCATTTTTTGTCCTCCAATACCTAACACATTGTACGCCGCAACAGATTAAATGGGTTGAGCAGCCGCTGTATGATCTTTATAAGCACGAGGGTTCAACAACGTATACGTACGACAAGCACCTCGGTGAAAAATTTAAGTGGTACGTTACAGCGGTTCAGGAACTAATGAAACAGGTGGGAGTAGTTCTTCCTACCGATGTTTGGACTGCGTTTTATTTCCGAACAGCACTTCATTTTATTCATCATCAGTTGAGGTTGGGTGGTCAATGGACGAGCCGTGATACCCGTAAGAAGCTGCGGAAATTATCGTTAAATCCGGGGGTACTTAAACGGTTACCCCGGAAATATGCAGCCTCCTTCATCTTGATTAAAACGTTTCCGGGAGTGTACCATAAGTTATACAGGATGAAACGAAGGAATGATTAAACGGGGTGGTTAGATGTTTCCAGAACGATTACGGGCGCTACGGAAGGGACGGGGGTTATCCCTACCAGCGTTAGCAGCACAGTTAAACCGAGAGATCGATGACGGTCATCCCAACACCGGCCCGCAAATCGGAAGCTGGGAACGGGGAACGAACACGCCGTCATACCTTGAAGTACGAAAGTTAGCAACCTTCTTTAGCGTTTCCGTTGATTATTTGAGTGGTTTTCAACCAGCGGCCGTTGAATTAGAGGATTTATTTGCTGGTGAAACCCAGTTACGTTTTAACGGAAAGACGTTAACGGCCAAGGAACGGGCGGAGCTATACGCCCTTATTAAGGGTTATCTTCACGGCCGGGATGACCGGGATAGGGTGCAATCGCCGGACGAAGTAACGTTACCACTTGAATAGAATCTTACCGGCGCGGGGAGTGTCGGTATTTTTATTATGGGGGATACGATGAAGCACTGGATAAAGAACATTTGTTTAATTACGGTTGGCGGAATCCTGTATGCCGTCGCCATGGACTGTCTCCTTCTTGCTAATCATATTGGCGAAGGGGGCGTTTCCGGGTTAATGACGTTGGGATACTATTTATTCCATATTGCTCCCAGCTTAACGAATTTTGTACTGAACGGTGTGCTCTTGATTGTGGGGTGGCGCTACCTTGACCGGCAAACTGTCGGATGGACGTGTTATGCGATTGCGGTGATGACGGTTGCCTTACGCGTTTTTCACGAAGTTCGGTTACCGCTACATGAACCGCTCGTTGCAGCTTTAATTGGCGGTGTTTTGATGGGAATTGCCATTGGGATAATTATGCAGGGGGACGGAACAATTGCAGGGAGTACAATTCTAGCACGGATTTGTAACCGGTATTTGGGTGTTGCAACGGGAAATGCGATGTTATTCTTCGATTTGGCAGTCGCTCTTCCTTCCGCGATGGTGATTGGGTGGGGAAATATGCTGCTTACCATCATAGAACTATACGTTTCGGCGGTTGTCCTGAACCGCGTATTAGCGCGGCTTGTCGAAAAGCGGTGCATCATGATTGTTTCGGACCATGCAGATGAACTGGCGGGGGCGCTGAATCAGCAAACCCACCGGGGAGTAACGCTTCTAGATGGACATGGCTATAAGAGCGGACAGCGGAAACAGGTAATTTATTGTGTGTGCGAACGGCAGGATCTAACCCAAATAATGACGCTGATTACCGCTATTGACCCGCACGCCTTTGTGACCTTACAGGTTGTCCGGAGTACGTTTACCGGCGACGTTCTTCAACTGTTCCGGTGATATGCTAAAATGATAGTAAATTAACGTGAAAGGAAGATGTGATTGTCACTTTTAGAGCACCTTTACGGCCCCTTTTTTGATCTTCATAATTGGGCTACGGTAATTAGTTCAGCGCAGGATTGGCTGACGATTCTATCGCTAGTTGTTATTGAATGCCTCCTATCGGTGGATAACGCCATTGTGTTGGCAGCCCAGACAAGGAAATTACCGACGAAGAAGGAACAGGAGAAATCCTTGTTTTACGGCTTAGGCGGGGCGTACCTGTTTCGGTTTATTTTGATTGGGGTCGGTGCGTACCTAATTAATTTTTGGGAGATTAAGGTGCTTGGTGCGGGGTATCTCCTTTATCTCGCGGGGAGCCATTTTTATCATATGGTGCGCCCTAGTCATAAAAAAAGAACCCGTCCGCGGCGCCGGATATTACCGCTCTTTTGGTCGGTAATTGTTTCAATTGAATTAATGGACTTGGTATTTTCCGTCGATTCAATCTTAGCGTCACTGGCAATTTCGCCTAACCCCGTAATTGTTTTGATTGGTGGGATGATTGGTATCCTTGCGATGCGGGGAATTGCTGAAGTAATTATGCGGTTGATGGAATTGGTTCCTGAGCTGGAAGTAATGGCGTATGCGCTGATTATCGTTATTGGAATCAAGTTGTTTTTAACAATTCCACAGATTGGGATTGAGATTCCGGCACCACTCTTTGGGGGCATCGTTGTGGTGGCAGTTGTGATTACGCTGGTTGTTCATCGGATACGGAATAGGTAGTGGATAAATAGATTTAGGGGGAGCTTTTAGTGTACCGGTTAGTTGTATGTGATATGGACGAAACGTTGCTTGGAAGTAATGCGCAGATTCCCACGCGGAATGTTGCGGCAATAAAGGCTGCGCACGAGCGGGGCGTTAAGTTCGTTCCCAACACGGGGCGGGCGGCGCGTTCGTTAGGTTATGTGCTAGATACCCTGGGATTGGCTGATCAGAAAGATGAGTACGTTATTTCGTATAACGGCGCGGCGGTATTTTCAAATGCCGACCCGCTACACCCTATTATTACGAATGGGTTACCGTACGCAACCGTCGCGCAGCTTTTTGACCTTGCACAGAGCCGCGGATTGGATACCCACGTTTACACTGCGGATCAGTTATACGTGTGGAACATGACGGCGGCTGACCGGGACTACCTTGATCGGCGAAAGGTAATCTATGAAGAGGTCACGGGCGCGTTATCCTTTTTAAAGGCAACCCCCATTATGAAAATTATTTTTTACCTTGCTGATGAACAGGAGCGCCTTGCCTTTCAGAAAGTAATTACCACAACGGTTCACGAACCACTCAACATCACCTTCTCGTCGGATATGTACGTCGAGGTAAATGCCCCGGAGGCAGATAAGGGGCAGGCGGCTGTTGCTTTGGGGCGGCGTTTAGGAATTAAGCCGGCAGAGATTATTGCTATTGGTGATAATTTAAATGATGTGGCAATGCTTAAGAATGCCGGACTAGGTGCCTGCGTTGCGAACGGGCGGAAAGACGTTAAGCGGCTTGCCGACTATGTGACTACCGCAGATAACGATGCTGGTGCGGTCGGCGAGGTCATTGAGCGGTTTATTTTGAGTGATGACTGTTCTAATTAAGTCATCAAACAGAGAGGAAGAGTGAGACGTGAACTGGAAAAACTGCTTAGCGGTTGCGGGGGGCGCCTTTCTAGGAGGAGCTGCTCGGTATCTTTGTGGTCTTTTATGGGGACTGTGGGGTGATGTAACGGCGAATTTGATAGGGTGCTTTGCATTATCATTTTTAACCTATGCTATTTTAACGCGAATCCCACTCCCCGAATGGTTATCGTTGGGACTAGGAACGGGGTTTATCGGGGCCTTTACAACGTTTTCTTCGTACACCATTGATGCGCTTAAATTGATGGGAACGCACTTAGAAGTAACTGCGGGAATTTACGTCGTGATTAGCTTGCTAGGCGGTTTTTTGTGTGTGACGGCGGGATACCTGCTAGCCCGGACGCTTGGAGGTGAGCACCGATGATTATCGTGGTTGGTTTTGGCGCGGCGCTTGGTGCTCTTTTGCGGTTTGCGGTAACAAACTTTTTCCAGCTTCATGGATGGGACCAGTTTCCGTGGGCGACCCTGTTATTAAACTTATCAGGGGCGTTTTTATTAGGAATCCTTGTTGGCCGGGGATTGAAGGCGGGCTGGTATGCTTTCCTTGGAACGGGAGTGCTGGGAGGATATACCACCTTTTCAACATTTCAAACAGAACTTTTTGGTTTGTTACATAGTGGTCGCTATGTAGCGGGAGTAGGATACTTCTTAATGAGTGCCTGCGGTTTTATTTGTGGATTGCTTGGGATGATAATTGGTAACGGATAGCTTTAACGAATGGATGGGTGACGAAAAGTGAAATGTGCACTTGTAACTGATAGTGCGGCGGGATTTACGGCTCAGGAAGCAAAACAACTTAATATAACGGTGCTCCCCCTTCCTTTCCAGGTTGGCCAGCAAGTTTGCTGGGAGGGAATTGACCTAAATTACCAGCAAATGATGGCGTCCGTGGATGCAGGAAATGTGCCGACGCCAGCGCCGGTTCCCCGTGAGCGTCTTGTGGGCGTTTTTCAGGCGCTTCAAAACAAAGGGGTTACCGATGTTTTAGTTATTCATCTTGCCGGGGGAATTAACAGTTTAGGCGCTAATGTTCAGGCGTGTGTTTCCCAGTTACCGGGGTTAACGTTCCATGTTTTTGATACGAATACGGCGGGGCTTCCTGAGCAACAGTATGTCCGGTATGCGTTACGGTTGCTTGAACAGGGACAAGCGTTATCCCAAGTAATGGCACGGCTAACAACAATGCGTGATCAGAGTCAAACCCTGATGATTGTTGACCGGATGAGTCAGTTAGCCCAAATGGGATACATTTCAAACGGCGCAACGGTGATGGGGAATAAGCTTCGCCGGCTAAAAACGGTCCTGATGTTTAACCAGGCGGGGAAGATTACTGCGGTTGAAACTAAATCGCGGATTAAACGGGCGAACCAGGCAGTCTGTGATCGGATAATTCCGTGGTATGACCGGTTTGGCGCACGGCTGCGGATCACCGTGATGACGTGTGGCGATGAAACGAGCCGCTTCGCCCGGTTAGGATTTTTCAAGGAAGAATTTCCGTTATGCCAGCTTTCCAGTGCACCGATGGGGCCAGCATTGGCGGTATACCTTGGGACGGATAGTATTGTGGTTGGGTGTGGCCCGGATTATCGCCAAGCATAAATTATCCCCGAGTGGACGGCTGTTCATTCGGGGTGATTAGTTTATTATCGTAACGTTGGGGAGACGGCAGCGAACTCCATCATCGCTTGAAGAGTATCAAGGACTTCGGGGTTTATCCCTTCAAGTGAAAGTTCATCGGTTTGTTTGTCATAATTTCCCGGGAAATACTGGGACATTAATAGTGAGAAGTCGTCGTTATTAGTCATAGCTGCCACCTCCATTGGTTCATAATCAACTTTAATTTATCAAAAAAGGAAGGTCTTTGCAACCGATTTCAAATGTGAAAATTGCGGTTTATTATTCGGCGCGTTATACTGGCGACAAGTAATTAATTTGAGCTAAAGGGAGATGAATTGATGTGCGAAACTTAAAGAAGTGGTTACGGTGGATTCTTGTAGTTGTACTGGTTGTAGTAGGGTTAGCTCTTGTGTTTAACGAACAACTAAAGGAGTTAGGGATTGGCATTATGAGTAATCATGCCGCCGATCAAAAAATTGAGCGGGTAACGACGGCGGATAAAAAACACGCAACGTTTAATTATAGCGGGGTTGAGGCGGCAAATATTAGTAATATGCTAAAGGCAATGCGGTCTAACCCAAGTGTGATTGGGAAGATTGCGATTCCTTCAGATGATATTCACCTTCCGATTTATTATGGTGTTTCAAACTATATTTTGCTTAAGGGAGCTGGGACGTTAAGTCCGACACAGAAAATGGGCAAAGGTAATTATGCACTTGCGAGTCACCATATGCCAAATAATAAATTACTATTTTCTGCATTAGGTAAAACAAAATTAAAAAGCAAGATTTATTTAACTGATGGAAAGCGAGTATATATTTATAAAACGTACTCGAAAAAAATTGTTAATGAAGATAATACTAGTGTTCTAAACGTTATTCCAGGGAAGAAAATATGTACATTAATTACATGTCGTACATGGCACCCAGGGGTTACCCAGCGGATTATTGTTCAAGGAAAGTTGGAGAAAATTGAGAAAGCAAATGATAACTCTTTAGCGGTTTTTGATCATAAATCTAACTTGCCAAAAGTATTTTTAAAAATGCATATGGGATATTAATTACTATAATTGGCTAACATACAGCCTTGAAAAATCCCCCCAAACCAGGTAAAATTAACCAAGCATGAATAGTGTGAGGGGAGGTTAAGCTCATGGCACACAATAATCACATCGGTGCTGCTAACGACCGGCGTCCGGTTAACTCAAAGAACGTTAAGAAGCGGCGGAAGGAGCACCTGGCAGTTTTAGACTTCTTGAAGGAACGCGAAAAGGCGGACAAGGCTGCTAAGTAACAGTTACATTAATGACGTAATTACTAAGGCGGGGTCGTGACGGTGGTCATGGCCCCGATTTAGTTAGGAATTTTAACTTGGACGGTGGGGAAAAATAATGAAAAAAGAGAGGCACGTGTTAGCGTGGACAATAACCGTAGTTTTGATCCTCATCACGGGAATCAGTGCTGTGGTGGTTCACCGCGCCAGCCGGGAAAACAACATCCAAATGGCGCGTCAGGCGCGGGTCCAGCGACGGATTGATCGCCGGGTTGCCCGTCAAAAACGGTTTCAAGAAAGAAAAATGCGCCGGGATATTCAGTGGAATCAACCGTCAATGACAATTCCGTACCCAAATGTTTCCCGGGAAATGACGCGGCAGGCAAAGGTATTGGCCCAGGCACAAAAGAAGAAGGGTGCAGCCCGGCAATCCTATTTGAGTAAAAAACTCAACCGGGATAGTCGGCACACTGTTTGGCTGTTAGTATCGACTAAGCACCAGCGAATTTTCGTAATGCAGGGACCGTACCCCGTATATACAATGTATGCTTCGATTGGGAAAAACTACCACCATGTAGCCAGGATAAACCAGACGCCGGTTGGTTTCGCCCACGTTACCCGAAGTGGGGGTCAGTTCTTTGACCCGCAGTTAAATCAGGGAACCAGTGGGTGGCTCACGTATTCGACGAAACAAAACCGGGGACAAATTAAGTCCGTTCCACTATCACAAAAGGGTCAACCCTTAAAAAAAGGCTTATGGCATTTTGGCTCGACTAAGTTGTCAAAGAAACATAATCACCGGAATAACGGCGCCATTTATGTTTCCGTTCCTGACGCTCAGTGGCTTAGTCAGAACATTAAGCCCGGAACGCAGATCATTGTCACCGGCTACCAGTCTGACAGCATTGCGCAGTACTGGAATCAGTTTTAAAGTAAAATAGCGATGCAAAAAGAGGTTGGGACGTAAATAATGGGTCCCAACCTCTTTTGCTAATTCTTACTCTTAACGATTATTCATTTGTAATTACGACCTTAGTCCCCGTCGGAACAGCGGTGTGGAACCACTTCGCGTCAGCCACCGATAATCTGATACAACCGTGTGACCCCGGGTGCTTCCCGAGTTTCTTTGCTTCCTTAACGTTATATTGGCCGTTTGCCTTGGTTGGGACGGAGTGGAAAAGGTATACGCCATTGTCCTTCCATGAAACGTAGTAATTGGCGCCCTCGCCAAGTTTGTTGTTGAAGAAGGAATCACCGCGGACGTTTTGGATATGGAACGTGCCCGTTGGGGTGGTGCTGACTATCTTATGGGTTTTCGGGTTACGCTGGTATACCCCGCCCGAACAATACATTGTGTAAATCACCTTTTTACCGGACATAATGTAAATCCGGCATTTCTTTAATGCAACCTTGATCCAGAGGTTTTTGGTGGTTGCCAGGTTCGGGTATGCGACCGTTTCGGACGATTTGTGCCAGTTGATTGGTGTCCGCATGTGGTGGCTAACCGTTGTCGCATGGGCAAACGGTGTGGTTGGAGCAGCGGGTGTGGCAACACTTCCCCCGATGGTTAAACCAATACAACCAGCTACAATTAGTGGTAAAGTCTTTTTCATTCTTATTCCTCCCCAATAGAACACATTTTAATTCCTGTTTTGAAACCTATCCCAGAACGATTGTCACTTTAGTGTGGCCCGGAAGGTTCTGGTACAGCCACTGGGCATCCGCCTTGGTTAACCAGATACTTCCGTCCGTAACGTTCTTTTTCCCGATGTCTTTGTTCTTCTTAGTGTTGTAATCCCCACTTAAGTTTGTCGGGCCGGTCCGGAAGTACAGGGCTGTCCCGTTATGGCTCGTAAAGGCAATGTTGAAGTGGTAGCCCTGCTGACCGTTAACAAGCGGTTCCTGCTTATCCCCAGTCGTGAAATTACCGGTTGGCGTCTTACTAGTTGGTTCTTCGTTATTAGGGTTACTAGAAAGCGTTCCGGCAGCAGCGTACATCGTGTAAACCGGATGGTTGCCACTCATCACGTAGACCCGTTTTTTCCTAATATTTACCAGTAATGAAAGGTTCTGAACGTGGTTTAAGTCGGGGTACCCCTTTGTTTCTGAAGATTGTTGCCAGTCGATTGGTTGCCGCATATCCTTAGGCGCAGGGAATGCGACCCGCTGCTTTTTAGTGGATGAAGCTGTCGGCGTGGAGCGGTGGACGGCTTGTTTGGCTGAATGAACAATTACGTGTGGGCGGGATGATTGTGCCGGATGGTGGGTAAAGCCGTAGCCGAGGAGGCCGCCACCCAGAATAATTAACCCCAGTGCCCCAATCAGGAGAAATGGTTTGCGTAAATTGGTCTTCATATTATTAATCTCCGTTCATTTTTACTATAAGTTAGTACTATAGATAAATTAGCCGGAACGACCAGAAAAGTCAATTTTTGCCGGCAACGATTGCATTTCGCTAAATTATCGGGTAGAATACCGCATGATTTAAACTAGCCCGGGAGGATGGAGCATGGAAATTAAGGTGGCAACGTTTATCGATCAGGTAACGGCGGGGATGCCGCAGGAAACGGTAACCGCTAGTGCTGAGGAATATGCACGGTTGGGCAGCGCAAAAGTAGCCGCCGTCTTAGTTGACGGGTTAACCAAGCACGCCGCAAAGGGCGAACTGGTTCAGAGTAGCGTGACCACCCAGTTTGCCGGTGAACAAGTTGCGCTGCGGTTGGAAACGGGAATTATCAACTTGCCGGCTGAAAACGTGGCGAAGGTTGCTAATTTTTTTGATGATTCCGGTGAAACCGTTCCGGTTAATGCGTACCTGGTTGTTAAATCACCAGCAATTAACCGTTCGGGGTTACGGATAGATAAGGTTGCTTCCGTTGCGGCAATCCTGAGTGCCCCTGACGACGTAATTGCTAAATTGACTATTATGCTTGCTGAGAAACAAGCGGTGATCGAAAAGAACGCAACGGCTGAAAAGTGATAGAATGGGGCTAGAGAAGATTTACGGGTAAAAGCCCGGAAAGAAATGGGGAATGACCTGTGCCAGGTGGTCCGGCGATAATTGACCTAGTTACTGTACTTATTGTGTTTTACTTTGCCGCTTTTTTTGTGGCGGCAGAATTTGCGCTGGTGTCAGTGCGAAAAACAGCCCTGGAGAGTCGCCTTGAGAACGGGCAGGGAAGTGCGCGAAAGCTCAAAATGGCCCTCCAGATGGTGTCTAACCTGAACGAGTACCTTTCAACCACGCAGGTGGGAGTTTCATTAGCGGGAATTCTTCTGGGGTGGATTGGGGCTGATGGGTTAGCGACGCTCTTCAGTCATCTTTTAGGGTTAACGCACATTAACCACGCGACGGTTGTGGCGGTTAGTTCCGTGCTTGGCGTGCTGTTGCTGACGTACCTTGAAGTGGTGTTGACGGAAATTGTTCCGAAAAACATTAGTATCGACAAGCCGATGAAGATGATGATGTTTGTCGTAACGCCCCTCCACTACTTCCACGTCCTGTTTTACCCGTTTGTGTGGTTACTAAACGTTTCGGCATCGACGATTGTTAAGTGGCTGGGATTGCCGCCGGCGGGAGAAGAGGAGGACGCGTTATCGCAAAACGAAATCCTTAACCTGTCCCGGAACGCCGTGTCAGGGGGGACCCTTGAGAAAAACGACTACGTTTACATGCAGCGGGCGTTTGATTTGAACGATAAGGTCGCCAAGGATGTCATGGTGGACCGGACAAGCCTTGAAGTTGTTGATATTAACAGCACCGTTCAGGAAGTCATTAACCGGTACCTGCAGGACGGCTTCACCCGGTTCCCGGTTGTTGCGCAAAACGATAAGGATAAGATCCTGGGGTACGTCTATATTTACGACATGATTAGGCAGGCACAGGTTGACGCGCAGCTTCCCGTTAGCCGGCTTTTGCGGACGATTATTAGTGTGTCAGAAGTTACGCCGATTCAGGAACTGCTCCAGCAGATGATTAAGCGGCAAACGCCAATTGTTGTTGTGCTGGATGAGTATGGCGGCACCAGCGGAATCGTAACTGATAAGGATATCTACGAGGAGCTCTTCGGAACCGTTAAGGATGAAATCGATGATGTTTCTGCCGAAGATATCATAAAAAACGATGACGGAACTTACCGTGTGTCCGGGAAGACAACGTTGTACGATTTTGAACGGTTCTTTAAGTTCCGGAGTAAGGACTTCTTGGAATCTGAAAGTGTGACGGTAGCTGGTTATCTCCTTGAGAATTACCAACAGATCAAACAGGGGACGAAGGTCCGGATTGGCCCGTTTGAGCTTGAGGTAACGAAGTTTAAGCGGAACTTCATTGAGTGGGTGACCGTGCGCCGTTTGCCAGAAGACGAGGTTCAGGAAGATGACGGGGTTGCATCGGTCCCGCCAACGGATGAATAATGCATAATTAGCGGTTGCAGTGGTGCAGCCGCTTTATTTATCGAAGGTTACAAAAAGGAAGGGTGCGTACATATGGAACGAATCTTACCACTAGAACGGGGGATTAACCTCCGCGAGCTTGGCGGATACGAGACGGAGGATGGCCGGCACGTCCGGTGGCATAAGTTAATGCGGAGTGGCCATCTTGGTGAACTAAGTGCGGCGGATGAAACGACGCTGAAAGCGGCTGGCCTGCGACAGATTGTCGATCTTCGTGAAGAAGCTGAGACCATTGTGGTTCCTGACCGCCCGATGCACGGGGTGCACGCCCATCATATGTCGGTTTATCCGTTTACCAATCAGCTGCCACAAAACGTTGGGCTTGCCCGAATGGCGCGGTTAAGTCAGGCGGGATTAAGCCTTGCCGGTCAGGCCTACGTCCAAATGCTGACGGATCCGCACGCCATCGGTGTTTGGCAGCGACTTTTCGCGGTTCTGTTAAAAAACCGGCGGGCGCACCAGGCGGTTTTATTTCACTGTACAGCCGGAAAGGACCGGACGGGGGTGGCTGCGTTTTTGGTTTTAAATGCGCTGGGCGTGAAGCGGCCGGCCATCTTACAGGATTACATGCTGACAAACCTAACGTTTAGTTCGCTTTCGCCTTCGGAACTGAACGGGTTATTAGTTCCGGGACAGGATGCCGCCCTGGCAAACGAGTTGAATAAGCAGCCGATGGTTAGTGAGCAGGATTTTAAGGTGATGGAGCTAACGGTTCGGTTAATGGCGGGGGACTTTATGACGTACCTTACGAACATTGTGGGCATCACGCCCCGCCAAGTAGAGTGGTTACGCGAATTATACTTAGAGTAACGGAGCTTAATTTGCGAACTATTTTGCGGGTAACGATGACATTTACATTAGAATTACCTTAGTTAGCCAAAAATACTTGCCAAACGTTCATCTTTCTTGTAGATTAGACGTTAAATAATTAATAAAGGAGACAGCGCAATGACAAATTGGGATACCAAGTTTGATAAAAAAGGATTTACTTTTGACGACGTTCTGTTGATTCCAGCGGAGAGCCATGTTTTGCCAAACGAGGTGGACCTAGGCGTCCAGTTGGCCGAAAACATCAAGCTGAATATTCCAATTATTAGTGCTGGGATGGATACCGTTACCGAATCGGCGATGGCCATTGCCATGGCGCGGCAGGGAGGTCTAGGAGTCATTCACAAGAACATGACAATTGACCGCCAGGTTGATGAGGTGCGGAAGGTTAAGCGGTCCGAAAACGGCGTTATCATTAACCCGTTCTTCCTGACTCCTGACCGGGCCGTTAGCGAAGCAGAAGCATTGATGAGCAAGTACCATATCAGCGGGGTGCCGGTGGTTAATAACGCAACGGATAAGAAGTTAGTGGGGATTATTACCAACCGGGATATTCGGTTTGTTAACGACTACTCCGTTGCAATTGAAACGGTGATGAGTCCGGAAGAAGACCTGGTAACGGCGCCGGAAGGAACAACCGTTCAGGAAGCCCAGCAGATTCTTGAAGATAACAAGATTGAAAAGCTGCCAATGGTTGATGACGAGGGACGGCTGACGGGGTTAATTACCCTTAAGGATATTGAGAAGGTCGTGGAGTTCCCGCACGCGGCTAAGGATAAGTACGGGCGGCTGTTGGTTGCTGCTGCTGTCGGGGTTACGAGCGATACGTTCGAACGGGCCGCTGCCCTCCTTGATGCCGGAGCCGATGCGCTGGTAATTGACACTGCCCACGGTCATTCTGCGGGTGTTTTACGGAAGATTAAGGAAATCCGGGAGCACTTCCCGAATGCAACGCTGATTGCCGGGAACGTTGCTACGGGTGAAGCAACCCGGGCGCTGTTTGAAGCCGGCGTTGACGTGGTTAAGGTCGGAATTGGCCCTGGTTCAATCTGTACAACCCGGATTGTGGCCGGGGTAGGGGTTCCCCAGTTGACGGCGGTTTACGACGCAGCAAGCGTTGCCCGGGAATACGGGAAGCCGATTATTGCCGACGGGGGAATTAAGTACTCTGGTGACATTGTGAAGGCGATTGCGGCCGGCGGGAACGCTGTTATGCTCGGGTCAATGCTGGCCGGGACGGACGAGGCTCCTGGTGAAACGGAAATCTACCAGGGGCGGCGGTTTAAGACCTACCGTGGAATGGGTAGCTTAGGGGCGATGGACTCAACGCATGGCTCTTCGGACCGGTACTTCCAGAGTGGCGTGAATGAGGCCAACAAGCTCGTGCCGGAAGGAATTGAAGGCCGGGTTGCCTACAAGGGGAAGGTGGCCGACATGGTTTACCAGCTGTGCGGTGGTCTCCGCGCCGGAATGGGTTACTGTGGGGCGCCGAACCTTCAAGCCCTCATCGATAATGCCCAGTTTGTTCAAATTACTGGGGCAGGGCTCCGGGAATCACACCCACATGACGTTCAGATTACCAAGGAAGCCCCGAACTACTCCCGGAAGTAATCGGCGAAAAGGCTAAATTAACTTAATTTTAAATAATAGCAAAAACAAACCGGTTGAACGGCAGAACCTGCGACAGAACGGGGGATGACGGGCAGCCGGTTTGTTTATACTGGTTAAGGTTGCCCCGCATCATTTTTCAGGGAGTGGGCGAAGTTTGCTATAATGAAGCTAATCGTCCACGTGATTTGTGGACAGATAAGGAGACGTGACGAATGAAAATTTTAGTTGTTGATGACGATAAGGAAATTGTTGAATTACTCGGCATTTACATCGAAAATGAAGGTTACGAAGTAGAGAAGGCCTACAACGGCCGGGAAGCCCTCACAAAGTTAAACACTAATCCGGATACTGCGCTTATGATTCTTGACGTGATGATGCCAGAAATGGACGGGCTGGCGGTTGTCCGGGAAGTGCGGCGTGATTCGCAGATTCCGATTTTGATGCTTTCCGCTAAGACGGATGATCTGGATAAGATTCAGGGACTTGTTCAGGGGGCCGATGATTACGTAACGAAGCCGTTTAACCCGCTGGAAGTTATGGCCCGGGTAAAGTCGCTTCTTCGGCGGGCGCAGCACGAAGTTAAGAATGACGAGCCGGATAAGATTGAAGTGGGGCCGCTAATTATCAAGAAGGATTCCCACGAAGTTAAGACGGTGAACGGGAATAACATTCAACTGACGGCCCTCGAATTTGGAATCTTATACTTATTAGCAAGTTACCCGAACCGGGTATTTTCCGCGGACGAAATTTTCGAACGGGTTTGGCGTCAGGAATCGGTTGTTTCCGCGAAAACCGTGATGGTCCACGTTAGTCACTTACGGGACAAGATTGAGGAAGCCACCGGTGGTGAAAAGGTAATTCAGACCGTTTGGGGCGTTGGTTACAAGATTGAGGCGTAGTACAAAGAAAAAATGAAGTTAAAGCTAACATCGCGGGAAAAGAGTGAGTTAGTTGGTGAGGGTGTCGTAACGCTAATCTTACTGTTACTGCTCGAAATGTCCGCCTTTGTAATCCTTAATACGGAGATTTCATCTGACCCGCAGCTCCGGTTAGGCCTTTTTGCACTAAAAACATCATTTGTCTTCGGGGCTAACCGGGCAACAATGCTTAGTTGGGGAACCATCTTTGTCTTGGTAATGATGGTGATTGATTTTATCATTGTGCACTGGCGGCTAGTGCGGCGAATGCACCAGATTGAACTCCGGCACATCATCATGGAACTCCATTACATTGGAGCGGGGCACTTTGAACACCGGATTCCGTTTGTTTTGAAGGGACAGATGCAGCGGATTGTTACCAGTATCAATACGTTAGTTGATAGTACGACTAATGCAATGGCGGAGGAGCGGCGGATTGAACGGTCGAAGGATGAACTAATTGTCAATGTTAGTCACGATATCCGGACCCCGTTGACCTCCATCATCGGATACTTGGGGTTAATCGAGGATGGGCAGTATAAGGATGAGGATGATCTCCTGAAGTATACCCATACGGCGTATTTAAAGGCGAAGCAGATGAAATCGCTTGTGGATGACCTCTTTGAGTACACTAAGATTCAGCAGACGGATAATCCGTTGAAATTAACAACGATTAACCTGGGATCCATGCTCGAGCAGTTAACGGCCAGTTTTGAGTTAGAAGCTGAAGAAAAAGGGATGGAGTTAACCTCGAATGTTCCGGATGATCTTCAGGTGGAAGTTGATCCGGAAAAACTTGCCCGGGTTTTTAGTAATCTCATTACAAACGCGATTAAGTACGGGAAGGGCGGCAAGCACATCGTTGTAACGTGCCGCAAGCTCTCTTCTCAGGAAGTAATTGTTACCGTGGCAAATGACGGGGAACCAATTCCGGCTGATGCTCTTCCCAAGCTCTTTGACCGGTTTTACCGGGTGGAAGGTTCCCGCTCCCGGAAGACGGGCGGAACTGGATTGGGGCTGGCAATCACGCAGGGAATCGTTGCGCGGCACCACGGGTACATTCAGGTAACGTCTGACGACCAGTGGACAAAGTTTAAGGTTCACCTTCCAGTTAACCATGCGGATAAACTGCAGCCGCCACGGAATTAATGTTTAGGGGATTGAAAAGGAATGAAACGTTTTGGAATTATGGTAGTGGAAGTGGTGGTTCTTGCCCTAACCGTAGTGGGGGGCGTCCTTCCAGTTTATGCTGCGCAAACGGGGGTGTTACGCGCTAACCAAGCAAATGTCCGGGCTGAAATGGTTGTTGACAACCAGACCGGTCAGATTCTTGCGGCGAAAAGCAGCCGCCAAGCCGTTCCGGTTGCATCGCTAACCAAGTTAGTAACGTTGTATATTGTGGTGCAGCAGATTAAGTCAGGAAAGCTGCGGTGGAACCAACGAATTACCGTTTCAAAAGCGGCGGCCGGATTAACTAAGGATAAAACATTGATGAACGTTCCGTTGACTGCCGGAAAGAAGTACCGGGTGCGGGATCTCTTTCAGGCGGCGTTGGTTTGTTCTGCCAATGACGCGGCGCAGGCCCTGGCCGATGCTGTTTCCCATAATCACCCCACAAAGTTTGCGGCTATGATGCGGATCCAGCTTCAGCGGTGGGGAATTCAGGATGCTAAGATGTACACCGCTAACGGCTTGGATAACGGTGATGATGGGGCCGACCGGGTTGCAGGTGTTTCTAAAACAGCGAAGGATCAGCTATCTGCATGGGACCTCGTGGTTGTAACGCAGCACCTGTTACGGGCGGATCCTGGAATACTAAAGATAAGTCAACAGCGGCAAATTACGTTTGCCGGTCACCAATACCAGGGTTCTGACCAAATGTTGCCGGGTGGAGCGGCAGCTGATCCGGCGTACCACGTTTTAGGATTGAAAACGGGGTTAACAAAGGCAGCAGGCCAGTGTTTCGTGGGCGTTGTTGACGTGCAGGGGCGCCGGTTGATTACGGTTGTCTTAGGGGTACCTAATGACAACCAGAATGCGCGGTTTATGGCAACTAAACAGTTACTGGACCAGGTAACTAATAATTACAACGTACAGCGCATTGCAGCCCATCGGCCGGTTCGGGGAGCACGGATAATTCGTGTAATGAACGGGCATAAACACCGCGTTACGGTTGCTCCCCGAAAGGAAACGGCCGTTTGGGTTCGGAAAGGAGCACAGCTTCAAAAACGGGTGACGGCCCTCCCAAGTCACGCTAAAAATAATCAATTCGTAGCGCCGGTCGCGCGTGATCAGCGGGTGGGGACCCTTAACTTAACGGCCCGGGGGTTGCGATGCATGGATGGAACAACAACGATAAAACTTCCAGTCGAAGCCACGCAGTCGACTGCCCGGCTGAGCTGGTGGGCCCGGTTGATGCGATTAGTATAGGAGGAGAAGGATGCGGGAAAGATTTACCCGGATATTTTATGGGGCAACGGTGCTATTGGTAATTGCCCTGTTTGTGGTAGCGGCCCTTGGCTTTTTTCTTGGACGGGCGACGATGTTACGGTGGCTTTCGCCGCTATGCTGGTTGGCACTCTGTACAACGGGGGCAGCCGGGATTGTTCGGCGGCGGTTAACTGCCCAGGAATGGGGATTAATTGTTGTCCTGGTGCTAATCATAGCGATTAGTTGGTGGTTAGGCTAATTGGAGGTTGACGTGAAGGATAAACGGAAATGGTTAGTTGGTGGCGGCATTGTCCTGATTATCATTTTAGGAATATTGGTTGTTCATCAGTACTATCCTGATTTTCGGTTAGGGTTACCCCTTGGGCGAACGGGTTTACGGCAACTATTACGCCACCACGGTCCGGTAAGTGCGGTGATTTTAATTTTATTAACCGCTGCAATGACGGCGGTTCCTGGTGTATCAAGTTCCATTGTATGCGTTTTTAATGGGGTTGCGTACGGTCCGATTGTGGGATTTTTGATGAACGTCATTGGAATGGCGCTTGGAAATAGCGGTGTGATTATGACCCTCGCTAAGCTTCCAGCCCAGAATAAAAAACATCCCCGAATTAACTTGCGAGCAACGGGCTATCCGGGAATAACCGCAATGTTGGGTTACATGATTCCGGTGATTCCCTCTGCCCTGGTGAGTTACGCGGTAGTTAAAGCGCGGCTTCGGGGCCCGAAGATTACTGCGGCAGTTATTGGCGGCAGTTTGCCGACTGCTTTTTTGTATGCCTTTGGGGGTGACGCCCTCTTACGGGGGAGCTACCGGCGCTTATTAATTGTCGGGGGCGGGCTGCTACTTCTGATTGCAGGAGTGTTACTTTTTCGCCGGCTTCACCACGTTGTGCGGCGGTACCGGCAGGAAGGGTAGTATTTTTGTTATGTTACAGAATGTTACAAAATAACGCTTATGTTACAGAATAACGCTATTTAGTAATTTTGCTGGCAAAACGCTGTTACATACGTTCCTTATACTTAGAGACAGTTGCCCTAGTAGGCTAGGGGTTGATTAGTTGTAAATAAAAGATTAGTTTACAGGAGTGAATTCAGTTTATGAAGTTAAACAAGGTTTTAATGTCAGTTGCAACAATGGCCGGGGTTGTGGCCGCAGGATCAGTTGCCGCTAATGCCGACGTTGTTACGGTTCAGCAGGGGGATACGGTTTGGGGCTTTGCTCAGGAGACCAATTCGACGGTTGCGCAGATTGCCCAGCAGAACAACCTGCAGAACCCGAACCTGATCTTTGTTGGGCAGCAGATCCAGATTGGGCAGACGGTTCAGCAGAGTAATGCTCAGGCTCAGGCTGCAGCAGCACAAGCCCAGGCAAACGCTGAAGCTCAGGCCGCTGCCGCTCAGCAGGCGCAGGATGCCGCTGCCCAGGCTGCTAAGGAGCAGCAACAGGCGCAGGCAAATGCTCAGGCCCAAGCTGCTGCCGCTCAGGCTCAGCAGGAAGCCCAGCAAAAGGCTCAAGAAGAGGCTGCTAAGGCTGCTCAACAGGCGCAGCAGCAGAAGCAAGCTGATGAGAAACAGTACGCTCAACGGCAAAACCAGGTTAACTACAACAACGCTAACCGGACGGTGCAGCACGTCGTTCGTTCTACCCAGGCCCCTGTTTCAAACAACGGTGGGCTGGATGCTGCTAATGCTGCTGCCCGGGCATGGATTGTTGCCCGCGAGTCAGGTGGTAACTACAACGCCACGAACGGAAACTACTACGGGAAGTACCAGTTATCACGGTCATACTTACACGGTGACTACTCACCGGCTAACCAGGACCGGGTTGCTAACCAGTACGTTTCAAGCCGGTATGGTTCATGGGTTAACGCCGAGAACCACTGGAAGCAGTGTGGTTGGTACTAAAACTAATAAAAAAATAACACTGAAAACGGGAAGGTCAAATGGCCTTCCCGTTTTTTGTGTAGATTCGATTGCGACTATGCGCGCTGACGGGGCGTTTGCCAGCTCACAGAGAGAACTAAAACGATGAGGATAAGCGTGACGAGGTAGCCGGTCCTAATTCCCGTTAACTTGGAAAATCCAGGAGGAAACCGCACTTTTACAGCAGGACTTTTCCCACTTGATAACTGCGCTGCAACGGGACCGGATCTTCTGGAATAATAATAAAATCGTAGTTACCAAACCCTTTGATCAGGAGATTGATATTGGTAACTCTGGGGTCCTGCTTTTAATTCCTAGTCTGTTTACGTGGCCGCACCTGTTTGTTTCGCAGAGCCAAAATAACGCCATTATTAATTACGGGTTTGATAAGGTTATTAGTCAAACGGCATTCCCAGCCTTAGAGCGGCTTTTTAAGGCGTTGGGTGATCCGTTGCGGTTACGCATTCTAAGGGTTCTAAATGAGCAACCGCAGACTACCCAAACGCTCGCCAGTTCATTAGGGTGTGCCGAGTCGACCGTTTCCCGCGACCTGCAGCTGTTAAGGGAGAGCGGTGTGGTTGTGCCGCACCGGCAGGGTAAGTTCGTTTTTTACCGGGTAACGGATAAGCTCACAGCGTTGATTCCCCGGTTCTTTGATTACCTGGATGAAAACGATGATTAAGCACAAAAAACAGGCCCCGTTAAGGACCTGTTTTTCAATACCTATTTATTAGCTGATGCTAAATCTTAGTACCAACCGTGTGATTCCCAGAAGCGTTGAGCGTTTACCCAAGAACCGTACCGGCTAGCAACGTACTGGTTAGCAATCGCGTCCTGGTGAGCTGGTGAGTAGTCACCGCCAAGGTAGCTAGCGCTCAGCTGGTACTTACCGATGTACTGGCCGTTCCGTGCGTTGTAGTTGCCACCTGATTCACGAGCAACGATCCATGCCCGTGCGGCCGCTTCAGAACCTGATAACTGCTGGCCGCCGTTGTCACTCTGCGTGGTGGTAGCCTGGTTGTTCTGGTTCTGGACGTTAGCAGTGGCGTTGTTGTTAGCCTGGCCGTTGTTCTGGTTGCTTGACTGAGCCTGGTTGTCGTTCCCAATCTGAAGCTGCTGCCCAACGTAAATCAGGTTAGCGTTTGAGATGTGGTTTTGCTTAACGATTGCGTCAACCGTTGTGTTGTACTTCTGGGCTAATGCTGAAAGCGTGTCACCCGCCTTAACGGTTACCGTGTCAGCCTTAGCAACGGCGCTAACGGCAAAAACTCCACCTAATGCTGCTGCAGATGCAAGTGTCTTCTTTAAATTCATAAAATATCTTCACTCCTGTAATGTATGATACTTGCTATACTTCTTACTCATTCGGGATATCGTTTCCCCGAACCAACGATTCATAGTATACGGGAGGAAGGTGACACCCGTGTAGCAGCTAAATTACGAAATCGGCTGTTCCTGTAATATTCCCCTATATTTGTAATATTTTGTAACGGAAACCGGCTTTGTTAGGATCTATTTAATAAATAGGGGGTTTTGGTGAAGGAGGCGTACGGTATAATAGGAACAAAATGATTGGGGGATGGTCTAATTGGCACATATTCTTCTTATGAATGCGGGAAGTTCGTCGGTTAAGTGGAAGTTGTTTCGGATGAAGACGGAGGAGCTTTTGGCTCGGGGAGAAGTGGAACGGATTAACCTCCCCCAGTCAAAATTAACCATTAAGTATGCCGGCAAGCAGGACGAAACGGTAGTTGATAATTTAACGTACGCTGCAGCGGCGCAGTTAATTATTGATAAGATTCAGGAATTAGGGATTACGACGCTGGATAAGATTTCGTGTGTGGGCCACCGGGTAGTTGCAGGGGGCCACGAGTTCGAGCATGCAGTGCGGGTGACCCCTGAACGATTGGAAAAGATTATCGCAATGAGTGATTACGCCCCGCTTCATAACCCGATGGAGGCCAAGTACATTAAGCTTATGCAGCGGGTTTTACCTGACGTTCCCCAGTACGCGGTTTTTGACAGTAAATTCTTTTTGGGGATGCCTGAAATGAACGCGATTTACAGTCTTCCCTATAGATACACCGAAAAATACCACATTCGGCGGTACGGGGAGCACGGAATCAGCCATGAATACCTGATGAACCGGGTAGCGACCCTCCTTGACCGGGATGTTCATGATTTGCGCATCATTACCCTGCATCTGGGTGGCGGGGCGTCAATTACCGCTGATCGTAACGGGCACGCCTTTGACACGTCGATGGGCTTTACACCCCTTGACGGGATTACGATGGGGACCCGGAGTGGGGACGTGGACCCCGAGATCGTCCCGTTTTTAATGGATAAACTGGGAAAATCCGCCCGAGAAGTCCTTAACCTGCTCAATAAGGAATCGGGAATGTATGGCATCTCCGGGATTTCTTCGGACATGCGGGATATTATGGCGCAGTACGAAACCAACGAGCGGGCAAAGTTAGCCGTAGATGTTTTCATTAACCGGATTGTTAAGTTTGTGGGCAGTTATGCCGTGGAGATGGGTGGTGTGGATGCCATCGCTTTTGCGGGGGGAATCGGTGAAAACGATGCGTATGTTCGCCAGGAAGTGTGCCGCCAACTAACACTTCTGGGAATTAAGCTCGATGCCACCAAGAACGAGCAACTGAATCACGGGGGCGAAGGATTGATTTCAACGCCGGATTCGGCCGTGCAGGTACTTCTTGTACCAACAAACGAGGAACTGTTCATGGTTCAGCAAATTAAGGCAGAGCAGCAACGCGAACAGGTTGCTAGTCATTAATTGGTAAGATAACGTGTGAAAAACGGATCATCCTTATTTGGACGATCCGTTTTTCTTTAATTTCCAGAATTAGTAACCCCCAGAATATCGTGGGGACTCATGTAGCGGGTCCGCATGATAATTTCGGTAATTTGCTGGGGTGGTTCGGGGTTGTCCTTAGTCAACCACAGCTTAATGATGTCAAGGATTTGGGAAATAATGATTTCATGCGCGTAGTCGTTGGGGAGAGTGGGCGTCATCTGGTGGTTTCCCTTGATGATGTCGAGGTCCTTATCAATGATGCCGATTAGCCAACGCTTAATCTTATCCTCGAAGTGGGGATCCCCGTTCGGACCGAGGAGCGCCTTGGCGAGGTCAAACTCCTCGTAAATGTAATCCACGATTTTACTAACCGTTGCGTACAACTTCATTTGGGATTCAGCGGTGGCCACGCCGTTTTCTGGTAAATGCTTAATGAAACCATCATTTAATGAAGCGGCGATTTCCGTGAGGATGGTTTGCTCGTAGTGGCTAACCAGGGCCGGTTTATCCACAAAATGCTTGTAAAACGTACTGCGGTTAATGTCCGCCGCTTGCGTAATGTCCTTAACGGTCACGCGACTGAGGCCCTTTTCATTTACCAGGTAAATAAAGGCGGCCTTAATTTTTCGTTGCGTTGTTGCGACTTTTCCGTGCACTGTCATATGTACTCCCCCTCGCTACGTTTATCCTACCATGTTCTTCTCTTAAAACAACATATTGTTGCTTAAAAAAACAATAATCAATGAGATTAGGGCAACACTTTCGCTGGTTTTGTCCGTTGTCGCGGGGTTATAATCGCGGTATCATGATACGTGAAAAGCAACACTGTGTTTATTTCGCGAGAAACAGTGAAAAGGGAAGAAAGGAGAATATTATGAACGAACAAAACCAACGGCATAAACGGCGCTACATTGCGCAGGCGCTGGTTTGGATTGTTCTGCTTCTTGCAGGGCTTTTCATGATGCCAAATATTAGCGCGTTGGTGCGGGAAAAGGGCCAAATTAAGCTTCCAGCATCAGCGAATAGTCAGGTGGCCCAGGTAATTCAAAATCATTGGGGCCATCACATGGACAACACGCGGGAAGTTGTCGTGGTGTTTAATAACGGAAATGATAAGCTGAGTGCTCAGCAGAAACACCGGATTAACACGACGATTTCGTACCTGAAGGCGCATAAGCAGCGGTATCATATTAAGGCGATGACGGCGCCAAATGAAAACAAGTATACGAAAAAGCAGCTGATTTCTAAGGATAAAACAACGGAACTGCTGCAGTTAAACGTTGATAAGAAGGAACCGGTTGCCCAGATGCGTGAAAAGCTCGAACAGGGAGCAAAAATCGCAGGGGTAAAAACCTACGTGACCGGCGCGGATATCCTCCAGGATGACTTTGATGCTGAAACCGAAGAGGGAATCAAGAAGACGGAGTTAATCACCATTATCTTCATCTTCATTGTGCTGGCGTACGTTTTCCGCTCACCGCTTACCCCGATTTTCTCACTCCTTTCAGTGGGAATTTCGTTCCTGATTTCACTGAGCGTTGTGATGAATTTGGCCAAGCACTTTGGGTTCCCACTATCGAACTTTACCCAGGTTTTCATGGTGGTTGTGCTCTTTGGGATTGGGACGGACTACAATATCTTGCTGTTTGACCAGTTTAAGGAGGAGCTCAGTAAGGGACTCGATCGGGTAACGGCGACCCGCAACGCGTTGAAGGTAGCGGGTCATACGATTCTCATGAGTGGTTCCACCGTTCTGATCGGGTTTGCAACGCTTGGATTAGCTAAGTTTAGTATTTATAAGTCAACGCTTGGGGTGGCCGTAGCCGTAGCGGTTCTGCTGCTGGCACTGCTCACACTTAACCCGTTTTTTATGGCGCTGTTAGGGCAGAAGATCTTCTGGCCGACTAAGCAGTTTAACGGATCCAGCAAGAGTAAGTTATGGCACTGGATTTCATCCAATGCGGTGAAAATGCCGCTTCTCGGCCTTGGCGTTGCTGTTTTATGTGCCTTACCGTTCCTCTTGTCCGGAAGCCACCCGCTAAACTACGACACGCTTGTCGAGTTGCGGGATACCCTCCCGGCTAAGGAAGGATTCCGCGTCGTGCAAAAGCACTTCACTCCGGGGACCGCAGAGCCGACCACGTTATACATCCGGACAAACCACCGGCTGGATAACGAAAAGGACCTGCGGGAGATTGATGCGCTTGCTCAGCGCTTACAGCGGGTTCCAGGAGTAAAGACGGTTGCGACGGTGACGGAGCCTGGTGGTGGGCGCATCAAACAGCTGTACGTCAAGGATCAACTGGGAACGATTACGAGCGGAATGAAGGACGCCCGGAAAGGGTTGAACCAAATTAGTAATGGGTTGAACGGTGCGGTTGCCCAAATGCAGGGCGCAAACCTGCAAGGCGGAATTGATGGGGTTAACATGCTGGCTGCCGGCTCTAATCAGCTATTGAGCGGGAGCGAACAGCTTCAGGCTGGCGCTAACACCCTGGCAAACGGTGCGGGAACGCTTGGCAACGGACTTAACCTGTTGAATGCCCAACAAGGCGCGATCCAGAACGGCACGGGTCAGCTGGTTGATAGTATTGGCCAGCTGCAAAACGGGGCTAACCAGGTGGCAAACGGCTTGAGCCAGGTTCAACAGCAGGTTCAATCACAGCTGAACCCGCAACAGTTAAGCCAGTTAAACTCAGCGCTTAACTCGATGAACAGTGCGCTTAATGCGTTGAATAACATGCCTGATATGGGGAAGGTTCAACAAACTGCCCAGTCCCTTGAACAAAATAGTAATAAGGCGAAAAATGATGCGGCCGCCCTGCAACAGGCCCTTGGTAAGATGGGCGGTAACGGGGTTGACACCAACCAGGTCGCCAACCAGGTCGCCGGCGCGGTTTCTGGGTTATCCCCGCAACAAAAGCAGCAACTGCAGGGGGCATTGCAGCAGGCCGTTGGTCAGATGCAGCAGCAGAACAGTGGGGCGGTGAACGACGCTAAGTCGGCGGCCCAGAACCTGCAAAACGATATGGGGAACGTTCAGCAGGCCGGGAATCAGCTTTCCAGTCAGTTAAACACCCTGAAGAGTGCGAGCGATCAGCTAAATAACCTGAAACAGCAGGCGAGCGGAATGAACGTCGGCGCAATGCAACAGCAGCTTAACCAGTTGCAGTCCTCAGCCAGCCAACTGTCCAACGTTCTTGGCCAGTTGCAGAACGGTTCGGCTCAGGTGGCAAACGGGCTTAACCAGCTGCAAAACGGGGCGAGCGGAATGCAAAATAGCCTGCAGCAGTACACCAACGGGGTAGCTAGTGCGGCCGCCGGTGCCAACCAACTTGAGAATGGCGCAGCGCTTCTAGCTGCTAAGCAGGGTGAGTTAACGGCCGGGTTATCGACGCTAAATGACGGTATTACCCAGATGGCAACGGAGATGCAGGGGCTTATCGGCCAGATGCAGCAGCTTGAATACGGGTTGCAAACTGCCAGCGCTGGTGCCCAAAAGATTAACGACGGTGTCGGGGCGGCAAATAGCTACCTGACGGGGTTGAAGAATTCTGCCGCGGCAGACACGTACTACGTTCCAAAGAATATTTTGAAGAGTAAGACGTACAAGACGGCGGAAGACAGCTACTTGTCAGCTGATAAAAAGGCCGTTAAGTTCACGATTATTCTGGACATGAACCCAAGTTCATTACGGGCAATGCACAAGGTTGATGAACTCCGGGCAATCGTTAACCAGTCAGTGAAGGGAACGCCGCTTGCTGGGGCAACCGCTGCCTTGGGCGGGCAGTCCGCAAAGACAAACGATACGCATAAGGTGGCCCAAAACGACTTTATGCGGACGGCGGCAATCATGCTGACGGGGATTCTCCTGGCATTGATGGTAATTACCCGCTCGGTTCTCCAACCGTTCTACATTGTCGGAACCCTTCTTCTGGCGTACGTGATGTCGCTGGATATTACGCGGTGGATTAGCACCGTTACGATGGGGCATTCAATGTTGACCTGGAACACACCGTTCTTTGGCTTCGTTGTCCTCATTGCGTTGGGGGTTGACTACAGTATCTTCCTGATGATGCGGTACCGTGAATTTGACATGGGTTCGGCAACGCCGGCTAAACGAATTGTAACGGCGGCTCTCGAAATCGGGGCGGTGGTCATTTCCGCGGCTACTATCCTGAGCGGAACGTTTGCCGCGTTGATTCCGTCAGGTGTGCTGACGTTGATCCAGGTTGCCCTCGTAGTAATTATCGGGTTGATTATTCTGGTCTTTGCCATTCCACTAATCATCCCGAGCCTGTTACGGTTGACATACCCGTTAACGGATCGGATGGAAAAGGAGGCCGAAGTTGTTCGGCGGCGGAAGAAGTAGCTAGCGTGAATTGAAAATATGACATAAGGGGCCAGCTGACAGCTGGCCCCTTTTTTGGTCAGAATTATTTTTGAAGAATTCTAATTTTATGAGCAAAGTACTAGGCACATCGCGTTGTTTTGCTTATAATATATCGGAAGAAACTGAAGAGGATGGGGGATTTAGATGCAAAAAGAACGACTCTCACGACCGTACGTATACTTTTTTGGCTCATTTGGGGGAATTTTATTCGGGTACGACATCGGGGTAATGACCGGTGCCCTCCCATTTCTCCAGCTGGATTGGCACATGCACAACGCGCTAATTATTGGAATGATTACGTCGTCGCTGATGTTCGGGGCAATTTTTGGGGGCCTGTTAGCTGGCCGGTGGGCGGACCGGTATGGCCGTAAAACCATGATTACCGTAGCGGCAACGGTTTTTGCCTGTGGGTCCCTCGTCTCAGCGGTTGTTCCGAATGATGGCGGGTGGTTGTTGATTGCCGTCCGGATTATTCTCGGGTTATCCGTGGGGGCGCTCTCGGCGATTGTTCCGGCGTACATGGCCGAAATGGCGCCTGCGCGGTTGCGGGGTCGGATGACGGGGATTAACTTTACCATGATTGCGGCGGGGACGTTACTGTCGTACGTGGTTGATTACTGCTTGAAGGATTTACCCGCTTCGCTTGCATGGCGAGCCATGCTTGGAATGGCGGCGGTTCCGGCGCTGATTCTTTTAGTTGGGAGTTTGAGACTGCCGGCGACGCCCCGGTTCTTAATGGTTCAGGGAAACCGTGCGGCGGCTGCACAGGTTCTTCGGGTAATGCAGCCCGATGCTGACATTGATGCAGAAATTGCGACGATTCAGCAGGTTAGCGCCCAGGATGCGGCTGAACGGGCCCTGCCGTACGGTCAAATGCTGACGGGAAAGTACCGCGCATTAGTAATTGCCGGTGTCGGCGTTGCGGGGTTACAACAGTTTATTGGAGTCAATGCTATTTTCTACTACATCCCATTAATCGTGGCCCAGGCAACAGGGCACGCGGCAGCTTCCAACTTAATGTGGCCCGTAATTGAGGGGTTGATCCTGTTGGGGGCATCGTTTGTTTTCCTGGCCATTGCAAGTCACTTTAACCGCCGCACTTTGCTGATTTTTGGTGGCACCGGAATGGGGCTAGCATTTGTCCTTCCGGTAGTAATTAACTGGCTGTGGCCGTACGCTAATCCGTTCATCACGCTGGTCCTGCTATGCATTTACGTTGCGTTCTACGGGTTTACGTGGGCGCCCTTGACGTGGGTGCTGGTTGGCGAAATCTTCCCGTTGGCTGTTCGCGGAAAAGCCTCGGGGTTAGCGTCCGCCTTTAACTGGGTAGGAGCGTTTGTTGTTGGCTTGATTTTCCCGGTAATGACGGCAATGATGAGGCAGGCAACCGTTTTTGGAATTTTTGGGTTGGTCTGTTTTGCGGCGGTCCTCTTTGTTTGGCTAGCTGTTCCGGAAACGAAGGGGCACACGCTGGAAGAAATCGAGCAACAGTACACGAAGGGGAACCGGTAAAAGGGATTTTTGAGTAAAGTGAACGAGCGTAACGGAAGCAGAAACCCGAAGCTATCGGTTCGGGTTTCTGCTTCCGTTACGCTTGTTTTTTAATTAATTATTACTATTACCACCGACAAACGCGCCGATAATGGTGGTAGTGATGGCGCATTCCGTGAACCCGGTAACGGTCGTAATGCGGTGCATCCGGCGGGGTCGGCACGGTCATTGCCGGATCACTGGTTGACGTCCCGTCCTGATAGTTAAATTGGTATCCGGGCTGGACGTTATACAGGTAAACGTTAAAGTTAAGCCCGTTTGAGCCCACCGCTTGCATCCATACTCCTTTTGCCACTAGGTCGTTTCCTTGGAAAATGGGTTGGACCCGGTAAATGACCCGGGCGCCTTCCCGGAGGGCTCGCCGGACCTTCCCCTCATAAATCGTTTGCAGTTTTTGGTTACAAAAGGCCGTCTGGGTGAAGAGGTTGCGGGGGTTATTCTGGTCGCCTGACTGTTGGGCAGGGTCGTATTGTCCCGTCGTCGCAATTCCCTTGGAGAGCGAGTAGGCAATGATGTGGCCCCGGTTTAGGATTGCCGTATGGTGGCGGTTAAATTTCTGGTGCCAGCCGGTGGGCTTAACCGTTTGCCGTTCCCGCAGCTGATCGTTTGCCACGTTGCGCGGCATTAACATCGCCGTTGCGGGCGCAGTAGTTCTGTTTAGCCGGTCAAGGTGGCTGTATTCAACGTGGTTAGAGTGCCAGTCGCTGAGTGCCAGGGTGGATTTTCCCCCGTTAACCTGAACAATCGGGGAAGTTCCCGGTCGGTAATTGAGGCTTGCGAGGTGCGCCGCCGTTGCATCATCGTTATCAGCGGCAACAGAAGTAATTGTTGGCCGGGAAATGCCCGGAATGGCAACGGTAATGGTTCCCCCAAGAATTGTTAGGAAGACAAGGGCCGCCGCGGTAATTCGCCCAAACCAGTTATGCTTTTTTCTCATTACGCGTCTCCTTCCTATTTATGCCCATCGCGTGGTTCGCAGATAACCGTCCAAATACTTTGGGGAGCAACGCGAAGTTTATCGGTTGGAAGCATCAGGACAATTAATTCAAGAACGAAGATGACCGCAAAAACAATTCCGGAAAAAAGCCGTACGAGGTACATTGCGCAGAAGAACAGGATAACTGCGTTCAGGCTGAATCCCACGTCCCGGAGTCGGCGGGCAGCTAGTCCAAGGGAAGCCAAGCAATTAGCAGCGAAGAAAACGGTAACGATAAACATTGCAAGGGCGACAAGTAGGCCTGAATGACCCCATGAGAACCACTTGATAAGCGCAAAAATCACGGCGATGGGAAGAAGGATTAGCTGGGCAAGCCAGAATTGCTTCCTACTAGCTGATTTGCGCCAATTGAAGATGTACCGAAAGGCATCGGTCCACGCGTGAAAAATATTCCGAAACATAACAATTGGACTCCTTTAGCAAATAGTAACTAGCCTCTATTCTACCAGAGATTGCGGTCACTGGCGTTATTATGTAAAACCACCGGCAAACCCGGTGGCGCGGTTCCACTGTGGAAGTGTAATCACTGGGAAGATGGCTGGCGCAGTTTCGTTTTACACCGGTAAAGGAGACTGTAAACTGATGAACGGGAGCACTGCATTTGCTGTGCAAGGGTTGAGGCAGTACAGCGGGGTTCTGTCAGAAAGCTCCATAGAAGAAACGCTTCCCGGACATTTAGCTGTTCCGCGTAAATCCGGAGCCATTCGCGTAGGATGACGATATCCTCAGCGGATGGTGCGTGTGCGATGGTGTCGCTAGGATGAATCCCCCTGGTATCAACAAAGTGTTCCAGCGATGTTGTTGCAAACGCAACCCCTCTTTTCTGAGTATGGGCCTCACGAATCAATCCAGCAATGCAGTGTGAAAGACAAACCCGGAAATACGCCCCAAACGAGACATCGTTTGTTAATGAAAAGGAAGTCACGGCCCGCCAGCAGACGATGCGGGCCTCTTGTTCAAGGTCGTCCCAGTCATAGCCAGGGATAAAACGCACCCGGCTCAGCATACTGCGAACCAGCGGAGAATACTGGTCAAACAATGCATTGAAATTAGCACTAGTCGGTGATGCATAGTAAGCTCGAAGCTGCGAATCGGCACGAGTGTTTGTCATGAAACACCTCCCGTGGAACCGTGGCTTAAATATAAGGGTTCCGGTGGGGGAGTGGTAGTCAAAAATGAACATAAATTGTGAAATTTTGATGAGAATAATGGTCGAAGGGGTGGGAAGGCGTTTAGACTGCAGAAACGGGTGGCTTAAGTACGTGGCCCTGTTAAAGGTTGATGGCTGCATTAGGGGATGGTACTATGCAGATGGAACAGGATATGAATATACCATATCAGCCTTAACCTAACTGGACCGCCAATCAGTTAGGTTTTTATTTATCTGAATTTATAGGAGGTTCGACATTAATCTTTGGGTGGTTCTCGTTTGGAAGTTGTGTTTGAAAGGCCAAAGATTCGGTGTGTTGGTTGGAATTCAAAAACCGCCTCCTAGACGCCAGTATTTTGACAATCCAGAAGACGGTTAATGAATCAATTATTAGAGCTACCTATCGGACTTGAACCGACGACCCCCACCTTACCATGGTGATGCTCTACCTACTGAGCTAAGGTAGCATAATCAAGTACCATAAAAGTATATTATATCCGGGGTTCTTTTGCAATAAGGAATTTTAATTCCGCTGGAAGTTCGTTATAATGGGGATGATCCCAATGAAGCGAAGGAAGTAGCGGGCCAGTAACAGAGAGAAACGGGTGCTGAAAAGTTTCGTGGCCAAGCGAAGTGGGTTCGTGAGGGTGGAAAATAGATAACGTAAAGAGTGGCGGGAGTTTCCCGCAACGTAGGTGGTACCACGCGGCAGCGTCCTATGATAGGACGCGGTCGTTTTTTATTTAAGGAGGAGATATGATGGGTGAACAGAAGCAGGTAATTTTAACGGGGGACCGGCCGACCGGGAAGCTCCACATTGGCCATTACATTGGCTCGTTAAAGAAGCGGGTCGAATTACAAAATACGGGAAAGTACGACCCGTTTATTATGATTGCTGACCAGCAGGCCCTCACCGACAATGCCCGTGATCCGGAAAAGATTCGGCGGTCACTGACGGAAGTTGCCCTGGACTATCTGGCCGTGGGCATTGACCCAACGAAGGCCACCATTTTTGTGCAATCGCAGATTCCGGCTTTATCGGAGTTAAACCTGTACTACCTGAACTTGGTGACGGTTTCGCGGTTGGAACGTAACCCAACGGTCAAGGCGGAAATCAAGCAGAAGAACTTTGAACGGTCGATTCCGGCCGGCTTTTTCACTTATCCAGTCAGCCAGGCTGCCGATATTACGGCGTTTAAGGCGAGCTTAGTTCCGGTTGGGGATGACCAGGAGCCGATGCTTGAACAAACACGCGAAATTGTGCGCAGTTTCAATTCAATTTACGGTGATGTGCTGGTTGAACCACAGGGGATTTTCCCGCCAAAGGGTTCGGGGCGGCTCCCAGGGTTAGACGGCAACGCCAAGATGAGTAAGTCGTTGAATAACGCCATTTATTTGGCAGATGACGCTGATACGCTCCGGAAGAAGGTCATGTCAATGTATACTGATCCTACCCACGTTCACGTCGAGGATCCGGGGCACGTTGAGGGGAACATGGTCTTTACTTACCTGGATATTTTTGCTGATGACCAGGAAAAGGTTGCCGAGCTGAAGGCTCAGTACCAGCATGGTGGACTGGGTGACGTGAAGATTAAACGCTACCTGAACGAAGTGCTTGAGGGCGTCTTAGCGCCAATCCGGCAACGGCGGCAGGAGTTTGCGCAGGACATGGGCGCCGTATACGATATCTTGAAGCAGGGGAGTGCCTGGGCAAACGAAGTGGCCAACCAAACACTTGCTGAAGTACGGCGGGCAATTGGGGTTAACTACTTTGATTAACGGGGGCAGCAAATGAAAAACCTTGTAATCTTAGACTTTGGCTCTAATTCAACCCGCCTTGCAGTTTATACCCAGCAGCCAACCGGGGATTGGCGGGAAACGCTCCGTAAAAAGCAAATGACCCGGTTGGCGGCGGGAATGGGAACAACCCGTCAACTCCAACCAGAGGCAATTGAGCGGGTAATGACGGCGGTACGCGCATACCAGCAAGAATATACGCAACTTGCCGACTACCGGGTAGTGGCGATTGCAACGGCTGCAGTCCGCAATGCCACTAATTCAGAAGCACTGATAGCGCCCGTTAAGGAACAGACCGGGTGCACCATCCGAGTCCTCAGTGGAGAAGAAGAGGCCCGGTACGATTTTCTCGGAGTAATTAACACGCTCGGGGTCCGCGACTTTGTCATGTGTGATATGGGGGGTGGCAGTTTCGAGTTAGCCGTGGGAGCAAATCGGCAACTCCTAGGATGTGCGAGCGTTCCGTGGGGAGCGGTTAGTCTGAGTGAGCGGTTCGGGTTACGGAACCACGTTGCTGGACAACAGCTTGCCCAGCTCCAGCGCCTGTTGAGTACCCAGTTAAATCAGTTTCGGTGGTTGCAGCAGGGTTTTGGCAAACCGCTGGTCTTAATTGGGGGGACAAACCGGGCCGTCACGCGTTATGAACTGGCTGATATGAGTGCTTCTAACCAGCAGCTTCACGGGGTAACGGTGGCACCGGCAACAGTCCTTAACCTGTATGAACAGTGGCTGGGGGTCGGCATCGGCGAACGGCGTCAATTACTGGGAGCTGAAGGCGACCGCGCAGACATTATTTTAGGGGGCCTTACTCCGGTCGTTCAATTAATTGAACAGCTCTGCCCGGCGAAGGTGATCTTCTCAGAAAGCGGTGTTCGTGAAGGGTTACTCGCCGAATTGACCGCTGATGCTGCCAAGAAGGAGAACGGCAAATAAAAGAAATCCCGGAGGAACAATGATTGTTCTTCCGGGATTTCTTTTACTTGTTCAGCTTGGTTTGCTTAAACTCGTTCAGGTTTTGCTGCGTTGGTTTTAAGTTTTGCCACTTCTTGGACAAGAACGCCTTGTTCATGTGATAGTGGGGGGTCGGTTGCTTGTGATTAATAAAGCTGCTGACCTGCTTATCGAACGCAACCCAACCAGCATAACCAATATGGATCGTGTCGTTCATAAAGGCCGGTTTATTCCCATCGTGGGAGAAGTCCACAATGTTGTTGAAGCCCTGCTGCTGCAGCTGGAACTTAATCTTGGCCACTGACTGATAGTACATCTTCATCGGTAACCCAGTGTAGGTTTCCCACTTAGTGTTAACCGGTTGAATAACGAAGATAACGTCTGTGTGCGTCTTCTTAAACTGGTGCAGGACCGTTTGGAAGTCGCTAAATTCAACTGATTGCGTGTAGTTAAAGTGCTTTTGCTCACCCTTTAGGCTTGGGAGAATACCCTTAATTTCATTGTTGTAAAACTGGTTATTAATCCCAAACCGGTTGTTTGATGTTTCGGGCTTAGCATCGCGCTGGGCTTGCTTAACCAGGGCATCGTAGTTGTACTTCGATGGAAGCTGGTTAATTTTTGGCTTAATCCGGGCTTCGTAGTTGTTGTTGAGTGAAATCCCGGAGAACAGCGCATCCTCATGCTTCAAGAAGTTAATCCGGAGACCGATTACCGCCCGGTCTAACCCGGATAACGGTTTGCCGTTTGCAATTCGCTTGCAGTAAACGGCCGTCATGTTATCAGCACCGTTTAACTTGATGATCCGTTTGGCAACGTACCGGTCATACCGGGAATGCGGGTTTGCTTGGCGGAGCCACATCAGGTTTTGCAAAATCCCGTTATACATCTGGAAAGCACCCGGCTTGATTCCGCCCTTAACGAACCACTGGGGGGAGACAACGAAAACGGCCTTCCGTCCCTTCATTTCCTTTGGCATCATTGCCATGTTCATGTATTGCGGGAGGGATTGGGCCCCCTTCTTGCCAAAGAAGAACGGGGTGTAATCGTGGTACCGCGCAGCCATTACGGCCGGGTGGTACCGGTCCATCCGGTTAAACTCACTTGACCCGAAGAACGGGACAAAGTGGGCTTTTTTGTCGGAAAGAGCCCCCACTTTAAGCGACTCGTTTTTCATTACCAGCGGACTAAGGGATACCGCCGCCTTCTTTTCGGTTAGCTGGGAATGATGGTTCCCAATGGGAAGGGAAAATAAGCCGACGATTAAGAGAACCGCGATAATAACCGGGCCGAAAATCCGCCACAGTTTACGCTTAGTCATTTTGTAGTTCCTTGACCTTTCCGACAATCTTGTCAATTGTGTTCCATTCGCTCCGGTCAAATTCTGAAACCGGGACGTTGATGTCGTACTTGTCCTGCAGGGCTAACAGGAAACTAACCGTTGCCATTGAATCCATCAGCCCTGATTCAAAGAGATCCTGATTATTATCAGCAAAGTCCGCAGCGTCCCGTCCAGTTGCGTCAGCAAGAATGTTCTTAATGTCTTCTTCCATGATAAAACCCTCCATTTGTAATTCCGCGTTGATTAATTAGAGTAACCGGGCACCTTTGAACCAAAGGGTGTTAAGGAACCCACTAAACAGTAAGAATGTTAGCATAACGAAGTTAAACGTTACAAAGATTGCAATGGCGTTTGTAATCTTATTATGCGGCATCTTCTTGAGGTGCTTCCGCTTGAACCGACCCCACCAGTCGCAGACGGCCAGGGCGATCCCGTGTAAGAACCCGTATAAGATATAGTACCACGTTACGCCGTGCCAGAACCCCATGATCGTCATGTCCAAGATATAAGCAATTGCGGACAGGACGTTCCGGTTCTTGAACCACTTCTTCTTGGTTGCCATGAAGACGAACCGCATGAAGATGTAATCCCGGAACCAGAAGGATAGTGACATGTGCCACCGGTTCCAGAATTCCTTGATGTTCTTCGACTTAAATGGCTTGTTGAAGTTCATCGGTGCTTCAACCCCCATGAAGTAGCTGAATGCTACGGCAAACAGGGAGTACCCAGCAAAGTTGAAGAACAGGTGCATTCCGTACAGGTACATGACAGCAACAACCCACCATGACATGTGGGGCGCATACTGCATTGCTTGCGCCTCGGCTGCTGGTAACCAAACCGCCCCAAAGAAGTGGTCGATAATGAAGTTATACAGCAGTCCAAGGAACAGGTATTTAATTCCCTTTTGGACTAAGCCCATGTACTTTTCGCGGTCCGGAACCTTCTTGTAGTCCTTGGCAAACCGCCGGTACCGATCAATTGGCCCGGAGGTGATGGTTGGCATGAACAGCATGAACCGGACGAACGTCCACCACGAGAAGTCCTTTACCATTCCGTCCCGGGTTTCAATGACCGTTCCGGTTGCCCGGAAGGTCATGTAACTGATTCCCATGAACCCTAACAGGGAATCGTGCCCGACCATTGCGGGGGACACCTTCACGATGATTAGGGGAATGAGGGTTAGTAACGTAATGAGGTAGAAAACCCATGATTGGTTGTGCTGTTGCCGATAATGGTAGTACCACGTTACGATAATCGTTTGGTAAATTACGTAGCCAATCAGGGAAATCATCTGGGGAGCGTTCGTGCCGTCAAACATGACGAACAGGAACAGTGCACTGATGATCACCTCGTACCAATCAAACCGTTTACCGCAGTATAGCCCGATGCCCAACGGGATTAACGCGATCAGCAGAACCAGCAGGTAGCCGGGAGTGCCGTACGCAGAAAAATTCGGTAAACTTGATAACCAATGCATAATTGCCATTATGAGTTAGCCTCTTTGATTAGTGCCTTGATCGCAATCTTACCGTTAGCGGAGAGCGGGAATGAATCACGGTAGATAAACTGAGTGGGCATCATGTAGTCCATGATTATTCCGTTCAAATCAGCACGAATTTGTTTTGTTAATTCCTTTTCGTCGGCCGGCGTTTCCTTCGGGATAACGTAGGCAATCAGGTGACTGACCTGACCATCCTTCGTATACCGTGGAACGGCCACCGCCTGTTTAATCCGCGGGCTCTTTTCTAGGCTGGCCCGCACTTCGTCGAGTTCAATCCGGAACCCGTGAAGCTTAATTTGGAAGTCCATCCGCCCCATGTGATGGAGCAGGCCATCCTCATCCAGAATTCCAAGGTCGCCGGTGTGGTATGCTGGCTGACCTTCGTATTTAAAGAACGCTGCCTTCGTCTTTTCAGGGTTGTTCATGTACCCCCGGGCAACACTATCCCCGACGATGATTGATTCACCCTTTTCCCCAGCAGGGAGAACCTGACCGTCCTTCATGACAAGCATCTGAACGCCAGGTTTAGCGTATCCCACCGGCAACCGGTCAAGCCCCTGAATGTTTTCCTTAGTAGGTTCAAAGGCCGTGACCGCAACGGCGGCTTCCGTTGGCCCGTACAGGTCAAAGATGCGGGCGTTCGGGAAGCGTTCAAGAAGAGCCTTCGTTGTTTTAACGGTCAACTCCTCCCCGCACAGCAGGAACGTTTTAATGTCAGGCATCTTTTCTGCGTTAAAGTCCTTGCTCAGAAGAAGCATTTCCGCAAATGACGGGGTCCCCGTAAAGACGTCGAACTTAAGTGTTGGCAGGACGGTAAAGAGCTTAGCAAAGTTGTCAACCGCTGTCTTTGGGAGGGCAACAACCTTTCCGCCCGTCAGCAGAGCTGGTAACCACGACATGTTTGAGATATCAAATGAAAACGGTGGTTGTCCCAGGTAACTGGCGCCTTCCGGGATCCCAAATGAATCACTGAGCTCCCATTCAACGTATGATTTGATGTTGTCGTGCATGACTTCAACACCCTTCGGATTTCCGGTTGTACCGGAAGTAAACAGGATGTAGAAAATGCCCTTACCACTAACGGGGTTAGTCACCGTGAAATCCTGTGGTGTTGCAAGAATCTGCTTGAGGTCCGCGTCTTTAAGGACCTGACCGTTAAAGTTTGCCAGTTCGGCGTGTGGAAACTCATCAATTGCGATTGCCAACAGGGGGTTGGCCGTTGCGACGATTGAGTCCATCCGTTCTAGGCCCGTTCCCGTTTCAACGGGGATGTACGGGTGGCCGGTCTTGATGGCAGCCGTAAAGGCAACCACCATCTCGAACTGGTGGTCACCGTACACGAGAATGGGGCTCTTTTCCGGAAGCTTCTGGTCAGCAATCCACGCAGCTAGCGCGTTGGATTGTTCGTAAAAGTCCTGGTAGGTATGTGTTACCCCAAGCTCGTCATAGGCGATCTTTTGGGGGTTGGCCTGGGCAACCCGGTCAAGTGTGTTAACAATATTTTCCAAGATAATCCTACTTTCCGAAACGGTCGAGCCGCTTCAAATACTTCGTCCACGCGGGGTGAACGGTAATTAACATTGCTTAGAATTCATTATAAAGGAACGTAGCGCGACCAACGCCATAGTAGCCGTAGAGATATGCGAGTGCGAGGAGCACCGCAAAGAAAAAGGCGGTCTTCAAGCAAAACTTCAATACTGGATGGGCATTGAGTGCCTTTAACATATCCACAAACCCTCTTTCTGTAATGGCCTTTCTTAAAATAATAGTCTAACGCGTAGAATTATAACGCAAATGGCGGGGAATTAAAATTCAGATCAGCCCACCCCTAAGGAATTGTTACCACCGGTTAGTGCTTTGTTAATTAATAATTTACTATCCGGGACTACTGCTTACTCATATCGCGCTGGAAGAACTGCTGCGAAAGTTTTGCAAGCGTACCGTCGTTCCGGAGGTCATCGATGGCCTGGTTAACTGTTTTGGTAAGCTGCTTGTGGTGGTACGTAACGGCGACAAGCTGTTGGGCGTAAATGCCGTTACCCTTAATTTGCTTGAGGACCCTTCCCCGTTCAGTCGAACTTGCCGGGTTCGCTGGTTGGACTAAGTCGGGATGATCCTTAAGGTAGTTGGTGTACTGAAAATTAGTTACAATCCCTGCCTGGATCTGGCCGTGATTAATCGCTGAAATCAGGGCGTTCATTGATGAGTACTGCTTAGGCCGGAAAACTAACCGCCGCAGCAGGGTGGCCTGGTTTCCGTTTTTAAGCATCCCGACCGTGCATCCCGTCATCCCAGCAACGGTGGAGTGCTTGTTGGCATTAGTAGTAAAGAGCACGTTTGTGGGGTATAAATACGGGGTTGAGGTGCTGTATTTACCGTCCGGCAGGTTGATTAGGTCCGTTGCGCCTAGGGCAACCATAACCTTTCTGTGTCGGAGCCCAGCAAGGAGATCGGCATTGGTCCGGTAGGTAACAAACTTCGGCTTCATTCCCGCCTTTTTAGCAATCGCCGTTCCGAGTTTAATGTCGTACCCGGCAAGCTGTCCGGGTTGACCGGTACAGTACGGTGAATTATCCATGACCGTTCCGATTGTTAGTGTTTTAGGCGCTGCTTGCTGCCGGCCACACGAGCAAAGAATAAAGATGCCGGCGAACGCAGCAATGATTATTAACCATTTTTTTAGATGTTTCACGTTTTTGGCCTCCACCGAGTGATTGATTTATCCATGCTATTATATAATGGAAATAATAGCGGAACTAGAGGGAAGATTAGCGTTTTTGCTAAGGATCCGTTAAGGGGGACTGAAACGTGAAAGTGTTTGATAAGTATTACCAAAAAGAATGGGCGGAGCGCCTGGATATTTTAGCAACGGAAGTGTTATCTAAGGACGACGGCGAAACGCTGAAAAAAATGGCCCGCACGCCGGAAATCGGTGACACGATGATTGAAAATTACGTGACCGACTTTACGCTTCCGGAAGGGTTGGCGCTTAACTACGTCGTTAACGAGAAGGAATACGTTATTCCGATGGTCGTTGAGGAGCCGTCCGTAATTGCTGCCAGCTGTAATGCGGCGGGAATCGTAAAGAAGGCGGGCGGCTTTCATGCGGAAGTCACTCGCCGCCAAATGATTGGCCAGGTGATTATGGAAAACGTCCGCGATGTGGTTTCCCTAAGTGGCAGTTTGCAAAGTCACGCGGATCAGCTAGTGAAGGTGGCGAATGCGGCCCACCCGTCACTGCAAAAACGGGGTGGGGGCGCCCGTGATGTCCGTGTTCGGGCACTCGACAATGACCTGGTGTCGTTGGATTTGATTATCGATACCCAGGAAGCCATGGGGGCCAACATGATGAACACCATGCTGGAGGCCGTGGCAACGTACATTCGGCAGCAGTTTGACCAGGACGTCTTAATGAGCATTCTTTCCAACTATGCAACCCAGTGCCTTGTTACGGCAACGTGCCGGATTCCCGTTGATTTGCTAACAAAACGACAGATTAAGGGGGACCAGGCGGCAATGAAAATTGCGGCGGCCAGCCGGGTAGCGCAGTTAGACCCGTACCGGGCGGTCACCCATAACAAGGGAATTATGAACGGGGTGGATGCCGTGGTGATTGCGACCGGCAATGACTGGCGGGCAATCGAAGGTGCCGCCCATGCCTATGCATCGCGGGACGGACACTACCGTGGCCTTTCCACGTGGGAAGTGGTTGATAACGAGTTGTGTGGACGGATTACCCTTCCCATGCCTGTTGGGACCGTCGGGGGGTCGATCAAAATCGTGCCCCTGGTAAAGATTAATCATCAACTGTTACGGGTTAATAATGCCCGTGAGCTAATGACGGTGATTGCTGCGGTCGGATTGGGGCAAAACCTAGCGGCATTATACGCCCTGGTAACGGAGGGGATTCAGCGTGGCCATATGCGGCTCCAGTTAAAGTCCCTTGCCCGCAGTGTGGGAGCGACTGACGCGGAAATTCCGGCAGTGGTTGCCCGGATGACTGCCCAAAACACCCGGGATTCAGCGGGGGCACAAGCGGCCCTTAAATGGGTGCGCGCCCACGCATAACTCCGGCTCAAAGCCAGGCGGGGAACATGCTATAATGAAGACTAATTATTAAAACAGTGATTAGCGGAGGAGCAATCAGGATGAGCAAACAACCAACGTTTTACATTACGACGCCGATCTACTACCCATCGGGCCGGTTACACATCGGGAATTCATACACCACCGTGGCGTGTGATATTTTAGCCCGTTATAAGCGACTGCAGGGGTACGACGTTTTCTTCTTGACAGGGACGGACGAACACGGACTGAAAATTGAACAGAAGGCGGCAGCCCAGGGGAAGACGCCGCAGGAATATGTCGACGGGATGGCCGCTGACATCAAACAGCTGTGGAAGAAGCTCGAAATCACCAACGATAAGTTTATCCGGACGACGGATGACTACCACGAACGGGCCATTCAGAAAATTTTCCAGCGGCTCCTTGATCAGGGGGACATTTATCTGGGCAAGTATCGCGGATGGTATTCAGTTTCTGACGAAGAATACTTCACTGAATCCCAGTTAGCTGAGGTATACCGGGATGACGACGGAAAAATGATTGGCGGGAAGGCCCCGTCTGGGCATGAGGTTAAGCTCGTTGAGGAGGATTGCTACTTTTTTAAGATGAGTAAGTATGCTGACCGTCTCGTTCAGTACTACGACGAACATCCTGAGTTTATCCTGCCGGCATCCCGGAAAAAGGAGATGCTCAACAACTTCATTAAGCCGGGGCTTGAAGATTTGGCTATTACCCGGACGTCGTTCAACTGGGGGGTAAAGGTTCCGAGCGACCCGAAGCACGTGGTGTACGTGTGGATTGATGCGCTCTGTAATTATATTACGGCCCTGGGTTACATGGGGGAAGATGACACCCTCTTCAAGAAGTTCTGGCCGGCTAACGTTCAGATGGTCGGGAAGGAAATTGTGCGGTTCCATACCATTTACTGGCCAATCATCCTGATGGCACTGGATCTGCCGTTACCAGAACACATTGTGGGGCATGGCTGGCTTTTGATGAAGGATGGCAAGATGTCAAAGTCAAAGGGCAATGTTATTTACCCAGAGTTAATTGTGAACCGTTACGGGTTAGATGCGCTCCGGTACTACCTGGCGCGGGCCTTGCCGTTTGGCAATGACGGGATTTTTACGCCCGAAGACTTTGTTAACCGGGTTAACTTCGACTTAGCAAATGACCTGGGAAACCTGCTGAACCGGACAGTTGCGATGATTAACAAGTACCGTGATGGGGTACTGCCAGCCCTGCAACACGGGGTAACGCCGGTTGATGATGACTTAGAGAAGGCTGCCGCAGAGTCCTTTGCAACGTACCAGCAAGAAATGGACCGGTACCACTTCGCGGATGCTCTCGCCGCAGTCTGGCAGCTAATTAGCCGGACAAACAAGTACATTGACGAGACGGAACCGTGGAAGTTGGCCAAGGATGATAACGCCCAGGGCCAACTTGATAGTGTTCTGGCCCACCTAGCAGCAAGTCTGCGGTTGGCAGCGATTATGCTTCAACCGGTAATGACGCATGCGCCAAAGGAGATTTTCGCGCAGCTTGGACTTCCAACGGGGCAGGTAATGCTAACGGATGCCAAGTATGATGATTTACCGGCGGGAGGCCACGTTGTTGCTAAGGGAACGCCGCTGTTTCCACGCTTAGACGTTGACGAAGAGGTTGCGTACCTTAAGGGGAAGATGAGCAAGAACGAAAAGGCGAAGGGCCGGAAGAACATGGTCCAAACAAAGCAGGCCGCTTTTGACCCCCAGGAAACGACGCTAAACCTTACGAAGAAGGAAATCCGGTTTGATAAGTTCGAGAAGGTTGAGCTTAAGGTGGTCGCAATTAAGGCGGTTAGCCGGGTTGCTAATGCGGATAAGCTCCTGAAATTCCGCGTTGACGCCGGCGATGATGGTGACCGGCAGATTATCTCTGGAATTGCTGAGTGGTACCCGGAGCCAGAAAAGCTGGTTGGGAAGAAGGTCATTGCCGTCACCAACCTGAAACCGCGGGAAATGCGGGGCGAATTAAGTCAGGGAATGTTACTGTCAGCTGAGTTTGGCGACCAGGTCCAGTTACTGATGGTTCCGGATAATATCCCAGCCGGCTCGTTGGTTGGTTAGCATGCAAATTTTTGACTCACATACGCACATTAACGCCGATCAGTTTGTAAATGACCTCCCAGCAGTGGTTGACCGCGCGCGGGCGTTGGGGGTAACCCACATGCTTGTCTTGGGAGATAACAAACGCACCAACGCCCGGCTAATGGCCATGCTTGACCGGTTCCCCCACATCTACGGGGCGGCGGGGTGTCATCCTGAAGATGCCTCGCAGTACGGTATTAAATGGGAAAATGCGTTACGCAAAATGGCCCGGCACCCGCGCTTTCGGGTCATTGGTGAAATTGGGCTAGACTACCACTGTACCGTTGATCATCAGCTACAGTGGCGGGTGTTTGAAGCTCAGTTGGTACTGGCCGAAGAACTGGGATTACCAGTAAGCATTCATAACCGGGATGCGTTTGCGGACACGTATGCCATTATACGGGAACATCAGGCGGCACTCGTTGGCGGGGTAATGCATAGTTTCAACGGTGATGCTCAGTGGGCAGAGAAGTTTTTGGCGTTGGGGTTTTACTTGTCATATAGCGGGGTGGTAACGTTCCACGGTGCGCCGGAAGTGCGGGAAGCAGCGCAGGCGACCCCGTTAACGCGGATGTTGGTGGAAACGGACGCGCCGTACTTAACGCCCATGCCGTACCGGGAGCGGATGAACGAGCCGGGGATGACCCGCTATACCGTGGAGTACTTGGCACAGTTACGGGAAATGCCGGCTATGGCGCTTGCCCAGCAGACGTTTAACAATGCAATGAGGATGATTGAGAGTGGGAAGCAGCAAACAAATGAAAATTAAAGAGGTCATCGTGGTTGAAGGAAAGGATGACACCCGGCAGATTCACCGGGCAGTCGAGGCCGATACGTTGGAAACGCGGGGTTCGGCCTTGAGTGAAGAAACCCTTCACCAGATTGAAGTGTTAAACGCCCGGCGGGGAGTAATTGTTTTTACCGATCCGGATTACTCCGGCGAAAAGATTAGGAAGACGATTGCCCGCGAAGTTCCGGGTGTCAAACACGCGTTTTTAGAACGACGCGATGCTGTTCCCCATGGTCCAGGAAGCTTAGGGGTGGAGCATGCGACCCTAGCGGCGATTCGGACGGCTTTGCAAAACGTCTACACGGAAGTTCCCGAAGCACCCGCGGTTATTTCCCGGGAAATGTTGCTCGCCGCAGGGTTAATTGCTGGTAAAACCGCCCGGAAACGGCGTGAGCGGCTAGGTGATCTTCTTGGGATTGGGTACGTGAACGGGAAACACCTGTTAGAGCGGTTGCGGCTATTCCGGGTTACCCGGGAAGCCTTTAATCAGGCCGTGCACCAGTTGGACGAGGAGGATCAGTAGGATGGGAAAAGAACAATCGTTGCCAATTGCTGCGCCTACCCGGACCCGGGCAATCATGGCCGCGCACGGACTCACTTTCAAAAAGAGCTTAGGGCAAAACTTTTTAACGGACATTAATGTCTTAACCAAGATTGTTGACGCTGCCGCCGTCTCCGCTGATGATGACGTAATTGAGATTGGCCCGGGAATCGGGGCGCTCACTGAGCAGTTAGCCCAGCGTGCTCATCACGTTGTGGCCGTTGAAATTGATCAACGGTTAATCCCAGTACTTGCTGATACGCTGGCACCGTACAAGAACGTCACGGTGGTAAACGCAGATATTTTGAAAACGGACGTGGCTACCTTGGTGGCAACGCACTTAGACGGGCACCATCCGGTGAAGGTGGTTGCTAACTTGCCGTATTACATCACGACCCCAATTATTATGCGGTTATTAGCCGCTCCGATTTCGTTTGCGGCAATTACGGTAATGATGCAGCGGGAAGTTGCTGCCCGCCTAGAAGCACAACCAGGGACGAAGGACTATGGTTCGTTGTCAGTGGCAGTGCAGTTTGCAATGCACGCTCACGTTGCGTTTATCGTTCCCCGGACGGTCTTTGTCCCGCAGCCGAACGTAGATTCGGCGATTGTGGTGTTGGCCCCGGCAACAGCACCGGCAGTCACCGACCGGCTGGCATTTACCCGGTTGGTGAAGGGGGCCTTCATGCACCGGCGGAAGAGTTTATGGAATAACCTGGTGGCCTTATACGGCAAAAAGAACAAGGAACAACTCCGAAACGCGCTCCAAGAGGCGCAGATTGATGCGGGCGTGCGGGCAGAACAGCTGACCGTTGCGGATTTTGTGCGGTTGAGTAATGCGTTAACCGTGGCCTTGGCGGATTCCTTTAAAAAAAATTAATTTGAAAATTCACTTTAATCGGCATACAATACCTTCATAAGAGGTGAGCATGAATGCCAAAGAACTTAGCCGCCATCAAGAAAGAACTTGATGCCCGCATTGGCAAGCCACTGACCGTTACCTCCCAGATTGGGCGGAAGAAGGTACTGCGTCGGCGAGGAATTTTGCGCAAGACGTTTCCGGCTGTTTTCATCGTTGAGTTGGATCAGGATGAGAGTGCCGTTGAGAATGCTTCGTTTAGTTATACGGATGTATTGACGCAGAACATTGAACTGTCGTTTGAGGACGGCCACGACTAGGGAAAGTGAATTGAAAAAGAAGCTGTGACTGATTGGTCATAGCTTCTATTTTTGTCTAAAATGTGTTTTTCCTACAACAGGGCAATTGCAAGGGGTCCCATAATCGTTAACAGGATATTGCCGATTGCGTAGGTTGGCGTGTAGGCAAGAGCAAAGACACTGCTACCTTCTTCTTCGGTAACGGCGTTGAGGGCAGCCGTGATTGTTCCGCTTCCGCACAGACTCCCGATGTTGTCAACCGCATTTAAGTGGAGAACGTACTTGCCAAACAGGAGGGTAATTAGGAACGGAACGATTGAAACGAAGGCGCCAATAATCAGGACACCCCATCCCATCTGCTTGAGGGCTGGGACAAACGCAGCCCCTGCACTTAAACCGACGCAACCGATGAAGAGGTTTAGTCCGAGGCTCTTAAGCAGCCACCGAACTGATGCAGGAATGTTTCCGTTCCGCGGGTGTTGGTCCTGCCACCAGCCGAAGAATAATCCGGCAAAGAGGGCCCCACCACCGGCACCGAGGGTCAGCGGGATGGCCTTGATTGTCAGAACGATGGAACCAATCAAAATCCCAACAACAATTCCGATTGACAGGAAACTGACGTCGGTCTGGGTTCCCGTACTACAGTCGTATCCAAGGGACGGAATAAAGTGTTCAATTACCTTGGCGGGGCCGAACAGGGTGATACTATCGCCGGCGTGGAGCTTGCCAAAGTCGTCGATGGAACTATCGGTTTGGTTCTTAGCGGCGGTGATTACCAGTCCCTTTGCAGCAAGCGCTGGGAGAATGGCCGGACTGTATACCCGTGTCAGCTTGACTGTCCGCTTAACCATCTGAATGTTCCGGAAACGGTCCTCCTCCATTTCCGTCGCCCCCAAATCGGCGGCGCTCACGAAGTCGTCGCTCCGACCAACGACCGTGATCACCGTTGACGGGGTAATCTTTGTTTTGCCGGTGAAGGCCATCGGCGTCGGGGTCGTGGCGTTGACAAACATTCGCTCGACGACAAGCTTATCGTGGAAGTGCCGTTCAAAGTGGCTGATTGACCAGTTAATTACCGGTGAGCCAGCATGAATTTGGTAAGCCCGGACGTCAACCGGGTTTGTTGGGTATGCGTCTTCTGACGATGCGGCATGGTAGTGAAGCTGTTCAACCACCTTCTTGGTTTCTTCCTTAAGATCAACGCCTAGGATCTTCGGGGCGATGTTCTTGATGAAGATGACAACACCGACCGTCCCGAAGACGTACGTGATGGCGTAGGCAATGGCCACCTGTGAATTCATTAGGAGTTTGGCCGCATGGGAGATATGCAACGTACTAATGCTGGAGGCAGACGTTCCGATGACCGCTGACTGGGTAAGGGCGCCGGCAAGAATCCCGGCTCCTTCGCCCTGGCCAACGTGGAATACCTTAAAGACAATTAGGGCAAATAGGAACGCTATCACCGCAAAAAAGCACCCGTCAATTACGAGGCGCACCCCGTTTTTCTTAAAGCTCCGGACAAATGCTGGCCCAACTTCGTAGCCGATAGTAAAGATGAAGAGGTCAAAGAAGATGTTCTTCAACACGGCTGGAATGCTGAACTTTGCAATTTGGCCGACCAACAGGCCAATAATCAATACCCCAACGGTTGATCCGACCGCAAACGATTTGTAATGGACCTTTCCAAGAAGGTAACCGAGCCCTAAGCACAGAAAGATGGCGATTGATGGGTTCGCGGTTAAAAAGTGAATAATTGAATGCCACATAACACATCCTCCTTTCTTAATTAGTTTTGGTTGGTTTTAACGAACTGCTCGTGATAATCGGCAAGAAGGTCCCGGACCTGCCGGGCAATCATAGCGTAGTCTTCATCAGGAAGGTTAGCCTGGGAAACCCGCAAAATTCCTGGCTTCGAGCCGAACCCGACTCCATCCATCAAAACAACCCCGTTCTTCTGGGACAACTGGACGAGGAAGTCCACCTGTTCAAAGTTATCCTTGAGCCACTTAGCAAAATCATCGCCGTAGTATTGGGCGGCTAAATCATAGATGTCAATCAGGGAGTAGTACTCGGCGTTTGCAGGATCATCAAACTCTGGTGCATCGAGTCCCTTGTGCAGGGCATCGTACCGGGCACGCACGATCCGCTTAGCTTCCTGAATGTAGTGGTCGTTATCCAAACCGTCAGTCTGTTCGTTTAGCAGGTGCGCCATTGAGAACAGGCATTCCATGATTTGCTGCGGGGTTGATAACCCGGACGTATGGTACAGCCCGACAGACCGGCTGTCAGCAACCATCCGGTCGATAAACTTCATCTCATTCGGGTCAAGGACGACGTGGCGGTACCGGTCGTAAAGTTCCTTCTTGTCATCGTCAGGAAGCTGGTCAATGAGGTCGTCAAAGACGTTGTGCTTATGAACGCCGATGACCCCGAGTCGCCAGCCGGTTGCCCCAAAGAGTTTCGAGTATGAGTAAACCAGCAACGTGTTGTACGGCGCAACGGCATAGACGCTTTCGAAGTTAGCTGCAAACGTTCCGTAAACATCGTCGGTGATAATCATTAGGTGCGGGTTTTTCTTGACGGCCCGCTTAATGGCCTGGAGTGTCTGGGGGCTGAGGGCTACTGATCCCGGGTTGGACGGGTTGACGAGGAAGAGGGCCTTAACTTCCGGATCCTCCAGTTGAGCGGCAGCACTCGGTTCAAGTTCCCAGTTGTTTTCTTCCGTTGATTTAAGGTCGATTTCAGTCATCTGATAATCGTTGAGTTCAGGAATTTCAATGTACGGGGTGAAAATCGGCGTGTTGATGATAATTTTGTCACCGGGATGAATCAGCTTATTTTCCTTCAGTGAGTTGAAAATATAAACGATTGCAGCCGTTCCTCCCTCAGTCGGGAACAGTTGGGTATCAGCGGCCAACTCCTTATCAGTAGCGTTGTGATACAGGGTTGAGCTGAGATATTCGTTAATTACCCGTTCGGTATACTTTAATACCCGACTCGGAACCGGATAGTTATTTCCGATTACCCCGTCAGTTAACTCCTTGACGAAGGCATCCTTATCAAAGCCCCACTTCTGGTGAGCGTAGTTTACGGCTTCCAGGATGAGGTGATCAGCGGGGGAGTTATCCGGGTTAAGGAACGTTTCGAGCCGCTCGTGAATCCCAGCGTTTTCGGTGTATCCGGCAAGGTCCGGTTGGTTAATTGTTCGTTGTGACTCCTGTACCCCAAACTGGATTAACCGGGCAAAGGCCTCCCGGCTGATCGTTTGAATCCAGTTAGGATTACCCCGGCCAGCGTTGAGAAAAACGTTTTGTTTATCATTATTTTTAGCTAAGCTCAAAAGTTTGAATGAAATTTCGAATGCGCCAAGTTTCTCTAGTTCACGCTCGTCATGTGGTGTCATTATCATTACCCCCTATAACTTAATGCCGTAATCGGTTACATCTTTGTTGTAGGAGCATAGGAAATCCGATGCAAATAGAACGCATTATTTTTTTGACAGTGAGTGGTGGTCGGAGAAAGGAAAAAGAAAAACCCCGCACCAACGTGGTTGGTACGAGGAAAAAGGAATAGGCAACAGCTACTCATGGTAGCTGTCATTTCATCTACTTAATAGGGGGAGTAAATGAAAGAGTTGTTTTATTAGGTTACTTAGTATATTCTAAGCATAATTCTATAAGAAACATTAAAGAAAAAATTAAGGACAACTTAAATATCACAAATTCGCTTGCATAAGAAACCGTTTTCAGTAGGCCGAAGGAAATCTAACCCACTGGGGAAATTCTTCGGTTTAGTAGTCTTCCGGAAGAGGCTTTTCCGCCAGCGTAATTACGCCGACTGCATTCAGACCGGTATGGGTCATGATGATCGGGCTGGTTAACCGCGCAATGTAACTGGCATTGCTATTTTCTGGAAGAATAATATCCTTAATTCGTTCCAGGAATGCCGGGTCAGTTCCCACGTTTGAAAGGGATAACTGCTGAACCGGGTTATTTTCATGATCCTTGGCAAGCTGTTTACAGTGTTTAATAAACGTCTTCTGGCTCCGTCCCTTCGTCAGTACCTTAATTTCATCATCGTGAACCCGAATGATGACCTTAATGTTGGCAATCTTTGCAAGGGCTCCGGCTAACCTGCTAACCCGGCCTCCCCGGACCAAGCAATCCAGTTGGTCCACGAGGACGTCGGTCGTTGTTCGGCTTTTGATGTCAGCGCAGTGGGCAACGATTTCGTCAACGGATTTACCATCGCGGATATCCTGTGCCGCCGCCAGGACCTGGAACGATTCCGCCCGGTCAGTACTCTTGCTGTTGATGACCGTTACCTTAGTAGCAGTCATCTTGGCGGCTGCTTGCGCGGTCTCAACGGTTCCGCTGAGGACATCTGAAAGGAGAATTGCGATTACTTCGCTGCCATCCTTTCCGAGTTCATCGAACATTTCGACAAACTTTCCCATTGGGGGCTGGCTAGTTTTAGGAAACTTGCCGTCCCGGAGTGCCTGAACGAGTTCTTCCCGGGTAATGTCAACGCCATCAACGTAATTCTTCCCGTCAATTTCAACGGATAACGGAACAATGTGGATGTCGTTTGCGGTAATTTCTTCCGGGGTTAACTGCACCGAGGAGTCGGTAACAAGCTTAATTTGTGCCATAAAAGTCTCTCCTTAACGTCTTCGTGTTAATTGCTCCCATTATACCGTATTTAGTTGGTAAATGGAACTAACGTGACGTTAATTTAACCGGAACCGGTCGTGGAGGTTAAACCTGGAAACTGCCCGCAGAACGATCCACCCAACAATAAAGTTGAGGACGAGGGTGATGATTTCCTTTGGGACCCGGGGAACCAACAGGGCCATAATTGGTGTTTTGTACATTATATGAAGGTTGAGCGTATTGATGATCAGGTTTGAAATAATCACCTGGGTAAGCTCATACAGGAAAACCCGCAGTGCGGTAATCTTCTGCCGGTATAAGAACAGTCCGGCAATTAGCCCGGAAATGCCGGCACCGATGGTAAACCCGACGAAAAAGTTCGCACTGGTGGCGAGAATGGTGTGCCCGATAATGTCACAAATTACCAGTGCAACGGCGCCCCACCACGGACCGAGGTAGTACCCAATCAGGATGGTTCCGATGAACCCGAGCCCAATTTCCATGAGGTTGCTGGGACCAAACGAAATTTTGGCCAGAACCAACTCCAGGGCAATTAACAACGCTGCGAAGGTTAGTACCCGGGTATTAAACCGCGGCCCCCGCCAAGAAAAGTAATGCATGAAAGCCATCTCCTTAATGGTATTAAGGGTTTCATTGCACTATTAAGTAAGAATTGATAGTGAATGCGGCCCAGGAGCGCGACAATTAGTCTTCTGCTGCCGTTCACATTCCGTTCCGGCAACCCTTGACGTTCCAGTGCCTACCCTATGCGAACAATCATACATTACTATCCGCTATAATTCAATAGCATCCGAACTATTAGTTGAAATGGAGGGGGCTATTCCGCAAGAAGCGGAATAAAAAGAAAACCCCAGCGTTTTGCTGAGGAAAAGGGAGTTGTGAAATGAATTTTTAGGGGGAGTTCATTTCACTGTTACTACTTTAAGGAATTATGGGGGCGAGGATGAAGTCCATCCTCGCAGGAAAAGTAGTAATGGTATTTAAACCATGGTTGTAGTGTAAGAAACGGAAATGAAGAAAAACCAGCTATTTTCTTGGGGAAGCATAATATTTGGTTTAAGAAAAGGTTAACGACGGTGGATAAAACGCCGGTAGAAAGCGGGATGGCGGGTTGTTATTTTAAGGGGGTTAGCATACACTATAAGTATGTGTGAAACGCTTAAAACGGCGTTTCACAGTGAAGAATGGAGGGAGGATGGTGCATGGCACCCGCACTTTTTAAGGATCAGCTGATTCAGGTGGGCTTCACCCCAACGGAACAGCAGCTTGCCCAGTTTCACCGGTACTATGGACTGTTGGTTACGGCCAATCAGCACGTTAATCTGACGGCGATTACTGATGAGGATGAAGTGTATGAAAAGCACTTTTTTGATTCGTTGATTCCCGCCCTGGCCGTTCCGCGGCTCCAACAGGCACCGGTAAGCTTGTGTGATGTGGGGGCGGGCGCTGGGTTTCCTTCCCTCCCGTTAAAGATTATGTTCCCCCAGTTACGGATCACGATCGTTGATTCGTTAAATAAGCGGATCCGTTTTCTGGAAGATTTATGCCAGGAGCTGGAACTGACGGACGTAACGCTGGTCCATGCTCGGGCCGAAGAATTCGGGGGCAAGAAGAGTCCCCAGCGGGAAACATTTGACTACGTGACTGCCCGGGCGGTAGCACGCCTAAGCGTTCTAAGCGAACTATGTTTACCCCTTGTGCGGGTTGGTGGCCAGTTAATTGCCCTTAAAGCCCAGAAGGCAGCGGCTGAACTGGAGGCGGCCCAACGAGCAATTTCACTGCTGGGTGGACGGGTGGCTGCGACTAAGCGGTTCGCGCTTCCCCAGTCAGGTGATGAACGGAACGTAATTGTGATTGATAAGGAACATGCGACCCCCCGGCAGTATCCGCGGAAGGCGGGAACCCCGGCGAAGAAGCCGTTGACGAATAAGTAGGAGGATGCAAATGGCATTTTCATTTTTTGGAAAAAAACACGACGAAGAGGATGCAACGGTGCAGGATTTACCCGTTGCGGCAATTACGCCTAACCGATACCAGCCGCGGCACTTATTTGGCGACCGGGACATTTACGAACTGGCGGCCACCATTAAGGAACACGGGTTGCTTCAGCCAATTATTGTGCGGGAAACGGACCCGGAAAAGTACGAAATCATTGCCGGTGAACGGCGCTTCCGGGCGGTTAAGCAGCTTGAATGGGACCATATTTCAGCCATCGTTAAACAAATGAACGATAATGAAGCGGCCTCGATGGCGGTGATTGAAAACCTTCAGCGGGAAGAGTTATCGCCAATTGAAGAAGCCCGGGCCTATCACCGGCTCCTGGAGCTGAACAAGTTAACGCAGAGTGACTTGGCAACCGCCCTGGGAAAGAGCCAGTCGTTTATCGCTAACAAACTCCGGCTCCTCCGGCTTTCGCCGCTAGTTCAGCGGGCGGTCATGCAACGGCAACTCACCGAGCGCCACGGTCGGTGTCTGGTGGGCCTCCCCGAAAAGGACCAGGTTAAGCTGATGAACCGGATTATGCACGAGCATCTTTCGGTTGAACAGACGGAGCAGTTGGTTCAGCAAGCGCGGGAGGGACAGCAACCGCTTAAGAACGTGCACCTAAAGAACCCGGCCCACGAGACACCGGAGTATCACTACCAAAAAACCATGAAGGATATCCAGCGGGTTATCCAGCGAGCGGGGAAGGATGGCATGGCAATCCACAGCTGGGAAGAAGATGTGGTGGGATACCACCGGGTCATCATTGACATTCCCGTAGCAGATGACCAGGAAGGAGAAGATTAGGCATGGCCGTAACAATTGCGCTTGCTAACCAGAAGGGCGGCGTGGGGAAGACCACGACGGCCGTAAACCTGGGTGCCTGTTTGAACGAGCTAGGAAAACGGGTGTTAATTGTGGACACTGATGCTCAGGGAAACGCCACGAGTGGCATCGGAATTAGTAAGGGTGACATTCAACACGACATCTACGACGTTCTGGTTAACGGCATGGGCTTGGAAGGGGTAATTATGCCTACTAGTCGGCCCCACCTGGACGAGGTTCCGGCAACCCTTCAGTTGTCCGGCGCAGAGATCGAGTTGGCTTCCCAGATTGGACGGGAACAGCGGCTTGCTGATGCCCTTGAACCAGTGGCTGACCGCTACGATTATGTTCTGGTTGATTGTCCGCCAGCGTTAGGAATTTTAACGATTAACGCGTTTACGGCGTGTGATTCCATCCTGATTCCGGTTCAAAGTGAGTACTATGCACTGGAAGGGTTGAGTCAGTTAATGAAAACAATCCAACTGGTTAAAAAGCATTACAATGCGGACCTGCACGTTGAGGGGGTTCTGTTGACGATGCTTGATGCCCGGACCAACCTCGGAAACGAAGTGGTAACGGAGGTGCAGAAGTTCTTTAAGGATCGCGTGTACACAACGATTATCCCGCGGAACGTGCGGCTCTCCGAAGCCCCAAGTCACGGACAAGCGGTCATTGATTATGACCGCACGTCCCGGGGAGCCGTGGAATACATGGCCCTGGCTAAGGAGGTGCTGGCAGCCCATGAGTAAGGAGAAAAGGGGACTTGGGAAGGGGATTGAGGCTCTTTTCCAGGATTTTGACGAACAGGCCACACCCGAAGAACACGTTGTGGAGCTACGGGTTGCTGATATTCGGCCTAACCCGTACCAACCGCGGGTAACGTTCGACGAGGGACGCCTTCAAGAACTGGCTGATTCCATTGCCAAGCAGGGGGTTTTTCAGCCGATAATTGTGCGGCAATCGCGCGTGAAGGGCTACGAACTAATTGCTGGTGAACGGCGCTTCCGGGCCTCTAAGTTGGCGCATAAGGAGACCATCCCCGCCATTGTCCGGGACTTTGACGAGGAACGGATGATGGAGGTGGCGGTCCTAGAAAACCTGCAACGGGAGGACCTGACACCACTTGAAGAGGCCCAGGCGTACGCAACGCTAATTGATAAGCTGCACTTAACCCAAACGGAAGTATCCGCCCGGCTGGGGAAATCGCGCCCGTACATTGCAAATTATCTCCGGTTACTGGGGCTTCCTGCGGCAGTTAAGGAAATGTTACAAGCCAATCAGTTGTCCATGGGGCAAGCACGGACGTTACTCGGACTAAAGGACGCTGCCCAGCAGGTGCAGGTCGCCAAGCGAACCGTCAAGGAAGGGTTAACTGTCCGGCAATTGGAACACCTGGTTAACCAGATTAACGGTGCGCAGCCCGTTAAAAAGAAAACGCCGGCCCACCAGGACCCGTACCTTCACCAAAGCGCCCAACAGCTGGGTGAGCGGCTCGGAACGAAGGTGGCAATTAAGCAGGCCGCTCGGACCGGCAAGGGGAAGATTGAGATTGAGTACCTTTCTCAGGATGACCTGAACAGAATTCTGGCTGTGTTGGACGTTAACATTGATTGAGGGGGGATATTTGATGTATCAGCTTCATGATATTGTTAAGATGAAAAAGCCGCATCCATGCGGCACCAATCGCTGGGAAATTATCCGGGTTGGGATGGATATTAAGATCCGGTGCTTACAATGTAACCGGCTAATCATGCTCCCCCGGCGGGAATTTGAAAAGAAGTTAAAGCAGGTTTTAGAACACGCAAATCAAAATGAAAGTGGGAATGAATAATGGCACTGACAGCAGGAATTGTTGGGCTCCCCAACGTTGGGAAGTCCACGCTCTTTAACGCAATTACGAAGGCGGGCGCCGAGATGGCAAACTACCCGTTCGCAACGATCGATCCGAACGTCGGGATGGTGGAAGTTCCGGACCAGCGGTTAGCCCGGATTGACGAGATTGTCCCCGCCAAGAAGATTGTGCACACCACCTTTGAATTCACCGATATCGCTGGAATCGTAAAGGGGGCCAGCAAGGGTGAGGGGTTAGGAAACAAATTTCTTGAAAACATCCGGCAGTGTGATGCCATTGTTCATGTTGTGCGGGCGTTTGATGATGATAACATCACGCACGTTTCCGGAAAGATTGACCCAATCGATGACATTAATACGATTAACCTCGAGTTGGTCTTAGCTGACCTGGAATCAATTAACAGGCGCTACACCCGGGTTGAAAAGGTCGCCCGGACCGGCCGTGATAAGGAAGCTAAGGCCGAGTTTGCGGTGTTACAAAAGATTAAGCCAGTGCTTGAAGACGGTAAACCGGTGCGGTCAATCGAATTTAACGATGACGAGAAGAAGATTGTTAAGGGGCTGTTCTTACTAACGTCCAAACCCGTTCTCTACGTTGCCAACATTGCTGAGGATGATATGGCGGACCCGGATAGCAACAAGTACATGCCTGAAATCAAGAAGTTCCTGGCGGAAAACGACCCGGGTTCGGAAGTAATCGGGGTTGCTGCCGCAACGGAGGAAGAAATCGCCGAAATGGATGACGATGAAAAGAAGGAGTTCCTTGAAATGGAAGGGGTCGATGAACCGGGGTTGAACCGGTTGATCCGGGCTTCATACAAGTTACTCGGACTTGAAACCTTCTTTACGGCCGGCGGTAAGGAAACCCGGGCATGGACGTTCCGTCACGGGATGAAGGCGCCTCAGGTTGCCGGGATTATTCACTCCGACTTTGAACGCGGGTTTATTCGGGCGGAGACCGTTTCGTTTACTGACCTGGATAAGTACGGGAGTATGCAAGCCGTCAAGGAAGCCGGCAAGATGCGGCTGGAAGGAAAGGACTATGTGGTTCAAGACGGCGACATTATCGAATTCCGGTTTAATGTTTAAGCCCTAGAAAAGAAGACGGATTAAGTTAAGGAGGATTAAGACGTGGCAGACGAAACGACACGGGAAAAGAATCAGGCAGCAGCAGCCCGCCAGAAAGCAGTCCGGGAAGAGCGGATGCACGAAGAGCGTAGCGGGCACTTTGCGGGCCTCACGAAGCGGAACCGGGAGTACCTGTTTAAGATCGAAAAGGAACTAACGGCGCAGGGTTACCCAGCAGAGAAGCGCACGGCGGCTATTGAGCAGATGAAAAACGAACTGCAGCAGCGCCAGCGGGAGGGGATGACCGCCGCTAAGCTGTACGGCCCGGTTAAGCAGCATGCTCAGGAAATTATTGCGGGACCGAAGAAGGAGCCGCAACCCCAGAAGTTCTGGGAAGCAGCGCTGGACAACGGATTGATTATGTTCATGATGTTTTGCGTAATGTATGCGCTGATTGAGGCCTTTGGTGGAGAGAAAGCGGTCGGAACCAACGGTGGAATTCTCACCATCGTGATTATTTCGGTGATTTCCGGTTGTGGCCTGGGGTACTTCTACCAGATGATGACCCCGGTAAACGGGAAGCGCCCGAAGATTAAGTGGGTCCGGACCATCCTGTTACTGGTAGTGCTGATGGCTGTATGGATGGTTGCGTACGGCTTTGTTGCCCAGATTGGCGGTCCGTTGAACACAACGATGCCGTGGATTGTTTACGTAATCCTCGGTGTGCTTGGTTGGGGAGCACGGTATGTTTTGAAAAACTACTTCCACCTCAACTTTGGCCGCGCATTCGGCCGGAATTAAGCACGATTTCCCCGGAAATATCTTAACCAGATAATGACAAGCGAAGAACCTGCGTTCACCATAGAATGAAGTGGGGATCTTCGCTTGTTATCGTCTTATTGGCGAATTGATGGTGGGCCGTTTTCTTGGGAGTGTTTTCCGGGGAGGGAGTATAATCGGAGAAAAAGCGAAGGAGATGAAGCGGATGATAGTTGACCGCCTAGTAACCTGGATTGCGGCGTTTCGGCGGCGTTCCTTTATGCGGGTTATTCAGCAAACCCTTAGTGTGTTGTTCCCGTTTGTTTTACTGGGAAGCCTCGCACAGGTAATCGCCCAGTCATGCCTGACGCGGCAGGGGTTCTTCAACTACCTGTTGCGGATTGACCGTTGGTTACCGCACTTTCAAGCCGTGTACTATTCGTTTGATAACTTTGCGGGACTCACGGTCGGAATTGTGGCTCTGTTAGCGGCGTACCAGTCTGCGCGGTATACGGCTAAACTTTACCGGCGGGATTCGGCTGCTGCGGGGTTGACCGCGCTGATTGCGTTCCTCCTGCTAAGTTCCCGGTACATGAAGGCGGCCGTTGAGGGGCTGGATAGTCGTTTCCTGGGCTTTGGGGGCCTCTTATTAGGACTGATTATAGGTTACGTTGTGGGTCAGATTTTTCGCCTGTGTGGGCGGCCGCTTCAGCGGGAGAGCCGGATTGATTCGGTCACAATCATCAAGCGGACGTTTGACTCGTTTTGGGCTATTCTGGTGGCGCTTGGTGGGGCGTTTTTGTTAAATAAACTGCTGATCCTCATCCTGTTTTATAACTGGTCAACCAGTATTTCATCGGCGGTTGCAGGCAGCGTTAACCGCCACCACGGGTTAGGGATGACCCTGGTGTTCAGCGCGTTTACAGCGCTGTGTGCGTGGTTTGGGGCGAACGGGCCGTACAGTAGTATGGCCCCGAGTAACGGCTATACGGTGAACCTCAACACGGCCCTGATCCACCATTCAAGCTGGAACGTGCCGTATAAGTACTGCGATTATTCGTTGTACCACGCCTTCGCTTCGGTGGGCGGAACGGGCGCCACGCTCGCATTACTGATTGCGATTGCTTTGGTCGCCCGGCAGCGGGCTAATCACCGGGTCGCCCGGTGGACGGTTTTGCCGACCCTGTTAAACAGCAACAGCGCTGTCATGATGGGGATTCCGTTGCTCTTTAACCCGGTCTTCCTTATTCCAATGGTGGGCGTCCCGCTGTTGAACGTCTTACTGGCTGCCGGAGCGGTTTTTGTTCACCTGATTCCGCCAGTGGTTTATCCCGTGCCGACGGGGACGCCCGGGTTATTAGTGGCGTTTATCGGAAGTAACGGCAACTGGATGACGCTCGTGGTAACGGCGGTTGTTCTGGTGGTTGACGTGGCGTGCTACATCCCGTTTGTGCGGTTGGCCGAACGGGTGACGGCACGGATGGCGATTCAGGAACGGAGGCGAGAACACCATGCGGATTAAGGCCAGACAACGGCGGCGGTGGTCCGTCATCAATCTTGTGGTATGGCTTGGGGTCGTGTGTGCCCTGATCTTTCCGGCGTACCAGTGGACGAAGAGTAACATTACGGAACTAGCGGAGTGGCGGAATTCGCGGTTGTCACCGGTGATTATGATTCCGGGGAGCTCGGCGACCCCGAACCGGTTTGACACGATGGTCAAGGAAATTAACGCCCATGCGCCCCAAAAACATAGTCTGTTAAAAATTAAGGTGTGGAACAGCGGCAAAATTACCTATTCGGGGAAGATTCGCCCTAAGGACAACGAACCGTTTATCGTTGTGGGTTTTCAAAACAACCACGACGGGTACGGGAACATCAAAAAACAGGCGGCGATGTTTAACCGGGTATTCGGAATTTTGTGTTCACGGTACCACTTCAATAATTTTAAGGCGATTGGGCATTCTAACGGGGGATTGATTTACACCCTCTTCTTTGAGAAGTACTTCCATCAGTATTCCGACCGGGAGCACGTTGACCAGATTATGACGATTGGAACGCCGTATAACTTTTCGGAAGACTCCATTACGCACAAGACCCAGATGTTAGCGGACTTTATTAAAAACCGGAAGAACCTGCCCCACGATACGGACATGTACTCGGTTGCGGGAACGGAAAACTACGACAGTGACGGGTTGGTGCCAGACGGAAGCGTTACGGCCGGAAAGTATATTTACCAGGGAGTGGTCCGGCATTACACGGAAATTACCGTTACCGGGAGTGACGCGGAGCACTCCGATCTCCCGCAGAACCCGCAGATTATTAGCCTAATTAAGCGCGATATTCTTGATAATGATAGTAATAATAAGCGGGGTGGCCGGTTGCCAAACCGCCGACTAATGTTCATGGTGGGCAACTAGGAGCGGTTATTTCGTGATACAATGGGAACGAAGTACGAACGAACCGAACCTTCGGAGGAGAACAAATAATGCAAGAGAACGCAACGATGAAGTTGTTTGCCCTGAATTCTAACCAGTCACTTGCCCGCAAGATTGCGGATGAACTGGCTGTTTCACTGTGTGATGCGTCGGTTAAGCACTTTAGTGACGGTGAGATTCAGATTAACATTAACGAGAGTGTGCGGGGGGATGACGTGTTTGTCATCCAGTCCATCGCGGACCCGGTTAATGAAAACTTCATGGAACTCATGATTATGATTGATGCGTTGAAACGGGCGAGCGCGGGAACGATTAACGTGGTTATTCCGTACTACGGTTACGCCCGGGCGGACCGGAAGACCCGCTCGCGGGAGCCAATTACGGCAAAGTTGATTGCCAACTACCTGCAGCTCGCGGGGGCGGACCGGGTAATTACGCTTGATTTGCACGCCGGTCAGATTCAGGGCTTCTTTAACATTCCGGTGGACCACCTCACGGCCCTGTACGACAAGGTGGCGTACTACCAGGACAAGGAAATCGACAAGAACCTGGTAGTGGTTGCGCCTAACCACGATGGAGTCAAGGGTGCCCGCAACCTTGCGGAACTCCTGAAGGCCCCGATTGCGATTGTTGATAAACGGGGAAAGGGGCGGATTGATCCGGAAACGACGGCAATCATTGGTGATGTTGCTGGCCGGACGTGCCTGATTACCGATGACATGATTGACACCGGGGCCAAGATGGTTGATGCGGCCCGGACATTGAAGGCTCACGGGGCAACGGCAATTTACGGGTGCGCGACCCACGCAGTCCTGTCAGGTAACGCAGTGCAGGAGTTGGCAGCCGCACCATTTGAAGAAATCTTGGTGACGGATACGATTGCTATTCCGGAAGAAAAACGGTTGGCCAACATGCACATCCTGTCGGTTGCCCCGACGATGGCGAAAGCTCTCCGGTTGATTTACAACAACAAGTCGGTTGATACGTTATTTAACAGGTAAGTAACTAAATAAGGTGGTTAGAGCATGGGCCATGGGCACACCGATAAACAGAAACTGAAGCAGGCGTTGCGGTTAGCGATTAGCGACTTGAAGGAAGCTGACGTTAATTTGGCCCGGGAACTTGCCCGGATTGATCGGCGCTTAGATAAAGGTGCAGGAATTGGTTGGGCGTGTACCCAAGTTGCGCACTTAATTAGTACCTACCTAATGACCCATGGGTACCGTGCGCCTGCTAGCGTATTAAACTCCAGCAGTTTGCTGAACGGACTGCTCAGGTGTACCGGGGAAAGTTTAATCCGCTTATGTGGTTTTTATAACCATGAGGAAGTCAGTAATATAGAAAACGGCACTGGTGAATTTCACCGGTGCCGTTTTCTATCTGGGTTCGTTTTAATGTGATTGGCGGGAATCCCCTGCAATGGGAGTGAGATTGAGGAGCAGTGATGAACCAACCACCGTGACGGAGGAGAGGGCCATTGCTAACCCCGCAATTGCTGGGTTCAGCTGCAGCCCAATGCCACTGAAAATCCCGGCGGCAACCGGAATACCGATGACGTTATAGACTAACGACCCGGTTAGGTTCAGTTTAATCCGCCGGTAGGTCTTGGTGGCAATATCAAGGGCCCGGACGACGCTGGTGAGGTCATTGTGAACGAGAACGATGTCGCCGGATTCAAGAGCAACGTCTGTGCCGGAGCCCATCGCAATCCCAACGGTTGCCGTTGCCAGGGCCGGTGCGTCGTTGACCCCATCACCGACAAACGCAACGGGGCCGTGTTGCTCAAGGGCCTGAACGTGCATGGCTTTGTCGGCGGGAAGAACGCCGGCGATAACATGATCGATTCCGACCTGGTGCGCGATGGCCTGGGCTACCTGCGTGTTGTCTCCGGTTAACATTACCGGTGTGATTCCCTGCCGTTTTAGGGCGGCAATTGCCGCGGCAGCATCAGGCTTCGGGGTGTCCTGAATGGCAATTAGGCCACATGGTTTCCCGTCTTCGCTCACAACAACAACGGTTTTGGCCGCCTGCCGGAGCGCTTGTTGGTGAGTGGCGAGGGCGGCGGGGAGCTGCTGGTTAGCAAGGCTTTCCTGGCCTACCGCAATGGCATGCCCATTAACCGTTCCCGTCACTCCTTGACCAGCATGGTTTTTGAAGTGACTGCTTGCGGGAACGGGAACCTTCGCCTTGGTGGCGGCCGTCACAATGGCGGCGGCAAGGGGGTGTTCGGATGATTGTTCGAGGGCAGCGGCAAGGGCTAAAACGTGGTCGTGGTCCCCGATAACATCGGTAACGACTGGCCTTCCCGTGGTAATTGTGCCCGTTTTATCAAATACAACGGTTTTAATTCCAGCAGCTGCCTGCAATGCTTCCCCGTTTTTAATCAGGACGCCTAGTTTAGCTGCGCGGGTTGTTCCGACCATCAACGCCGTGGGGGTAGCCAGCCCCAGGGCACACGGGCAGGCAATTACGATGACGGCCACCGCAAAAAGCATGGCGCGGATTGCGCTAACGTTGCCCAATACAAACCAAGCCGTGAAGGTGGTGATAGCGGCGATGAGAACGGCAGGGACGAAGATTCCCGCGACCCGGTCGGTCAGCTTCTGGATGGGTGCGTGGCTGGTTTGGGCGCGCTTCACCATGGCAACAATCTGGGCTAGCATGGTTTGATCGCCGACCTTAGTGGCCCTAATGGTAATAACGCTGTCGGTGTTAATGGTGCTCCCCACAACGGCGTCGCCCGGGTGCTTAGTGACGGGCATGCTTTCCCCGGTAATGGTTGCCTCGTTGATGCTTGCGGTTCCTGTCAAAATGACCCCGTCGACGGGGATTTTTTCGCCTGGTTCCACCCGTAATTGGTCGCCCACCTTAACCTGGTTGAGCGGGACAGTGACAAACTTCCCCTGGCGGAGAACCGTGGCGTCCTTGGCCTGGAGAGCGAATAACTTTTCGAGGGCGCCGGAAGCGTTATTGTGCATGCGTTCCTCCATTGCGTCCCCTAAAAGGACGAAGACCGTGACGAATGCCGCACTTTCAAAGTACACGGCCCGCCCAGTCAGGAGGGCGAAGACCGAATAAAAGTACGCAACGGCCGTTCCTACGGCAACAAGCGTGTTCATGTTTGCCTCGTGGTGCCAAAACGCCGCCCACGCACTCTTCCAGTACGGGAACGCGGCCACTGCCATGATGACCGTTGTTGTTAAAAAGGCGATTATCCGGTATCCCGGCATGGTCCAGTGCCACGGCATGGCGAGCATTTGGACCAGCATGGGGATTGCGAGGACAAAGGCAATCCAAAACCGGGTGAGGTTTGAGAGTTTCATCGGGATCACTTCCTTAATCGCAGGATTACTTAACGACTAACTGACCGTGGAACATGTTCATTCCGCAGTGGTACTGGTAGGTCCCGGGAGTGAGTCCATCAAGTGTGACCACCACGTCCTGGTTGAGGGGCAGCTCAACGTCAAGGGCGGGGTGTTCTCCCTGAACGCGGGCCAGGCACATCGAATCGTTTGTCCGGTTAAAAACCAGCTTGATCGGGGTGTTCGCCGTTAGTTCAATTGTTGCGGGTTCGTACCCCTTCTCACCAACCGTGATGTGGGCAGTCTGCTGACCGTCTTTGATGGTTGCTTTGGGTGTTTTGTGAAATAAGGCTGATAACTTCATTGAAATAACCTCCTTTTACTTAACGATAATCTTGCCGTGAAACATGTTCATTCCGCAGGCGTAGTTGAATTCCTTGGCCTGGTCCGTGGGAACGGTAATGGTTGTTACGGGTTGCTTGGTCAGGTCCTTATCGATGCCTAGTTGTTCAACCACCACGTGGGAGAGACATGCCGTGGAGTCGTGCATCTCAAAGTTAACCTTTGCGGGGATGCCCTTTTTGAGCACGATGGTTGCGGGCGAATAACCGCCGTTTACAACCACGGTAGCTTCCTGGCCGGTTTTAGTCCGGGTTGCCCGTCCTGTTTGCTGAATGTGGTGACCGAAGAACCACCAACAAATGAGTCCGATTAGGATGAGGGCGCCACCAAGGACGATCAGTTTTGCCATTCGAATCACCTTCATTTACTTTATTCCACCTGTATTTTACGGCTTTTGTTTACAAATGTAAACGAAAGTGCTGGTTGACTTTTACCGGACTTCACGGTGTAATGGTAATAGCAACTAAACGGGTACACAGTAGCGGGAGCGAATCTCCGTCACAGAGAGCCGGGAATGCTGGGAACCGGTCGGAACGGTGCCGTGAATTACATGCCCTGATATTTTTAGGAATATTAGAATGAGGCCCGGTAACGGGTGAAGATGGGTGGTACCACGGTTTAATCGTCCCTGACGCAGCGATGCGGGAGGGACTTTTTTATGGAATGAAAGGAGCAGTATGATGGACATTATTGAAGAACTCGAATGGCGGGGGGCCATTAACCAGCAAACCGATGCGGCGGGGCTAAAGAAGCTCCTGAAGGAAAAGAAGATTGGGGTATACTGCGGGACGGATCCGACCGGAGATAGCCTCCACGTCGGGCACCTGATTCCGTTTATCGTCCTGAAGCGGTTTGAACTGGCCGGCTACCACCCGTACATTTTAATTGGTGGGGGAACCGGAGCGATTGGTGATCCTAGCGGGAAAAACGCCGAACGGAAGTTACAAACCCCGGAGCAGGTCAAGCATAACGTTGATGCACTCACGGCGCAGACGACCAAGCTCTTTGGCGGTGACGGCCACATCACGTTTGTTAATAACTACGACTGGTTATCCCAGATGGACCTGTTAGGCTTTTTGCGCGACTACGGCAAGCAGTTCAGCGTGAACACGATGATCCATAAGGAAGTCGTTGCCAACCGGCTGGAAGTGGGGATTTCGTTTACTGAGTTTACCTACCAGATTCTTCAGGCCGTGGACTTTTTGACGCTGTACCGGGAACACGGCGTTCAACTGCAGGTCGGCGGGGCGGACCAGTGGGGCAACATCACCGCCGGGATTGACCTGATTCACCGGGAAGAGGGGCAGGATGCCGAGGCGTACGGGCTGACAATCCCGCTGATGGTTAAGGCTGACGGAACGAAGTTTGGTAAGACGGCTGGCGGGGCGGTTTGGTTAGACCCAGAAAAGACGTCCCCGTACGAGTTCTACCAGTTCTGGCTAAACCAGGACGACCGGGACGTGGTGAAGTACCTGAAGTACTTTACCTTCCTGAGCAAGGAAGAAATCGATGAACTGGCTAAGCAGGTAGAGGAAGAACCGTGGAAGCGGGCAGCCCAGAAAGCCTTAGCGGCGGCGGTCACCACGTTTGTCCACGGGAAGGAAGCAACCAAGGAAGCCCGGAAGATTTCCCAAATCCTCTTCAGCGGGAACGTTCAGGAACTGACGACGGCCCAGGTTGAACAGGCCTTTGGGAAAATGCCGTCGGTTGCCGTTACGGCTGAACCGATGAACATCGTTGACTGGCTGGTCGAGTATGGGATTGAACAGTCTAAGCGGCGGGCCCGCGAGGATGTTACCAACGGGGCAATTACCGTAAACGGTGAACGAATCCGGGACGTCGAGTACGTGCTTGACCCGAAGAGTGCGTTTAACGGGAAGTACGTTGTTCTGCGGAAGGGGAAGCGGAAGTACACGTTGGCGAAGGTGAAGTAGATGAGATCAAGGAGGTTGGAATATTCCAGCCTCCTTTCTTTTTCTATTTTCCACTAAAATAATTGCGTTAAACATGGTAAAATGGAGTAAATTGTTAACTAATGAACAATCGAAGGATAGGTGATCTGCATGGGGAAAAAGAAGCACCTCCTTGCCGTTGTTGGCAATAATTCATCAAAATCGTATAACCGCAAACTGCTATATGCAATGAAGGAACTTTTCGGCAATGACGTCGACTTTGTGATTCAGGAGATTAAGGGCTTACCTCTTTTTAGTGAGGATTTGCTGGATGACGTTCCGGCGGATGTTGCCACCATCGCGCAGCGCATTGAACAGGCTGACGGGGTGGTGCTGGCAACGTGTGAGTACGACCACGCGGTGCCGGCAGCGCTCAAGAGCTTTATTGAGTGGATGTCGAGTGCGTACCACCCGTTTACCGACAAGCCGGTAATGATTGTCGGGGCTTCCCTGGGGATTCAGGGAACGGTGCGGGCCCAGATGAACCTGCGGCAAATTCTCGATAGTCCGGGCGTCAACGCCATTGTTGTTCCCGGAAACGAGTTCATGCTTCCGCGGGCAGCGGCGGCCTTTACGGAGGACGGTCAGCTGAAGGATGAGCACAGCGTGGCCTTTTTGAAACAGTGTTTCAATAATTTTATGGCGTACATTGATATTAATAATTCTTCCCGGTTAGCGCAGGGTTAAATTCTAACAGGGCAGTCTGGAAGGGACGGTGAAGCGATTTCACCGTCCCTTTTTGTGTGGTATGATGAACGGGATTCATAAAAAGGGATTGGGGGGAGAACATGGTAATTTTTACGGAAAGACAACAGCGGGAGCTCCGTGCGCTGTTAGGCAACCGTGCAGGGTTATCGCTTGATGACTTGGCTTCTAAGGTGGGAATTAGCCGGCGCACGCTTTACCGGGACATTGCGGCAATGCGCCTGGCGCTTGAGGAACAGGGGATTGCCATTGCGCGGGATCAAAAGCGGTGCCGGATTGAGGGCGACGATGAGGCGAAGGCCACCCTGCAGGCCCAATTGACTGACCAGCACCACGGTCCCAACGATGATAAATTGACGCCAGCAACCCGGCGAAATTTGCTCGCCTTTCGGTTGCTGTTAGCGACTGATGTGCAAAAAATTATGGCCCTTGCACTCGACTTCGACGTTAGCGTGGGGACGGTTACGGCTGACCTAGCGGTGCTGGATCAAACGTTTGCCCCGTATGCGATTACGATTAACCGGATTAAATCGGTGGGGGTCGTCGTTGAGGGGGATGAACAACGGCGCCGGGAGTTAGCGACCGGCGTGCTTGTATCCACTCTCAACGAAGTAAACTTTATTACCGATGATCCAACCGCGCCCCGCACACCGGTGGGGCAGGTATTCGCCCGCCTTTACGAATTGGAACGGTTTCAACGGTGCTACCAAGTGGTCCGAGAAGTGGTCCAGCACGCCCTCCCGGAAATTACGGATATTCAGTTAATTCAAACCGTCGGCGCCCTCTTTGTCACCTGGCAACGGGTGGTGGCGGATGCCCTGCTTAAGGACGTTCCGGTCCCCAAAATTTCACTCAAGGCACGGGGGCTAACCTACCAGGTGCTTGCAAAGTTAAAGATTGAGCTTCCTGCCAACGAGGTGCTTTTTTTAAGCCGGTACTTTGAGTTGGAACAGCCTGCGTGGAACGTTTACGTCCCAACGACTGCCCAGGAGGTGAGCTTATCCCGGGCGATTATGGACTTTATTACCGCAGTGGGGCGGGACTATAAGTTTGACTTTCACCGTGATTCGGAATTTGTTAACCGCATTAGTCACCACATCATGGGGCTGGTGAGCAGGCAAGTGCAACTTCCCGAAGTGCACATCGCAACCCTCGATAAGGTCGCAGCCCGGTTTCCTCAGCTGCGGGATAGTATCATGCGCCGGTGGCATGAGGCCTTTCCCCAGTTTAAACTGGGAAACTATGAGTGTAACCTTGTGCTGCTCCATTTTGCAAGCGCATACCTTGATGGGGACAAGGAGTTGCCGCTGAACGTATTGATTATCTGCGAAAATGGTCTGGGGACGTCCCAGATTTTGGCCCAGCGGCTCCGGGTGGCAGTGCCTCAGGTGCAGGAAATCACGGCCGTGGGCGTTGCGGGGGTCAACACGGCGGCACTGGATGACTACGCGGTAATTCTTTCGACGGTCCGGCTGCCGTCCTTCCCGCGGGACTACATGGTAGTCAACCCGCTCCTCTTTGATGATGAGGTGGCCCGGATTCAGCACCGGTTGCGGGACTACGCTACGCGCTATCGGGGACGGAACGATTCCCGGCGGCAGGTAAAGAATGCCCGGCCGTTGCAGCAGGAGCACCTTGCTCCCCGGGAAGCCCTGAAACGCATGGTCGCCATCGCCAACTTTACGGATAACCTGTTTGACCACTTTGAACTGGTTAAACTCTCCCAATCGACGGAGACGCTCACGACGCTGGTCAACCGCGTGGTGGCCTGCACGCCGGATTCCGCGGTAACGGAACGCGCCCAACTCGAAGAAGCGCTGGTGCGGCGGACTAAGATCGCGCCAATCGGGATTCCGGGAAGTTCGTTAGCCCTGCTGCACGCTGCTAGTCCGGCGGTTGCGCGGCCCCTTTTTCGGGTGATTGAACTAGCAACGCCGCTTGAAATGCCGGCAATGGACGGGGAGCCAATTGACGTTACCCGGTTGATGTACATGATTGCGCCTGCCAAGGTGAATGGCTGGCAGGGGCACATTTTAGGAAGTATTAGCAGCTTAGTGGTGGTCGATCAGGAATACCTGCACTGTTTCATGACGGGGACGGCAACCGAAATTAAGGAGTTGCTCGCGCGGCGGCTTTTGGCAGAGTGTATTAGTTTATTTGAACCAGCAAAACTGTAAAAAGTGGCCAATCGAAGGCACGGGCGGGGAAAACACCCCGTCACACGAACAGATAGCGCCTGGTTGGCACTGGATTATTTGAAAAGCAAGGAGAGGATAGTTCCCATCCTTGCTTTTTTGTCATTAAAACGACGTATCTTTTTCACAATTTATGGTAGCGATTTCATAAAAACGGCGGTTTCTTACGAAGAAGCCGTCTTTTTATTACGTGAAATTTATCACTGGCACGAAAAGTGTGTCACGGGTAGGACTACCAACTGTTGATAGCGTTTTCATCGCCCCGTAAGATCGAAAGTGAAGAGGGGGTAAACGATATGAACACAGAGACACCAAAACAATCTGTTTCGCTTAAGGCGCGGGTTCAAAAATTAGGAACCGCCCTGAGCGGAATGATCATGCCTAATATCGGGGCAATTATCGCGTGGGGGCTTATCACGGCTATTTTCATGGCCCAGGGATGGTTCCCGGTTAAACACATCGCGATTTTAATTCAACCAATGTTGCACTACCTGTTACCACTCCTGATTGCCTACGTCGGTGGGCGGATGGTTTACGAGGAACGGGGCGCTGTCGTCGGGGCGATTGCCGTTATGGGGGTCATCGTCGGCGCGAAGATTCCAATGTTCTTGGGCGCCATGATTATGGGACCCCTGGGCGGCTGGTGCATGAAGAAGTTTGATGCCCTGTTCCAGGACCACATTAAGTCCGGCTTCGAAATGATTTACAACAACTTTTCAAGCGGGATTATCGGAATGCTGCTGGCCATCTTTGGCGTGTACGTTATCAACCCACTGGTAGTGGCCGGAAGCAACTTCATGAGTATGGGTGTGACCTGGATCATGCACATCCACATGCTGCCGCTGGCCAACCTGTTTATCGAACCAGCGAAGGTGCTGTTCCTCAATAACGCCGTGGGGAACGGGATTCTGGTTCCGCTGGGAATTCAGCAGGCCGCTTCACTCGGGAAGTCCGTGCTGTTCCTGATGGAATCCAACCCGGGTCCAGGATTAGGAATCCTGTTAGCCATCATGCTTTTCGGAAAGGGCAACGCAAAGAGTTCTGCACCGGGAGCAGCCATCATCGAATTCTTCGGTGGGATTCATGAAATCTATTTCCCGTACATCTTAATGCAGCCGGTATTAATCCTTGCTGCCATGGCCGGTGGGGTAACCGGAACGTTCCTCTTCCAGGTTCTTGGTGGGGGATTAAAGGCCGCCGCATCACCGGGATCAATTATTTCGATCCTGTTAATGACGCCCCGGGGCGGATACATTGCCAACCTGCTTGGGGTTGGGGGTGCATGTCTGGTTTCCTTCCTGGTTGCAACGCTCCTATTGAAGACAACGAAGGCGAAGGATGACGACCTTGAAGCTAAGCAAAAGCAGATGGAAGCCATGAAGGCCGAATCAAAGGGGCAGCCGATGGTTTCAAAGGAAGAAGCCCAGCAGGCCGTTGAAAGTTACAAGGACGTTCGGCGGATTATCTTTGCTTGTGATGCCGGAATGGGATCCTCCGCAATGGGTGCGTCCCTTCTCCGGGATAAGGCCAAGAAAGCTGGCATTAATGACGTGCCGGTAACAAACACGGCGGTTAGCCGGCTAAAGGACGAACCAGGATTACTTGTTATTACGCAAAATGAACTCGCAGAACGGGCCCGGGAACGGACGCCGCAGGCAATGCACGTTGCCGTTGATAACTTTTTAAGTTCACCGAAGTATGACGAAGTGGTGACTAACTTGAAGGCGGCCCGGCAGGTCGAACCAGCGCCAGCAACTTCATCCCAGCCAAACGCGACCCCGCAGCAGCAGAAAACCGCTGACTGGCAGGACGTTGATTTTACACGGGTGAAGGAAGTGGACTTTATCCATACCGACCAGCACCGGGGGACGGCCACGATGGCAACGCAATTGTTTAAGGAAGAGTTGCAGCAGGCCGGCAAGGACGTTGCGGTTAAGCGGCTTGCCCTCGCGGACCTACCGGACGATGACCACCACCTGGTAATCGTTACACCGGCTGCTCAGCGGACGTTGAAGTTGCGGGCAACGCACGTTCAGGTCATTGTACTGCCAAACCTGCTTGACCAGGAACAGCTAGCAGCAATTAGTCAGCAGTTTTAGGGGGAATGAAAGATGAAACTAACACCGGAAATGATTGCGTTAAATCAGGATATCGCTACCCGGGAAGCGGCGATCCGGAAGGCCGGTCAACTGCTGGTTGATGCGGGGTGCGTTGATCCTGAGTACGTGGACGCCATGATTGAGCGGGATAACGACGTGTCGACGTACATGGGCAACTTTATTGCGATTCCACACGGGACCGATGAGGCTAAACGCTATATCAAAAAGACGGGAATTTCCGTAGTTCAGGTGCCGATGGGCGTGAACTTCAGTTCCAATGATCAAGAGGATAACCTTGTAACCGTTGTTTTCGGAATTGCGGGAAAGAACGATGAGCATTTACAGTTACTGTCACAAATCGCACTGTTTTGTAGTGATGTCACAAACGTTGCCCGGTTAGCGGACGCAACGAAGGCGGATGACATTATTGCACTGTTAAAGGAGGTCGGCAAATAATGAAGGACGTTCATTTTGGAGCAGGTAATATTGGTCGGGGATTCATCGGCGCAACGTTAGCCGATAACGGGTTTGAGATTGAGTTTGTTGACGTTAACGCCACGGTGATTGATGCGTTAAACGAACGACATGAGTATCCAGTTGAGTACGCTGCTCCGGGAAAGAAGCGGATTACCGTCCGGAATGTTTCAGGGATTAATAATGCCAAGGAACCAGAAAAGGTGGTTCAGGCGATTGCCCAAGCCGACCTGGTAACAACGGCAATTGGGCCGAAGGTGTTACCACTGATTGCGCCGTTAATTGCGCGGGGCTTGAAGGCCCGGCAGGATGCGGGTAACCAGCAGCCGTTAGACGTTGCGGCCTGTGAAAACATGATTGGGGCTGGGGATGCCTTAAAGAAGGAGGTTTACTCTCACCTTGACGGGGACACCGGAGCGTTTGTTGACCAGTACGTAGGGTTCCCTAATGCGGCGGTGGACCGGATTGTTCCGGAACAGCACCATGATGACCCGTTGCTGGTGGCGGTTGAGCCGTTTAAGGAATGGGTCATCGATAAGAGTATGCTGAAAAATCCAGCCATTCATCTGACCGGAGTGGAGTACGCTGATGACTTGGAACCGTACATTGAGCGGAAGTTGTTCTCGGTGAATACCGGTCACGCCACGGTTGCGTACAACGGAAAGTTTATGGGCTACACCACCATCGGCGAGGCGGTAAAGGATCCCCAGATTCTGACACTACTACGGAGTGCGTTAGGGGAAACGCGGGCGCTGTTAGCTGACAAGTGGCCAAACTTTACCATGGCTGACCTGGAAGCATACCACGAGAAGATTGTTTCCCGGTTTGAGAACCCGTACATTTCTGACGCAATTGCCCGGGTAGGGCGGACCCCGATCCGGAAGCTGGGATACAACGAACGGTTTATCCGGCCAATTCGGGCGTGCCGGGAGCGGGGGTTGGCTTATGATACCCTGATTAAGACGGTGGGCCGGATCTTCACGTTTGACGAACCTAACGACCAGGAAAGCGTGCGGCTGATGAAGATGGTTGCTGACCAGCCACTGGATAAGGTCGTTGCTGAGGTGACGGGGATTAAGGACCAGGCGTTACTGGACGAAGTGGTTGCATCCGCCCGGGAAGCAATTACGACCCATTCTAAGAATTAGGGGAACTTTGAGATTAGGTTACACGGGATAGCAGTAAAAAAGTTGGGACAGCACGAAGTCCCAGCTTTTTTTGCGCTAAATAGCAAAAAAACACAATTTTCGTTCATTTTGACCTGCTTTTTGAAATGCAGGCGTGGCATAATAAGACCACACGTGAAGGGAGTGATTGAAATGATGGTATCAACATTGATGCAGGTCGGTGATATGGGGGTTCTGACCGTTCCGGATGAGCTCCTCGAGCAGGGAAAGGTAGAACCATACTATTGTGTTCGGTATGAAGAAGACGGGACGCTTGTCTTTTATCCGTTGGGGCCGTTTTTAAGGGGACAACAGTCGGCTTTGTAAACCGGAAAGGATTCAGGAAGAGTAGATTAGAGTAAAACGAGCGTGGTGGAAGAATAGGCCGGGTTAAAATTGATCTCCGGCAGGCGTTCTTCCGCCACGCTTATTTGCTATGGGATCATCGGAATTACTGGAGGGGCCGGACAACGTGGACGTCACGGCAAAAGCCCTTCAGCGCGTTATACACGTGCTGGGCGCGGGAATACTTAGTGCAGATTCCCAGCACGGTCGGGCCGGTCCCCGTCATGGTAGCGGCATCCGCGCCGAATTGGAGCATCTTGGTTTTAATCCGGGTAATGGCCGGACAAACCTGAGCGGTAATCGGCTCCAGCACGTTTCCGGTGAGCTCAAACAGGCGGGCATGGTTTCCGGCCTGAATGGCCTCAACGGCCTCGGTGACCGCAACGTGTTCTAGGGTTTCGTAGTTAATTTGACGCAGGATTGTGGGGGTGGAGACGTTGTCGTGCGGCTTAGCGATTACGAACCACATTGGCGGAAGCGCCTTAAGCGGCGTGATTTGCTCGCCCCGTCCGGTTACGTGGGCGGGCGTCCCGTAAACGCAAAACGGAACGTCCGCATCAATTGTAAGACCGATTTGGGCTAATTCGCGGGTGGTTAATCCCAAGCGCCACAGGGAATTAAGCCCGCGTAAAACGGCCGCGGCGTCACTTGAGCCACCCCCCATTCCGGCAGCCACGGGGATGTGCTTATCAATCGTAATGGTGACCCCTTCGTGAATGTTAAACCGGGTTTGGAGGGTCTTGGCCGCTTGGTACGCGAGGTTATGGTAATCCCGCGGCAGGTAGCTTGTATCTGTTTGGACAGTAATTTTCATCGTGTCCGGGATGGTTTCAAGGTGGATGTAATCGGCCAGGTCGATGGCGGTCATAACCATGTCCCATTCGGGGGCACCGTCCTGGTGGCGAAACGGGGTGTCAAGGATTAGGTTTACCTTGGCGGGGGCTTTCGCGGTTAGTTCCATCTTGTCACCATCTTTCCGTTCATTTTTCTCTCATCATTATACTGGTTATCAAAATATGAAACAAGCAACCGTGAAACGGAAGAAAAAAGTTGTTGACGCACGGAAGGGGCGATGATAATCTAAGCATTGTTCTAAATAGTATTTATTACTATTTACATTACTATTAACAGCGTAATGGTAGTAAGTCAACCATAAGCTGATTCTATTTACCACTACGATTTCT
>DSLMC04103__coassemble_212_pt1 | contig 154684 bp, 154 predicted proteins | sample DSLMC04103__metabat2_low_PE_018 | metagenome-assembled genome bin DSLMC04103 | reverse complement strand
TCCTGTTGATAATAGTTTAACATTTAACCATATCAACAGGATTTAGTGTAGAGCCGATTAATCTTCTTCGTTATCGTTAATAGAAATCCGACAGTAGCTTAGTGGTTCATCCGCTAGGCTATTTTTATAGCATTCGGCGCTGCTGGGGATTTTCGCTAATGTTATTTTTGGTTTTGAAGACGATGCTATACAGTAGTAATATTAGAATCCTTTCATCATAATTTAATCATATGCTATAATGTACTAAAAACCAATAACAGCTAGGTTTACCGGCAAATCACTAAGGAGAAGAGAGAATGAGCTTATTTAAAAGAATGTTTTTCCGCCAATCACCAGCGAAGTACGGGCTAAAGGACGGCCACTTGAACCGGTCGCTTAGGGTGCGGGACCTGTTGTCCTTGGGGATTGGAATGATTGTTTCCACCTCGATCTTTACTCTTCCCGGGGAAGTGGCGGCGATGCATACGGGACCCGCGGTAATCATTTCGTTTGTGATTGCGGCCGTGGTGGCTTGTTTGGTTGCATTGGTGTATGCCGAGATGGCGGGGGCCATGCCGTTTGCCGGTTCCGCGTATACGTGGATTAACGTTCTTTTTGGGGAACTCCCTGGCTGGGTAGTCGGCTGGGCGCTGCTTGCTGAGTATATTATCGGCGTTTCCTTCGTTGTTTCAGGAATATCATCAAACTTGAAACCCATCCTGGCCACACTTGGGGTGCATCTTCCGGCCTTCCTCGCTAACCCCCTCGGACAGCGTGGTGGGGTAGTTGATTTGATTGCAGTGGGAATTGTTTTAATTGTCGGTTTGCTGGTATCGCGAAATTTATCCAAGATAACGTTGGTTGAGAACGCGCTGGTTGCCCTGAAAATCTTTGCGATCCTTTTATTCATCGTAGTTGGCGCCACCGCTGTGCACCTTAGTAACTTTCACCCGTTTATCCCCGCATACCACGCAACGAGCAACGGCGCGTTTGGCGGATGGCAGGGAATTTACGCGGGCGTGGCGATGATCTTTGTTTCGTATTTGGGATTTGATGCGATCGCCGCGAATTCGGCAGAAGCAGTGAATCCGCAAAAAACGATGCCCCGGGGGATTATTGGTTCACTGGGGATTGCGGCGGCCTTCTTCATTGCGGTGAGTTGCGTCTTAATTGGGGTACTGCCGTATCAACGGTATGCGGCCAGCGCTGAACCAATCGGGATTGCACTCCGGGCAATTCATCATCCGTTAATCGCAACCATTGTGCAGTTAATTGCCGTGTTTGGCATGTTTACCGCCGCCATTGGTTTCATGTTGTCCGGTTCGCGGTTGATCTATTCATTCAGCCGCGACGGGATGTTACCGAAGTTCTTTAGCCGGCTAGACCGGAATCAGCAACCCAAAAACGCCGTGACGCTTATTACGGTGGTTGTCGTTATTGTGAGCTCGCTCTTGCCGTTTAGCTTTTTATCCCAGTTGGTCTCAGCGGGGACAATCGTCGCCTTTATGTTTGTGTCGATCGGCCTCTTCTTTCTGCGTAAAAGGGAAGGGCGCGATATTGCCCAGCCAGCGTTTAAGGTACCGGGTTATCCGGTTGTCCCGGCGTTGGCCTTTGTGTTTAGTTTATTAGTTTTCATCGGGCTTGACCGGGCAGCAAAGGTGTATGCGCTGGGATGGTTTGTTCTGGGAGTCATCATTTACTTTGTGTATGGCATTCGGCATGCAAACCACCAGTAAGAGCGTTTTAAGTGGTGTTTTCCGCTGAAATTAAGTAGAATAAAGCCTAGGTTCTAAAAAAGAAATTCGGACAGAGAAAGAGGCATCATGATGGTAAAGGCAATTAAGCTGACGGCGACGGCCCACTACCTCCCGTCACGGGTTGTGACAAATGATGAACTTAGTCAGTTAATGGATACGTCAGACGAGTGGATTCAGGTGCATACGGGGATTAAGACCCGGCACTTTGCGATTGGTGAGGACACGTCGGATATGGCGTTAAAGGTTGCCCGGGAGCTTCTGGCAACGGCAGGGTTGGCACCGACACAAATCGACCTGATTATTGTTTCAACCATTACGCCCGACGCCCTCACGCCTTCCACGGCGGCAATCGTGCAGGGAAAGCTGGGCGCAACGAATGCGTTCGCGTACGACCTCTCGGCGGCGTGCGCCGGGTTTATTTTTGCGTCAACGACCGCTACGAAGTTTTTGCGGGCGGGCGGTTACCGCCGGGCAATGGTAATCAGTGCCGAAACAAACTCTAAGATGCTCGATTTTCATGACCGGACGTCCGCCGTTTTCTTCGGTGATGGCGCGGCCGGGGCAATCTACGAGGCCAGTGATGATCCGGCCGATGAGATGGTTGGCGGGGAGCTGCTTGAAACGCAGGGTGACGAGGAGTCGATTCACAGTGGTCGGGTAGCCCCGTTGAGTGCGGTGAAGGCGGATAACTATCCCCGGACCGATGCCTTTTACCAGGACGGGCACGCCGTGTACGAGTTCGTTACGCAGCGGATTCCTGAACATATTGCCGCGTTTCTGCAGCAGGAGCACCTGACTCCAGCGGACGTCGACTTTGTGATTCCCCACCAGGCAAACCTCCGGCTAATTGAACAGCTTGCTGAACGGACCGGAATTCCGCTCGCAAAGTTTGCCCAGGAAGTGACGACGGTGGGAAACCTCTCTTCAGTCGGAATACCGCTGGCACTTGACCGGGCTATTCGGGCGGGGAAGCGGCCCCAGCACGTGCTTCTTACGGGCTTTGGCGCCGGATTGGCTTACGCAAGTATGTTGTTAGACCTGTCGAAATTAAAGTAATAACGGGCTATTAAAAGAGGCTGGGATAATGTGTTCCAGCCTCTTCCTTTGTGTTTCATTGTTAGATAAACGGCTTAACCCCCAAGTACAGCAGAATCAGGGCAATGATTGGCTTCATTACCCGAGAGAAGGTTTGTTTTGTCCTTCCGGGAAGGTGCTGCATTACCAGTGGGGCAAGGGCGGCGCCAACAATTGTCCCGAGTGACATGATGATGACGGGGCGCCAGGCAATCGTCATGGTTGGCCAGTGCAGGCCGATGCCGACGATGGTGGTCCACGTTCGAATAAAGGCCGAAGCGGCGACAGCGTCTTCAAGTGATGCGTTTACTAAAAACATGCCCGCTACGAGGGGACCGCCCCCCGACATTCCGGCTAAACCAGTCATAACACCGCTGACAATCCCGGTTCCGTCAGCCATTACTTGGTTGAGTCGCGTTTGCGTCGGCCGGGTTTGGTGGTGAAGGTGGGGGGCAATGATGGTTTTGTACAGGATTGATAGCGCCAAAACCACCAGAATGACGCTGATGATGATCTGGTAGTAGTGCTGGTTAATCCGGTTAACCAGCAGACTTCCGCCCAGTGTTCCGACAAGCGCCCAGAATAGGAGACGGTGTTCTTGCCGGTGGTGGTGTGATTCACGGTCGTGTTTTTTTCGCACGCCGTGATAAATCAGGGTCGCAATGATTAACGCCGGTAAGGTTGTGACCAGCGCGCTGGCAGCGGCCGTCTTGGCGGTAAGCCCAAACAGGGTGATGAAACTACCGATGTACAGCGCTGCGCCCATGCCGAGTGAAATCATAATGAATCCGATGATAAACCCGATGAGGAGTAAAAGTGTTATTTCCATTAGAAGGATTCGCCTCACTTGCCGGTAATTATTGTTTTTACCGGATAGTTTCGGTGGTTGGGAGTGTAAAAACCAGCCATGCTCTCGTTATACCACTATTTTTCATGAACGGTTACACTTGTAGTCGAATTTTAATTACTTTTCCTTTTAGCCATAGTCAAACAAAACCCGGTGATTACGCCGATCACCGGGAAGAAACTGCTTCTAATTTGTATGTTACGTCATCGGCCTCATCATAAACGGTGGTTGGGCCGTTGAGTCCCGCCGTCACCTTAACGTGGTAGCCGTACTTATCGAGGAAAAGGAGTTCGTTTTGGTCAATCTTAACGATGTGGCCCTCAATTTCCCGCCGGTCAATGAAGAGGTGCAGGCTAGGAGCAATTGAAAAAGTATGTTGCTTTTTGTTAGTGGAGTCGACGAACGTCCACTGACCCGTATACCGGGCGGGGAAGTTAATGGGCGCTGGGCTTTTTTTGTTCCACCACCCGTCGAGCCGTTTAATTTTAGGAATCCGCAAACGGGGCCGCTGCACGGTCGTCTCCTCCTTTCAGTCGCTTTCGTTACCATAATCATATCCTATTCCGGCCGGACTGCGGGCGATTCTTAGAAAGTGTAATTCAAATAAAATATTGTGATAGTTTTGTCATAAACTTTTCAGTGGTGGGTGTTTTCCGGTAAGATGAAAGTAGTTTAAATTGATGTGAGGAGCACGCTATGAACGAACAGTTTGCGAAGTATTTTCAGGAACAGGGTTTTACGACCCAAACGCCGGTTCAAAAAGAAGTGATTCCTGCCCTTGCGGCGGGGAAAAATGTCGTGGGGTTAGCGCCAACCGGGTCGGGGAAAACCCTGGCATATGTTTTGCCGCTACTTGAAAAGGTTTTGCCTGGTGATGGCCTGCAGGTAATTATTCTGGCGCCTTCCCAGGAATTGGCTGTTCAGATTACGGATGTTACCCGGGCATGGGCCAAACTGATTAATATTAAGGTTCAGGCGCTTATTGGGGGAGCGAACATCCGTCGCCAGGTCGAAAAACTACGGCATGACCGGCCAGAGGTGGTTGTTGGTACTCCGGGCCGGGTTAACGATTTAATCACGGCTAAACGGGTAAAAATGCACCGGGTGACGGCAATCGTGATGGATGAGGCCGATGCGTTACTGGCGGAGGAGGCCTCCCGTGAGTTGTGCCGGACCATCGTGAGCCATGCCCATGCTGACGTTCAGCTCGGCTTTTTCTCAGCAACCGCCACGCCTATTTTGGATGAACTGCACCGGTGGTTTGGGGTGCAAGTTACCCGGATCGACGTGCGGGCAACGGACCACACGCAGGGAGCGGTAACGCACTACATGGTCGCCGTTCCGACCAGGAAACGGGTGGATGCGCTGCGAAAATTGGCCCGGATGCCACAAATGCGGGCCTTGGTATTTTGCAGCCAAACGGCGACCGTGCGCGAATTGACCGCGAAGCTCCAATACCACCACGTTCCGGTGGCGGCGCTAGTTAGTGGCATGAACCACCAGGGCCGGGCGCATGCTCTTAGTAGCCTCCGTAAGGGAAAAATCAAGTTACTGCTAACCACTGATGTGGCTGCCCGCGGGTTGGATCTTCCGGGGTTACCGGCCGTGATCAACTACGACATTGCCCGTGATCTCCGGACGTACGTGCACCGGGTGGGACGGACCGGTCGGATGGGCGCAACCGGGACGGTCATCAACCTTGGAAACGAGCATCAGTTGCGCTCTTTTCGCCAGTTAATTCGGCCAAACGGCTATTCCGTGGTTGACGGGATGATTGTCCACGGCGAATTAGTTGAAGGAAAGCGGCTGCGGCTGACGAAAAACAAGCAATCAGCCCCGGTTAAGCAGGAACAGCAACAGCCAGCCGGAAGCGAGCGGAAGAAGCACCGGAAAAATCGCCGGCGCAACCAGAAAAACAAGGGAATGCGGCGGAAGCGGCGTTCCTAGTTAAGGTTGACTTTTATAATTACCACTAATTATACTAATTAGTGGTTAGCATGCGCCCGTAGCTCAGCAGGATAGAGCAACCGCCTCCTAAGCGGTAGGTCATCGGTTCGATTCCGATCGGACGCACTAGTGGAATTAATGCGGTGGGATGGTTGAAGAAACTGTCCCTTCGCTTTTAAAAGGGGAGTCTTAGGATGAAGCAGCTTAAGGTAATGACGGTTTTCGGAACTCGGCCGGAAGCGATTAAGATGGCACCAATCGTGCTGGCACTTCAACAGCGGCCCGAAGAATTTGTTCCGGTAACGGTGGTAACGGCCCAGCACCGGGAAATGCTTGATCAGGTGTTGGCAACGTTTAACATCACGCCGGATTACGACCTTAACGTAATGCACCAACGGCAAACCCTGACGGACGTAACTACGAATGTCTTGCAGGGGATGGGGCCGGTTCTCGAAAAGGAACGGCCGGACATTATGCTGGTTCACGGCGACACGACCACGACGTTAGCCGCAAGTTTGGCGGGCTTCTACCACCACGTTGCGGTCGGCCACGTGGAGGCTGGCTTGCGGACGTGGGACAAGAATGCGCCGTACCCGGAGGAGTTAAACCGGCAGGTGACGGATGATATTAGTGATTTGTACTTTGCCCCGACCCAGTTGAGTAAGGAAAACCTGCTTAAGGAAAATCACCCAGAAAAGAACATCTACATCACGGGGAACACGGCCATCGATGCCTTACAGCACACTGTGCGGGCGGAGCACCAGGTTACGGGGTTACCGGTAATTCCTGAGGATCACCGGTTGATTTTACTGACAATGCACCGGCGGGAAAACCAGGGGACGCCGATGGAGCGGGTTTTCAAGGCCATCCGGCACGTTGTTGAAACGCATCCTGACGTTGAAGTCGTTTATCCGGTTCACCTTAATCCGGCGGTCCAGGAAGTGGCCCACAAGGTCTTTAATGGGTTGGACCGGGTTCACCTGATTGAACCGCTTGAAGTGGTTGATTTCCATAACTTAGCTGCTCAGAGCTACTTTATTATGACTGATTCTGGGGGTGTCCAGGAGGAAGCGCCAGCCTTAAAGAAGCCGGTGTTGGTTCTCCGGGATGTCACGGAACGGCCGGAAGGGGTTCAGGCTGGGACACTGCGGTTAGTCGGCACGGAAACAGCGGCGGTTACGGGTGCAATGGTTGATCTCTTAACTAATGAGGATGCTTACCAGCAAATGGCAACCGCCCGGAATCCGTACGGTGATGGGCATGCAACTGATCGGATTCTGGCGGCCATCCAGTTCTACTTTAACGGGGGAACGCGGCCAGTAGAGTTTGATTCGGGGTTAGCACGGAAGTAAGAGAAAGCGTTAAAACGAGAAATTGCAGGAGGTTGCGCCTCATTGGCGGACCTCCTTTATAGTATAAAAAAACGCGGCTGTGCTTTGCACGGTCGCGTTTGCTTACGGAAGCAGCGGTCTTCCGCTATTGTTTAATTAGAAGAACCATACGGTCGTGTCAGACCATGCCCACCAAGTAACGGTAGTCGTGTCAGACCATGTCCACCAGATGTCACTGCAGGTGTCACTGTCGTCCCACCACCAAATAATGATTGACGGGCCGTTGTCACAGCCGTGGTTGTGGTGGTGAACAGGAACACGGTGGCATGGGCCAGGGATGATTACCTTAACCGGGCCAGGGCCGTAAATTGGCTTGTTGTGGTGTGCTGGCTTGGTTGCCGGCTTCTTTGTCGGTGCAGTTGGTGCAGTTGGTGCAGTCGGTGCAGTTGGTGCAGTTGGTGCAGTTGGTGCGGTTGGTGCAGTTGGTGCGGTTGGTGCAGTTGGTGCGGTTGGTGCAGTGCCGGCCGTTCCAGCGGTCCCAGCAGTGCCGGCCGTTCCAGCGGTCCCAGCAGTGCCAGCAGTGCCAGCAGTGCCAGCAGTCCCAGCGGTTGGTGCAGTTGGTGCAGTTGGTGCAGTTGGTGCAGTTGGTGCAGTGCCGGCCGTTCCAGCGGTCCCAGCAGTCCCAGCGGTTGGTGCCGTGGCAGCCGTACCAGCCTTACCGGCGGTTGGTGTGGTAGCAGCAGTGCCAGCTGTTCCAGCGGTGCCGGCAATTCCAGCAACGCCCTTAACGGTTGCCGTTGTTGCTGAGTGAGCCGTTACGGCGTCAGCGTGGACGGCTGGAAGCCCAAAGCCGAGCGTAATTCCTAGCCCCATAGTTGCCAGGGCAGTAACAAATTTATTACTATTCTTCATTTGGTAGAAAACCCCTTTCTGAAAAGTGGCGTTTTATGATTGAACGCCGTGTGCTGTTTTGATCCAACTCGATGCGCCCGTTATTTTACGGTAGAACGCAATGAGGATCGCTGGAAATAGAATGACATTGTAGATCGTCATCGTGCTGCAGATGATTACTAACTTAGGGCTGATTCGAAAATCACTCAAAGCATACTTAAACGCCATGTAATACGACAAGGCCGTTACTGCACCGAGAAGGAACACAAACAGTCCGATGAAGTGGATGAAGTGTCCACACGCATACAGTAAAATGACGAGGTTTGAAAAGCCGACTAGTACCGTAAAAAACGGCAATAACATGAAAAAGACCATTTCAAACTTTGCCCAGAAACCCAGTTCGGGGGACTTAACCACCCGGGAGAAATACTTCTGCGCACAATCTAACCCACCCTGGACCCACCGAGAACGTTGGCGGATAAACGGTTTGGTTTTATTGACGGCTTCCTGATAGACCACAATATCAGAACAGTATTTCGTTTGGGCACCCTTTAGGAGAAAGTTAGTGCTGAATTCAAAGTCTTCAAGAAGCGCGTTTCCCCATGGATTTTGCTTATCGTCCATCGCTGATAGGCGAATAAACTGGCCGTTGCCTGATGCGGCGGCGTTGCCAATGACGTTCCGGACCCGCTGAATCCAGTCGTTCACGGTTGCAAACTCAACGTCCTGCATTAGTTCCAGCCAGTTGTGAACCTTAATCATCCGAACCTTTGTTTGCAAGAGGGCCAGCTGAGGGTGCACAACATACTCAAGGATTACGTTTTTGAAGTCCTTTTCCTTCATGACAGCATCCGCATCCAGAACACCAACAATGGTGCGTTCGTGGTCGGTGGAGGCGAGCTTCCGGATATAGTTCAACCCAAAATTAAGTGCGTTGCCCTTCCCCGTTTGGGCGTTGGGCTTAAAGCGCTGCAGGAGCGCAATCTTTTTTTCACAGTGGTGCGCCGCAATGAATTGTTTGATCAAATCACCGGTGCCGTCATCCGACCCGTCATCAATCACGAGGAGGGTGATCTGGTCGATTGACGTGGTGTTTTCAAGAAACTTGCTAAGCGTACTGTTAACCACCCCGGCTTCGTTGAGCATCGGCATCATAACGTATAGGTGGTATCCGGCGGCCAGGGCGAAGTCGCGCTTTCGCCGCCACGGTTCGCGGATGGACCCAAGAACCAGGACAAGTACCCATAACGTGTAGTAGAAAATGCCAAATGCCGAAACCCAGCCGCATATCCGGATGAACCAGGGCAGGATGTAACGGACTAAGAAACGAGATACTGCCAGCATAACCTTTCCCTTCTACAAAATTCTACCTCCCGTCTGCGATGATACCATACGTAGTTCGCCTAGTTAAATATCATGAAGGCAACTGGTTACGATGGTTAAGAAAGTAAAAGGTTGTGCAAAAGTCGGAGCTGGCGCGGATAGTGGCGCTGTAAGCTGGCAGAATAGCTTCTAAAAAGTCACGGTAAATTTAAAACATTATTAAATAATTTGGTAAGCACGGGTTAAACCGGCGCTTACCGGGTTCGCCGAATAACGAGGGTTACCCCCGCTGCAATGAGCGTCACGCTGATTCCTACCAGGGAGACGAGCGCTCCAAGCTTGAGGGCAGGAACGTGGTAGGACAACACGATGTGGTGCTGGCCCTTAGGAAGCCGCAGGCCCACAAAGGCGGTGTTCACCCGCAAAACCTTCACCGGATGGTCGTTGTCGGTTGCCCGCCATCCCGTGGAGTACGGAATGGACGAGGCAAGGATGCCTACCCGTGACGTGGTGATTGTCCCTGTGACGCGGTCCCCGTTAAGCCGGACGTTCTGGAGGGCATGGCGCTGGACCGTCTTTACCTGGTTGAAGTACTGCTTCCCGAGGGGCTCGGCTACAACGCGGAGCTTAAAGCGGTACGTCCCCATTTTTGACGGGGTGAGGGTGAGCGTTTGCGGAAGTCCGCGTTGGATGAAGCCGAGGTTCATCGTTCCGGCGTGGACGATTTTATAGAACGACAGAATCGTCCGCTTTGGTTGGTACAGTTTCTCCGTCCCGTTTGGCCCCGCCACCTTCAGGGTAAACCCATGGTTGGGCGTGCCGTTGACAACGTGGTAGTGCAGGTAACGGTAGTAGTCCATCTTGGTGTTCTTCGCCAGTGGGCCCCTGGTAAGATCGTTGTTTTCCGTCTGGGCTTCAATCCGGACCTGTTGCCGGAGACTCATCGGTGTGTAGTGAACGTTCGTAAACTCAAGGTGGAGTTCGTAGTTCCGGAGTTTCTTGAGTTGTTTATTTTGCTTCCCCTTAACCAGTGGATTCAGCATGATGGTGTACGACTCGTTGGCGTCCTGCCGCTGCAGCGTTTTGGTTGCTCCGGTAATCCGCACCCCGTGGCTTGAAACGAGCTCGTAGGGGATAGCGACGGTCAGGTTGGAGAGTGAGGCGGGAGTAAGACCAGCTGCATCGTGGGCATCACTGACGGTCACGCCCGCCGCGAGGGCTCGTTCCCGTTGGGTTGCGCTGAGCTTCTTAGCCTGGTGGGGTGTTACTACCCGGTCTTGCCAGTAAAGAAGCGGGAAGGCCGCCGTATTCTTGTACCGGCGGGTTTGCTGGCTATCACCTGGTTGACCGTTAATGCCCGTCACCTTTTGGGTCGTCTTGTCCAGGACAAATCCGGCCGGAATCTTATTGGCATTAGGATTCCCAATCTGGGTAAACAGGTACTTAACGTTTAGGAAGTCCAGGAGGGCCGTCCGGTCATCGAGCTGCTGGAGTGGGTAGTTGGCCTCGTATTGGGTGTTTTGCATTTCCTGGGCAAACTGGCCGACGTACTTATTCTGGATTGAGTAGTACGAGTTGAGCAGGTTTACCGGAGCGGCAAGGTTATTGTACATGGTGTAGTCCGCACCAAGCTGGTAGTTCTGGCTCAGGGTTGAAACCCGGTATCCCGTTTTGCCGGTAAGGCCATCTGCCAACCCATTATAGCTGTCCTGTTCCAGGTTTTGAAAGGCTCCTAGGGGCAGCATTTCCTTGGAGTAGCCGCCGTTATACGGGGCCTCAAAGTAGACCGCATTAAAGAGGACGTTGAGGAGCACGACGGCCAGTAACCAGTGCCGGGAGTGGGTTCCACCGTGTCGATGAAGCAGCCACAGGGCCAGCAGGGTAACGTACAGGAAGACCATCGGGATGAACAGCATCTCGTTATTTTCAAAGAGGTAGTCCAGGAAAATAATCCCGGTGTAGCCTACCGTAACAAGCGTAAAGAGTTTGAGGGTGTTCCCAGACAGGTGCGGCAGTCGTTCGGCGAGGATGGCGCACGCAAGCGCTACTGGGAGGCACAGCATTAGCGTCCAGCGGTTGGACGGCGACATGAAGGCGTTCATGAAGGCTGCAAAGCACGGGAAGAGCAGCATGCCACCGCTAATCAGAATGCTCGTTGCGATTACCGGGTAGCGTTTAATGTGCCGGAGAACATAGGTAATCCCGAAGAGGGCGATGCTGGCAAATCCGAGCGCCGTCCAGAAGTAGAAGTCGCGGTTGCCGCCGTTAATTAGCTGGGAGGGGAGTGCCAGATAGTAGTACGGCGGGTACACGTGCATCCCGTTGGCAAACGGACTGCCGGAACGGGTGGAGTTAAGGACCGCGTGGAGTTCAGGAACGAGGATAAAGCCGGCCAGTAGCAGGCTCGTGATGGTTGCCCCGGCTAAGCGGGCAAGCATAACCGGGTAGTTTAACCGGCTGCGGTAGGTAATCAGAACCCGGAGCGCAAGGTAAATGAACGCTCCAATTCCCAGCATGTAGGCAAAGTAGAAGTTACTAATGAGCATCCACGTGAATGCACCGATTAGTGGCCAGCAACTTTTACCCTGCAACACCCGTTCGATGGCCAGGAGCACCAGTGGAAAAATGATAAACGGCGTCGCAAAGAACGGCTGGGCGCAGTTGGCGTACAGTAAAAAGGCGTTGAAGGTATAAACTAAGGATCCGGTAATGATTGCCGGGGTGTGCAGCGCCTTAAAGTGGCGGGCGAAGAAGCAGAACGCCAGCCCGACACAGTATAGTCGCAAAACAATGATCAGGTGGTAGGCCAAGACAATCTTGCTAACCGGAAAGAGGAGGGTCAGGTACGCAAAAACGTCCCCAATGTCGTAGTAGGCAAAGATGGGGAACTTGGCCGCCCCCAGCCCCATTTTCCACGACCACTGGGGGGTGTGGAAGGGGTGGTGAATAAACTGGGCGAGGGTTTGCCGGTAGGCCTTCAGCAACGGCAAGTGCTGGTTGGCTCCGTCAATGTACCAGATAAACGAGTGCCCCGTAACAAGGTACGTTCCGTACACGAAGAGCGCGACGATGAGAAACGCCACGGTGTACTTCAGGTATAGCCGGTGATGGCTCTTTTTTTGATCAAACGAAAACTGCATGGTAACTGCTCCTCTCTCCATTCCCTTGTATTTTACCGTAAAATGACGAATTCGGCAGGAAGAACAGTCCATTTAAAAAAAGGAGGGTGGTTGGGTCGGTTAAAAATAAATTAGTGCCTGGAAATTCTCCAAATGATTTGGGGAATGGCTGGTGTTAAACAAGTGTGGTGATTTCCTTTTTATCCACAATATGTGGTGTTTATAAATTAGCTATATACAACATGTGGTATTAGGTGCTACGATGGGGACGTTGATTGGAATGGCAACAGCGAAAGGGGAAGAATTTATGCCACAGCAGTTTGTTAAGCGTGACGGGGCGGTCTATCCGTTCCGGGAATACAAGTTAGAGTTAGTTTTTGCGGCGTTGGAAGTTGAGGATCCGGGAAAGGTTGCGGCGGTAACGGCGGCCCGACTAACCGGGAAACGGGTAACCGCCCAGCAGGTGGAGGATGCGGTTTTAGCCACCTGTGAGCGGCTCCACCTTACGGAAGCCCGTCAGCGGTACTTGGACTACAAGGAACACCGGGCGCAGGAATTTGCTAAGCAGACCGACCCAACGGCCCGGTTAGAGCGCCTAGTAAAGGGTGATCCAACGATTATTCATGAAAATGCCAATAAGGACAGCACCGTTTTCAGCACCCGGCGGGATTTAACCGCCGGAACGGTGGGGAAAACGCTGGGGTTAACGATGATGCCCCCGCACATTGCCCATGCCCACCTGAAGGGAGTCATTCACTTCCACGACCTGGATTATTCGCCGCTTGAACCGTACAGCAATTGCTGTTTGATTGACTTTGAAACGATGTTTCGTGACGGGTTCAAGATCGGGAACGCGGAGGTTGAGCGGCCTAAGTCAATTCAGACTGCGGTCGCCCAGATCGTTCAGGTGATTGCCAGCGTTGCTAGTCAGCAGTACGGCGGCTGTACGGTGGACCATATTGATACGCTATTGGCCCCGTACGCAATGATGAACTACGCAAAGCACCAGCACACCGCACAAAAGTATATTTCAGAAAAGGAGTCCCAGGAGCAGTATGCCCGGGAACGGACCGTCAAGGATATTTACGATGCGATGCAGTCACTGGAATACGAGATTAACACCCTGTTTACCACGAACGGGCAAACGCCGTTCACCTCGGTGGGGTTTGGACTTGGAACATCGTGGGCTAGCCGGGAGATTCAGCGGGCCATCCTACAGGTGCGGATTGACGGGCTCGGGAAAAACCACCGGACGGCCATTTTTCCGAAGCTTCTCTTTGCGATTAAGGACGGAATCAACCACCGTCCGGAGGATCCTAACTATGACATTAAGCAGTTAGCGATTGAGTGCGCTACTAAACGGATGTACCCGGACATCCTTAATTACCCGCCGATTGTGGCAATTACCGGTAATTTTAAGTCGCCGATGGGGTGCCGGTCATTCCTTCCCAAGTGGACGGATGAAGACGGCCGGGAGGTTAACGATGGCCGCGCCAACATGGGAGTGGTGACGTTAAACCTTCCCCGGATTGCCATGGAGGCCCACGGGAATCAGGAACTGTTTTGGACAATGCTGGAGGACCGGCTTCAACTCGCCCATGAAGCACTTATGGTGCGAGTGAAGCGGATTCGTGATGATGCCCGTCCTGAAAACGCCCCGATTTTGTATAAGTACGGTGCGTTTGGGATGAAGGCCAAGGACGGCGAGTCCGTTGACCGGTTTTACAACCACGACCGCGCGACGGTTTCGCTGGGGTACATCGGTTTATACGAAGTGGGGACGGCCTTTTTCGGCCCTAATTGGGAACATAACGAAACGGCCCACGCATTTACCGTGCGGGTTGTGCGGGTCCTTAACGAGCACTGTAAGCGGTGGGCGAAGGAGTCAGGGTACCACTTTAGCGTGTACTCAACGCCAAGTGAATCATTGACTGACCGGTTTTGTCGGCTTGATACGCAACGTTTCGGGAAGGTACGGGACATTACGGATAAGGAATACTACACCAATAGCTTCCACTATGATGTCCGGAAGCACCCCAACCCGTTTGAGAAGTTGACGTTTGAGATGGAGTACCCGCACTACGCAACTGCCGGGTTTATCCACTACTGTGAGTACCCGAACCTCCGGCAAAACCCGAAGGCCCTGGAAGCCGTGTGGGACTGGTCGTACGACAAAATTGGGTATCTGGGAACGAATACCCCGATTGATAAGTGTTATAAGTGTGGGTTTGAGGGGGAGTTTGCGGCGACCGCCCGGGGCTTCCAGTGCCCGGACTGTGGCAACCACGACCCGCAAACGTGTGATTGTGTTAAGCGGACGTGCGGGTACCTGGGGAACCCACTCCAACGGCCAATGGTTCACGGCCGGCACGAGGAGATTGCGGCCCGTGTCAAGCACCTTTCACCAACGATGGCCCACGAAATGGCCAGCCATGCTCAAAGCAAGCAGCGCGATGTAAGGGGAGGGGTAGCAGATGACTAACCGCAAACCGAACAACCCCCGTCCCCAGGAATGGCTCGCGGATGACCTTAGCCAGATGAAGGTGGCGGACTATAAACCGTTTAACATGGTTGACGGTGAGGGGGTCCGCTGCAGCCTGTACGTGAGCGGGTGCAAGTTTATGTGCCCAGGATGTTACAACAAGGCGGCGCAGAGCTTTAATTACGGGCAGCCGTACGACGAGGCCCTTGAGGAACAAATTATGACCGACCTTGCTGAACCGTACGTTCAGGGGATTACTTTTCTGGGCGGCGAGCCGTTCCTGAACACGCAAATTACGCTTCGGTTAGCCCGCCTCATTCGCCAGCGTTTTGGTCATACCAAGGATATTTGGTCATGGACCGGGTATACCTGGGACGAGTTGATGCTCGAATCGGACGATAAGCTGGAATTTTTGTCACTGCTGGACATTTTAGTTGACGGCCGGTTTTTGGAGGACGAAAAGGACCTCACGTTACAGTTTCGGGGGAGTAGAAACCAGCGAATTATCGATGTGCCCGCCTCGCTTGAAGCTGGTGAAGTGCGGTTGTGGGCCGGTTTGAAGAAGTAGGGGGAATTTGGAATGACGACGTTAACGGTTGACAACCTAAAAGTAGCGGTAGACAAAAAACTTATCCTGCACGGGGTGTCATTGACGCTTCGTTCCGGGGAGGTCCACGCAATTATGGGGCCAAACGGGACGGGAAAGTCAACGCTGGCCGGGGCCATCATGGGTGATCCCCGTTATGAGGTGGTTGCCGGTGATATTCAGCTTGACGGGAAAAGCATTGTCGGGCTCCCCGTTGATGAGCGGGCTCGTCTAGGAATTTTCATGGGGATGCAGCTTCCGGTGGCCGTTCCGGGGGTGACCCTGAGTACGCTGATTCGGGCGGCGCTGCGGGCAAAAGAGGGTAAAGTCCAGTTATTGGATTACATGAAGAAGTTAAAACGGGCGTTAGCACTTCTGGACATGCCCCCGGAAATGGCTAACCGGGACCTGAACGTGGGGTTTTCGGGCGGAGAACAAAAGCGCGCGGAGTTATTGCAGTTAATGATGCTTACTCCCGCCGTGGCGCTGCTTGATGAGATTGATTCGGGGCTTGATATTGACGCGTTGAAGGTGGTAGCGCGGGGAATTAATGCGATGCGGGGGCCCCACTTCGCTGGGTTATTAATTACCCACTACCAGCGGTTGTTGACGTATGTTCAACCGGACTTTGTGCACGTAATGATGGGTGGTCGAATCGTAAAAACGGGCGGGGCAGCGGTTGCCACCGAACTGGAGCAGAAGGGATACACCCGCGTTCGGGATGAGCTTGGACTGGATATTCCGCTGGTAGATGAGGGGGTATAGGAATGGAGGAACAGGTATTGGATGGCGGGTGCGTGTTAACGAGCCCTGCCCAACTAGTGCGGGTGAACGCCCTTACGGGGGCGGCCCGGGGACAGTGGCGGGCCCTGAAAGCAACCCTTTCCCCGCAAGTGATTAGTGCGCTTTCAGCGGAAACGCCCGTTGTGGTTGTTCCGGAAAATGCGACCGTAACCATTCAGGGCAGTGGGCCAGCGGTGGTGCTTGCGGGTCCCGCAAGTTGCGTGCGGTACTGTGAAGTGTACCAAGCAACCGTAGCTGGGAGTCCTACCCTTATTGCAGCGGGGCCTGCAAGTCACGTTGACTGGACGGTGGTGAATGCCGGAAAGGACCCGAATAAAACGCGGGTTAACTACGTTCGGGTTGCGCGGGCTGCGCAGGTGACCTGGCGGGTGGGAGAACTTACTACCGGTCATGATCACGTGGTTCTCAAGGCGGATTTGGTTGGCGCGGGCGCCCACGTGGCGTTATCCGTAGCGGCGTTAGCAGGTCAGTTAAGCCAGCAACGAATTACCGCGGACATTACGCACCAGGTTCCCGCTACCACGGCAACCATTGCCCAGTACGGGGTGGTGTTGACGGCTGGTCAGCTAAACTTTGATACTACGGGCCGGATTGTTGCGGGGGCTCATCAGGCGGCGATGACCCAGCAAAGTAAGGTGCTCCTGATGACCCCGCAGGGAACGGGAACGGTTAATCCTCAGCTACTGATTGATGAGGATGATGTGACGGCCGCCCATGCTGCCAGCATTGGCCGGTTGGCGGCGGATCAGCTCTTTTACTTACAGAGTCGGGGCTTGTCACGGCAACAGATTGTCCGGTTGATTGCCCGGGGATTTCTCAGGCCGGTAATTGATCAGGTTGAGAATGCGGCGGTGCGGCAAACCCTGCGGGCATTAATTGAAAGGCGGGTGACGGCGGATGCAGTCGGTTGATGCGGTCCGGGCGGACTTTCCGTTTTTAAATCAGATAATGAATGGGCACCCGTTAATTTACCTGGACAACGCCGCTACCACGCAAAAACCACGGCCGGTATTACGGGCGTTGCGGCAGTATTACACCCAGGAAAACGTTAATGTCCACCGGGGCGGTTACGCCCGGGCGGCGGCTACCACGGCGGAGTACGAGGAGGTTCGCACGCGGGTGGCCCACCTAATTAACGCGCCGTCAGCCCGCGAGGTCGTTTTTACGAAGGGCACGACCGAAGCGTTAAACTGGGCGGCGTTTGGTGGGGCGGTTTCCCTGAAGCCCGGGGATGAAATCTTAGTAACAGTGATGGAGCACCACAGTAACCTGGTACCGTGGCAGGTGCTTGCTGCTCGAAGCGGTGCGGTTCTTCGGTTCGTTGAAGTAACAGCGGATGGAATCCTGGATTGGGCTGACTTTCAGCGAAAACTCTCGGCGCGAACCCGGGTAGTGGCGGTCAGTGCAACGTCAAACGTGTTGGGAACCGTTAACCCGGTGACAGCAATTGCCCGGATCGCCCATAAAGCGGGAGCGCTCGTTGTTGTGGATGCGGCCCAGGCAGTCGGGCACATGCCGGTTGACGTGCAGAAATGGGGGGCAGACCTCGTTGCGTTTTCAGGCCATAAGATGCTTGGCCCGACCGGAATTGGCGTGTTGTGGGGGCAACGCGCTGTGCTCGAACGGATGCACCCCCTTGAATACGGCGGGGAGATGATTAGCGCGGTAACGCGGGACGAAACGACCTTTAAGGAAGTTCCGTGGTGTTTTGAGGGGGGCACCCAAAACATTGCGGGGGTCATCGGGCTCGGAAAGGCAATCCAGTACCTGGAACGGCAAGGAATTGGGGCGATTCAGGCCCGGGAACAGCAGTTAGCCGCGCGCCTTGCGACGGGGCTCCGTGCGCTTCCGCAAGTGACGGTGTACGGCCCGGTATCCGGAAAACAACGGAACGGGGTGGTGGCCTTTAACGTTGGTTCCCTGCACGCTCACGACGTCGCAACGGCGTTGGACGCTCAGGGAACGGCGGTGCGGGCGGGCCATCACTGTGCGCAGGTGCTGATGAAGCATCTCGGCGTGTCCGGGACGGTGCGGGCGAGCGTGGCGTTTTATAATACCACGGCAGAAGTAGATGCACTGGTAGCGCAGGTTGAACGAACGGAGGCGTTTTTTAAAAAATATGGAATGGGATGAGTTATCGGAATTATACGGCCAGGTAATTATTGAGCGGGCGCAGGATCCGCGGTGGTTTCATCCGCTCAAGGGAAGTGTGCAGCGGGCCGTGGTAAACCCGACGTGCGGGGATGCGTTTACCGTGGCGGTTACCTGGGACAGCAACCGCATTACCGGGGTAGCAATCACCGCGGGGGACGGGTGCATGATTGCCCGGGCAGCTGCGGCGGTTGTTTGCAATCTTGTGGATCACCAGCCGGTTGAAGAAGCGCAGGCGCGTCTCCGGGCGTTTACCGCATTAGTAACCCATAAACGGACGCTAACGACCGAAGAACAGGAGAAACTTGGTGACGGAATGGCGTTTACCGGGGTTGCCCGGTTTCCCGTTCGCGTGAAGTGTGCGTTATTAGCGTGTGAGGGGGTGCAACGGATCATTGACAGTAACAGTTCCAGGTGAGAAGAAGTCCCAGTACGGGTTTAAGGACCGAGTTACTCCCATCCTAACGACCGGCCAGGGGTTAAACGAAGCGGTAATCCGGCAAATTTCGGCAGCAAAACACGAACCGGAGTGGATGTTACGGTTTCGCTTGCGGGCGTACGCAACGTACCGCAAACTCCCGCTCCCGCAGTTTGGCCCCGACCTGAGTGCGTTAGATTTTGAGAAGATTAACTATTTTCGGCGGGATACTTCCCGGCCGGTCCGGCGGTGGGAAGACGTTCCCGCCCAGATTAAGGAAACCTTTGAACGGCTAGGGGTTCCTCAAGCGGAACGACAGTACTTAGCGGGATCGTCCGCCCAGTACGAGTCTGAGGTGGTGTACCACCACGTGCAGGAAGAGTTAGCGCAGCAGGGAGTGGTCTTTATGGCGATGGACACCGCGGTTCAGCGGTATCCGAAACTGGTGCGCCAGTACTTTGGGACCCTTGTGCCGCCGAATGATAACAAGATGGCGGCGTTGAATTCGGCGGCATGGTCGGGGGGAACCTTTATCTACGTTCCGCCCCACGTCCGGTGTACCGTGCCACTTCAAAGTTATTTCCGGATTAACGCCGGGAATTCGGGGCAGTTTGAGCGGACGTTAATCATTGTCGATGAGGGGGCCCAGGTGAACTACGTTGAGGGGTGTACCGCGCCTAATTACTCCGCGGATAGCTTACACGCCGCCGTGGTTGAGGTGTTTGTTAAGCCCCACGCGACCTGCCGGTATACCACCATTCAAAATTGGTCCGATAACGTTTATAGTCTGGAAACGAAGCGGGCGCAGGCCTTCGAGCAGGCTACGATGGAGTGGGTTGATGGTAACCTGGGTTCGAAGGTCACGATGAAGTATCCGAGTGTTTACCTCGATGGCCCCGGAGCCCGGGGAACGATGCTGTCGGTTGCGTTTGCGGGCAGCGATTCCCACGGAAACGGGATTATTTCGGACACGGGGGCCCGGATGATTCACCGTGCGCCGCAAACGTCCTCAACGATTGTGTCCAAGTCGCTGTGTAAGAATGGGGGGCACGCCGATTACCGCGGGGAGGTACGGATGACCCCGGCAGCCACGGGAGCGTTTGCGCACGTGGAATGCGATACGCTGATCCTCGACGATCATTCGGGAAGCGACACCCTGCCGGTGAACACCGTCCAGCAGGCGGCGGATGCCCAAATTGAGCACGAAGCAAAGGTGTCGAAGGTTTCGGCAGCACAACTGTTTTACCTGATGAGCCGCGGGCTTACCGAAAAACAGGCCACCGAAATGATTGTGATGGGCTTTCTGACGCCGTTTACGAAGGAGTTGCCGATGGAGTACGCGGTTGAATTAAACCGGTTGATTGAATACCAGATGGACGGTGCTGTAGGGTAACGGCCGGGGAGGAATAGTAAATAATCCGCACATCGCTGAGCGGTTCAGTGGTGTGCGGGTTACTGTATGCGATTATTTCTTTTCCTTTAAGATGTAGATCGGCCGGTGCTTAACCTCGGCGTAAATCTTGCCGATGTACTTGCCGACAATTCCCAGGCAGGATAGCTGAATTCCGCCGATGAAAAGCATGATGCAGACCATTGACGGCCAGCCCGCGGTTGGATTACCAAAGAAAATTTTGGCGGTGATAATCCATAAAATTCCAATTAACGAAACAAAGGCGGTTAACGCCCCGATAAACGTGGCGATATCAAGCGGTGCCTGGGAGAAGTTGACGATGCCGTCAATCGAATATTGGAAAAGTTTCCAGAAGTTCCAGCTCGTTGTTCCGGCAGCCCGTTCCCGGTTCTTGTATTCCAGGTACTTTGTGTTAAACCCAACCCAGCTGAAAATGCCCTTAGAGAAGCGGTTGTATTCGCTCATTGACAGGATTGCGTCCACCATCTGGCGGGTCATCATCCGGTAGTCCCGCGCCCCGTCAACGATCTCGGTATCCGAAATGCGGTTAATCAGTTTGTAGAACATCCGGGCGAAGAAGGACCGTACGGGCGGTTCGCCTTCCCGGGTTAGGCGGCGGGTCCCCACGCAATCGTAGTCCTCGTTAGGGTCTTCCAGGTACTTGAGCATGATTGGCAACATTTCCGGCGGGTCCTGGAGGTCAACGTCCATGACAACGACGTAATCGCCGGTTGCCTGTTGTAAACCGCAATACAGGGCGGCTTCCTTCCCGAAATTCCGGGAAAACGAGGCGTAGTGAACATGCTGCGGGTCCTTTTCCTGGAGCTTGCGCATTTCGGCGAGGGTGCCGTCCGTTGATCCGTCGTTGATAAACCAGTATTCGAGTTCAACGTCCTTCAGCTCCGGGGCGACCCGTTGAACGGCATCGTAAAAGAGGGGGACGGACTCCTCCTCAAAGTAGCACGGGACGATGATTGAAAGCTTCTTTGTCATTTTTATATGTCGGTTCCTTTCATTTAATCGGTTGCGGTGAACTTGCGCATGATGTTATTCGCAAAGGCGTCAAGCTGATCGATGGCCTCATCATTATCGGGTGCCAGGTTGATTTTAACCGGGGCGCTTCCCCGCTGGGCGCCAGTAGCAGCCAGGGCCTCATCAAACTTTTCAACCGCCGTGCAGAAGAATTCACCGTAAAACGTATCGCCCGAGCCCGCAACGCCGAAGATTTTACCACTGAGGTCAACTGTTGCGAGGTCGTCGTAAAAGTCCAGGCCTTCCTCGGGGAGGGCGCCATCGTCATACGTGTACGGGCAAACAATGCAAATGTCGCTTGCTGTAAACGCACTAACGTCTGTCTGGGAGATTTCGGTCATCGTGACGTCCGCGCCGAGGTCCTCAAAGGCATCGGCAATTACGCCGGCCACCTCCTCGTTGTTTCCGGTAATCGTGGCGTAAACGATTTGAACGCGTGGTTGCATAGAATTCACCGTCCTTGAAAAATAAACTTGCTCCTTCCATTATAACAAAAACGGTGGTGGCGTTTATAAAAAATTCCGCGGTGGTTGCAATTAGGCTTATAATGAAAGTAATTATCAGTATGAAGGGTTGGGTAGGACATGATTACGTTAAAATCAGAACGTGAAATTGATGAAATGGCTAAGTCTGGCGCCATCCTTGCGGGATTTCACCACGAAGTCCGGAAATTAATCAAGCCGGGCGTTTCTAGTTGGGAAATCGAAAAGCTAGCACGGCGGTACTACAAGGAGCACGATGCCATCGCCGAACAGATTGGGTTTGAGGGCTACAAGTACGCCACGTGTGTGAGCGTTAATGACGAAATTTGTCATGGCTTTCCGCGGAAGAACTTGATCTTAAAGGACGGCGACCTGGTAAAGGTTGATACGGTGGTTAACTATCACGGGGCCATGAGTGACTCGTGCTGGAGTTACGTCGTTGGGAAGAGCACGCCGGAATTAGACAAGTTGATGCAGGTCACCCATGACGCCCTGTACCTGGGGATTGACCAAGCCCAGGTGGGGAACCGGATTGGCGATATCGGGGCAGCTATTCAACATTACGTGGAAGATGAAAACGGCTTTGGGGATGTGCGCGAGTTTATCGGCCACGGAATTGGGCCAACGATGCACGAAAGCCCGGACGTTCCGCATTATGGGGTTGCCGGGAAGGGCGTCCGACTCCGTCCTGGAATGACGATTACGATTGAACCAATGGTTAACCTGGGCGACTGGAAGGCTGTCATGGATGACCCGAATGGGTGGACTGCCCGGACGGCCGATGGGAGCGTCTCCTGCCAGTTTGAACACACGATTGCGATTACCACCGATGGACCGAAAATTTTGACTTCTCAGGACCCGGTAACGGACCGTGACTATTTGTGGAGCAAATCCAACGATTAAGCAAAACTTCCTGTTTTTTATTGCTACGCCGCGGGAATACTGGTAGAATACGCTTCGTACTTGTATATGGATTTAACGGGAATACCAATAATTCAAAGTAAGAGGTATTTGACTATGAAAGTTAGAAAAGCTATTATTCCGGCAGCCGGACTCGGGACCCGTTTTTTACCGGCGACAAAAGCGATGCCGAAGGAAATGTTACCAATCGTTGATAAGCCAACGATTCAGTACATTGTCGAGGAAGCCCGGGAGTCCGGAATTGAGGATATCTTGATTATCACCGGAAAGAACAAGCGGCCGATTGAGGATCACTTTGATTCCGTGCCGGAGCTTGAACAAAACTTGAAGGCTAAGGGCAAGACGAAGATGCTGGAGTTGGTGGAGGAAACAACCGACTTGAACATCTACTTTATCCGGCAGTCCCACCCACGTGGTCTGGGAGACGCCGTTCTGATGGCAAAGGACTTCGTTGGGAACGAGCCGTTCGTCGTGATGCTTGGGGATGACCTGATGAAGGACGAGGTGCCGTTGACTAAGCAGTTGATGGACCGGTATGAGGAGACAAATGCCTCAACGCTAGCCGTAATGAAGGTGCCGCACGAAGAGGTTAATAAGTACGGGGTGATTGATCCTGCTGCCGAAACAAGGCCGGGGTTGTACGACGTTCGGCGGTTTGTTGAAAAGCCGGCGGTGGAGGAAGCCCCATCAAACCTGGCAATCATCGGCCGGTACCTGTTGACGCCGGAAATCTTTGGGATGCTGGAGACCCAGCAGCCGGGGGCCGGAAACGAAATCCAGCTGACCGACGCCATTGACCGGTTAAACAAGGTTCAACGGGTCTTTGCCCATGAATTTAAGGGTGATCGTTTCGACGTGGGGTACAAGTTTGGCTACCTAAAGACGTCAATTCAGTTCGGGTTAAAGCACCCTGAGGTGAAGGACGAGCTGACGGCTTACATTAAGCAATTAGCGAAGAAACTCTAATTTAATACGAAACAGGAACGAGCGCTATCCGGACGGGTGGCGCTCGTTTTTGCGTTTCAAAGTGAAGGGGCCCCGCCGCATGAAACGGGTGTGACGGGTGTGGTGATACCCAAAAAGGGGCTGAGAACCAAATAGGTCTCAGCCCCTTTTAATAGTAGGTAATCAGTTGTTAGATTGTGCAACTCTCACATTCGTTGACGCTGACCTCACCGTTATCATCGGTAAACGTCCGGACGTAGTAGATGGACTTGCAGCCCTTTGCGTGGGCGTAGTTCCGGAGAATGTTAAGGTCCCGGGTAGTCATCTTATTGGTGCGCCCGTCCTTCCACGGGTAGAGCCCCTCTGGAATAGTTGAGCGCATGTAGAACGTCATACTAATTCCCTGGTCAACGTGCTCCTGGGCAGCGGCGTACATGTCAATCATCTTCCGCATATCAATATCGTAAGCTGACAGGTAGTACGGCAGGGTATCGTTTGAAAGGTACGGTGCCGGGTAGTACACCTTTCCGGTCTTGTTTTCCTGCCGCTCCTCCACGAGATTAATGATTGGCTGCAGGCTTGCCGTTGCATCGTTAACGTACGAAACGGACCCCGTTGGCGGGATGGCAATTCTGTTTTGGTGGTAAAGGCCGTCCTTCATGACAGCGGCCTTTAACTTAGCCCAGTCGTCCTTAGTTGGGATAAAGATGCCGTCAAAGAGGGCCTTCACCTTCTCTGATTTTGGCCCCCAGTCCTGGTCAAGGTACTTGTCGAAGTAGGTACCGTCTGCATACTTGCTCTGGTCAAAGTCCTTGAACGTTTCCTGCCGTTCGCGGGCAATCTTATTAGAAGCAACTAGCGTCCAGTAGTTAATCAGCATGAAGTACACGCTGGTAAACTCGATGGCTTCCGGAGAACCGTAGTAGATATGGTTCTTAGCCAGGTAGCCGTGCATTCCCATTGCGCCCAGCCCAATCGTGTGGGCCACGCTGTTACCGTAGTCGATGGACGGAACAACGTCGATGTTTTCGTTGTCGGTAACAAACGTCAACGCCCGCACCATCGTTTCAACGGACTTCCCAAAGTCAGGGCTGGCCATCAGGTTAACGATGTTGGTGGACCCAAGGTTGCAGCTCACGTCGGTTCCCATCTCCGTGTACTCCTGCTTGTTGTTAATCCGGGAGATTTCCTGAGGCTGCATGATTTCCGAACACAGGTTACTCATGATAATCTTGCCCTTAACTGGGTTGGCCCGGTTGGCTACGTCGACGTTCATGATGTACGGGTAGCCGGACTCTTGCTGGAGCTTGCTGATTTCGGTTTCAAGCTCCCGGGCCCGGATCTTCTTCTTAGGGATGTCCGGGTTTGCCACCATGTTGTCGTATTCCTTGGTGATGTCGACGTAGGCAAACGGTTTCCCGTAGGCCCGTTCAACCCCCCACGGATCGAAGAGGTACATGTCCTCGTCCTTGGCGGCTAACTCGTAGAACTTATCCGGAATAACCACCCCGAGAGAAAGGGTCTTCACCCGCACCTTTTCGTCGGCGTTTTCCTTCTTGGTTGCCAGGAAGGCCATGATGTCGGGATGGAAAACGTTCAGGTAAACCACGCCGGCGCCCTGTCGCTGTCCCAGTTGGTTGGAGTAGGAGAAGCTATCTTCGAGGAGCTTCATTACGGGGATCACCCCGGAAGCAGCCCCCTCAATTCCCTTGATGGGGGCACCAGCGCCCCGAAGGTTACTCAGGGAAATGCCGACCCCACCACCGATCCGGGAAAGTTCCAGGGCGGAGTTAATCGTCCGGCCGATAGAATTCATATCGTCGGTCGTTTGAAGCAGGAAGCAGGAAACCATTTCTCCCCGCCGGGCCCGGCCAGCATTCAGGAAGGTTGGGGTCGCTGGTTGGTACCGCTGGGTAACGAGTTCTTCGGCAAGATCGAGGGCCAACTGTTCATCGCCGTCTGCCATGTATAGGGCGTTGGTTGCCATCCGGTCAATGATTGTTTCCAGGTAGTACTCGTTATCAAGCGTCTTCATGGCGTACTGGTTGTAGAACTTGTAGGCGGCCATAAACGACTTGAAGTGGAAGTGCGCCGCATTAAGCTGGGCGTATAACTTCTTAATGAAGTCCATGCTGTACTTCTTAACGAAGGCTTCCTCGAGGTACCCGTTCTTTACGAGGTAGTCGAACCGCTCCTCAAGTGAATCGAAGTGCTTGAGATTGGGCTCCACGTTTTCCTTAAGAAACGCCTGAAGAGCTTCCTGATCCTTTTCGAGTTGAATTTTACCGTTGAGGGGGATGTTGACTTGGTTGTTGAGGTCGTAGTACGTTACTTTATCACGATCAATCGCAGATAGACTCACTGGTTCCACCACTTTCTTAGTTAATTACTGGTTTAAAAAAAGTGAACCAACAACGTGTTCACTTTTCATTAGTCACAATTTGCTTTTACGTAATGTCTTAGACGGATTATTCGGCGATAACCTGTTGTAGAAGGTCTGGCCGGAACCCGTTGACAACGGGCTCAGCGTCACGTTCAACGACCGGAACGCTCTGAAATCCCTGTTCCTTTAAGTAGTCAACGTATTCAGGATGATCGGAAATGTTCCGTTCCTCAAAGGCAACCCCGTGGGCCTTAAGAAATTTCTTTGTCATCTTGCACTGAATGCAGTTGTTCTTCGTGTATACCGTTAGACTCATGATTATCATCACCATTCCGTTTCTTTTGCTTACGTGAACCTAGTATACCGTGTTTCCGGAAAAAAGCAAGGCTAAAACACAAGATATTGTGGATAATAATCGATTAAAATCCGATATATGGTGGATAACGGCTGCGAATAATTCCTGGATTTTGTTGCTTAACGGGGGCAATTTAGCGTATGATAAAAGTATCAAATTTACTAACGGGGTGTCCGAGGGTGACGGAATACTACTACTCAACACAACCAACGGCTGCGCACGATGAGCAGACGTTTTCGTTTTCCTTATTAGGAAGTAATTTACGGTTTACGACCGATAGCGGGGTGTTCTCGCGGCGGACCGTTGATTACGGTAGCCGTACCCTCCTTACGGCCCTCGAACAGGCAACCATTGCCCCTCATAAAATTCTTGATGTGGGGTGCGGATACGGTCCGCTGGGACTTGCACTAGCGCGGCGTTTTCCTGATAGTCAAGTAACGATGAGTGACGTTAACAAACGGGCGCTTGCGCTTGCGCGGCGGAACGCCGATGCCAACCAGGTGAAGAACGTAACGGTTTGCCAGTCAGACGGGTACGCAGCAATTCCCGCAACGGATTATGATTTGATTATCACTAATCCACCGGTTCGGGCGGGGAAAAAGGTTGTCCACGGGATTTTAGCCGGCGCAGGTGACCACCTTGTTTCTGGAGGCACACTATATGTTGTGTTACAGAAAAAACAGGGGGCGCCATCGGCGAAGAAACTAATGGAAGCAACGTTTGGTAATTGTCAGGTTGTTTTGAAGCAAAAGGGCTACTACGTGCTAAGGAGTGAACGGTAATGGTGTTAGCGGCAGGCGAACAGGTGAAGTTCATGCAAGAAGCTCTCTATGAGGCTCAAAAGGCTGCTGCCATCGGAGAAGTGCCGATTGGGTGCGTAGTGGTCCGGGATGGCCGCGTTATCGGGCGGGGGCATAACCTGCGCGAACACAGTGAAGACGCAACGATGCACGCCGAGATCATGGCAATTCAGGAGGCAAACGCGGCACTGGATAGTTGGCGGTTGGTTGATTGTGATTTGTTCGTGACCCTTGAACCATGCCCAATGTGTTGTGGGGCCATTATCAATTCCCGGATCCGGGGGGTTTATTACGGTGCGCCGGACAAAAAGGCTGGCGCAGCGGGAACCCTGATGAATTTACTGACTGATTCGCGGTTTAACCATCAGGCTGAGGTGTATCCGGGAGTGTTGCAGGAGCAGTGCGCTGCCCGGTTAACCCAGTTCTTCCAGGAAGTCCGGCGGAAACAGCGATTGGCACGACGGCGGGCCAAGCGGGAAGATTAAGGCTAGCTTTTTGGGGAGTTTTCATGTATCATAGACCTTGCCGTAAGGCCTTAGGACAATGTTGTCCTTACGAACCGTGTCAGGTCCGGAAGGAAGCAGCACTAAGTTTGGTTCAGCATGTGTCCTAAGTTGATATGAATGGAAACTCCCGGTTCGTTCCCGAACCGGGAGATTTTTGTCCCCCAACATACATATTTAACGGAGTAAGGAGGAGAACCATGGCTTACCAAGCACTTTATCGGGTATGGCGGCCCCAGCGGTTTGCGGATTTAGTCGGACAACAGCTAGTTACCCGGACGCTGCGGAACGCCTTAGCAACCGGGCAAACGTCCCATGCGTACCTATTTACTGGCCCCCGGGGGACCGGGAAAACGTCTGCGGCTAAGATTTTTGCCAAGGCTATTAACTGTCATCACCAGCAGGACGGTGAGCCGTGTAACGAGTGCGCCACCTGTAAGGCAATCACCAACGGGACGCTGGGTGACGTAATCGAAATCGATGCGGCCTCCAACAACGGGGTGGAGGAAATCCGCGACATCCGGGGTAAGGCGAAGTATGCGCCGACCGAGGCCGACTATAAGGTATACATCATTGATGAAGTTCATATGCTGTCGACCGGGGCGTTTAATGCGCTGTTAAAAACACTGGAGGAACCCCCGGCAAACGTCGTCTTTATTCTCGCAACAACCGAACCCCAGAAAATTCCGGCAACGATAATTTCCCGGACCCAGCGGTTTGACTTCCATCGGATTAAGCCCCAGGTGATTTTGGACCGGATGACGATGATTCTCGAACAAAAGGGGGTCACCGCTGATGAAGAAGCCCTGAAGGTGATCGCCCAGGCAGCTGATGGGGGTATGCGGGACGCGTTAAGCATCCTCGATCAGGTGATCTCGTTTGGTGAAAACGAGGTTACCCTGGAGAACGCCCTGATGGTGACGGGCAGTGCCACGCAACAGGACTTGGATAATTACGTGGCTGCGGTGATTGCCGGACAAACGGCGCCTGCGCTGGAGCTAATTCATAAGTTGCTTGATGAAGGCAAGGACGCCCAGCGGTTGGTTGAGGACGTTCTTTTATACTGCCGGGACTTAATGCTTTACCGGCAAGCGCCAGATGAGGTCACCCACCTTGAGCTGGGCCGGTTAAGTGCCCAGTTTAAGGAGCTGGCTGCTCGGATTGACCCGGAGCGGATTATTACGATGGTTGATGTTTTGAACGAGGAACTGGAGGCCATGCGGTTTAGCGCCCACGCCACCGTTTACCTGGAAGTGATGACGGTACGATTGGCTCAATCCAAGTCAACCGGTGATAGTCAAGTGGAGGAGGGCGCAACGAGTGCCGAACTGGCGGCGCTTCAACAGCAGGTTAAGCACCTTCAGCAACAGCTGACTGCCCTTCAATCCGGAAAGAGCGCGGCGCCTCGCGGAAATAAGCCCGCACCAACGAAATCCCAGCCGGAAGTTCCTATTAAGGTGGATATGGCTGCCGTTACCAGTGTATTGGACGGAGCTACGCGCCAAGCCCGGGATGAAGTTTTACGGGAGTGGGATAACCTGCCTGCTCAGATGAACGCCCAGCATGCGGCCTATGTCCGGACCTTGACGCCCCTTGCGGCAGGGCACGACCGGATTTTATTGGGGTGCAAGTACGATTACCTGTACCAGCGGATGGAAGCCCAGGACTTCCCGGCCACGCTGGCGACCACGTTAGCGGGCTTGCTGGGATACCAGCCAACGATTGTGATTTTACCGGTATCACGGTGGGCTCAGGTGCGGCAGGACTACTACGCCAAGCATAAGCATCAGCACTCCCAGTCTGATGCCGCCGCTGCCCCGGCAGCAGCTAAACAGGCCCAACCGGAAGCGGTGGCGAAGGCGCAGCAGTTGTTTGGCGATGCGGTCACCGTCAAGGATGATTAGAAGATTGATGATATGAATTAATGAAGGGATGAATAAAATGCGTGGAATGGGACAAATGCCTAATATGCAAAACATGATGAAGCAGGTTCAGCGGATGCAAAAGCAGATGCAGGCGGATCAGGAAAAACTGACCACTACCACCTTTACCGGAAAAGCGGCTAATGACATGGTGACGGTGACGTTTACCGGTGACCGGCAGATGAAGGACATTGCGATCAAGCCGGAAGCCGTTGATCCGGACGACGTGGAAATGTTGCAGGACCTCATTTTAATGGCGGTAAACGACGTAATGCAGCAGATTGATCAGCAAACCCAGCAGGCGTTAGGCCAGTACGCAAATAAGTTACGGTAAGAAGGGAGGGGGTGGCCGTGCAGTATCCAGAACCAATTGCCCGGTTGATTGATAGTTATATGAAACTACCGGGAATCGGGAGTAAGACGGCAGAGCGGTTAGCGTTCTACACCCTCGATATGGATAACGATGACGTTACGACGTTTTCCCAGGCGCTGGTTGCCGCCAAGCGGGACATTCACTACTGTTCAATCTGTGGTAACATTACCGCGAGTGACCCGTGTGCGGTGTGCCGGGATAAAACCCGGGACCAGGACCAGGTGATTGTGGTTGAGCAACCCAAGGACGTGATGGCACTCGAAAAAATGAACGAGTACCACGGGTTGTACCACGTGTTGCACGGGGTGCTTTCCCCGATTGATGGGAAGGGACCGGAAGACATTAATATCCGCAGTCTGGTTACCCGCTTGCAGCAAAACGAACAGATTAAGGAAGTCATTTTGGCAACCAACGCCACGCCGGAAGGGGAGGCCACGGCGATGTACATTGCCCGGTTGGTCAAACCAGCGGGGATTAAGGTTACCCGGCTAGCCCACGGATTGGCTGTCGGTAGTGATATTGAATACGCGGATGAGATGACGCTCTTTAAGGCGCTTGAAGGCCGGCAGGAACTGTAGCCGGCGAGAAAACAAGAAGATAGGATTGGAAATTTAAGGATGGCAGACAAGTTAACCGGAACATTTGTAACGTTAGAGGGAATTGACGGCTCGGGCAAAACGAGTGTCCTGCGGCAGATTGTTGCTTACCTGGCAGCGCATCTTTCCGTTGACCAGTACGTGATTACCCGGGAGCCTGGCGGGAATAGTATTTCTGAAGCAATTCGGCAGGTGATTTTAGACCCCCGGAATACGGGAATGGATGCCCGCACGGAAGCCCTGTTATACGCTGCTTCCCGCCGGCAATACCTGGTAGAAACGGTGCTGCCAGCATTGCGGGCCGGGAAACTGGTGATTTCTGACCGGTATGTTGATAGCTCCCTGGTATACCAGGGAAGTGGGCGCCATCTGGGAATTGATCCGGTGCGGCAGATTAACGCATTTGCAACGGACGGGTTGATGCCGCAGTTAACGTTGTACTTTGATATTGAGCCGGCTGAGGGGCTGGCACGGATTAATAGTCATCGTGCTGGGGAAAAGGTTGACCGGCTTGATCAGGAACGGTTGCAGTTTTACCAGGACACGCGGAACGCCTACCTTAAACTAGCCGCTCAGGAACCGGACAGGATTATAACGTTGGATGCCAGCCAGCCACTGGCAACGGTGACCGAGCAAGCCTTGACAGTAATGCGTGCGCGCCTAAAAGAGCTGCAGTAAGGAGAGTAAATTGACGATTCCGGTGACAACTAAACACCCTCACCTAGCGACCCATTTCGCCCGGTTGGCGCAGAAAAAGACGCTCGCCCATGCGTACCTGTTTACGGGAGCAACTGGGGCGGGGAAGACTGCGTTGGCCCGGTGGGTTGCACAGGCGTGCTTATGTGTGCAGCCGCAAGCAAGCGGGCAGCCGTGCGGCCAGTGTGACGAGTGCCACCGAATTCAACGGGACGAGCACCCTGATGTTTTGCACATTGTCCCGGACGGCCAAACCATTAAGGTCAATCAAATCCGCCTTCTGCGCAGTGAGTTTAGTAAGAGTGGGGTTGAGGGGCTCCAAAAATTTTTCATTATTAGCGAAGCGGAGAAGATGACCGCCAGTGCTGCCAACAGCCTGTTAAAGTTTTTGGAGGAGCCTACCGGGCAGGTGACGGCGTTTCTTCTCAGTGCACACCCCCAGCAGCTGCTACCGACGATTGTTTCTCGGTGCCAGGTGGTGAAGGTTGCACCGCCAACGGTTGCTCAGCTCAGAGAAGCGTTGCGGGCGGCGGGGGCGACCACGGAGCTGCAGGAACTTTTGCCGCTCATCACGCGGGACCAGCAGGTTTCTTTACGGTTGGCGGGTGATCCGGTAGTTCCCAAACTAATCACGACGATTAAACAGTGGTTTACCCAGATTTGCCAGGGTGATTACCGGGCGTTTGTGGCCGTTCAAACTCGGATTATGCCGGAAGCGACAAGTCCGGAACTACGGTCCGTGGCTGTGGATTTAGTGGTTCAACTAACCCGCACCCTGCTTCTGACTGCTGTTTCCGCTCAGGATGAGACTCCGCCCTTTCCGGATATGGCGGCCCTGTTTAACCAGGTGGTTGCCCGGGTTTCCAAAAAGCAACTTACGGCAGGAGTCACGGCAGCGCTTGGGGTTTCCCGGCAGTTAGCCGCGAACGTTTCGTTTCAGAACGCCTTTGAGGGGCTAACATTACGGTTAATTACCGTATTGCATTAGGAAGGTGATCCGATGGAAAAAAAGGAATTATACGATAGTTTTGATCAGTTAACGGCGGCATTGAACCAGATAACGGCGACGGTCGAGAAGTTAAAGGAAGCAACGGCCACTGCCATCGAAAAGAATGCGGAATTGGAGATTGAAAACGAGCATCTTCATGAGCGGTTAGCCGAACTGGGACAACAGGAGAATACAAGCGACCAGGCGGCGACAGGGCAGATGACCCAGTCACGCCGCAACCTTGAACGCCTATATAATGAAGGGTTTCATGTTTGCAATAACTTTTATGGCAAACGGCGGAAGAACGATGAGCCGTGTGCCTTTTGTGTCACCTTAATTTACGGGGAGCAACGCGCATGATTAGGCAAACAAGTAGTTTTCAGGAGGCACCAACGGGAAAGCTCTATTTAGTGCCGACCCCCATTGGAAATCTAAATGATATGACTCCCCGGGCCGTTGAGGTGCTTCAAGCCGTTGATTTAATTGCGGCGGAGGATACACGGAATACCCAGCGACTCCTTAACCACTTTGAAATCACGACCCCCCAGATTAGTTTTCATGAATATAACACCCGCGAGCGGGTTCCCCAGCTGGTCGCTAAGTTGCAGGCGGGGGAAAACCTTGCGCAGGTAAGTGATGCGGGAATGCCCTCAATTAGTGATCCGGGGCGGGAACTGGTTGCGGCGTGCACGCAACGGGGGATTCCGGTCATTCCCTTACCGGGGCCAAACGCCGCACTTACAGCCTTGATTGCTTCGGGAATTGCCCCGCAGCCGTTTCTTTTTTATGGCTTCTTACCCCGGAAAAAGGGAGCGTTGGCAGCGGCAATTGCCCAGCTTGCAAACGAGCGACCGACATTAATTTTTTATGAGGCGCCGCACCGGTTAGCCAAAACGCTGACTGCCCTTGCGGATGGCCTAGGAGCGGAGCGGTCCGTATGCCTGTGCCGGGAATTAACTAAGCGGTACGAGGAGTTCTTACGCGGAACGTTGGCGGATGTCGTGGAGTGGACGAAGGACGCCACAATCCGGGGAGAATTTGTTATTATTGTGGCGGGGAATGAGCACCCGACTGTACAGAAAGAGCCGCAGGAGCAAGGCTCCCTAACCGAACAGGTGAACCGGTTGATTGCCAGCGAGCATCTTCGGCCGACCGACGCGATTAAGCGGGTCGCCAAGCAAAACGGGCTAAAGAAACAAGCGGTCTACAATGAATATCACGGGTTAAATAAGGAGTAGCACATGGCAGGGAAGATTTATTCGTATCGTCACCAGATTGTTGATTATGAAATGAGTGTAACGGGGAACGTTAAGTTAACGACGCTCCTTAATCTTCTGATGTTAGCGTCGGAACAGCAGAGTACCGAACTTGGAGTGGGCGCAGCGCAGGTTCAGGCGCGTGGTTTAGGGTGGATTGTTACCCAACACGACCTGCACGTCACCCGGTGGCCCCATTACGGTGAGACCATTACGGTTTTTACCCAGGCAACGTCGTATAATAAATACTTCTGTTACCGTGATTTTTGGATTGAGGATGAGCAGGGAACGGAAATTGCCCGGATGCACACCGTCTTCGTGTTAATCGACCTGGATAAGCGGAAGATTGTCCCGGTGGCTGCTGATTTAGTCGATATTTTTCAGGCGGATAAAGTGCGGCGCGGAGAACGGATTACCAACCCCGCCAAGGTGACGAAACCGGACACCGGAAAGGATTATGCCATTCGGTTTACTGACCTTGACTTAAACCGCCACGTGCATAATACCAACTACTTTGATTGGATGACGGATGCCCTGGACCGGGAATTTTTGCTCCGGCACGAACCGGTGCGGGTCAATATTAAGTACGAAAAAGAACTGCACTACGGCGACGTTGCCCGCAGTGAGGTCCAGTTTATTAGTGATGACCATCTCCGGACGGCCCATCAAATTAAAAACGAAGATGAGGTCAACTGCGTGGCTGAAATCGAGTGGCGGCCAATCGCGGCTGGTAAAGGAGACCACGAATGAAAATCTTAGCGATTGATACTTCTAATATGCCGCTGTCGGTGGCGGTCCTTGATGATGAGCGGCTCCTTGCAACGATGACTACGACCGTACGGCGGGACCACGGGGCGACCCTGATGCCCGTTATCGCAACTCTGCTTGAGCGGGCGGCAGTTTCGGTGGATGAGATCGACCGCTTTGTCGTCGCAGCCGGCCCAGGTTCATATACCGGATTGCGAATTGGGGCGACTACCGCAAAAACGTTGGCGGCGACGCTCAACCAGGAACTGGTTGGTGTATCCAGTTTGCGGGTGTTGGCGGCCGGATACCGGCCAGAGCATCATCAGCTGATTGTCCCGGTGTTTGATGCGCGGCGAAATAACGTGTTTGCCGGGGCATACCGGTGGCACCGGGACCGGTTGACGGAGGTCATTCCGGACCAACACATTTCACTGGTTGATTTGGCAACGGCCATCCGGGATGAGGACTACGTATTTGTTGGGAGTGATTGTTGGCAGCTCCACGAGCAACTCGTTGACCTGTTTGGGCGTGACGTTCACGTTGCTCCGGCGCAGTTTAACTATCCGCAAGCATACGTCCTCGGTCTGTTGGGGCGGCAAATGGCGCCGGTAACGAACGTGGATGCGTTTGTTCCGCGGTACTTGCGGTTAACCCAGGCCGAAGCTGATTGGTACCAGCAACATCCAGAAGAAAAGGGGCACCCAACCAACTATGTGGAAAAGTATTAAACAGTTAACGAATGCCATTACCCAGCGGCGGCAGCGCCGGGAAGCATTGGAGTTTCAGAACCACGACGTGCAGGTTGAGCACGATAATTACCTGGTTTGCCGGGCGGTTGTCCCGGACATCCCGGAAATGATTACGCTTGAACAGGCGATTTTTCACGGCCATGCGCCGTGGTCAGCGACTCAGTTAGAACGGGAATTGAACGACCGCCAGCACTACATGTACCTCGCATTCCGGCACGATGACCGGTTAGTTGCGTTTGCCGGGTGTCGGTTTGACTTAGCCAACGGGACGGCCGACATTACGCGGATTGCCGTCCTTCCCCAGTACCTTCACCGGGGCGTGGGGGAACGGTTAATCCGCGGTCTCACGCAGGAGGCCCAGCAGCACGGGTGCCAGCAAATCAAACTGGCGGTTAAGGAAACAAACACCGATGAACAACACCGGTATGCGCGGGTTGGCTTTGGCAAACGGCGGACGGTCAAGAATTACTATAAGTTAACCGACCACGAAGCAGAGGATGCCGTTGAAATGCAGTATGACAAGGGAGACCAATCATAATGGGAAAACGAACCCTGATTTTAGCATTTGAATCAAGTTGCGATGAGACGAGCGTTGCGGTGATTGAAAACGGCGCAACAATCCTTTCTAACGTTGTGGCTACCCAAATTAAGAGCCACCAACGTTTTGGGGGCGTCGTTCCGGAGGTTGCCAGCCGCCACCATATCGAACAGGTGACGTGGTGCTTAAACGCGGCGATGCAGGAGGCCCACGTGACCTACGATGACCTTACGGCAGTGGCCGTCACTTACGGCCCGGGCTTAGTGGGCGCGCTCCTGGTGGGGGTGGCTGCTGCCAAGGCGGTGGCGTTTGCCCACCATTTGCCGTTGATTCCGGTCAACCACATGGCTGGTCACATCTATGCGGCCCGGTTTGCAGGGGAAATCAAGTTCCCGGCACTCGCTCTCCTTGTTTCCGGCGGGCACACCGAATTAGTGTGGTTGAAGGAAGAGGGTTCCTTCGTGATTATTGGGGATACCCGCGACGATGCGGCTGGTGAAGCGTACGATAAGGTTGGCCGGGTGCTCGGTGTTGCGTATCCGGCAGGAAAGGAACTGGATGCGATGGCCCACCGCGGCCACGACACGTTTAACTTTCCCCGGGCGATGCTGCAGGAGGATAACCTCGATTTCAGTTTTAGTGGTCTGAAGAGTGCGTTTATTAATACGGTGCACCATGCCGACCAGGTCGGGGAACAACTCTCACGGGATGACCTGGCAGCTAGCTTCCAGCAAGCCGTTGTAGACATTCTTGTGACCAAGACCACGCGGGCTCTTCGCCAGTACCCAACGACCCGGCAACTGATCCTCGCCGGGGGAGTCGCTGCGAATACGGGGTTGCGCAGTCAGCTGACGGCTGCAATGCAGGATTTTCCGCAGGTGGGGCTTCTCCAAGCGCCGTTAAAACTGTGCGGGGATAACGCCGCCATGATTGGGGCGGCCGGGACGATGCTTTACCGCCATGGAGTCCAGGCAGGCCTTGATCTTAACGCCGATCCATCCCTTGAGTTTCCGTACCTTGACGAAATTGAAAAATAAGCGAATTAGAAATAGACGAGCACGTGGAAGCTGATTGCTTCTAACGTGCTCGTCTATTTTAATGCGCCTGTGTTATTCGTCCTCTTCAAGGGCTAACGCTGCTTCTTCCCAGGCTTGCTCAGCTTCTTCAAGTTGCGGGGTCAGGGCGTCGAGTTGTTTTTGTAAGTCCGTTAGTTTCCCAAGGTCATCGCTATGCGTGGCCATTTCCTTTTCAAGCTCTTCTTTTTGGGCTTCGAGGGTGGCCATTTGCTTTTCCGCTTGCTGGACGGCCCGTTCAAGTTTCCGGTGGGCCCGCTGTTGCGCCTTCTGGGTAGCAAAGTCCTGCTTGCTATTAGCGGGCGTTGGCGTTGTTGAAGTCTTAGTAGAAGCTGACGCGTCTTTCTCAGCGGTCGGTGTATCCTGGGGGTTCGCCCGTTCATCGCGCTTTTGTACGTAGTAGTCGTAGTCTCCGAGATAGAGTGTGCTGCCAGTGGGGGCGAGTTCCAGGACGTTCGTGGTGACCTGGTTAATGAAGTACCGGTCGTGGGAAACCATTAACACGGTTCCCGGGAAATCCTTAATTGCCCGTTCCAGCACTTCCTTACTTTCGATATCAAGGTGGTTGGTTGGTTCGTCAAGGGCTAACAGGTTGTCGTGGTTGAGGGCCAGCTTGGTAAGCAAAAGCCGGACCTTTTCCCCGCCAGAGAGGCTGGCAACCTTCTTTTGAACGTCGTCACCGCTAAAGAGGAAACTTCCTAAGACGGAGCGGATGTCCCGTTCCAGCATTGTTCGGTGGTCGTCCCAGACTTCATCGAGAACGGTCTTCTCGGCATGGAGGACCTGGTGTTCCTGGTCGTAGTACCCCACGGTTACGTTTGTTCCGCGGGTGGCACTGCCGTGAATGAACGGAATCATGCCCAGAATGCTCTTAAGCAGGGTTGACTTTCCCGTTCCGTTCGGGCCCACGATTGTCAGCACCTGGTGTTTCCGCAGCTCAAAGTTGATGGGGGCAGCCAGTGTGTTCCCATCATAACCAATGGCGGCGTCCTTGACTGTCAGGACGATGTTGCCGCTCTCCTTTTCCGGGGTAAACGTAAACCGCATGGCGCGTTCGTCGCCGGCGGGTTTATCCAGCCGCTCCATTTTTTCCAACTGCTTGCGCCGGCTTTGCGCCCGCTTGGTGGTTGAGGCCCGCACGATGTTCTTGTTGACAAACTCCTCCATTTCGTGAATTTTGGCCTGCTGTTTTTCGTAGGCCTTCCACGCTGCCTTTTGCCGGGCAGCCCGTTCCTTAACGTACTGGGAGTAGTTGCCGGTGTAGTGGGCGCTAGTGCCGTTCCCAATTTCATATACCTGGTTTACAATCCGGTCAAGGAAGTACCGGTCGTGGGAAACGATTAGGAGGGCACCCTGGTACGACTGGATGTAGCCTTCCAACCAGGTAAGCGTGGCAATATCGAGGTGGTTGGTCGGTTCGTCCAGGATTAATAGGTCCTTTTTTTCGAGTAGAAGTTTTGCCAGGGCTAACCGCGTTTTCTGACCCCCGGAGAGGGTGTCAACCGGGCGGTCATAGTCCTCGGGGAAAAACTTAAACCCGGTCAGGACGGACTTAACCTCTGTTTCGTAGCCGTACCCGTTTTGCTCCTTAAAATCGTGCTGCAACTGATCATAGTGATCGAGGAGCTGCTGGTATTCGGGCGAGGCCGGGTCCATCGGTGGGTTGGCCATTTGTTCCTCTAACCGGTGAATTTCTGCTTCCATTTTTTGGAGGGGCGCAAACACGCTTAACATTTCATCGTACAGGGATCGGCCCGACGATAAGCCGGCGTTCTGGGCAAGGTAACCGATGGTAAGATCCTTCCGTCGGATGATTTGCCCTTCATCGGGTTCTGTTTCTCCCGTGAGCATCTTAATGAGGGTGGATTTTCCTGCGCCGTTCCGGCCAACGAGCGCAATCCGGTCGCCGTCCTGGATGTCCAGGTTAACGTCGTGGAAGAGGGTATCAGCCCCAAAGTGCCGGGCAACTTTTTGTGCTTGGAGCAGTATCATGGTATGCATCCTTTCGTCCAAAGTAATGGTCCTATTCATTTTAGCATACGATTTTCGAAAGACACATAAAGAGATTGTGAAGTTACTAGGTTAATTCGTACTAATATCAACGTTTATGTTATAGTTGCTTGTGAAGATTAATTGAAGGGGGTTTAACAGCATGGCAAAAATTCCACAGGCGACTGCCCGGCGGTTACCAATTTACTACCGCTACCTTAATTTTCTTAAGGATGCGGGGAAAGAGCGGGTTTCTTCAACGGAACTTGCCGAGGCGGTCAAGATTGATTCAGCAACAATCCGGCGGGACTTCTCGTACTTCGGTGCGCTTGGAAAACGCGGGTACGGGTACCACGTTGATAGTTTACTAGCATTTTTTAAGAAGACCCTGAGTCAGGATAAGCTGACAAACGTTGCATTGATTGGGGTCGGGAATCTGGGGCATGCGCTCCTCAACTTTAATTTCCACCAGAGCAATAACGTGCGGATCAGCGCGGCGTTTGATATTAACGACGACATTACCGGAACAATTCAAAATGGGGTTCCGGTTTACCCGATGGCGGATATGCAAGAGCAGCTGACCGTCCAGCAAATTGAGGTGGCAATCCTCACGGTGCCGGCGTCCGTTGCCCAGAGCGTTGCCGATCAGATGATTGCGGCGGGGGTGAAGGGAATTTTGAACTTTACCCCGATGCGGATTGCAGCCCCGGAAACAGTCCGGATTCAAAACGTGGATTTGACGAACGAGCTGCAGACGCTGATCTACTTCTTGGATCACTTTGGGCCAAAGAAGGATGAAGAATAATCATATAATGAAGAAAGCTACCAGGTTAACGGACGATGCTAAGTGGGCGTTTAGGACACGAAATTAGCCGGTGGTTTTTTATTTACTAATTAATTAGCACTCTCCTGCAAAGAGTGACAAAAAATGCTTGCACTTCATGGCAAAAGTGTGTAGTATATGAATTGTAGGTTAGCACTTACCAATGATGAGTGCTAAATAAATCATTTGGAGGGATAGCTTGTGCTTAAGCCATTAGGAGATCGCGTAATCTTAAAAGTAGAAGAAGAAAAAGAGCAAACGGTTGGGGGCATTGTTTTAGCAAGCAACGCCAAGGAAAAGCCACAAACCGCTAAGGTGGTTGCCGTTGGTGAAGGGTTAACCCTTGAAAACGGCACGACGGTTGCACCGAAGGTTAAGGAGGGCGACACGGTTCTCTTTGACAAGTACGCTGGAACCGAAGTTAAGCATGATGGTGAATCATACTTAGTTGTCCACGAAAAGGACTTAATGGCCATCGTTGACTAGTTGTCAGCGGTGATGACGAGTTTAAAATCTAACACATGAGGTGATATGACAATGGCTAAGGAAATTAAGTTTGCGGAAGACGCACGCAAGAAGATGTTGGCTGGGGTTGACAAGTTAGCCGACACAGTTAAGTCAACGATTGGACCAAAGGGACGGAACGTTGTGCTGGAGCAGTCATACGGTTCCCCAACAATTACGAACGATGGGGTAACGATTGCTAAGTCAATTGAATTAGAAGACCACTTCGAGAATATGGGTGCTAAGCTTGTGGCTGAAGTTGCTTCAAAGACCAACGACATCGCTGGCGACGGAACGACGACCGCAACGGTTCTGACACAGGCAATCGTAAACGCCGGGATGAAGAACGTGACGGCGGGTGCTAACCCTGTTGGAATCCGGAAGGGGATCGAAGAAGCAACGGATGTTGCCGTTAAGGCCCTGCACGAACAGTCCCACAAGGTTGAATCAAAGAGTGACATTGCACAGGTTGCTTCAATTTCAGCCGCTAACGAAAAGGTTGGGGAATTAATCTCTAACGCCATGGAAAAGGTTGGTAAGGATGGGGTTATCACCATCGAAGAGTCAAAGGGGATTGACACGACTCTCGACGTTGTTGAAGGGATGCAGTTTGACCGCGGATACCTGTCACAGTACATGGTGACGGACAACGACAAGATGGAAGCTGACCTGGACAACCCGTACATCCTGATTACGGACAAGAAGATTTCAAACATCCAGGAAATCATGGACCTGTTACAGCAGATTGTTCAGCAGGGACGCTCACTGTTAATCATCGCTGACGACGTTGACGGTGAAGCTCTTCCAACGCTTGTTTTGAACAACATCCGGGGAACGTTCAAGGCCGTTGCTGTTAAGGCTCCTGGCTTTGGTGACCGGCGGAAGGCAATGCTTGAAGACATCGCCATTCTGACGGGTGCCACGGTTATCACGGATGACCTTGGTCTGCAGCTGAAGGACGTTACGCTTGACCAGTTAGGTTCAGCTGGGAAGGTAACCGTTACGAAGGAAAACACGACGATCGTTGAGGGTGCCGGCGCTAAGGATGCCATCGATGAGCGGGTTGACCAGATCCGGAAGCAGATTGCGGAAGCAACGTCTGACTTTGACAAGGAGAAGCTCCAGGAACGGCTGGCTAAGTTAGCCGGTGGGGTTGCCGTAATCAAGGTTGGGGCCGCAACCGAAACCGAACTGAAGGAACGGAAGTACCGGATTGAAGACGCCCTCAACGCTACGCGGGCTGCCGTTGAAGAAGGCTTCGTTCCTGGTGGTGGTACGGCACTTGTTAACGTCATTGACAAGGTTGCTGCCATCAAGGAAAGCGGCGACGTTCAGACGGGGGTTAACATCGTTAAGCGCGCCCTCGAAGAACCAGTACGGCAGATTGCTGAAAACGCCGGCTTAGAAGGTTCCGTTATCGTTGAGAAGCTGAAGGAACAGAAGCCAGGCGTTGGGTTCAACGCTGCAACCGGTGAATGGGTCGACATGGTTGACGCCGGGGTTGTTGACCCGACAAAGGTTACCCGTTCAGCATTGCAGAACGCTGCCAGCGTTTCAGCCCTGCTGCTCACAACGGAAGCAGTTGTTGCTGACAAGCCTGAAAAGGAAGACAACGCCGCTGCTGGTGCCGCTAACCCGGCTGCCGGTGGAATGGGCGGAATGATGTAATTCTGGCCAACAGTAATTAGAAAAGAGTAATAAGCACCCCAAATCGTGGTTAAGTTAACCGTGGTCTGGGGTGCTTTTGTGCTATTTTCTCAAACGTAACGTTTAATCATATTAATGGAATCTAGTAGAGAATCGTGAGATAGGCTAGGCGGTAATCCCGTCGTACACATAAAATAAAACTCCTTCCCGTGCTCATTCCGGGAAGGAGTTTTACTTTAAACCTGACACTTGCCGTTGCACATGCAGACCTTGTCAGTCTTCATGGGGCAGTGGCAAATCCCATCAGGGCCGGCACACGGGCATCCCTTCGTACAGGTCATTCCCGTTGTGCATAGTGGAGCATCTTTTTCCATTATAAAATCACCTGATTAGTTGTTATTTCATTGCCTTTTTGTTTTCCATGATGCCGTCAATCAGCCCGTAGTCAACGGCCTCCTGAGCAGTCATGAAGTTGTCCCGGTCAGTATCCTGATTAATCTTCTTGATTGTTTGGCCAGAACCGTCAGCAAGGATTTTGTTAATTAATTCCCGGGTCTTTAAAATGTGCTCAGCAGCAATTTGAATTTCAGTGGATTGCCCCTGTGCCCCACCAAGTGGCTGGTGGATCATAATCTCAGAGTGGGGAAGGGCAAACCGCTTTCCCTTAGTGCCGGCGGTTGCCAGCACAGATGCCATTGATGCTGCCATTCCCATCACAATCGTCTGAACGTCGGCGTTAACGAAGTTCATCGTATCGTAAATGGCTAATCCGGCTGAAACGCTGCCACCGGGTGAGTTAATGTACAGGTAAATATCCTTATTAGAATCTTGAGCATCCAGGAAGAGCAGTTGGGCAATAATTGCGTTTGCCATGTCGTCATTGATCTCGCCTGAAAGCATAATAATCCGGTCCTTGAGCAACCGGGAGTAAATATCGTACGCGCGTTCACCGCGAGATGATTGCTCAATCACTGTTGGTACTAAGTTCATGTGAACCGCCTCCTACTTATAATGTAACTTGCGCAGTCTTCACTGTGCATTGTTTTAATTTTAATACAAAGGTCAAAAATGGTCAAATCATGTCTTGGATAAATGCGGAATACAAAAAGAGGCTGAGATCAACGTCCCAACCTTCGTTTCAATCTTGAATGCGCCACCGGGGAGTCGAACCCCGATTACAAGAACCGGAATCTTGCGTGCGATCCATTACACTAGCGGCGCAGCACGCTTATTATAGTATCGTGATTGGAATTAAATTGCAAGTCTTTTTTTCGAGTTTTTGGGAGGCGTAGATATGTCCGCCCATATCTTTGGGGATTGACCGATAAAAACCCGTTGAATGCCTGGTATTGTAAGGGAGAACCGGGGGCGCAGTGAAAGGGTTGAATCCTGATAAGGGTGAATAAGTGAAGTTGCTTGCAAGCGGGGGGGAGAATTGCTACAATATCATTGTAATTGAGATCGGGTTTTCCTGCGGTTTGGATCGGGATAGTGAGAGCTATCAAGTGATGGGTCGCCCGGCGAGAATGGAAACATTTTTGTACGCGGGACTGAAAGTGTTTTTAAAATGGTAGTGCTTCTGTGCTGCTTTTTAAAATAAATTTTATTTCCACAAGGAGGAAATTTTAGTATGACTACTAAAGTTGGTATTAATGGGTTTGGCCGGATCGGTCGGTTAGCATTCCGTCGGATCGCTGCTGTTTCAGATGACCTTGAAGTTGTTGCTATCAACGACTTAACTTCACCATCAATGCTTGCTCGTCTTCTTAAGTACGACACGGCTCATGGTAAGTTTGACGCTGAAATCTCAGCTACGGACAATGCAATCATTGTAAACGGGAAGGAAATTCCTGTTTACGCCGAAGCAGATGCGACAAACATTCCTTGGGTAAAGAACGACGGTGTTGAACTTGTTCTTGAATCAACTGGTTTCTACACATCACCAGAAAAGGCTTCTTCACACCTGAAGGCTGGTGCCAAGAAGGTTCTTGTTTCAGCTCCTGCTGGTGACATGAAGACGGTTGTTTACGGTGTTAACGATGACATCATCACACCAGATGACGACATCATCTCAGCTGCATCATGCACGACCAACTGTCTTGCACCGATGGCTAAGGCTGTTAACGATGCATTCGGCATCAAGGCTGGTACGATGACAACGGTTCACGCCTACACGGCTTCACAGAAGCTTCAGGATGGTCCGGACCGCAAAGCTAACTTCCGGAACGGCCGTGCTGCTGCTCAGAACATCATCCCTCACTCAACTGGTGCTGCTAAGGCTCTTGGGAAGGTTGTTCCTGAACTGGGCGGTAAGCTTGATGGTCACGCACTCCGTGTTCCAACAATCACGGGTTCAGTTACAGAATTAGTTTCTGTTCTTGACAAGAAGGTTACGGCTGACGAAGTTAACGCCGCTGTTAAGAAGGTTACGGAAGGTAACGCTTCATTCGGCTGCAACGAAGACGAAATCGTTTCATCAGACGTTATCGGGACGTCATTCGGTTCAGTATTTGACCCAACACAGACACAGGTTGTTGGCGGCGATGAAGGACAGGTTGTTAAGACCGTTTCATGGTACGACAACGAATCCGGTTTCACGGCTCAGATGATCCGGACCTTAGAGAAGTTTGCAAGCATGCTTTAATATTTAGCTGAACGCTAATATTTTCTGCTTGGCAGATGATGGCGGGGGGAGGCAAAACTCCTCCCGCTTTTTTAATACATTTTTCTGGAGGGAATAAAATGGCTAAATTAACGATTGACGACTTAGACCTGAAGTCTAAGAAGGTTCTTGTACGGGTCGACTTCAACGTCCCGATTAAGAACGGTGTGATTGGTGACGATAACCGGATGGTTGCCGCCTTACCAACAATTAAGCACATCATTGAACAGGGTGGGAAGGCAATTCTCTTCTCACACCTTGGCCGGGTAAAGACCGAAGAAGACAAGAAGGAGCTCACATTACGGCCTGTTGCTGAACACTTAGCTGAATTATTAAACAAGCCGGTAACGTTCGTTCCTGCAACCCGGGGTGCTCAACTTGAAGACGCCATCAACAACATGAACGATGGTGACGTTCTGCTGGTTGAAAACACGCGGTTTGAAGACCTTGACGGTAAGAAGGAATCAGGCAACGATCCTGAATTAGGCAAGTACTGGGCATCACTTGGTGACGTCTTTGTTAACGACGCCTTTGGGACGGCTCACCGGAAGCACGCTTCAAACGTCGGCATTTCAGAAGCAATGAAGGCTGCTGGTAAGAAGGCTGCTGCGGGTTACCTGCTTGAAAAGGAAATCAAGTTCTTAGGGAACGCCGTTGATAACCCGGCGCACCCGTTCGTTGCAATCCTTGGTGGGGCCAAGGTTTCTGACAAGATCGGTGTAATCAACCACCTGATTGACAAGGCTGACAAGATTATCGTTGGTGGTGGAATGACGTACACGTTCTACGCTGCTAAGGGAATCAAGATTGGTAAGTCACTGGTTGAAGAAGACAAGATTGACCTGGCTAAGGAAATCATGGACAAGGCTGGCGACAAGCTGGTTCTGCCAGTTGACAACGTTTGCGCAACGGACTTCAAGAACGATGCACCAAGCAAGATCTTTGAAGGCGACATCGAAGACGGCTACATGGCATTAGACATCGGCCCGAAGTCAGTTGAACTCTTCAAGAGCGTACTGAAGGACGCTAAGACGGTTGTTTGGAACGGACCAATGGGTGTGTTCGAAATGCCGAACTTCGCCAAGGGAACGCTTGAAATTGGTAAGTTCCTTGGGACGTTAACGGATGCCACAACGATTGTTGGTGGTGGGGACTCAACTGCTGCCGTTAAGAAACTCGGCGTTGCTGATAAGTTAACGCACATTTCAACTGGTGGTGGTGCTTCCCTTGAATACCTCGAAGGAAAGACCTTACCAGGAATCGCAGCTGTTTCTGACAAATAGTTAGATAACATGCTTTAAGGGGGTTGGAACAATTGGTTCCAGCCTCCTTTTATTGTGGTTTTACCAGAGGTTTTTATCAGTTCGTGGTATAATTAAAGACGTTGTATGGTTGTTCACAACCAACTAAAAATGAAAGGATGATTCTAATGCGGACACCAATTATTGCGGGTAACTGGAAGTTACACATGAACCCAACGGAAACCGTTGAATTTGTTAAGGCGGTTAAGGACCAGTTGCCACAAAACAGTGAGGTTGAAACCTTAATTTGTGCACCGGCAGTTGACCTGCCAGCACTGCTTGACAGCGCTAAGGGTTCCCAGCTTCATGTTGGTGCTGAAAACTGCTACTTTGAAGACGAAGGGGCCTTTACTGGTGAAACTTCACCAAAGGTTCTGCACGAAATGGGCGTTGACTACGTTATTATCGGGCATTCCGAGCGGCGTGGTTACTTCCACGAAACGAACGAGGACATCAACAAGAAGGCGCACGCCATCTTTAAGAACGGCATGAAGCCAATCATCTGCTGTGGTGAAAGCCTTGAGACCCGGGAAGCTGGGAAGGCAGAAAGCTTTGTTGAAGACCAGATCAAGGCAGCCTTAAAGGACTTAACGGCTGACCAAGTTGCTAGCCTGGTAATTGCCTACGAACCAATCTGGGCAATCGGAACTGGGAAGACTGCTACGGCTGATCAGGCCCAGGAAATGTGCGCTGCTATTCGGCAGACGGTTGCTGATCTGTACGACGAAACAACGGCTGAAAACGTTCGGATTCAGTACGGTGGTTCCGTAAAGCCGGCTAACGTTAAGGAAATCATGGCTAAGAAGGATATCGACGGTGGCCTGATCGGTGGCGCTGCCCTTAAGCCAGACTCATTCTTAGCATTAGCTCACTACAACGACTAGTCTGCTAGTGCGTGAAGGTTTTCATATAACAAGTTGAATATCGGTTCTGAACGGACTAAAATAACGTTGAGGACAGTATTCTCAAGTTAACAACATCAAAGGAGAGAAATATCTATGTCTGCAATTACAGAAATTTACGCTCGTGAAGTCTTAGACTCACGGGGTAACCCAACTGTTGAAGCTGAGGTTTACACCGAAGCAGGTGCTTTTGGCCGGGGAATTGTTCCTTCAGGTGCTTCAACTGGTGAACACGAAGCCGTTGAACTGCGGGACGGCGACAAGTCTCGTTACATGGGCAAGGGTGTTACCAAGGCCGTTGACAACGTAAACAACGTAATCGCTAAGGAAATCGTTGGTTACGAAGTTACGGACCAGGTTGCCATTGACAAGGCAATGATTGCTTTAGACGGGACACCAAACAAGGGTAAGCTTGGTGCCAACGCCATCTTAGCCGTTTCAATTGCATGTGCCCGGGCTGCTGCAGATGAACTTGAAATTCCGCTTTACAACTACCTTGGCGGGTTCAACGCTCACGTAATGCCAACACCAATGATGAACGTTATCAACGGTGGGGCGCACTCAACGAACAAGGTCGACTTCCAGGAATTCATGATTATGCCTGTTGGAGCTAAGTCAATGAAGGAAGCCGTTCGGATGGGTTCAGAAACGTTCCATCACCTGCAGGCTCTCCTGAAGGCTGACGGCAAGTCAACGGCCGTTGGTGACGAGGGTGGTTTCGCTCCTGACTTTGCTAACAACGAGGAACCGTTAGAGTACCTTGTTCGGGCTATCAGTGACGCCGGCTACAAGCCAGGCAAGGACGTTGCCATTGCCATGGACGTGGCTGCTTCAGAACTGTGGGACGACGACAAGAAGAAGTACACCCTTCGTTGGTCAACGGGTGAAGAATTCTCAACGCCAGAATTCGTTAAGTACATCGAAGGCTTAATCAGCAAGTACCCGATCGTATCAGTTGAAGACCCGATTGACGAAAATAACTGGGACGACTGGGCTGAAATTACCAAGGAACTTGGTAAGAAGGTTCAGCTTGTTGGTGACGACTTCTTCGTTACGAACACCGAATACCTGAAGAAGGGGATTAAGATGGGTTGCGCAAACTCAATCTTAATCAAGGTTAACCAGATTGGTACCCTGACTGAAACGGTAGAAGCCATCGAAATGGCTAAGGAAGCCGGCTACACGGCCGTTGTTTCCCACCGTTCAGGTGAAACCGAGGACACGACGATTGCTGACCTGGTTGTTGCTATGAACGCCGGCCAGATCAAGACTGGTTCAATGAGCCGGACGGACCGGATTGCTAAGTACAACCAGTTAATGCGGATCGAAGACCAGCTCACAAGCAACGTTGCGGAATACAAGGGAATCCACTCATTCTACAACTTAAGTGAGCAGGCTCGTGAAGACATTATGAACAAGTAATTTCCCGGTATTGACGAGGAAAACTTACTTGCAATAAAATGAAAACAAGGGATTGATTGAATCGGTCCCTTGTTTTTGTCTACATATTTTATGGTAAGAGGGGTGAAAACGGTGGATAGTTCGCAGGAACACCGTTTCTTTGATACAACGCGGTTTACGTTTATTTTACGGGGTATTCTGGTTGGCCTTTTGTCTGGCCTGGTTGTCAGTGTCTTCCGCCTGCTGTGTGAGCGGGGATTACAGCTAATGACGTGGGTGTACGGATTGATGCATCACCATTTATGGCTCCTACTCCCGGTTATCCTGGGTGCACTGGTAATTACCCTGATTAACGGCCGGCTGATTACGGCAGAGCCAAACATTAAGGGTTCAGGGATTCCGCAGGTTGAAGGGCAGTTATCAGGTGACCTTGAAATGAACTGGTGGTCTGTTTTATGGCGGAAATGGATCGGCGGAATTTTAGGAATTTCGTACGGGCTGTTTCTTGGCCGGGAAGGTCCGTCAATTCAGCTAGGAGCAACCGTCGGCCAGGGAATTGCCGATAGCATGAGAAAAAAGGGTGCTGGCCGGCGGGTGTTAATCGCTGGTGGCGCGGCTGCCGGGCTATCTGCAGCCTTTAACGCCCCGATTGCTTCCACATTGTTTGTACTGGAAGAGGTGTACCATAACTTTTCACCGTTGGTATGGACGACCGCGCTGGCAGCGGCGGTTTCCTCAAACTTTGTTTCGATGGAATTCTTCGGGCTAACGCCGGTTTTGGATATTCATTACGGTCATTCGTTCCCGCTCCGGTATTACGCTTATCTGGTAGTGATGGGGGTTATTCTTGGTTTATTAGGATACCTTTACCAGTACATGACCCTTAATGGGGAGAAAGTCTATGCTAAGTTGAAGTTTTTACCCCGGAAGTATGACGTGTTAATCCCATTATTAATGGTGATTACGATTGGTTATTTCTGGCCGCACCTTCTAGGTGGGGGAAACGGGTTAATTAAGTTACTGGGAACGACCAACCCAACCTTGTTAATTTTACTTGCGATTTTTATTATGCGGTTGCTGTTTTCAACGATTTCGTACTGTTCGGGAACCCCTGGGGGAATCTTCTTGCCGATTCTTGCACTGGGAGCTGTTTTAGGGGCGCTCTACGGTGAGGTTTTAGTTCACCTGCATTTGATGCCAACTTATTTGGTTGCGAACTGCGTGATCTATGCGATGGCCGGATACTTTGCCTGCATCGGAAAGGCACCGTTTACTGCCATCCTCCTGATTACCGAAATGGTGGGATCACTCCGGCACCTAATGCCGCTTGCGGTAGTTTCCCTAACGGCGTACACTGTCGTCGACATTCTTCGGGGACAACCGATTTACGAAGCGATGCTTGCCAACCTGCGGCACTTCCCGCAGAATGCAATTTCTGAAACGACGCAGGAGGATGAGGTGGAAATCCCGGTCTTTGCCGGGTCAAACCTGCAGGACAAGCAGGTCCGGGATATTCCGTGGCCGAAGGATTGCCTGTTAGCCGCAATTCGGCGGGGTGAAAAGGAACGGATTCCGCACGGTGATACGGTCATTCGGAGCGGTGATACGTTGATCGTGGTTACGCCACACGAAAACCGAGCATGGCTCCGGAACAGGCTACACCAGTATGCGGTCGGCCGCAATGATAAGGGTGGTCCCATCAAGCCGTCAACTTCCCAGGCTGGAAAAGACTAGGGGTTTATGGTAAATTAAACGTGGTGTAATTTAGAAGGATAAAGGAGGAGCGCACTTGTATAACGTACTACTCACAGCGCTGATTGTTGTTTCAGTGTTGATTATCATTGCGGTGATGATGCAGCCCGCTAAGGAAGATAATGCGTCAACCGCCCTTAGTGGGGGTGCTGGTGATCTGTTTAGCAAGCAGAAGCCCCGCGGATTTGAAGCTTTCATGCAGCGGGTCACGGCAGTTTTAGGAATTATCTTCTTTGGCCTTGCGCTTGGGTTGGTGTTCCTATCATCACACTAGTAACTGATTAACGTGGTGGACACGATTCATTTGATGGAAGGAAAAATGGTTGTGGAGCCATTACTATCCGTAACGCGGGAGCCATGACGCTGGTCTTGGCTCCCGTTTTATGTAAAACCATAAGTAAACGGGGAAGACAGATGGAAAAAGAGATACTAAAAGATAAATTAATGCGGCGGTTTAAGGACGAACCAACCCGGGCGTTTACGGTGCAGGAGTTGGCGAATGCCTTGCATATGGCCGGTGGTGGCCAGTTCAAGTTTATCGTTCAGGCCCTTACGGACTTAGAGCACGAAGGAACAATTACGCTCAAGGACGACCACTTTAAGTTGGCTGCAGTGGCAGGAAACCATCCCGAAGAAGTTGGGGTGTTTCACGCGAACGACCGGGGATTTGGGTTTGTTACGGTTGATCCGGATAAGGATGATTACTTTATCGGGCCGACCAACACTATGTCTGCTCTGAACGGCGACGAGGTGGCCGTGCAAATGATTAACCCCGGAGACCCTGCGAGTGGTCGCCGTCCTGAGGGGAAGGTGACCCGGATTGTTACCCGGGTGCTGAACCGGGCCGTGGGTGAATTTTTACTACCTGATGGGGATGAACACTACCCGGATGGCGTGATTGGAACCTTACATTTACGGGATAAAAAGCTGGCAAGTTACCGTTTTCTGGTGATGAACACCGGCCTGAAACCTAAGCCGCACGAATTGGTTATTGCGTCAATTTCGGCGTACCCGGATGAGCATATTCCGGGTGTGCTGGAAGGAGCGGTTACCAAGGTTTTAGGGAGCGTTAATGACCCAGGGATGGACATCACGCAGATCGTGTACGAGCACGACATCCCGCATGAATTTCCGGATGAAGTGAAGGAACAGGTCTCACATATTCCGGACCACGTTACGGCTGCTGAAAAGGAAGGCCGGGTTGATCTGACTGACCAGCCCCTCGTTACGATTGATAGTATCGAATCAAAGGACCTTGATGATGCGGTGAATGTCTGGAAGTTAGATAACGGGAACTACCACCTCGGGGTGCACATCGCCGACGTGTCCCACTACGTGACGCCGGGAACGCCCCTGGATAAGGAGGCCTTTAAACGCGGGACGTCGGTTTATTTAACGGACCGGGTAATTCCGATGCTACCGAAGGAGTTATCAAACGGGATTTGTTCGTTAAACCCGCACGTTGAACGGCTGGCCATGACCTGTGAAATGGAAATTAATTCGCAGGGTGAGGTGGTTAACCATAAGATCTTCCCGAGTGTCATTCGCTCAACGGAACGAATGACGTACGTGGCAATTAACAAGATTTTGGAATCCGATGACGAGGCCATGAAGGAGCGGTACCACGATCTCGTTCCGATGTTCCGTGATATGGCTGAACTCCACAAGATTCTCTTACGGATGCGGCATAAGCGGGGCGCCATCGAATTTGATGATAACGAAGCCAAGGTAATTCTGGACGATCAGGGGCATCCGGTGAAGATTGAGCTCCGGGAACGGGGGACCAGTGAACGGATGGTGGAATCGTTTATGCTGGCCGCCAACGAAACGGTGGCCAAGCATTACCACGACCTAAACGTTCCGTTTGTTTACCGGATTCATGAAAACCCTGATCAGGAAAAGGTGGATGCGTTCCTTGAACTCCTTCAAAGTTTTGGCATTCACGTGAAGGGCCGTCACGGGCACCTCAAACCGAAGGACTTCCAGGGCGTGCTCAAGCAGGTTGCCGGGAACCCGGAAGAGGCGACCGTTTCAACGATGATGTTGCGGGCGATGCAACAGGCGAAGTACGCACCGTCCCCGGCAGGACACTTTGGGTTGGCTGCGAAGGACTACACGCACTTCACGTCACCAATTCGGCGGTACCCGGATTTGATGGTGCACCGGTTAATTCGGTGGTACAAGGAAAATGGTACGGGGGAAGAGGCTCAGGCCAAGTACCGCGACCAGCTTGATGAGATTACGGCCCACAGTTCAGAAACAGAACGGCGTGCGGTCGATACCGAACGGGATTCCGATGCCCTGAAGAAGGCCGAGTACATGAAGGAGCACGTCGGTGAAGTATTCGATGCCGTTGTTAGCTCGGTAACTAAGTTTGGGATGTTCATTGCCCTTCCGAATACCGTTGAGGGGTTAATCCACATCAGCGAACTGAAGGACGACTACTACGAATTTGTTGAGAAGGCCTTAGCGCTGGTTGGTCGGCGGAAGAAACGGACCTTCCGGATTGGACAGGAAGTCCGGGTTAAGTTAATCAACGTTAACGTTGAACAACAGGAGGTCGACTTTACGCTGGTTGATGCACCGGGTGCACCGAAGACTGATCTATTAGAGAAGTACCACGTTGCGGATACGCGGCGGCCGCGGGAATCACGGGGAAGTGGTAATGGCTTCCACCGGGATAACCATCGTAGTGGAAACCGGCAGAATAACCATAATTATCACGGAAACCGCGAAAACGGTCATAACCAGGGCTACCACCGGCGGAATAGCCGGGAGCATAGTCGGCGGCGTTAGTTAAGGCGAATAAAGTAAAGGGAGGCGATTGAATGGCAAAGGCACAGCACCATGAAAAACCACTCGCGCAGAACAAAAAGGCCCGGCATGATTACCGGATTGTTTCGACCATTGAGGCGGGAATTGCCCTGACGGGAACGGAAATTAAGTCGGTCCGGGCTAGCCGGGTAACCTTAAAGGACGGGTTTGCCCAGGTCCGGAATGGTGAGGTGTGGTTAATGAACGTTCACATCGCCCAGTATGCGCAGGGGAACCGGTTTAACCACGATGAATTGCGCAACCGTAAGCTCCTCTTGCATAAGAAGGAAATTGCCCGGCTAGCCGGGGAAACGCAGCGGAAGGGAGTCACGCTTGTGCCGCTTAAAATGTATTTAAAGCATGGGTTTGCGAAGGTTTTGTTGGGAGTGGCTGAAGGAAAGCACGAGTACGACAAACGGCAAACGCTCAAGAAGCGGGACCAGGAGCGCGAGATTAGAAGGGCGCTGAAGAGGTAGGTACGGTAAAGAATTATCTGAGTTAAGGGGAACTAGAAGATGAACTGCGGTTCCCTTACATTACATAATTTGTTCTATGATATTCAGCATTGATGGGAATAGCCATCGATGCTGTTTTTTTATTGTTATGATTTTACGGGTGTGGGGAATGAACGCTTTTCTTGATGGGAAAATTTTAAAGGGCTAAGAAAGAGTTACATTAAATCAAAGAAAACGCTTGCATAATTCAGAAAAATGTGCTACCTTTTGCTCAAGGTCAAGGATGGCCTGAGAAAGGAAGTGTATTTGCTATGATAGTTGTTAAAAAGATTGGCTTAATTATTGCTACATTGGGTATTTTGTGGTCTTTGGATGGATCGTTATCACGTGTTCATGCTGATACGTATTATGGTAACGGTGTATATTGTAACAAACACACTTGTCACGTTGATTGGGGGAAAGCTTGGTCGAATATTTTTAATAATTCGGCAGCAAATTAGTTTACAGGCGGTCATGCAGGATGGCATGAGTAAAAAAGAGGGAATACTATGAAATGGTTTGCTGGAGGAAAAGAACGGCAAGAGGCTGTGCTTAAAATTTTGGTGGTGCTTAATGATTCTCTTTCTGATGAGATGCCTGAAAAGCCACTGAAGGAGTTAATTGCAAAGTACATTTTAGAATTTAGGTCTCCTAATAGACCGGTGCCGTACATTTTGAACGCCTTCAACTTAGAGGTTGCGCATTGTTTACGTGAGAATCAGATCGAACTAAGTAAGCGGCAGTTACAGGCATTTGAGAAAATTCGTCAGTTATCTAACATTAAATACGCGTTTTCAATCTAGCAGGGTAACCGTGGTTGTGGTGATAAAAATAGCGTAGCTCAATTGCGAGCTACGCTATTCCTATCTTATAGCAATTAATATCAATAAGATAAATTATGGATTAAAAATTCCGTTCTTTTTTGGCGTAAACAGCGAACGGAGGTTTCGTTCTTGACGGCGCCACTCCTTTTGGAGGGTCGGGTTCTGCTTTGCTTTTTGCATTTCCCGGCGGGCGTGCCGAACAGCGTTCTTGTTCTTATCGGTGGTCTTTAATTCCGGTGCGTCGGAGTCATAATCACCAATCGTTGTTTTATCACCGTTCTTCGTCCACAGACTCGTTGACCGTTTCCCCAGTTCACGTTGAATCTTAGTGATCTGTGCAAAATCCCCCTTGTAAATGTAGTTCTGGGGGTTAACCGGGGTAAACCCTTGCGGGACATAGAACCGCAGGAGGTTTTTGTTGTTCAACGAATCGGAAAGGGTTAATTCTTCGTTAACCCGGTGTTTATCCCGTTTTAGTTGCCGGGCAAGCTTTGCGGACGGATGAGTAACAACCCGCCCGTTGCTGTTCTGGTATACGGTACTTCCAATTACCGTGTACTTCGGGGTAACAAAGTTCCCGTTTCGGAAAGCCACTACCTGACTGTGTTGCGGCGAGAACAGGTCAGTCCCAAACATTAAGAATGGCTTGGAGTTGATCCCTAACAGGTGAAGAAGCGTCGGTAAGACGTCAATCTCGCCCCCGTACTGGTGTTGAACCCCACCATTTGTTTGGCCCGGAATGTGAATCATGAACGGTACCCGTTGCATCTGCGCGTTGTCAAAGTTGTTCCACGTTGACGACGATTTGCCGAGGAGTGGGGCAAGCTTAATGTTGCGGGTGTTTGAAATTCCGTAGTGATCACCATACAGAATAATAACCGAATTGTCATACAGTCCTGACTTATGCAGGTACTGGAAGAACTGCTGGACGGACTGATCCAGGTAGTGGGCCGTCACGAAGTAGTTGTTGATTGATTGGTCATCTGTATTGGCTGCCGGGAATGACCGGTTCTGTTTATCCAAACTATACGGGAAGTGGTTGGAGACCGTAATGTACTTCACGTAAAACGGCTGTTGAAGCCGTTCGAGGTACTTAATTGAGTCGTGGAACAGTAGTTTGTCCTTTAACCCGTACTCCGTCAGGTTGTTGGCACTGGTATTGTAATACCGGGCCGAGAAGAAGTAGTCGTACCCGAAATTCTTGTACGTGTTATTCCGGTTCCAGAACGATGCGTGGTTGCCGTGGAAGACCGCTGAAGTGTACCCCTCATCCTGTTGGAGGATGGCCGGAGCCGCTTCAAAGGTATTTGAGGTTCCTAGTGTTGAGAAGAGGGACCCCTGCGGTAACCCAAACGTTCCCGTTTCAAGCATTGTTTCGGCATCAGAGGTTTTTCCTTGCCCGACCTGGTTAAAGAAGTTATCAAAGCTGTAAAAGTCCTTCCCGTTATACAGGCTGTTCAGGAAGGGCGTGACTTCCTTTCCGTCAAGCTTGTAATTAATAAGAAACTGCTGGAAACTCTCCAGGTGGATGATAATTACGTTCTTTCCCTTCGCAACGCCAAACATTTTCGGGTTGGGTTTTGCGTAGTGGGATTGCGTGTAATTGATGATCTTATTCAGGTCTTCGCTATCAGCACTTTTCCTGACAGAAGAATTCTTGGCCGTTTTTAGGGCATTGTATACGGTAAACGAATCAAGCCCGAGGTAACGAACAAGGTATTCCCGGTCAAACGTCCGCGTCAGCAGCTGGGGACGACTAATCTCTCCTAAGGTAATGTTGAAGAGGAGTAAGAACAGGGAAGCGGAGGTTAACGCAAACGCTTGGCGCCGCGGAATCGGCCGCTTGTCGAGTTTAATAATCCTGGTAATCAACAGCAGGAGAAGGATTAAAACGTCTGCCACAACGACAATGTCCTGGGGTTTGAGAAGCGCAATGGAACTCGTACTTAAACCTTCGGACACCGAAGAATACCCGAGAATGACGTTAATGGTCATAAAGTCGGTGAATTCCCGGTAGTAAATCACGTTAAATAGCAGCAGTGCCGTGTTTGCGATGTAGATAATCATCATTAACCCGTAGGCCGGAAGGGGCCGCTTAATGTACAACGCAATTCCTAGTAGGAGAAGCGTTGTCGCAATCGGGTTAAAGAGCATCACGGCGTATTCATAAACACCGTGGGCTCCGAGCCGAAAATCAACAAGATAAACAAAAATCGTTTTAAGCCAGAAAAGAACGGTTAACAGGGTGAAGAAACCCCACCGCGTGTTGATGAAGTTTCGTAGTTTTTTGAGTATCACGGTTGCAACCGTCCCTTCATTTTGATTATTCAATTTTACAGTTTCTGATTTTAACGCCGCAAGTCGGGAAACGCAATTTTTCGCCGGTGAATTTACGGAAACATAATGCAGCCTTGCGAAGAATAATGGTTTATTCCGAAAAATAATGATGGTGTGTCCGTGCAGTAAGCGTTTATAAGCGATAATCATAATTTATCTGTTTTTCGGGTTATTTTTTGGCAGGGTTGTTGTATAATAGAAAGCGTAAACAAAGTAATAAAGGAGCGGATTGCGCATGGCACACATTAAGTTTGATATGTCCAACCTGACTAAGTTTGTTAACGACTACGAGCTTGACCAAATGCAGCCGATGGTCACGGCTGCTGACAAGGAACTCCGGGATGGGACCGGAGCCGGAAACGACTTCCGGGGCTGGTTAAACCTGCCTGTCGACTACGACAAGGATGAGTTTGCCCGGATCAAGGCAGCTGCTAAGAAGATTATGAGCGATTCTGAGGTATTAGTTGTTCTCGGGATTGGTGGTTCATACCTGGGTGCCCGGGCAGCCATTGAATTCTTAAACCACAACTTCTTTAACCTGTTGGGTGCTGATCGGCGGAAGGCCCCGCAGATCTTCTTTGCAGGGGATTCACTGTCATCATCATACCTGCACGATCTGCTTGACATCATTGGCGACCGTGACTTCTCAGTGAACGTTATTTCCAAGTCCGGAACGACGCTGGAGCCAGCAATGGCCTTCCGGATCTTCAAGCAGAAGTTGGAAGAAAAGTACGGTAAGGAAGGCGCTCGTGAGCGGATTTACGCTACGACGGACCGGGCTAAGGGTGCTTTAAAGACGTTAGCCGATGACGAAGGTTACGAAGAATTTGTTGTGCCGGATGACATTGGTGGGCGGTTCTCAGTGCTGACGGCGGTTGGTCTCTTACCGATTGCTGCTTCAGGCGTTGACATTGACCAGTTAATGAAGGGGGCTGCTGATGCCCGCGAAGCATACGCAAATGCTGACCTGAAGAAGAATGAAGCATACCAGTACGCTGCAATGCGGAACATTCTTTTCCGGAAGGGCTACAACATTGAACTCTTAGAAAACTACGAACCATCACTGGTTTACTTCGGCGAATGGTGGAAGCAGTTAATGGGTGAATCAGAAGGTAAGGATGGCAAGGGAATCTACCCGTCATCAGCCAACTTCACCACGGACCTGCACTCTCTTGGCCAGTACATCCAGGAAGGCCGGCGGGCTCTGATGGAGACGGTGATCAACGTTGAGAACCCGAACCACGACATTGATGTTCCGATGGACGACCGGAACCTTGATGGGTTGAACTACCTGAAGGGTAAGACGATGGATCACGCTAACAAGAAGGCCTGCCAAGGGGTTGTTTTGGCCCACACTGACGGGGGCGTTCCGGAAATGATCGTCAACATCCCTGACCAGAGCGAATACACGCTGGGTTACCTGATCTACTTCTTTGAAATTGCCGTGGCAATCTCCGGTTACTTAAACGGGGTTAACCCGTTCAACCAGCCAGGGGTTGAAGCATACAAGCAGAACATGTTTGCACTGCTGGGCCGGCCAGGCTACGAAGAAAAGACGGCGGAACTGGATAAGCGGTTAAACTAAGGTGCGAAGCCACGGCCTTATCCCCATAACGGTAATCAGACGTAGGGCGCGGAACGCGCGGCCATATGGGGGTAAAAGGGCGTGAGCGGAGCCCGATTAGTAAGGTGCGGAGCCGTTAAGAAATCCGGAGCACTAAGCGAAGCTCGCGAAGAGCGGGCGGATGCCCGGTCAAGGGAGCAGGCTTAGGTGACGGATTTTAGGCGGAGCCCGATTAAGAAGGTGCGGCGCCCAATTACCAAGGCTAAGCAAACAGAACGAAAGGCTGTGACGGAGGTCACGGCCTTTTTTGTAGCAATATAGTTTGAAATTAGGGACGATTTTTCGCTAAAATGGAGGGTGAATTGAGGTGGAGAGGATGTTATCCGCAACTGTTCGCCGTTTATTGACGGCACGGGAAAATAAATTCATGATTCCAGCTGATGTTGTTGCTAACGTTCAGGAGAGCAATAATCTTGAACACGCGCTCTTGGTTCTCACAAAAATCGGGTATGCGAAAATTCCGGTGTTAGATAGTGATGGGCGGTTTAAGGGCTTACTGTCCTTACCGATGATTACGAATCAAATGCTGGGGTTAGACGGCATTGATACTTCGGTTTTAGGAACGATGACCGTGCGTGATGTGATGGAACGGGATGTTGCGACAATCAAGGCGCCGTATGACGTTGAGGAAGTCTTACGGTTATTGATCGACCGGAATTTCTTAGTTGTCGTTGACGAGAAAAATCATTTTATGGGAATTGTTACCCGCCGTGAGGTAATGAAGAGCGTTAATTATATGGTCCATACGTTAGGGGAGCAGTATTCGCTCACGCCGAAGGAAAAATAAGCGGACCGTTTTTAGAATAAAAATGAGCGTGGTGGAAGTTAGTAACCAACGAATCGAGTGATTCAAGGGTTTCATTCTTCCGCCACGCTCATTTAGTTATTACTTACTAATTACCCCACAATTAAAACGAAACGGGGGCCGTTCGAATGTCAAAGCCAGCTTTTCGGAGAGCGATGATGTACTTCTCAAGGAACTGCCGCTGGATTTTTCCCTGGGCACCATTTCGCGTTTTGATTTGAACCTGGATGGCAATGGCGCCGTTCCCCATGTCAACCGTTCCGTTTAAGACGGGCTTTTGGCCGGCGATGATGTCCGGGTATTTGGCTAAATCAAGGTCGTCGTTAATTGCAGAGATAATCCGTTCCATCTTGGCGATATCCTGTTGCGGGTTAATGTACACGTTAATCAAGGCGAGCATGTTATTCCGTGACATATTACTTACGATCGAAATATTCCGGTTAGGAATAAACGAGAGGGTGCCGTCGCTTGCCTGGATTTGCGTGGTTCGCAGGCCGACCGCCTTTACCTTTCCGGTAATATCACCGATTTTGACGGTATCGCCGACCGCATACTGCTGTTCGATCAGAATAAAGAGGCCGGTAATAATGTCAGAAACCAACCCCTTGGCACCAAGCCCAAGGGCGACACTAACAATTCCTGCCCCAGCAATTAGGGTCCCTACCGGAATTCCCAGCACGGACAAAATGGCGTACACGTAGAAGAACAGGATGACGTAATGAAAGATATTTTGTAAGAGCGTTTCAATCGTTTTTAGCCGCCCCTGTGCCCGCAAGCGTTCAGCCGCCTCTTCGGGGTCCTCTTCCTTAGGAGCCGGTTCTTTAGCCGCACGGGCACGACTAAAGGAGCGCTTAATTACCCGTTTTCCGACAGAATTGACAATTAGGAAGAAGAGGGTGAGTAAAATAAGCGAAGCGACCAGAACGATGGCATGGCCGATGATTTTGTTCCAGTTAATACTCTGGATAAAGTTAGTAAAAATGTTGGTTTGGTGATGAACTTGCCGGTCAACCGTTTTCGTGACGGTCGTTGTCAGTAATAGGTTATTCCACTTCATTAGGATAGTCCTTTCATAATTCTTTCACGGGTAATCATACCAGTTTTATTTAGGAAGGGCGACAGTTAGGCTGAATTGCAGTTTTGGGGAATAAATGATAGCCTAAGGGTGAGTAAAAAAGATGGAGGAAAAGGCGATGGTATTAACCTTTGGCCAGTTAGCTGGTTTGATTGCAGCACTTGCATTTGTTGTTTTAGTAGTATTTATGTGTTTGGTACTACATAAGCTTGGAAAAACAATTAACCAGTTATCAGATACACTTACGGACGTTGCGCACGAGGCAACGACATTATCAGCTGATGCTGACCGTATTTTAAAAAAGACGGATGATTTGATGGCCGATATTAATGCCAAGTCCCAAAAGCTTGAGCCACTTGTTGATACGGCAGTGGCGTTAAGTAAAAGTGTTGACGATTTAAATACGGCAAGCCGGAAGATGGTTCACCACGTTGTGAGCGCCCGGGAAGAGGGAAGCAAGCTTAATTCAGCGGTAAAGTTTGGTAAGACGGTGTATAACGTTTACAGCGCGGTTGACCGGCACCGGCAGAAGAAGGCTGCTAAGGAGCAGTCAAAGCGGAAGTAGGAGGTCCTTAGAATGGGTAAGAAGTTAGCGTTTGGTTTAGGAATGATTTCAGCGGCAGCGTACGTGGTGGCCAAGAACATGACACCGGCCGAAAAGAAGATGGTGCGGGACCGGGTTGCGCAGGCTGCCACCAACGTAAAGGAAACGGCCTTAAAGTATGACCGGTATTTGCATGAATACCTGGCATCGGCTGAGTACCAGCAGCAGCGCCAGGATTGGGAGGCCCGGTTCATGCAGGTAAAACAAGCTGCACGGACAGCTGCAGAAACAATTCGGGAACAGGTCACTACGGGGAGCAAGCCGGAAACAACTCCGGCCATTGCCCGGGAGGACCTCTCCGAATCGATGACCCCGTCAGACAGTGACGATCAGCTCCAGGATGACATTATTTTAAAGACCATGCCAACTGATAACGGGCAACCAACGGAAACATTCTATCCGAACGGTCAGGTTGCTGATTAGTTGGAGTACCAAGTAATAAAGGAGGTTGGGACTGAAATGTCCCAACCTCCTTTGCTATGGTTACCCCACGTTGATCCGTCAAAAAAGGGGAACAGCGTGAAGTGTTGTTTGTCTTTTAACGAAGCGGAATGGTTTGCAACTCCTTCGGCGTGTGGGTAAACGGTGCGCACCCGTCAGCCGTGATGTGCACGCAGTCCTCAATCCGAACCCCGGCATCGCCCGGAATGTAGATTCCCGGTTCAATGGAGAAGCACATCCCTGGTTCAAGGATCATATCGTTGCCTTCCATGATTGATGGGAATTCGTGTTCGCTCTGACCCATCCCGTGGCCTAGCCGGTGAATAAAGTATTCACCGTAACCGGCTTTTTCAATCACTTGCCGTCCGATGTGGTCTAATTCGGCGGCCGTCATCCCCGGCTTAGCGGCATCCTGAGCAGTAAGCTGGGCTTCAAGGCATACCTGGTAGATTTCCTTCAGGTGGTCGTTAACCGGGCCGTACGCAACGGTCCGGGAAGCATCGGAGATGTAACCATCGCTGACAACCCCAAGGTCAAAGAGGCACAGACTATTCGGTTGAATAAGTTCCTTTTTAGGGGCACCGTGGGGGTCAGCGGCGTTGGCGCCACTTTGAACAATCGTATCGAAACTCATCTGCATGATACCCTGTTTCTTGAGTTCGTATTCAATTTCAGCCGCAACGTCCTGTTCGGTTCGGTTATTGGCCAAGGCTGCAAAGCCAATTTCAAACGCCTTATCAGCCCATTTGCCGGCGACCTCAAGCTTGGCGATTTCCTCTGGTGTTTTGTATAAACGTTCGTGCTCAATTACCGGGGTTAAATCGGCTGCCACTTCCATTGTTGGGAAGTGTTCCTTAAGGGTCGCAAACCGGGTTAACGTTAAGTTATCCTTTTGAACGGCCCACTTAACTGGATGGGTGGTGCACTGATTCAGGTGCTCGGTGATGAGGGCGAAGGCGTCCTCATGATCCAGGTACCCGTATACAGGGAACCGCCAGCCCGTCTCTTTGACCGCTTCAACTTCGAGTACCGGTGCAAAGATGAACGGTTCGTGCTCCGGAAAGATGAAGAGGGCGAGGACCCGTTCGATGGGATCACTGCCAAACCCCGTAAGGTACTTTATGTCTGGAAATGCGCTGACGTACGCAACGTCTAGTTGGTTTTTAGTTAACCATTGTTGAATTGCTTCAATGTGTGTCATGCAACCACTCCTCCCTATGATTGTTCTTAGTATAGCATGTTAGGCGGTGACCGGAGTGAAATGAAAAGGATGAAAATAAAACGTTTGCATTTTACGAATGAAACTGCTAGATTAGAAGACGTTAGGATGAAAGCAAGTGAAAACTGGCGGAAGGACGCCACTGAATCCAAATATTCAATAATGAAGGGAGCTTGTTTTTATGGAAAAACAAACCGTTACAATTTACGATGTTGCCCGTGAAGCAAGTGTTTCAATGGCAACGGTTTCCCGGGTGGTTAACGGGAACCCCAACGTTAAGCCGTCAACCCGGAAGCGGGTTTTAGACGTAATTGATAAGCTTGATTACCGGCCAAATGCCGTCGCCCGGGGGTTAGCAAGTAAGCGAACCACGACGGTGGGGGTAATCATCCCGGATGTTGCGAATGTTTACTTTGCATCACTTGCGCGGGGAATTGACGACGTGGCAACGATGTACAAGTACAACATTATTTTAGCGAACTCTGACGGGGGCGCTGAAAAGGAAATCCAGGTATTTAACACCCTGTTGGCTAAGCAGGTGGATGGGATCATCTTCATGGGAAACAACATTACCCCGGAATTACGGAGTCAGTTTGACCGGAGTAAGACCCCCGTTGTAATTGCTGGTTCGGTTGACGCAGATAATGCAATTGAGAGTGTCCACGTTGACTTTAAGGCGGCGTTTGCAGAAATCACCACAAACCTGATTAGCCGGGGGAACAAGCGGATTGCCCTGGTGACGGGAGCGGCGGATCAGCCGATTAATAAGGATTACCGGCTTCCGGGGTATAAGCAGGCCCTTGAAGCAAACGGCATTGAATTTAATCCGGAACTGGTATTTGAAACAACGAACAGTTACGAATCAGGAGAGAAGCTGTGGCCAGCCTTAGCCGCAGCCCACGCCACGGCAGCCATTGTTGGTGACGATGAACTGGCGGCGGGTGTTTTGAACGGTGCCCGTGATGCTGGCGTGCGGGTTCCTGATGAGTTTGAGTTGGTTACGGGCCAGGATACTAAGCTGACGCAGATTGTCCGGCCAAAGATGTCATCGTTAACGCAACCGCTTTATGATATCGGCGCCGTGTCAATGCGCTTATTAACCAAGATGATGAACGACGAGGAAGTTGAGGATAAAACCGTTCTCCTTCCGTTTGGCTACGTTAAGCGCGATACGACGAAGTAAAGGTGATATTGCGGATTTAGACTGCTTTTGTTAAAATTAGGGTTAGCTACGTGCTAATGATACTATTCGGAAAGAGGTTTTAGTCATGTCAGGACATTCAAAATGGCATAACATTCAGGGGCGGAAGAACGCTCAGGATGCTAAGCGTGGAAAGATTTTCCAGAAAATTACTCGTGAAATTTACGTTGCCGCTAAGGCTGGTGGTCCTGACCCAGATTCAAACCCACAGCTGCGGATGGTGATTGATAAGGCCCGGGCAGCTAACATGCCGAAGGACAATATTAAGCGGGCAATTGATAAGTCAACTGGTGCTGGTGGCGAGAACTACGAGGAAATTACCTACGAAGGGTATGGTCCGGCAGGGGTTGCTATTCTTGTGCACGCATTGACCGATAACCGGAACCGGACGGCGTCAGCTGTTCGGGCGGACTTCAACCGGAACGGTGGGAACCTTGGTGAGAGTGGGTCCGTGAGCTTCATGTTTGACCGGAAAGGTTACATTGCTGTCGCCCGGGAGGACCTTGACGTTGACGAAGACACTATGTTTGAAGACGTGATTGACGCCGGGGCAGAAGATCTGCAGACGTCTGACGATGTCTTTGAAATTTACACTGATCCTAAGGCGTTTCCTGAAGTACGGGATGCACTGCAGAAGAAGTACGACCTTGCAACGGCTGAGATTACGATGGTCCCGCAAAACACGGTGGCTGTTCCGGCCGAAAAGGTAGAGCAGGTTCAGCGGTTAATCGACCGGTTAGAAGATGAGGACGATGTTTCTGACGTATACACGTCCGCTGAATTCCCGGATGAAGATTAATTTGAGATATTAAGAAACGAAGGTTGCGCTGTTTATGGCGCAACCTTTTTTGAATTAATTAGAATTAAAGAATTAGGCGCGAAAATTAAGTGGGAGTGTGCGAACACCCCCACTTTTTTTCTTAGTTATATGGTGAGGGGGTGAACAAAACGAAAATGGATATTGATGAAATTGTTCGGGAAGCGTTACGGCAACAGGCAACTGATATTTACCTAACACCCGTTGGAAACGAGTACGGCTTGCGGTTTAACGTATGCGGCCGAATCGTAGGGCAACAGTCAGTTGGACTAGCCGATGCGCGCCGATTGATTAACCTGTTAAAGTACAGGGCAAACATGGCCCTGGGTGAGCGGCGGCGCCCCCAGTTAGGTGCGTTGACGTTGCGGGTCGGTGGGGAACCAGTTTTTTGCCGGCTATCAACGGTTGGTGATTTCCGTGACCGGGAAACGCTGGTAATCCGGGTAATTACCCGCCTGCGGGGTGAACTTGAAAGTCGTTATTTTTTGCCGCACCAGTTAACCCGGATTCGGCAGGCCTGCCGGCAACGGGGGTTAGTGTTGTTTGCGGGACCGATGGGGGCGGGGAAAACGAGCGCAATGTATGATTTTGCCCGTGAGTTTGCGACCCGCCAGGTTTTTTGTATCGAAGATCCGGTTGAGATTTATGAACCCCGGTTTGTTCAGGTTCAGGTGAACGAAGCGGCGGGAATGACGTACGCCCAGCTACTTAAGCTTGCTTTACGTCATCATCCGGAAGTTTTCATTATTGGGGAAATTCGTGATGAAGAGACTGCCAGGGTGGCACTTAATGCGGCGTTAAGCGGTCATCTGGTACTAAGTACGCTGCACGTTCGCTCGGCAGCGGGGACGCCTGCGCGGTTACGTAATCTGGGATTACGGGATGCGGATATTATGTTGGCTTTGCGGTTGGCGTGTTATCAGCGGTTAATTCCCACGACAACGCACCAGTTAAAGATTCTTTTCGACTTTTATGATGGAGCAGGGGAAGGAGAACACCATGAAAATGTTTCGGCGAAGTGGCAAGCGGAGCTGGCGCACTGCGTTACAAAGAAATGGATTTCACCGGAAGTGGCAGCGGAATTCCGTTACGGGTAAACGGTGGTCCCTTAAACAGCAGGTTCAGTTTTTCGCGGTGCTGAACGATTTTTTGCAGGAGGGATTTACTCTGCGTCAGGCACTTAGGGGGACCCGGCAGGTAATCCTCCGGTTAACACAGGATATTGATAACTTTGAACGCCAACTTGATGACGGAAGTTTTTTTAGTGCCGCGGTTCGCCCGCGAATTAGCGTTGCATCGTACCTTCACTTAGCATTAGCCGAAGAACATGGCTGTTTGAAAGCAACGGTTGCTGTTCTTGCGCGGGAGCTTTCCCGGCGCTATGAATACCGGCGGCGGATTCGCGGTTTGTTAGCGTATCCGTGTGGTTTATTAGTAATGCTGTTAGGGATTATCGGCGCGGTGCATTGGTGGCTAATGCCAATGATTCGGCAATTTGTCCCACCGCAGCCAGAAACAGCACCTAACTGGACTCCGGTAATTCGAATAATCACGGGAATTCTTTTGTGCGGTGGGGGAATCTACTGTGCTCGGGTGGTCGTTTGGTGGTGGCGGCAGCGTGCATTAAACCGGCATATATGGTATAGCCAGTTACCGGTAATCGGTCGCTTTTATCGGTACTACTGTGCGTATATTATTAGTTTTAATTTAGGACAGTTGTTGGTAAGTGGACTTGAACTTGCTCAGGTCGGCGAGTTATTGTTACGGTTTCCTTCTGGCAGTGTTCTTCACCAACTTGGGGTGAAGTTCACCGGGGCAATGATGACGGGAAATGCGATTAAAAATTTTACCGGCCAAATCCCCTTTATTCCGGATGAAGTTGCAGCTTTTTTTGAACGGGGACAGGCGACGAAAACGACGGGGCAATCACTTTTGATGTTTGCTGATGTAAGTTATCGGCGGTTTATTCGGGCACTTGACCGGTTATTAACGTGGATTCAGCCGCTCTTCTTTATTGTGATTGCGGTGTTAATTATCGGGACCTACGTGGCAATTTTAGTTCCACTGTATTCAAGTATCGGGAGGATAAATTAATGTTTAAGAAACGAATGCCAGCATTTACGCTGATTGAAATGACGGTTGTGCTCTTCATTATTAGTCTATTGATTTTAATCGTTTTGCCTAATTTAAGTGCACAACGAAAGGGAGCTAATAAGGTAAATAATCATGCCCTTCAAACGGAGCTCAATACCCAGGCACAGCTTTATATGCAGGCCCATAATATTGATAATCCTAAGAACGTTCACTTAAAGGAACTGCAGGACGAGCACTATTTATCAGCGGCGCAGGTAAAAAAGATTAACGCGGAGGGGTTGAAGATTGACGGGACGACGGAATAAGCCGGGATTTACGTTAATTGAAACGACCGTCGTTCTTTTAATTGTCATCATCCTTGCGGGGATGGTCACCGGCGGACCGGGGAAACGGTGGCAGGTTGCCTGGCAGGAGCGGTGGTTTTTTAAACGGTTTAATGCTACCTGGGTTGAAACCGTTACTAATCCCCGGTTGCTGCAGACTGATAGAACAATCGTTTTTACGAAAAAACAAGTGCGGTTTATTGTTGAGCGGCGTGAACGCCATGTGATTGCAGTTCCGGCATCACTTCACCTCCTCCGGTATCAGGTGGTGAAGGTTGCACCGAGTGGAAGTGTAACGCCAGCAACGGTGTGCTATCAAAGCCCACTGAGTGGATGTAATAAGGTGCTTGTTTTTCAATTAGGATATGGGGGGCAGTATAAGTATGAGGAGATTCGGCGGTAGGCGAAGTGGTGGTTTTTTATTAGCTGAGGCCGTTACTGGACTGGTATTGCTGGGGGTAACGCTTGAGATTACCGCGTTCTTTGGGGGCGCCCTTTTGCGCGAAACCCGGCAAGCATCCGGAGAGTTGCATCGCGCCCAACTGATGGATGAGCGGGTTCACCACGTAGATGTTCACCAAGAACGACGGGTAGTGGTAACGGATCGGAGCGGGAAAAATGAAATTACGTGGTAGTGCGGCATTTACGCTGGTAGAAACGGTGATTACCTTGTTGATTGTCGCGATTATCGGGGTAAGTGCAGGCGCAACCATTCGATGGTTGGGGACCCAGGAACGCTTCTTACAACCGACAGTCCTTACGTGGCATTCTTTTTGCCGGTTACTGACTGATGATCGGTTCCGTTTTAAGGTCGATCGGGTTGCGGCTCATGAACTACACTTAATCAGTTTAGAGGATCACCAGCATTATGATTTTGAATGGCACCGGGATGAAGTTCGAATGTACCGCTCTGGGCATGGTTATATGCCAATTTTACGAAACGTTACGGCGTTTAGAGCCGTTGCCCGTTCGCCAGTTATCCAATTGGACGCAACGGTTGACCACCACCATTATCAAGCAACATTGTATATGAAGGAGTAGGAAATGCGGGGATTTACGTTTTACTTTAGCATGGTCGCGATTATTACCGTGACGGGAATTTTACTAGGATTAACGGTAATTGACCGGGGAATAATTATGGGGATGAAAGAGCAGACTAACTACTACACTGCGCGGGCGTTAGCAACGCTTGCTGTTCGGCGGAAAGAAAACGGTAAGTTAGTGACGAATAAAGGAACGGTTGAGGTTCAGGATGACGGTGTTACCGTTCGGCTTCGAGAAGGACCGGTAATTCGGTTTAAGCGGTAGGAAAGGGTGTGATAGAATAGGCGATGGTATCTTACTTGAAATGGAGTTGTGATTAAGTGGCGCTTGAAGACGTAAAAAAAGAATATGCGAAGATTGTTGCGGCAGTAAAAACGTTACAGGATGCGCTGGATGTTTCGTACTTTGACGCCCTAATTGAAACGGCTGATAACCTGGCAGCAGGTGAGGTGCACGTTGAGGATGGCCAGCCGGATGAAAAGATTCAACATCAATTACTTGAGCAGTATCGGGAAATTCACTTAGACCTTTTTTCGCGGGATGAGGCCCGGCAGTTACTGCAACTATTAATCTTAAACGCATACCGTGAGGAACGGGTTCAGGCTAACCACCAGATGACGCCTGATACGGTCGGAATTTTAGTAGAGTACGTGATTGAAAAAATTATTCCCCACAAAGATTTACGGGTTCTTGATATTGCGGTTGGAACGGGGAACCTGTTGATGACCATCGTCAACCGTCTTCAGGCTGGCAGTGATCATCGGATTGCCGCGTACGGCGTCGATAATGACGACACGCAGTTAGCACTTGCTGATGTGATGGCAGAATGGGAACAGGCATCCGTTGAACTGATTCATCAGGACGCAATTAGTCAGTTGATGGTGCCTCAGGCTGACTTGGTAATCGGTGATCTTCCGGTTGGGTATTATCCCGTTGATGAACGGGCGGCCACGTATGAGACGAAGGAATCTGGGGGGCATTCGTATGTTCACTACTTAATGATTGAGCAGGCGTTTCGTACCCTCGTTCCGGGTGGATTAGGTGTTTTTGTTGTTCCGGCTAATTTGTTTAGTGACGAGCATTCACAGCGCCTTTTAAAGTACATCAAGAAGGTTGGGTATCTTCAAGGCATGTTGGGGTTACCCGTTGATTTGTTCCGAACAGAGGCTGCCCGGAAGGCAATTCTGATTGTTCAAAAGCGGGGAGAAAATGCCAAGCAGGCACCACAGGTTCTTTTAGGCGATTTTCCGTCCTTTAAGGATAAGGAAGAGTTTCATAAATTCTTGAACAGCATTACGCAGTGGGAGCGTAAATCCTTTACGAAGTGACTTAAAGAAGGAGATTTAAAGTGAAAAACACTGAAAAAAGGGAACGGCGGGCTGCTCAGATTGCCAAAAAGAATGAGCGGATTAAGGAACAGGCCAGTGAGCTTATTATGCAGAGTGATACGCGGATGCTGATTGATGGGCGCCCCTATGAGTTAGTTAAGAATTACCGGGATGGATTTCAGACAGAAAAGCTCCAGGAGCGGTTTAGTCATGTTCTAACAAAGTACGATTACATTGTTGGTGATTGGGGATACGATCAACTCCGGTTGCGGGGATTTTACCGCCACGGGAGTAAGTGGGGAACCCCCATGCAGAGCATTGATTTGTTGGATGATTACCTAACGGAATATTGTAATTTCGGGTGTGCGTACTTTGTTTTGCATAACTTGGATGTTCAGGTTCCAAGGGTACCCCGGCACCGTCGCCGGCGTGGAAATTCCTCCCGGCGTTCGGGAACCCCTCATTCAAACAAGCAACAACCATCAAAGGGTTATGCAATTCATCGCAGGGGAAAGGCAACGTCATCATCTCGCCGAAACAATTCTCGTCCGGGAAGTGGGCGGCGGCACTTTACTATCCAGCAAAAGAAGCATAAGTAAGGTTAGGGGTTAGTGATGAAACAGTATCGTGGTTTTTTAATTGACTTAGACGGAACGATTTACCGGGGAGCGGAGCCAATTCCAGCGGGAAAGCGGTTTATTAAGCGCCTTCAGGATAACCGTGTTCCGTTTTTACTCTTGACCAATAATAGTACCCGCACACCACAGATGGTGGTTGATCACCTGGAACATAATTTTGGAATTCACGTTACTCCGGACAACGTGTACACGTCCGCAATGGCAACGGCTGATTACCTAGCAGGCCAGCAGGCCAGTGGGCCATTAACGGTGTATCCAATCGGTGAGCGGGGGTTAAAAGAAGCGCTTTTCCAACGGGGGTTTAAGTACGATGACGTTCACCCGGATTACGTTGTTGTTGGGTTGGACCGCGATGTTACTTACCATAAATTTGCGGTTGCAACCCTTGCTGTTCGGCGGGGAGCCCAGCTAATTGGGACAAACGCTGACAGTAATTTACCGAGTGAGTGGGGAATGATTCCGAGTGCCGGTTCCCTGGTGACCTTTATGGAATACGCGACGCAGACAAAGGCCCAGTACATTGGGAAACCTGAACCACAAATTATGGACGTAGCAGTAAAGCGGCTGGGGTGTCCGCGGGAGTCACTTGCCATCATTGGTGATAATTACATGACTGATATTAAGGCGGGAATTAACGCGCAGGTCGACCAGATTCTTGTTTATACTGGCCTTTCCACCTCAGAACTGGTTGCGGCCCAGCCCGTTGCACCAACGTGGGAAGTTCAGTCACTTGATGAGGTTCCCGTTAATTCCTATGCTTAAGATTCGACTAACAAGTTGGGGCTGGTGGAGCGTTATTTTTGCCGCACTTGTATGTGGGGCAGTGACCTTAACGATTAACTGTGTTCCGCTGTATGGATGGTTTGTCCATAGCCACCGTTTGGGAGCGCAGGTTGGGTGGTCTGCTAAGCAGGTAATGGCGTACTATTTGCAATTGCTGGGATACCTCCAAGTTCCGGGAGTTCAGCTGAACCACACCCTTCCCATGACAACGAAGGCGGTGGTTCATTTTCGCCAGGTGAAGGTCTTGATGGTTGCTAATAATTGTCTTACCTGCGGGCTAATTCCGGCGGCTTGGTTTAGCTGGCATCGCCTTGGAGTTCGGCACGAACGGTGGTTATTATTACGCCCGTTAGCGTGGACCACTTTAGGGCTAGTTATGGTAGTCGGGTGGATGTGTCTGGACTTTAATTCTTTTTTTATTACCTTTCACCAGGTTCTCTTTCGAAACAGTGATTGGCTTTTTAACCCGCGAACGGCTCCCGTTATTAAGCTTCTTCCGGAATCGTTTTTCGCCGCAAGCTTTGGGCTGGTAACCGGCTTGGTTGGGACCGGAATTGCTGTGATATGGCGAAGTTGTCGGCGCGAGCTGGTGGACGAAGAACCGGAAGAATTAAAGTAGTACCCGGGAAAATGCGGGCAACTAACCAGTGATATGGTATGATATTGAAGAAAAATGGTTCGGCTTTGTAGCTAGCCATTAATCTGCGCCGGAGAAAATTCACGGCAAAGAGGAATGACGATATGCCAAGGATTATTGTGACACTTTTGATAACAGCGTTAATAGCGGCGCTCTTAACACCCATAGTTCGAAAAATTGCGCAGCGGATTGGTGCGTTGGACCGGCCGAATGCCCGGCGGGTTAACCAGGTTCCCATGCCAACAATGGGCGGGTTAGCAATTTTTATTGCATTCACGGTTGCTAATTTTGGCCTATTACGGGATCAGTATCCCGGCCGCCAGCTAATCTGGTTATTCGTTGCGGAGTGCGTAATTATTATTACGGGAATGCTTGATGACCTTTTTGAGCTTCGCCCGTTTCAAAAATTAATTGGAATAACGATTGCGGCAGGAATAACGTTTTGTGCGGGCATTCGAATGGCAATGGTGACCTTGCCGTTTGTTGGGGAGGTCCACCTGCACTGGTTAAGTTTACCCGCAACCTTAATTTGGATTATTGCAATCACCAATGCCCTTAACCTGATTGATGGGCTCGATGGCCTAGCTACCGGGGTTGCCTGTATTGCGCTGACGACAAGTGCGTTAATCGGGTACTTCTTCTTGGGGACAGCTAACATTTTTGTGTCAATCATGATGCTCGTTTTAGTTGCGGCAATGCTGGGCTTTTTACCGTATAATTTTCACCCCGCGAAGATTTATCTGGGGGATACCGGATCGCTGTTTATTGGGTTTATGATTGCCGTCTTTTCACTTTATGGGTTGAAGAATGCAACGATTATTTCCGTGATTATCCCTGTAATTATTTTAGGGGTCCCCATTACTGATACGGTATCGGCAATTCTTCGCCGCGCCCTTAATAAAAAACCTATTATGCAAGCAGATAAGCACCACCTTCACCACCGGCTAATGGCAATGGGGTTATCCCACCGGCAAACCGTGCTGGTGATTTACGGGATTGCATTAATCTTCTCGTTAATTTCATTGTTATATGCGCTGTCCAGTTTCTGGGGAGCGTTAATCCTAACGGTTGCCGTCTTACTGGGGGTAGAGCTGTTCGTTGAGGCAATTGGCCTTGTTGGAAGTCACCGCCAGCCATTGTTGGACTTAATTCGAATTATTGTTTTGCGCGAAGAACCGCAGGATGGGCGGCGCCACTAAGTAACGCAAAAAGCTGGGACGTATCTATGTCCCAGCTTTTGTTTATGCACTTATTGACTGTGCGATACTAAACAATTTTTGTGCCGTGAACCTGGTTTACTTTGAGGGTGGAGGCGAGTTCTTCATAGTTATCACGGGTAACGCCCCCGCCAGGCATAATGGCAATTCGTCCGGCGGCGTAATCGATTAGTTGCCGAAGATGATCGGTGTTTGCCGTAATCGGGTTTGATGCGGGCCCGCCGTGAGTCAAAATCCGTTCAAATCCCCGGTCGGCCAGGTAATCGATTGTTTGCTGTTGCTGTGCCCAGTCCAGTTCATCGAAGGCCATATGCATGACCAGCTGCATTCCCCCTGCAGCCGCACTTAATTGATCCATTACTTCAATATCGAGTGTTTTTTCCGGGGTGAGGGCGCCAAACGCAACGGCATCGATTCCAAGCGCCTGAGCCTCAAAAATATCCGCCTCCATGATTTTGACTTCGGTGTCAGTATAAACAAAGTTTCCCCCACGCGGACGAATCATCGCCGTTACCGGGATATGAAACTCGGCGGCGTACTTATGGGTTTCTGCCATAACCCCCTTACTTGGGGTGGTCCCGCCGACAGCGAGGTTGTCGCAGAGTTCAATACGCCGTGCACCGTTTTGAATAACGGTCGGAACGGTCGTAAAGTTTTCAACACATGCTTCCTTAATAATCATAGTTGTCTCTCCGTTTCTAGTTTGTTAATGGTTAACGGGATGCGCAAAGGAAACGCAAATGGCTTCCGGGGTGGCAATTCCCTGTTGGATAATGGTGAGTTTGCCGGTCCGTTGGTCCCGCGCATAGAGGGTCCCGCTGTCACTCTTTTGGTTAACCGCAAGAACAAAGTGTTCGGTCGGATCGAGGGCGAAGTCGCGGGGGAAATCGCCCGCTGTACTAATCTGCTGGATGAGGGTGAGGGTGTCGTTTTGGGTAGCAAAAACGGCAATGGTGTTGTATCCCCGGTTTGAAACGTATACAAACCGGCCGTCTGCGCTTACCCGAACAGCCGCACATCCGTTATATTCGGACCAGTCAGCTGGAATTGTGGGAACGGTCTGTTCAATCCGGAACAGTCCGGTGAGCGGTTCGTACTTGAGCCGGGAAACCTGGCTACTGAGTTCACCGACAATGTATGCTGTGTTTGAGTGGGGGACAAATGCAAGGTGCCGGGGGCCATAACCAGCTGGGAAATGCACAATTGCTTGGGCGGAAAGCCCGCCCTGGTCAGTAACGTTATACGTTGTTAGCGTATCGTTCCCAAGGTCAACCGCAAAGAGACGCTTGTCCGGAGTCAGGCCACACATGTGAATGTGGGCGCTTTCCTGTTCTGGCCGGGGACCGTTTCCCGTGTGTTGGATGGTTACCGCCCGGCTTAGCGTGTGGTCAGGATTGAGCCGGTAGCTTGTGATTGTTCCCTTATGGTAGTTGGCGGCAAAGACCAGTTGTCGTTCGTTATCAACACACACGTGGCACGGGTTAGGGCCATCATCCAGGACCCGGTTATTCAGCCGGTGCCGGTTCATTGCGTAACTTAACACGCCCCCTTGGCCCCACTGGGAGGCAATACTGATTAACTGCCCATCGGGGGTTTGCTGTAGGTAAGTGGGATTTTCAACTTCGAGGTATAGCTGCGGTTCGTCCACCTGTCCCGTAACAGTATCAAGGGTACCGGCGTAGATTCCCTGACTGGTTTTTTTAGTGTATGTTCCAAGTAAAAAGTGCTCTTTCATTCCATTATCCTCCGCATAATTACTCTATTTTAGTATATCATTTCACCCGGAGAAGCGAAGGCGCGGTGTGGTAAAATGGGAACGATAGTAATGGGAGTGACGGATGATGAAAGCTGTAATTAAAGAAGTTGGCCCTGCTGCTCTCCAGAAGGGTGATCCGTTTTTAATTTTGTTTGAGGAGGATGCGGCGCCCATGCTCCGGCAGGTGGCGGTTCTGCAGCAGTTTACTGACCGAACGCCGGTAACCTTACAGGCAGGACAGCAGATTAAAATCGGTGACCAGGAGTACACGATAACCTTTGTTGGCCCGGTGGTAAACGAAAACCTGGCAACGATTGGGCATACCGTCCTGGTTTTTGATGATGTACCGGCAGAGCCGCGGCATAACGGGGTTTACCTGACGCCCAAGCAAGTTCCCCAAATTAAACCGGGAATGACCATCATTTACGGGGAGGATTAGCAGTGGCTAAGCAGAAGAAACTGAAAAAGACAAACGAGGAACGGTATTTAGACCAGCATGGGGTTGCGTACACCGAAAAGAACTTCGACTGGGTTGGTCGTGGCCAGGCTGCGCTGGATGATGCAGCTGCCGTGGGAGTGGCTGTCAAGAGCATTTTAAAAACAATTGTGCTGCAAGCCAATAATGACCCGCACGATTACCTGGTTGTTTGTTTGCCGGTCGAGGATGAAATTGACCTGAAGACCGTTGCCCGGGAGTTAGGAAAGAAACAGCTCCATTTAGCCGACGCTAAGCGGCTAGTTAACATTACGGGGTACGTTCATGGTGCCAATACACCAATTGGAATTCATGCGAACAAGGGGTTTCCAATCTACTTTGACGAACGCATTCAGGAATTTTCAGAAATTTCTGTATCGGCTGGGAAGCTTGGTCGGTCCGTTCGGGTGAACCGGGAAACATTAGTCACCCTGGTTGAAGGCCAGTATATCCACGTTGTTCGCGGATAAGGGTTGTGTTCTAGAAGTTAACGTGTTAGATTGAAGATACATTTAGCAATTATTTATTGGGTTGTTGCTAATTATTAACGTAGCCGTTCGCCGTGCCCACACCGAATGGTTACGCTTTTTTTATGGATGAAAGAGGAATGGATTATGACTAACCACATTGTGTTATTTGAACCACTGATGCCGGCGAATACCGGGAACATTGCCCGGACCTGTGCAGGAACGAATACGGTGCTGCACCTCATTAAGCCGTTAGGATTTTCAACGGACGATAAGCACCTTAAACGGGCGGGGCTAGATTACTGGGATAAGGTTAAGATTGTTTATCACGATAACCTGCCTGCTTTCATGGCAACGTTAACGGCAAATGATGACCTGCACATTGTTTCTAAGTTTGCACTGCGTGACTACGCTAGCGTTGATTATAACCAACCGGAACGGGATCAGTATTTCCTGTTTGGAAAGGAAACAACGGGGTTGCCGGAACCGTTTATGCGGCAACATCCCGATGAATGTATCCGGATTCCGCAAAACGATGAGCATATCCGGGCATTAAACCTGTCCAACACCGCGGCAATTATTATTTATGAGGCGCTCCGGCAGCAATCCTTCCCGCAACTTGAGCGGGTTCACCGGTACGAAAACGATAAACTAAAATAGGAGGGACACCATGGCACGGAAGCAAGCAACTTCCCGGAAGAAGACAACTTCCCGGAAAAAACGGACAACAAGGGCTTCTCAACAAGTGAGCACCCGTTCCTTACGGGTTAGCGGCGCATTAATGATATTAATCGCCGCCCTTGGCCTCTTTAAACTCGGCTTTGTTGGGGCAATGATTGGTAATGTTGTCCGCATTTTCTGGGGGGATGCCTACCAGATAGGGATTATTCTGGGAATTATCTTGGGAGGGTTTTTGTTAGTTACTGCCAAGTGGCCCCGGATAACCGCCCGGTATGGGGGTGGGGGTGCGCTTGTTTACCTTGGAGTAATGCTCTTTTTAACCATCCACACCATTGGAACCCTGGGTGCTCACAGTCATTTTATTGGAATTACGTGGAATACGATTGTCAACGACATGGTTGGGGGGAGCGTCGCCAGTTCGGTTGGTGGCGGACTAGTCGGCGCAGTGTTATACACCATGACGTTTTTCCTGGTTGCCAAACCGGGGAGCTATCTGGTAGCGGGGCTTGCAGCGATTGTTGGGCTGTGCGTCCTTGCGGGGGTAACCGTTCAGGAAATGATTGACGTTGTTGGACGCGTTATGCAAGTTAGTTTGCAACATTGTGGTGCGTGGAGCCGCCAGTTGATGGCAACGATGCAGGAACACCGGCCAAAGCAACGGACAGCCGAGAAGCAACCGTCCACTAGCACGGCTCCGGAACCTCCTCAAGAGCAGGATGATGAGCAGCTTCCTCAATCGGTGGCCGACCGGACGGGGGATAGTGTTAAGGAAAGCGCCCTTAATACGCAGGTGGCAAACTGGAGTGACCAGTCACCCGCGTCAGAAAAACCGGCGGAGCAGCCGGTCGAGATTTCGGCAACTAAGGCAAATCCGAACTACCAGCTGCCGCCAGTTAGTCTGTTGCAGGACGTCCCACCAACTGACCAGAGCAAGGATAAGGAGATCATTGCTAAGAACCAGCAGGTCCTCCAGCAGACCCTCACAAGCTTTGGGGTGGACGCGGAGATTAAGAACACCATTCTGGGTCCAGCGGTAACGAAGTATGAGTTGCACCCCGCAATTGGGGTCAAGGTTAGTAAGATTGTCAATCTGGCGGATGACCTTGCCCTTGCCCTTGCAGCCAAGGATATTCGGATTGAGGCGCCGATTCCCGGGAAGGCCCTGATTGGAATCGAGGTCCCTAACCAGCAGGTCGCAACCGTTGCGTTTAAGGACATTATTTCTGCCCAGCATAAGGATCCGAAGAAACCCCTGGAGGTTCCGCTAGGACGGGACGTATCGGGAAACCTGGTAACAGCCGACCTCGCAAAGATGCCCCACCTGCTAATTTCTGGTTCAACGGGGAGTGGGAAATCGGTGGCGATTAACGGCATTATTACGAGCCTCCTGATGAAGTGCCCACCGGATCAGGTCAAGTTAATGCTTGTTGACCCCAAAAAGGTTGAATTGGCGGTGTACAACGGGATTCCGCACCTGCTGACGCCCGTGGTCACTAACCCGAAAAAGGCGGCAATGGCCCTTAATAAGATGGTTGAGGAAATGGAGCGGCGGTATGATTTATTTGAGGACACTGGCCAGCGTAACATTGCCGACTATAACGCAATGGTTACGCGGCAAAACGCCGACCAGGGGACCGCAGAGCCAACCTTACCGTACGTTGTTGTCATCGTTGATGAGCTTTCTGATTTGATGATGGTTGCTTCGGACGCGGTTGAAGGGGCAATTATTCGGCTTGCTCAAAAAGCGCGGGCTGCTGGGATTCACATGATTTTGGCAACGCAGCGGCCGTCCGTTGATGTTATTACTGGGTTAATCAAGGCTAACGTCCCGTCCCGGATGGCCTTTGCGGTTGCATCGGGCACGGATTCGCGGACCATTCTGGATGTAACGGGAGCAGAAAAGCTTTTGGGCCGGGGTGACATGCTGTTTAAGCCAATTGATGCAAATAAACCAGTGCGGGTTCAGGGCGCGTTTATCTCGAGCCAGGACGTTGAAAACGTCGTTAACTTTGTGAAGCAGCAACAGGAAGCAGAGTATGACGAGGCGTTAAATATTTCAGACGAGGACATTGCGGACTCCCAGCCGGCCGAATCAGGGGAAGACGCCCTGTTTGACCAGGTGATTGACCTCTTACGCCACGAACAACGGTGCAGCGTATCAATGTTGCAGCGCCGCTTTAAGATCGGGTATAACCGGGCGGCGCGGATTGTCGATGAGTTAGAGGAGAAGGGGATTGTTGGGCCCCAGGATGGGAGTAAACCGCGGCAAGTCTTCTTACCAAAAGACGAATAGCTTTCACAACATGTAGCGGTTATATATTTGACAACCACTACATGTTGTTGTTTAATGGTGGTGTTGTGCATGACAGAAATTATTAAATAAGGATTGAGTGGAATGAAAGACGAGTTAAACATGTGGCGGCATCCCCTAGGGTGGTTTTTGCACCAGATCAGCGGATGGCCGCAGGCGAATTACTACTTATGGTGGTTTGCCTTAGGAAGCCAGCTGATGCTTTTAGTGACGGGTAAGATTACAACGCTTACCCTGGTCACGTTTGCAGGGACGATGATTGGGGTATTGTGTATCCTTTCGATCAACGCCGCAAAGTCGGTCAACGGAATTTTAGGGGTAATCAGCGCACTTTGTTTAATTTATGTTGGGTTACAGGCAAAGAACTATCTTTCATGTTTTGAACAGGTTGCGTACATGCTTACGCTTGATTTCCCGGTAATTTTTGCGGTGAAGAGCTGGAATGATGAAACCGTTCATCATTTGCGCAAGTTTACTGCCGGCAAGTGGATGGTCGCTTTGATCGCAACGGCAGCGGTGTGGATCGTTTCTGCGTGGGCTATTGGCCGGTATACGAACGATCCGCGGCCGTGGATTGACGGGCTGAGCTTTGCGGTTAGTCTTACTGCGGGGATCATGTGTTTTCTCCGGTACAATAACCAGTACTACTGGTGGTTGTTTAGTGGAGTTGCCCAGTTGGTTCTGTGGGCCGTGACGTTCAGTCAGGGGGACGCAACGCTGGCGATGGCCGTTAACTCGAGTATATACGTTGTGAATGACCTAATTGCCTTTTGGAAGTCACCGTGGTTTGAGCGGGGGCGGCGCCAGGTAGGTTTGGGTCAGCTTGAAAAATAGGATATTAACGGCAAGCTGGGATGATTAGTCCCAGCTTTTTTGATGGCATCGATGTAAAAGATGTTTGATAATTAAAAATAATGATTATCCACGAGTGGTTGGTCGTCGGCCTTTACTGGTACCTTGAGGTACACCAGTAGGAAACAAGGAAGCACCCGTTTTAGTTCTGGGGTGTTCGGTGTATAATTATCCCGCGAATTAATACGGAAGGAGGCGCAGGTATGCGCCGAAAGTTAACGACGGGGGTCCACATGATGGTGCTCCCCACCAGTCAGTTTAAGACCATTCGGGTGATGGTTTCGTTTGCGACGAAGATTATCAGCCCGGAGCAGCTTGCCCAGCGGACGCTCCTGGCAAATATTCTGGAGGTTAGTAGCACCCAGTATCCAACCCAGCGGGCGGTTGCCCGGGCGCTGGCGGATTTGTACGGGGCAAATTTTGGGACGACCGTAGTGCGGAAGGGCACCCGGCACGTGATTAATTTTATTTTAACCATTCCGGCTCCCCAGTTTATCCCGGGCCAGCCGGCTTTGCTGACCGCTGGCCTTGATTTTTTGCGGGAAATGATTTTTAATCCGTTGTTGCACCAGGGGCACTTTGATGATGAGGCGGTTGTCCAGCAACGGCGGATACTGGTTGATTATCTGACGGGAATGGCGGATGATAAGCAAACACTCGCGGCCCACCGCCTAGCCGGCGAATACTTCGATGATCCGGCCCAGCAGGTCAGTCCCCTGGGAACGGTGGCTGACGTGCGCGCACAAAACGCGATGACGTTAGCGGTCGCTTACCAGCAAATGCTCACGGCAGACGAGGTTTTGATCGGCGTTACGGGGGCCGTGGATGAAGCACCCGTGATTGCTGCGGTCGCAGACCGGTTGCCGTTTACCCCCCGGCAGCCCCTTGAACGTGAAATCACGTACCACCAGCCAGAACGGGAAACCGTTACCGATCAGGTGTTAGCATTGCCCGTTAACCAGGCGAAGTTTGACCTTGCTTTTCGACTGCCAGTAACGTATGGAACGCCTGACTATTACGCCGCCGTAGTAATGAACGGTCTCTTTGGGGGAACGGCGTTATCGTACCTGTTTACGACTGTGCGGGAACAGGAGAGCCTGGCGTACTATGCCAACAGTACGTACGATGCTTTCCGTCAAACCGTAGTCGTTGAGACGGGCATCGAAGCCCAAAACACGCCCGTGGTTCGGGACAAAGTAATTGCCCAGTTACACCGGCTACAAACGGGGGAATTTTCCTCCGCACGGTTGGACCAGGTGAAGGCAACGCTGGTTAACGGTTACCGGGCGAACCTTGATTCGCAGGGAACCCCTCTTAGTCGGGAGTTAACCCGCCAATTAACGGGCCAGCCGGTTAGTATGGCAAAAACAATGCGGCGGACGGAAGCCGTTACGAAGCAGGCGGTGATGCGCGTTGCCCGGAAATGTCAGTTGCAGGCAACGATGCTATTGAAAGGAGCGACCGGGAATGCGCCAGATTAAGTATAATCAGCTGCACGAAACCCGGTATCAGCTAACGTTAGCGAACGGGTTACGGGTTAACCTGATGCCCCGTGCCGGTTACCAAAAGAGCTATGCGCTCCTGACAGTCAACTACGGTGGGATTGATACTGCCGTGACGTATCGTTCGGGGAAGCGGGTGACGTACCCCGAGGGGATTGCTCATTTTCTAGAACACAAGATGTTTGAGAAGCGGGATCACGATGCGTTTGACCTCTTCGGAAAATACGGGGCGGATGCCAACGCCTTTACGAGTTACACCCAAACAAGTTACCTGTTCAATACAACCACGCACTTAACGGAGTGCTTACAAATTTTACTTGATTTTGTATTTGATCCGTATTTTTCGGCCAGAGGAGTGGCGAAGGAACAGGGGATTATCGGGCAGGAGATTCAAATGTACCAGGATGATCCGGATTGGCGGCTCTTAGCGCAGTTAGGGCAAAGTATGTACCCCAAAACAGCGTTGGCCGCCGACGTTGCGGGCACCCGGGAATCAATTGCAACAATTACCCCGGCGATGTTGTACGCGTGCTGGGCAACGTTTTACCAGCCGGCAAACATGACACTGTTTGTTACGGGGGGATTTGATGCTCAGCGGATTGCCGCGTTTCTTCAGCAGCTTCCGTTGCCATCCCGGCCCGCACCAGCGTTTGTCCGGCAGCCCGTTGCTTTGGCTTCTCCTGTGAAGAAAATAACGCTGCAATTAGCGGTTAACCGGCCACGGATTGCGGTGGGGTTACGGGGGATAACGGCGCCTGTTTCAGGACTTCCGGGGCTTCGGGCGCGCCTTGCTGGTCAGATTGGGTTGTACCTGCTCTTTGGTGAAGATACGGCGTTTTACCAGCGGCACTATGATTCGGGATTGCTCGATGATAGCTTTAGTGCCACCTACGAGTATGAACGGGGCTACCACTTTATGACGATTACGGGGGAAACACCCCGATCCGAAGAATTAATCCAGGTTGTTCGCCAGCAGCTCGCACAGGCCACGGACTTACTGGTAACCGCACAATCGGCGTTTGAACGTGCTAAGCGGGAGTATACGGGGCGGTATCTCCAGGCAATTAATTCGCTTGAAACGGTGGCTGATTCCGCGGCGGCGTTTCCGGGTGACGTAACGTTGTTTGAGGCGCTTGGTGAGTTGCAGCGGTTAACGTTGGCGGATGTTTGTGAACACATGAAGTGCATGGTAAGTCAGGAACCATGCGAAGTAACACTTTTACCGGGAGATGATTAGTGATGAAGTGGGCGTTAATTTGTGGTGCGTCTGGTGACATCGGAACGGCCGTTGCCCGGCGGTTGGCGGCGCAGGGGTGGTCGTTATACTTGCACTACCATACAGGAAAGGACCGGATTACGGCGTTAACAACTGAATTACAGGAACAGTATTCCCGCCAGGATTTTCTTCCCGTTGCGGCTGATCTAAGCGAAATAGATGCTGCTGCGACAATTGCCAATCAATTGTTTGGCCTGGATGCCGTTATTTTTGCCCAGGGAACCACCGAGTACGGGTTATTTCATGACAGTGATCCAGGGCGGTTTGCGTCCATGTTAAGGGTTCAGTTGCAGACCCCCCTTCGGTTAGTGCAACTGGTTGAAGAGAAGTTAGCTCAGCGTCAACATGGCCGGATTGTATTTGTGGGTTCGGTGTATGGTGGTGCTGGCAGTGCCATGGAAGTGACGTACAGTACCATTAAGGGTGCATTAAGCGCATTTGCCCGCGCTTATAGTCAGGAAGTGGCGGCAACGGGGATCACCGTCAACGTTGTTGCTCCCGGAGCGGTCGATACGCGGATGAACGCGATGTTTGACGATGAAACGCGTGCGGCGGTGGCCGCCGATGTTCCTGCTGGCCGCTTTGCAACGCCCCAGGAAATTGCTTACTGGATAACGGGATTGCTTCAACCAGAGGCCCAGTACATGACGGGGCAAACACTTTACGTCACCGGGGGCTGGCTTAAATAGAAACTGCGGTTTCACGAGGGCGGAATGTGCTATACTGGTGAAGAACTCGAAGAGGAAATCATGGTTTATTGGAGAGATTCCTAATGGACAATATTGGACAAACATTAAAAGCTGCACGGGAAAAGAAGGGGTACACCCTTGATGATTTGCAGCAGATTACTAAGATTCAAAAACGGTACCTGATTGCAATCGAAGAAAATAATTTCGAAGCACTTCCCGGGCAGTTTTACGTGCGGGCCTTTGTGCGGCAGTATGCGAACACCGTTGGTCTTGATGGGGATGCGGTTGTGGCCCAGCTAACAAAGGGAAGTGTTACTGATAATGCAGGCGGTGCGGCCGGGCAGTCCTTTTCTCGCCGGCGGCAAAATGGTCCTGCACCGGCAACAAAGCCGGGAATGCTTGAGCGGTTAAAACAACAGTTGCCGTTAATCACCATTATCGGGGTTGTCGTTTTGATTATTGGTGGGGTGGTGTACGCATCGGTTCAGAATCGGAGGGCGACGCAACACGAACGGCAGATTGCCCAAACGAGCCGGAAGGTGACGGTTAATAATAACGTTCACCACCATCATTCGTCTGCGGTAACTAGTTCTGCCAATAGCAAGATTTCTAGTGCAACGGTTGCAAGCAGTTCGACTAGCTCAACGATGACGAGTCAATCGTCATCTGCCCAGTCTTCGAAGGCTAAGCACCATAAGAAACAATCATTTAAGCTGACCCGGAAGAGCGGGAAGACCTTTGTTTACAAGATGAAGAATAACGATGGAAACAACGTGATTCAGTTAACGGGGAAGGCTGATGAATCATGGTGTTCCGTTGCCGTTAACGGGGAAACCCTCTGGCAGGGAACGTTAATGGCCGGAATGAGCCGGCAAATTCGGATTCCGGCAGCGGCAACTAACGTTCAAATTAGCCTAGGGAACTCCAAGGGAACACTGATTAAGTTTAATGGCCGGAAATTTAATTTCCTGAAGGCCAACCACAGGTTAACCGTGCGGAGTATCGTCATTAATATGGGAACGGTCCCTGCGCAGACTACTGGAACTGTAACGAACGGAACGCCGCAAACGGTGAACCGCGATTATTAGTACTTAGGAAGGAACTATAAGAAATGAACTTACCGAACAAGTTGACGGTCGGCCGGATTATATTAATCCCCGTTTTTATGCTTTTGCTGGCGGTTCCCTGGCACTGGGGAACGGTAACTATTGCTGGAACAATGATTGGGTGGACACACTTAATTGCGGCACTTGTATTTGCAGGAGCGTGTGTGACGGACTTTATTGACGGGCAAATTGCGCGGCGGCAGCACCTTATCACCAATTTTGGTAAATTTGCGGATCCCCTGGCGGATAAAATGTTGGTGATGACTGCGTTTATTTTCCTTGTGCAAATGGGGAAGGTTCCTGCTTGGGTCGCTGCAATTATCGTTTGCCGGGAGTTAGCGGTGACGGGATTGCGCTTAATCGTTGTTGAAAATAACGGGCAAGTGATGGCAGCGGCAATGCCAGGGAAGATTAAGACGTTTACGCAGATGTTTGCAATTATTTTTCTGTTGTTGAATAACGTCTTCTTTGCGGCTATTAACTTCCCGATTGGAACGGTGTTGCTGTATATTTGCCTGTTCTTTACGGTTTACTCGGGGTGTGATTACTTTTACCACAGCCGGGCAGTGTTTGCCGATTCGTTCGGGAAGAAATAAGAAAACAGTTAAAATTGCGGGCTTGGTAAGCACCACGGTGGTGATTGCCCGGGCCTGCATTTTTAAACCGGTGAAAAACAGGAAGACAAGTGCAAAATTGATACGGAAAGAGCGTAATTAATAAGTGAGGGGTTCATGGAATGGAAGAATTGCAACGGATGGCTCATCAAGTTGGGGCGGATTTAATTGAACAGGATAAAACAATTACTGCGGCGGAGAGCTTAACTGGTGGGCTCTTTCAGTCCACGTTAACGGCGGTTCCTGGAATTTCTGCTGTTTTTCCGGGGGGATTTGTAACCTACTCAAACGAAGCGAAAAGCGTGTTGTTGGGGATTCCGGCGCCGGTAATTAATCAGTTCGGGGTTGTTAGCGAAGAAGTGGCCCTGTGGATGGCTCGCCGTGCCCGTGAAATTATGCGAACTGACATCGCACTTTCCTTCACCGGGGTAGCTGGCCCGGCTGAGCTGGAAGGGAATCCGGCCGGGGCAGCGTGGATTGGGTTAGCCAGTGAACAGGGGACGGCCGCCCAGAAGTACCGTTTTGACGGCGACCGTGACACCGTGCGCCGACAGTGTGTGTTGACGGCATTCCAGTTGGTTTCTTCAGAGTTGGGCAAACATTAGTTCGTATTTTTCTTGATTTTTGTGATTGAGTTCGGTATTCTAAGGAAGGTAAGCCGGATTTGGCAGAGAAACTTGGACGGAAAGTAGGAATGATTCTTGGCAGATGAACGACAAACAGCGCTTGATAACGCGCTAAAGAAAATTGAAAAGAGTTTCGGAAAGGGCTCCATCATGAAGATGGACGAACAGGTTAATACAGAAATCGAAACCGTTTCAAGCGGATCGATTGCCCTTGACGAGGCGCTTGGTGTTGGTGGGTATCCGCGGGGCCGGATTATTGAAATTTACGGTCCTGAAAGTTCAGGGAAAACAACGGTGGCTCTCCATGCTGTGGCTGAAGTCCAGAAGATGGGCGGGAAGGCTGTTTACATCGATGCTGAAAACGCGATGGACCTTTCGTACGCCAAGGCACTTGGGGTTGACACGAGTGATTTGATCCTTTCCCAACCTGACACTGGGGAAGAAGGGCTTCAAATTGCGGACATGCTGGTTACATCGGGAGCCATTGACATTATCGTTGTTGATTCGGTTGCTGCATTAGTTCCACGGGCAGAAATTGAAGGCGAGATGGGGGACGCTCACGTTGGGCTGCAGGCCCGGTTGATGTCCCAGGCGCTCCGGAAACTTTCCGGTTCAATTAATAAAACCCGGACGATTGCAATCTTTATCAACCAGATCCGGGAAAAGGTCGGCGTGATGTTTGGAAATCCTGAGACGACCCCTGGTGGACGCGCACTTAAGTTCTACTCAACAATCCGGCTGGAAGTACGGCGGGCTGAGCAAATTAAGAGCGGAAGCGATATTATCGGTAACCGGGTTAAGATCAAGGTCGTAAAGAATAAGGTTGCCCCGCCGTTTAAGGTTGCCGAGGTTGACATCATGTACGGTGAGGGGGTTTCCAAGACCGGTGAACTTCTTGATATGGCCGTTGAAAAGGACATTATTAAGAAGAGCGGCTCGTGGTTCTCGTATGGTGATGACCGGATTGGTCAGGGCCGTGAAAACGCGAAGACTTACCTGAAAGAACATCCTGATATGATGAAGGAGGTTACCGCGAAGGTGCGGGCTGCTTACGGGATTGCTTCACCGGATGAGGAACAGGAGGCCCATCCTGATGAGTTGCCGTTAGATGATCAGAAGTAAAATTGGTGATCGTTGGTTGGTTTTGACCAACGATTTTATTTTATGATAAATTTGGTCGATTGGTTATCTGAGTGTTGACACTGCTCGCGCCGGACGATTAGAATAATGCTGTGTGCAATTAATCAATTAACATCTAAAACTCGATTTGCTAATTAGACGATGTGGGGGTGTAGCATTATGATGATTTTTGCTATCCTCGCCGTCGCCGTTATAACGTTAGTAGTTGGTTTTGTTTTGGGAACGGTTTTTCGGAAACGGACCTATGAAGCGCACCTTGATCAGGCTACGCAGACTGCTGATGGGATTATTCAGCAGGCCAATAAGGATGCGCAGGCCGCTAAGAAAGAAGCGCTTTTAGAGGCCAAGGACGAAAGTCACCGTTACCGGAAAGAGGTTGAACGCGAATTAAAGGATCGGCGAGCTGAGGTTCAGCGACAGGAAGACCGGTTAATTCAACGGGAAGCTACCCTTGATCACAAGGATGAGTCCCTCGAGAAGCGGGAACAGTCGCTTGAACACAAGGAAAATCGGCTGGCTAATGATCGAAAAGCGCTCGAAAACAAAAACAAGAAGATTGACTCACTCGTTGCGCAACAGCAGGAACGACTTGAGGAAATCGCTTCGCTAACTGAGGACCAGGCAAGGGGTCAAATTCTTGCCAAAATGAAGGATAAGTTGAGTCGGGAACGGGCAATCATGATTAAGGATTCCGAAGCAGAGGCAAAGGCTGAAGCTGATCGGCGGGCTAAAAACCTGATTACCCAGGCGATTCAACGATCTGCTGCGGACACTGTCTCTGAATCGACGGTATCGGTAGTCAACCTTCCAAACGATGATATGAAGGGCCGGATTATTGGGCGTGAAGGCCGAAACATTCGGACCCTCGAAACATTAACGGGAATTGACTTAATTATCGATGATACTCCCGAAGCAGTTGTGCTGAGCGGGTTTGATCCTGTGCGGCGTGAAATTGCTAAAATTGCCCTTGAAAAGTTAATCCAGGACGGGCGAATTCACCCGGCGCGGATTGAAGAAATGGTCGAAAAGGCTACCAAGGAAATGAATAGCAAGATTCGGGAAACCGGGGAACAGGCTATTTTTGACCTTGGGTTACATTCGATGCACCCTGATTTAATCAAGACGGTGGGGCGGATGAATTACCGGACCAGTTACGGGCAAAACGTCCTCAACCATTCGATTGAGGTTGCAAAGCTAGCAGGAGTGCTGGCAGCTGAGTTAGGCGAAGATGTTACAATGGCGAAGCGCGCAGGATTGTTACATGATATTGGTAAGGCCATTGATTACGAGGTTGATGGTTCACACGTTGAAATTGGGGTTGAACTGGCGAAGAAGTACCACGAAAGTAAGGTTGTGGTTAACACAATTGCTTCCCACCATAGTGATGTAGAGCCCCAGTCAGTGATTGCGGTACTGGTTGCTGCGGCGGACGCAATGTCTGCTGCCCGGCCAGGAGCTCGGAGCGAATCACTTGAAAGTTACCTTCACCGGCTGAAGAAGCTGGAGGGGATTGCTAAGAGCTTCAAAGGCGTTCACAAGAGTTACGCAATCCAAGCTGGTCGTGAAGTGCGGGTAATTGTTGAACCAAAGCGGGTAAATGATCTGCAGGCAACAATGCTTGCCCACGACATTAAGGCAAAAATTGAAGACGAGCTCGAATATCCGGGCCAGATTAAGGTGACGGTAATTCGGGAGACCCGGGCTATTGACTACGCTAAGTAGCGTCCCGGAAAACGTGACGGTCATGACACTGGTTATGACCGTCACGTTTGTCTTACAACTCCCTGGTGAAGGAACTCCGGCAGGATGATTATGATAGAATAATAACGAAATTAGTAAGAAGGACGCCTGAACCATGCAGTTTTTATTTATCGGTGACGTAATGGGCACAGCAGGCCAACACATGGTCGCGGAATACTTGCCCAAATTAAAGAAGAAGTATCACCCCCAGCTAACCATTGTTAACGGGGAAAATGCCACCCGGGGGCGGGGAATCAACGAAAAAGTTTATAAAAAGCTTTTGGCAGCCGGAGCAGACGTAATCACGATGGGGAATCATACGTGGGATAATCCGCAAATTCAGGATTTTATCGACCACGCAGATAAGCTGATTCGGCCAGCTAACTTCGCACCCTCAGTTCCGGGAAAAGGGTACTGTACCGTTAAGGTGAACCAGCATAAGGTTGGCATCATTAACCTGCAGGGTCGGGTATTCATGAATCCGTGTGATGATCCGTTTGCAACGGCGCACCGGATTATTGAGCAACTAAAAAAACACGAGCACGTTGATGCAATTTTTGTTGATTTTCATGCGGAAACAACGAGCGAGAAGGAGGCGTTTGCCTGGTACTTTGACGGCCAGGTGACCGCAGTTGTCGGAACGCACACGCACGTGCAAACAAACGATGCCCGGGTATTGCCGCAGGGGACCGCGTTTATGAGTGATGCGGGAATGACCGGTCCGTACGACGGTATCCTAGGAATGGAACGGACTGCGGTAATTGACCGGTTTCTCACCCAGATGCCCGTACGGTTCACCGTCGCCGAAGAAGACCACACAATGCTGTGTGGCTGCGTGGTGGAGACGAGGGACGCCGATCCGTTTGTTGCCCGGCGGATTATTCCGGTTCAAATTAGTCCGGATCAACCCTTTTTTGAATAGGTTCGTTTGGTGTGGAGGTGAGAGAAGTAATGGCAAAAAAGACGACGCCGATGATGGAGCAGTACTTAGCGATAAAAAAGCAGTATCCGGATGCGTTTTTGTTTTACCGGCTGGGTGATTTTTATGAAATGTTTTATGACGATGCGGTGAAGGGCGCGCAACTGCTTGAACTGACCCTCACCGCCCGGAATAAGCAATCAAAGGAAAAGGTGCCGATGTGTGGGGTGCCCCACCACGCGGTGCAAAATTACATCGACATTTTGGTTGACCAGGGATACAAGGTTGCCATTTGTGAGCAGATGGAGGATCCCAAGCTCGCCAAGGGAATGGTTAAGCGCGAAGTCGTTCAGCTTATTACTCCAGGAACGTTGGTTGATCAGACAGAAACCAATGCCAAGGATAATAACTACCTCACGGCGCTTCACGAATCACAGGAGGCGTTTGGGCTGGCCTACGTTGACCTTTCCACCGGGGAATTGCAGGTGACCCACCTGTCGGACCTCCCTGCGGTGGTTAACGAACTAATTAGTTTGCAAACCAAGGAAGTCGTTCTGGACGAAAGCGTTACGGCCGCAACTAAGAAACAGCTAAAAAAGCTCCATATACTACAGTCACCACAATTGCAGGTCAGTGACCATGCTGAGGTGGGCTTTGCTATTCAGGGCTTAACCGACCCGAATGAGTTGGCGGCAGTTAAGCACCTTGTTTCCTACCTCATCGTGACCCAAAAGCGGGCGCTTACCCACCTTAAACGGGCGGTAAGCTACACCCCAACGGCGTTTTTGAAACTCGACCATTCCGCTGTCACGAACCTTGACCTGGTAAAAAATTCACGGACGGGGAAAAAGGCGGGAACGCTACTGTGGTTATTGGATAAGACTAAAACGGCCATGGGCGGGCGAATGCTTCACCAGTGGATTCGCCGCCCGTTGCTTGATGCTGCGGCAATTCGTGACCGGCAGGAACGGGTTACCATATTGTTGGAAAATTTCATGGAGCGTTCGGCCCTCCAGGAAGAATTAACCCACGTATACGACCTCGAACGCCTTGTTGGGCGGGTAGCCCTGGGAAACGTAAACGGCCGGGACCTGGTCCAACTGCGCACGTCCCTGGAACACATTCCACAACTTCGTCACGTTGTTACCGAACTTGATACCGGGGCGTTTACAACACTGTTGAAGGACTTGGACCCGGTCAGTGACGTTACGGACTTGATCCACCGGGCAATCGTTGATGATCCCCCCGTAACCATTACTGACGGGGGGATCATTCGCCCGGGATACAGTAAACAACTTGATGAATACACGGAAGCGATGACAAACGGGAAGCAGTGGATTGCTGACCTGGAGCAGCAGGAGCGGGAAGCGACCGGAATTAATAAGTTAAAAATCGGGTTTAACCGCGTTTTTGGGTACTACATTGAGGTTTCCCGGGCCCACCTTGATAAGGTGCCGCAGGACCGGTACCACCGGAAGCAAACGCTGGTGAATGCAGAGCGGTTTATCACCCCGGAATTGAAGGAAAAGGAACAGTTAATCCTCGGGGCTGAGGACCACGCCGTTGCCCTTGAACACCAGCTCTTCATGGAAATTCGCGAGCAGATTAAACGGGCAATTCCGCGCCTGCAGCGGTTAGCGGCTGCCGTTGCCCAACTCGACGTCCTCCAAAGCTTTGCGACGGTGAGCGAGGAGGGCCAGTTTGTCCGGCCGACGTTTGACACGAAACACCAGGAGATGGTGATTGAGCAGGGCTGGCATCCCGTGATTGCGAAGGTAATCGGAACGGAGGAGTACGTTCCCAACGACGTGCAGTTAACGCGGGACGCGCAGATTTTACTGATTACCGGGCCGAACATGTCCGGGAAGAGTACCTATATGCGGCAGGTTGCCCTGACGGTAATCATGGCGCAGATGGGGTGTTACGTCCCAGCTAAAAAGGCACAGTTACCGTTGTTTGACCAGATCTTTACCCGAATTGGGGCTGCGGATGATTTAATCGCGGGGAATTCGACGTTTATGGTTGAAATGCAGGAGGCTAACGCAGCGTTGAGTAACGCTACTGCTAACAGTTTGTTGCTCTTTGATGAACTCGGGCGGGGAACGGCGACGTACGACGGGATGGCGCTTGCCCAGGCAATTATTGAGTATGTCCATGAGCACGTGCATGCCAAGACGCTCTTTTCGACCCATTATCACGAGCTGACCCAGCTAACGGCCCAACTCCCGCACCTTAAAAACGTTCACGTTGGGGCGGTTGAACGGGACGGCAAGTTAATCTTTCTGCACAAGGTTGCCCCAGGGCCAGCTGATAAGTCTTATGGAATCCACGTTGCTAAGTTAGCGGGAATGCCGGCACCCCTGATCAAACGGGCAAACGTGATTCTGCAGCAACTGGAGGCTACGGCTGATTCTAAGCCAGCGGATCCGGTAGCGGCGGCGGATGAACAGCTCTCGTTGTTCGTTCCGGAAACACCTCCTGCTCCCCGTCCCCAAAAGGACCCGGTAACCGCGCCGATTGTGGCCGAGTTACGGCAGTTAAACTTAATGGGGATGACGCCGCTGGATGCGATGAACCTTCTTTACAAGTGGCAGCAGCAACTCCAGGGAGGTGGCGTTGATGACAAGAATTCATGAGCTTCCAGAAAACCTGGCGAACCAAATTGCCGCGGGGGAAGTCATTGAACGACCGGCTTCGGTGGTCAAGGAACTGGTTGAAAACGCAATTGATGCGCACGCCCAGCGGATCACGGTTGAGTTGACGGATGCCGGATTGAAAACCATTACGGTGACCGATAACGGGGCGGGAATTGCCGAAGAGGACGTTCCGGTGGCGTTTCGGCGACACGCGACGAGTAAAATTACGGACCGGACCGACCTGTTTCGGGTGCACACCCTCGGGTTTCGGGGCGAAGCGTTACCAAGTATTGCCTCGGTCGCAGACGTAACGCTCACGACGGCAACTAAGGACGCGCAGGCGGCAACCACGATCCACATCAAGGGTGGGGAGCAGGTGACCCTTGAACCAACGGCGCACCGTCCAGGGACCGTAGTAACCGTTGCGGGGCTATTTTATAACACTCCTGCCCGGCTAAAGTACCTTAAGTCCCCCGCTACCGAACTTGCACATACCAGTGATTTGCTTAGCCAGTTAGCACTGGGTCACCCAGAGATTGCGTTTCGGTTAGTTAATAACGGGCGCACCCTGCTGCAAACAGCCGGAAATGGTAAAATGCAACAGGTCATTAGTGCGGTCTACGGCGTCCGGGTTGCCCGGGAGATGCTGGCTGTTGACCAGCAGGACCTTGATTTTCACGTTACGGGATACGTCGCTAAACCAACAACCACCCGTGCTTCTAAGAAGTACATGACAACCCTGATTAACGGCCGGACGGTGGTTAACCCAGTGTTACGGGCGGCAATTCAGGAGGGGTACGGAACGAAGTTAATGGTGGGGCGGTTTCCCATTGCGGCAATTAATATTCAGCTTGACCCGCTTTTGGTGGACGTGAACGTTCATCCAACGAAGCAGGAAGTGCGGTTAAGCAAGGAGGATCAGCTGGAGACACTGATTGCCACCGCGGTTCGTCAGGGACTGGCAGGCGCTGATTTAATTCCTGCCGCTACCGTGTCCCCTAAAGAGGCGCCACGGGTAAAGCGCAGTGAACAACTGGACTTTCGGACCAGTGTTCATGCCCAGGCGGTGCGTAACCGGGTGCATGCTGCGGTAATGGGGAATTCTTCTCCGGTGCCGGTTTCTCCGCAAGAAGAGCAGGCGGCAGCCACGGATGAACAACCAGCAGTCATTACCGTTAAGCATCGGACTGATCTTACCAGTCCTGCCATGCAGGCGTGGGACCGGCACTATCAGACAAACGTCACTGAAGCTAACGAGGCTGCCGCTAGCGTGCATTTTCCCCGGTTACGGTACTTAGGCCAGGTTCACGGGACGTATTTATTAGCTGAAGGTGATGATGGGTTATACCTGATTGATCAGCACGCGGCCCATGAACGGGTGAAGTTTGAGAAAATCACTACTGCTGCGGCTAACGAACACGTTGCAATGCAGGAACTGCTTGTGCCGGTCGTTTTGAACTATCCTGCAAGTGACGCGTTGATTGTGAGTGAACGGATGGATGATTTAAACCAGCTGGGGCTTACGTTGGCCGATTTCGGGCAGAACACGTTTATTGTGCGGGAGCATCCGGCGTGGATGGGGGGAACCGATGTGGCTGAACAAATCCGGACGATTGTGGATACCGTAATTGCCCATCGCAATATTACTACGGCCCGGCTCCGGGAAGCGGCGTTAGCGATGGCGAGCTGTAAGCAGGCGATTAAGGCTAATCATCACCTCGAACCAGCGCAGGGGCAAGCCCTTTTGGACCACTTGGCGGAGTGTACTAACCCGTACAATTGTCCCCACGGACGGCCCACCACAATCCACTTTACGGCCAGCGAGTTACAGCGGATGTTCAAGCGGATTCAGGATCCGCATCACAGCAAGCGGTCGTGGAACCAGTAATTAAGGAGGAAAACCATGTATGAGTATTTAACGGGGTTGGTTACTGCGGTGACGCCTGGTTACATCGTTGTTGATGTGGCAGGGGTTGGTTACCAGGTCCAGGTGGCGAACCCGTTTCGTTTCCATGAAAACGAAAAGCAGCGGGTGTACGTGTACCAGGCTGTTCGGGATACGGCCGTTACGCTATACGGCTTTAGCTCATTAGAAGAGAAGGAGCTTTTCTTGCGGTTGATTAGTGTAGCGGGAATCGGTCCCAAGAGTGCGCTGGCAATTTTAGCTAATGACGACCATGCCGGCTTTGTTGCGGCCGTTGAGGCGGACGACGTGAACTACCTGGTGAAGTACCCGGGAATTGGGAAGAAGACTGCTAAGCAGATTATTCTGGACCTCAAAGGAAAGCTTGCGCCGGTTGCTGCTGAAGCCCCGAACAAGGAAGTTGCCCAGCCACCGACTGATGATCCAGCCCTGCAAGAGGCGGTCGCTGCTTTAAGTGCTTTGGGATACACTAAGACGGAGGTTAAGCGGGTGACTAAGAAGCTCCGTGACTTTGAGGGGCAGTCGACTGACGAGTACCTGCGGGAAGCGCTCCGGTTGATGATGAATTAGCGAGAGGAGGGGTCGAATGGACGATGAAGAACGGATCGTCTCAGCTGCAAGTAACGATGCGGCCGAAGAACAGGTTGAGGGATCGTTACGCCCCCAGACGCTGAATGATTACATTGGGCAGGAAAAGCTCAAACAAGAAATTGGGGTTTACATCAAGGCTGCTAAACACCGGGAAGAAGCGTTGGACCATGTTTTACTGTACGGTCCACCAGGATTAGGGAAAACCACGATGGCCGTGATTATCGCTAACGAGTTGGGGGTGAACCTTAAGCAGGCGAGTGGCCCGGCAATCGAACGGCCCGGTGACTTGGTGGCGCTCTTGAACGAATTGACACCGGGAGACGTGCTATTTATTGATGAAATCCACCGTCTTCCCAAGAACGTCGAAGAAATTTTGTATTCAGCGATGGAAGACTACTACATCGACATCGTTGTTGGGCAGGATGCCGGCGCTCACGCCGTTCATTTCCCGCTACCTCCGTTTACCCTCATTGGGGCGACTACCCGGGCGGGAATGTTAGCGGCACCGTTGCGGGACCGGTTTGGAATAAACGGCCACATGCAGTATTACACCGAGAATGACCTGGTGGCGATTATTCACCGCTCCGCTCAGGTGTTACACACGGCTATTAGCCGGGAAGGAGCCCATGCGATTGCGCGGCGTTCCCGGGGGACCCCGCGGATTGCGAACCGGCTGCTTAAGCGGGTGCGGGACTTTGCGGAAGTTGCCGGAAAGGAGACGGTTGATCCGGAAATCGTGGATTATGCTCTCCAACTACTGCGAATTGATGAGCGGGGACTGGATGAGAATGACCGGCGGGTGCTGACCACGATGATTGAACTGTATGGTGGCGGTCCCGTTGGGTTAACCACGATTGCAGCCAATACGGGTGAAGAGGCGGAGACGGTCGCGGATATGATTGAACCGTATCTCATGCAAATCGGTTTTTTGAAACGGACGGCCCGGGGGCGGGTCGTGACGCCGGCGGCCTATGAGCATTTAGGAATTCCGTATAACCAGAACTAAGAGCGGTTGGCAAGGACGGTTGTTTTTGGTATGGTTATGTTTAGACTATAACGAAGGAGTGTTATTAATGGGCTCGGTTACGACCATCATAATGTTTGTGGTTTTGTTTGTTTTGATGTACTTCATCATGATTCGGCCACAAAAGAAGCAGCAACAGCAGCACCAGGAAATGATTAACAGCCTCCACGTTGGGGACCACGTTGTTATGATTAGCCGGTTACACGGAAAGATTGACAAGATCAACAAGGCGGACGGCACGGTTTCCGTTGATTGTGACGGGATTTACCTGACCTTTGACGTGAACGCCGTAATGAACGTGATTCCGGCAACGGCGGGTGACGAAATTTCCGTTGATGAGGAGCTTGCTGAAAAGGATAAGGATAAGCAGCAGGATGCAGATGACGATTCTGCGGAGGATAATTCCTACGACGCAAAGTAATTATGGAATAAAAGCGTTCCTTTGATGGAGGGACGCTTTTACTATGCTTTCTAGATGGTTTCTTTTACTATTGGTATTTCATAGAAAAACATTTTTAATGATATAATTTGACACGCTTACGATAATAGAGTAGAGTACTTTGTGGAGCTAAGTAATAGTTCTACGAAAGGAAGGTGCGTGTGATGCCAGTAATGAACGCGCAGGAGATTATGGACTTAATTCCTAATCGGAGTCCGATTTGCTACGTTGATTACGTTGATGAACTCGTTCCTGATAAGATGATTCGGGCAACGAAGAACGTCACCATTAATGAAGATTACTTCCGGGGGCACTTTCCGGGAAACCCGGTGATGCCTGGAGTATTAATCGTTGAAACCGCGGCACAGGTCGCCTCCATTCTGATTTTAAAATCACCAGCGTTTAGGAATAAGACCGCATACTTAGGCGCTGCTAATAAGGTCAAGTTTCGGCAAATGGTGCGCCCTGGAGCGATCCTTCACTTTACCGTTGAAATTATTAAGCAACGGCGCAACATGGGGACTGTGCGCTTCACTGCGACGTTTGATGATGGCAAGAAAGTCTGCAGCGGGGAATTGGTTTTCATTGTTGATGACCAAGAACGGCGGCAGTAGGTGATTATAAATGGGAGTAGGAGAATGAAAACGGGAATTAAAATTGTGACGACGGGAGCGGCAGTTCCGGAGCGGGTCGTAACAAACGACGATTTAAGTACGTTCTTAGATACGTCAGATGAGTGGATTCGCTCCCGGACGGGAATTGAATCCCGCCATATTAGCACCGGCGAAAATACCGCTGATTTGTGTACCCGGGCAGCCCAGCAGATGTTGACGCGGGGCGGATGGGATCCTGCGAGCCTCGATTTGATCGTCGTGGGCACCATGTCGCCCGATTCATGTACGCCAGCGACTGCAGCGATTGTTCAGGGACGGATTGGAGCGGTAAACGCCGCGTGCTTTGATCTTTCCGCCGCGTGTTCTGGCTTTGTATACGGTCTCCAGGTCGCTCAGCGATTTTTAGCAACGGGAATGCACCGGGTCCTCGTCATTGGGGGCGAGGTATTATCCAAGCTGGTCGACTGGCAGGATCGGCGGACCGCGGTGCTGTTTGGTGACGGCGCTGCCGGGGTTCTTTTGGAAAAGCAGTCTGATGACGACGCAGCTGCATTTCTGGCTGGTCAGATGTGGGCGGATGGAACGGCATATGATAAACTACAAGCAGGGCAGACAGCCCCTTTGCAGTCGTTTCCGCCGCAGCACCAACGTTGGGAATACGCCCCGTTTACGATGGATGGCCATGCCGTTTATCGGTTTGCCACAAACGAAGTTGCCCGGTCGTTGACAACAACGTTGGATGCAGCAGGGATGACCGCTGATAATGTTGACTATTTTTTGCTACATCAAGCAAATTATCGTATCATAGATGTGATTGCTAAAAAAATTGGTCAGCCGGTTGCTAAGTTCCCGGTGAACATTGCGAAGTATGGAAACACATCTGCAGCAAGTATTCCGCTTTTACTGGATGAACTAGTAACCCACGGGACGCTCCACCGTGGAGCAGTGGTTGCGCTGAGTGGTTTTGGCGGCGGTCTGACTGTGGGAACACAAATTATTCGATTCTAAATCATGGTAAAGGAGTTTTATATCAATGACTGAAGAAGAAATTTTTGCTAAGGTACAGGAAATTGCAGCCGAAGAATTAGATGTTGATAAGGCGAAGATTACGCTGACGACAAACATCAAGGATGACCTGGATGCTGATAGCTTAGACCTCTTCGAAATCATGAGCGAACTTGAAGACGAGTTCGAAATTGAACTGGAGGCCGACGAGGACATCACGACGGTTGAAGACGTTGTTAAGTACGTTAAGAAGGAACTTGACGCTAAGGACTAATTTAATTTGATTTAGATAGGAACTGAACACCATGAAATTCGGGATTTTATTTAGTGGTCAGGGGGCCCAGTATGCAGGAATGGGTTGTGATCTGTACGCAAATGATGACTTATTCCGAAAGGTTGTTGATGCGGCGAGTCCGCATGTAGGTTACGACGTTGCTGCAGTTCTCAATGATGAGGACCGGCTAAACGAAACGAAGTATGTTCAACCAGCCATTGTTGCTGTCGAACTCGGGTTAGTTGCGATGCTCAAACGCGATGTTCCCACCCTCGCCATTGGAGGCATGGTGGGGCTCTCGCTTGGTGAGTATGCTGCGTTAATCGCGAGTGGTGCGATGCCGTTTGACGCTGGAATGGACGTCTTACGGCTCCGGGCGGCAGCAATGCAAGCAGACGCCGATGCCCGGCCAGGAGCAATGGCAGCAGTCTTAAATCCTGACGTTGAGCAGGTCAAGCAAGTCTGCGCGGCGTGCTCTGATCAGGATCATCAGGTCGTGATTGCTAATTATAATTCCCCGAAACAAGTTGTTATTGGTGGTGATCAGGCTGCAGTAGCCGCAGCAAGCAAACAGTTAAAGGATGCTGGTGTGCGGCGCGTGGTTCCATTAAAGGTAAGCGGGGCGTTTCACACCCCGCTTTTTGTGAATACACAGCAGCAGTTAGCAACGGCTTTGCCTAAGCTTACGTATCATGAGCCTGATTATCCGGTAATTAGCAACACCACGGGAAGACCATTTGAAAAGGACGAAATTGCGGCCGTGCTCACCAAACAAGTCAGCACGCCGACGCACTTTGCTGATTGTGTTCGCTATATGATTAACGCCGAACAGGTGACAGCCACTCTCGAGGTGGGGCCAGGACAAACACTCAGCAAGTTTACCAAGCAGATTGACCGGCAGGTAGTGCGGTACCACGTTGATAGTATGGACGGGTACCAGCAACTGCTGGCAACGTTACGGGGGGAAGAATGGTGGAATTAAAGGATCAGGTTGTATTTATCTCGGGCTCGTCCCGGGGATTGGGCGCACGGATGGCCGTACGGTTTGCCGCTGAAGGCTGTAAGGTAATTTTAAACGGCCGGAAGGGGATTCCAGACGAATTAATTGACCAAATCAACGAATATGGAGTACAGTACGCAACGGTGCTGGGCGACATTTCAAAGGCGGAAGACGTTAAGCGAATGACGAAGGAGGCCTTTGATGCGTTTGGGCGGATTGATATTCTGGTCAACAATGCCGGGATTACTAAGGACACCCTGCTTGTGGGGATGAAAGAAGCGGACTTTGAACAGGTGATTAACGTCAACCTGAAGGGGACGTTTTTGATGACTAAACTGTTCATGAAGCGGATGAACAAGCAACGGTCCGGGTGCATTATTAACATGGCAAGCGTTGTTGGCTTGCATGGGAATGTGGGCCAGGCAAGTTACGCCGCAAGTAAGGCCGGGGTGATTGGTTTAATGAAGACAACGGCCCGTGAAGGTGCCTTACGGGGCATTCGGTGTAACTGTATTGCGCCAGGAATGATTAAGTCTGATATGACCGATGCCCTAAGCGATAAGGTTAAGAAGCAAATTATGGAACAAATTCCGTTGAAACGGTTCGGGACACCCGATGACGTGGCGGACGTTGCCCTGTTCCTGGCTAAGAGTGATTACGTCACTGGTCAGGTAATTTCCGTGGACGGCGGGATGACAATTTAGTTGGAGGGATAACATGGCGAGAGTCGTTGTAACGGGAATGGGCGTTGTTGCGCCTAACGGAATTACCCGGGACGAATTTATTGAAAACACGTTTGCAGGAAAGGTGGGCATTAAACCGATTACCAAGTTTGATGCCACGGATACTGGAATTAGTGTGGCTGGCCAGGTCGATGGTTTTGACTACAAGGAGCGCGTTGGCCGGGAAGGCCGGCGGATGGATCTCTTTGCGCAGTACTCGGTTCACACGGCATTAGAAGCCGTTGAACAGGCCGGAATTACCCCTGAAAACACCCGCGGTGAAGACATGGGCGTGATTTTTGGGACCGGAATTGGGGGCCTTTCAACCATTCAGAAGCAGATTCTGAAAATGGGAAAACGGGGTCCGCGGGCGGTTTCCCCGCTCTTTGTTCCGGAAATTATTCCGAACATGGGAGCCGGCAACATCGCGATTCGGCTTGGCGCCAAGAACACGTGCATGACGATTGTTACGGCGTGCTCGACGGCAACGAATTCAATCGGTGAGGCTTTCCGGCAAATCAAGGAAGGTCGGGCTGAAGTCATGATTACCGGTGGCGCCGAAGCACCAATCGATACGATCGGGATCGCGGGCTTTGCCTCCCTTACGGCTCTTTCCAAGGAAAGTGATCCGCTAAAGGCGTCAACGCCGTTTGACGAAAACCGGAGTGGGTTTGTGCTTGGTGAAGGGGCGGCTGCCCTTGTACTTGAAAGCTACGACCACGCAAAGGCGCGGGGAGCAAAGATTCTCGCGGAAGTGGTCGGTTATGGGAGTACGTGTGATGCTTACCATATTACTGCGCCGGATCCAACTGGTGACGGTGCGTCCCGGGCGCTCAAGCAGGCCATGGACGAAGCAGGCATTACCCCTGATCAGGTCGGCTACTTGAACGCGCACGGAACGGCCACGCACGCTAATGATGTTGGGGAAGCAAAGGCAATTAACCTTGCTTTTGGGACTGATAGTGACCTGCAGGTTTCAAGTACTAAGTCAATGACTGGGCACCTGTTAGGGGCGGCCGGAGCGGTCGAGGCCGTTGCAACGGTTGCCGCCCTTCAGCGGGGAGAACTCCCGCCGAACATGGGGTTAACCAAGCAGGATCCGGAATGCCAGATTAACGTGGTAACTGAGCCTGGCACCAAGGCGCCTGATTTAGAGTATGCAATGAGTGACTCCCTTGGCTTTGGGGGCCATGATGCGGTATTAGCATTTAAAAAATGGAGTGACTAAGCGTGAACTTTAACGAAATTAAGGATTTAATGGCGGAATTTAATGCCTCTCCAACCCGGGAGTTGGAGATTACTGAGGAAAACGGGTTTCGGCTTCGGCTAAGTAAGAATGATGCGCCGCAACGGGGTGAAGCCCAGCAGCCGGTCACACCTTCAGCTAGTCAGCCAACCACGGCACCGGCCCAACCAGTCCAACCGGTTGAAGCTTCCCAACCCAAGGAAGAACCGGCCCAGACTAAGTCGGCTAAGCCGGAAGGGCCCGTAATTAAGGCACCAATGGTGGGAACGGTTTACCTACAAGCTAAGCCGGATAGTCCCGCCTACGTAACGGTTGGCCAGCCGGTTCATAAGGGAGACGTTGTCTGCATTATCGAGGCAATGAAGATGATGACGGAGATTAAGAGCGACGTTGACGGGGTGATTGCGGAGGTTCTTGTTGATAACGAAGACCTCGTTGAGTTTGATCAGCCCCTCTTCCGCGTAACGGAGGGATAACAATGGCAATGGATATTAACGAAATCAAAAAAATTATTCCGCACCGTTACCCGTTCCTACTGATTGATCGGGTTGAGGAAATCGTGCCTGGTGAAAAAGCGGTTGCCATCCGAAACGTAACGGCGCACGAAGAAGTTTTTAACGGTCATTTTCCGGATAACCCGGTCCTTCCGGGGGTACTGATTGTTGAGTCGCTGGCACAAACGGGAGCAGTAGCGCTCCTGTCACAGCCCGAATTCAAGGGGAAGACGGCGTTCTTTGGTGGCATTAAAAACGCAAAGTTTCGCCGGATTGTTCGCCCGGGCGATCAGTTACGGTTGGAAGTAACGCTTGAGAAGTTAAAGCATAATATTGGCACTGGAAAGGGAATTGCAACGGTGAACGGCAAGAAGGCTTGCTCAGCAACGTTGACGTTCTTTATTGGTGATGATGAAGAGACGGGGCGGTAAGTGCATGTTCAAGAAAGTATTGGTTGCTAATCGGGGTGAGATTGCTGTCCGGATTATTCGTTCCTTAAAGGAAATGGGAATTAAGACGGTCGCGATTTACTCGGTTGCTGATCAACATAGCCTGCACGTTCAGCTGGCTGATGAGGCTGTCTGTGTTGGGGGAAACCGGCCACAGGATTCATACTTAAATATGAAAAACATCCTTGCAGCGGCTGTTGGCACCGGGGCAGAAGCAATTCACCCGGGGTTCGGTTTTCTTTCAGAGAACAGCGAATTTGTTGAAATGTGTGAGGCGTGTGGAATCACGTTCATTGGGCCGCATTCGGAAACCATCGAACTGATGGGGAATAAGGCGAACGCCCGGGTGCGGATGCAGCAGAGTGCGGTTCCCGTAATTCCGGGAAGCGAAGGCTTTATCGCTGACGCTGACGAGGCTCTCAAGGTCGCAGCCAAGGTTGGTTACCCAGTAATGCTCAAGGCCGCCGCTGGTGGCGGTGGTAAGGGAATTCGTCGGGTTGACCACGAAGAGGATTTGGTCGCGGCGTTTAACAATGCGCAGCGTGAAGCTCAGAGTGCGTTTGGCGACGGGCGGATGTACCTCGAAAAGATCATGACCAACGTCAAGCACATTGAGGTGCAGGTGTTCCGTGACCGGGCCGGCCACATGGCATACTTCCCGGAGCGGGACTGTTCCGTTCAGCGGAATAAGCAGAAGATGATTGAGGAAAGCCCGTGTAGCCAATTAACGGCAGCTGAGCGGGCGCACCTCGGTGAAATTGCCCTGCGTGCGACCGAAGCAATTGATTACCTGAATACCGGAACGATTGAGTTTTTGATGGACCAGGAGCACCACTTCTACTTCATGGAAATGAACACCCGGATTCAGGTTGAGCACACGATTTCGGAAATGATTACCGGAATTGACCTCGTGAAAGCGCAAATCATTGTCGCTGCCGGCGGTGACCTGCCATTTACGCAGAACGACGTGCGGATTTCCGGGCATGCAATTGAGTGCCGGATTAACGCCGAAGATCCTCAGCGGAACTTTATGCCGGCTGTTGGAAAGGTTACTAAGCTGTACCTACCAGTCGGAAATCTCGGTGTGCGGATTGATTCCGAGTTGTATTCGGGAGCAACCATTTCGCCGTACTATGATGCGATGATTGCGAAGGTCGTGGCTTGGGGGCATGACCGGGACGAAGCAATCGCTAAAATGATCCGGTTACTCAAGGAAATGCGCGTTGAAGGGGTCACTACTAACCAACAGTTCCACCTAGAGATACTAAAAGACCCGGTCTTTCGGGCCGGAACGTTTACGACGGATTACGTTGAAACGCAGGTTTTGCCGCGTTGGAAAGAGAAAATGGGTGAGGAATAATGCGACTGTTTGACTTGAAAACCCTCCGTAGCCGGCACGTTAAGGCTGACAAGGAGGCCATGGATAAGGTGCCGGAGGGATTATGGCAAACCTGTCCGAAGTGTCATCAGACGGTTTATCATAAGGAACTAGGAAAGTATAAGGTTTGCCCGCAATGTGGGTACGGGTTCCGGATTAGCGCCCGGGAGCGGTTAAGCTGGCTGGTCGATAAGAACCAGTTTACTGAATACGATGCGGACCTGCAGACGGACGACCCGTTATCCTTTCCGGGATACCGCGATAAAATTGCCGCTTGCCAGGCCAAAACAAACTTGAATGATTCGGTGTTAACCGGGGTAGCAATGATTAAAAAGCAGCGGTGTGCGCTGGGAATCATGGATCCCCAGTTTATCATGGGTTCGCTCGGCCGCGTCACCGGCGAAAAGATCACGCGGCTCTTTGAACGGGCAACCCGAGAACAGCTGCCCGTTGTTTTATTTACGTCGTCTGGTGGTGCGCGGATGCAGGAGGGAATTGTTTCCCTGATGCAGATGGCGAAGGTTTCCCGGGCGGTAAAGGATCACAGTGATGCGGGGCTTTTTTACCTGACGGTCCTGTGTGACCCAACGACCGGGGGGGTAACGGCTAGTTATGCAATGCAGGGTGATATCATTCTTGCTGAACCGCGTTCACTAGTGGGCTTTGCTGGGAAACGCGTGATTGAACAGACGATGCACCAGAAGGTTCCGGCTGATTTGCAGGATGCTGAGACGGTCCTAAAGAACGGGTTTATTGATGCGATTGTTCCGCGGGACAAAATGCGTTCTGCGGTTGCCTGGCTTTTGAAGTATAATGTGATGGGAGGTAGAAGCAATGGCTAAGGGTGACGAACAGACAGCGGCGGCCATTGTTGCTGCCGCCCGGGGACCAAAAAAGATTACGACCCCAGAGCTGATTCATGGCCTATGCAGTGAGTTTATGGAACTTCATGGCGATCGCGGAAATGGCGATGACCAGGCCGTTATTGGGGGAATCGGTGTGTTTAACCAGCAGCCGGTGATCCTAATTGCAACCGACAAGGGGACGAGTGCTGAGGAACGGATTGTTAAAAACTTTGGAAGTCCGTTACCAGCTGGTTACCGGAAAGCCCGGCGGTTGATTATGCAGGCGGCCAAGTTCCACCGACCGGTGATTACGCTTGTTAATACGTCCGGTGCGTACCCGGGACAAACAGCCGAGGAGAATGGTCAGGGTGAGGCGATTGCACGGAACTTGCTTGAGTTAAGTACCGTGCCGGTTCCCATGATTACCATTATCTTTGGTGAAGGGGGAAGCGGAGGAGCACTTGCTTTGGCCTGCGGTGATGAGGTGTGGATGCTTGAAAATTCAATGTACTCGGTCCTATCACCAGAAGGGTTTGCGTCAATCCTGTGGAAGGATAGTACGCGTTCAGCAGAAGCCGCTGAACTTCTCCAATTAACTCCCCAGGCGCTATTAAAGCAGCAGGTGATTGAGGGGATTATCCCCGAGCCTGGTTCGCACAAGAAGGTTGTGCGGAATATTGCTGATGTCCTTAAACGCGAGTTATTCCGGTTACAACGGATGACAACAACTGAACTGCTTGAGCAGCGGAAACAGCGCTACCGGAAGTTTTAAGTAAAGGAGTAATGGAAAGTGGGATTATTGTCAGGAAAGAAGATCCTCGTTATGGGGGTTGCCAATAAACGGTCCATTGCCTGGGGATGTGCGCAGGTAATGGAAGAACAGGGTGCGGAGGTTATTTACACGTACCAAAATGAACGGATGAAGCGTGGGGTGAGTCGGCTTGTCGAAGACGACCACCGGCTCGTAGAATGTGATGCCGCTAATGACGAAAGCATTCAGCAGGCATTTAAAACCGTAAAGGAACGGTTTGGCAAAGTTGATGGCATCGTTCACGCGATTGCGTTTGCTAAGAAGGAAGAGCTCGGGGGAAGTATTTTGAATACGAGCCGTGACGGGTTTGCGCTGGCACATGACGTATCAGCATACTCCCTGATTGCCGTTGCCAAGTACGGAAAGGATATCCTGAATAATCCGGCAAGTATCGTTACCCTCACTTACTTTGGGTCAGAACGGGCCATCCCAAGCTACAACGTAATGGGGGTTGCCAAGGCTTCGCTGGAAGCAAGCATGCTCTACCTTGCCCGGGACATGGGTGAGTACGGCGTGCGGGTAAACGCCATCTCCGCCGGGGCCGTTCGGACGTTAGCCGTTACGGGAATTCACGGCCATTCAGACCTGCTGAAGATTTCTGAGGAACGGACGGTTGATGGCCAGTCCGTAACGACCAAGGAAATCGGGGGATTATGTGCCTTCCTGATGAGTGACCTATCAACCGGCGTTGTCGGGGACGTGATCTACGCTGATAAGGGGGTTCACCTGATTTAAGCGTCAGGTGTTTGAAACCCGAATAAAGCAATAATTGTATTATTATATTTTTCGTGAAGGTTGCGGTAGACGCCGCAACCTTCTTTTATGGTAAAAATTATGGGAATTCAGGTCGTCCTGTTGTTAATTAACGGGTTTCCCGCTAAAATGGTGGTGAATACTCTGGAAAGTGGTGCGAGAATAATAATGACAAAAAAGCAGAAGGCGTTGTTCGTAATCTTCGGCGGAACTGGTGACCTTGCACGGCGGAAATTATATCCGTCCCTTTTTAAGTTATACCGGAAGGGATTTCTTGATGATGACTTTGCAGTGATTGGAACGGCCCGGCGGGAATGGACTGATGACCATTACCGTGAGGTTGTTTTGGACTCAATTCGGAAGCTGGTTCCAGCAACAATTGACCCGGATGAGTTTACGAGCCACTTTTACTACCAGGCCCATAACGTGAACGATACGCAGCACTACGTAACCCTCCGGCAGTTGGCTGAGCGTCTTGACGAGCAGTACCAGCTCGGCGGCAACCGGATTTTTTACATGGCAATGTCACCGAAATTTTTCAGCGTGATTGCTAAGCACCTCAAGACCCAGGGATTGGTGACGCCGGAAGGATACAACCGGTTAGTAATTGAAAAGCCGTTCGGGAACGACCTGGAAAGTGCCCGGAAACTCAATGATGACCTGCGGAAGTACTTCCCGGAGGAATCCATTTTCCGGATTGACCACTATCTGGGAAAGGAAATGATTCAGAATATTTCTGCCTTGCGTTTTGGGAACAACCTGTTTAACGCTTTGTGGAATAACCGCTACATTGATAATATCCAGATTACCCTCTGTGAACCGTTGGGGGTGGGAACCCGGGCCGGTTACTATGAAGGAGCCGGGGCCTTGCGGGACATGTTCCAGAACCACGTCTTACAAATCGTTTCCCTACTAACGATGAATTCCCCGGCATCGTTTACCGACGAGGATATCCGGCGGGAAAAGATGAGTGCCCTCAAAGCGCTCAAATTCTACAGCGCTGATGAGATTAAGCAAAACATTGTCCGCGGGCAATACGATGCGGCCAACGGAATGAAGGGATACCGTGAAGAAAACGGGGTAGACGAGTATTCCGGAACCGAAACGTTTGTGGCGGGCAAGCTGATTGTTGACAACATGAGCTTTGCCGGGGTGCCAATTTACTTCCGGACAGGGAAGCGGATGCGGTGCAAGCAGTCCCGGGTGGACGTTGTGTTTAAGAACTTGCCAGCCCGGATTTTTAAGTACGGTGAAATTCGCCAAAACGTGTTATCGATTGAGGCGGACCCGCATTCCCGGATGTCACTGCAACTCAATACCAAGAAGGAGGGGCAGGGATTTGCGATCCGGCCAATTAACCTTGAGTTTAAGGCCAACGAAAACGAGATTCCTGGCGCGTATGAAAAACTCCTTTTGGATGTCCTCTACGGGAACGCAATGAACTTTACCCATCTAGAAGAACTGCTCTATTCGTGGCAGTTCGTGGATGCCATTGAGCGGGTTTGGGATGACGAAGGAACACCGGCTGATTTCCCAAACTATGATTGTGGAACGATGGGGCCCCGGAGTGCGATGGAATTATTGGCCCGGGACGGAAAGTTCTGGGTATATGATCCTGAATAAAAAAGTGAAATGCAGGACCGTGGCGGTTGTCACGGTCCTATTTGTAAAGGAGAAAGTGAATTTATTCGGTCAAAGGTGAGTGATGAGCGTTATGTTTTCCAGTTAGTTCCAGTGAGAAAGTGACGGGGAGATTCGGGGTTAATTATTTACTTTTTATTCAAAATACGGTATATTGTGAGAAGTTTGTTTATTAAGAATTTGATAAGGAGTAGTTTCACCAATGTTTACCATTAAGGATGACAAAAAGCCACTGTATCGCCGGTGGTGGTTCTGGCTGATACTTGTGGTGATTCTTGTGGGCGCTGGGCTGACCGGAACAGCGGTACATTACGTGCACCAGACAGCTCGAACCGAACGGCGCACGGCTAAGAAACATCATCAAGTAGTCCAAAGGGATAAGAAGGCTGGGCAAGCCCAAGAAAAGGCGCCCCGCGCGATTGTCGCGCCTAACAAGCAGCGGCGGGATCAGCTTGTTAGTCAGGCCAAGAGCGGCGCAGACCTTCAGGCGGTTACGGCGGGGCAGCCCCAGGTAATCCACTTTGACCGGGACGACCAAACCATCAAGACGACGGTTGATAACAACGGGCAGATTAAACCCGGGCGGTACGCCGTTAAGTTGACGCGGGCGAATAAGAATTTTGATGATGATTTTCATGAATTATCGTTCGAGGCGCACAATAACGTCTACTCGGTGGATGATGCCAAAACGGATGACATTATTCAGGGGACGGCCAACCTGCCTGCCGGGCGCGAAGTGAAGCTGAAGGGAAGTAAGGGTGACACTGTTACCTTGATTCCGCTTAAGAACCAGCAGCGAGCCGACCAGTTTATTTACAACGGGAGTTCTGTGCGGTCAACCGATGATGTTCAACCGGGGGTTTACCAACTGACGTACTGTGACACAACTGGGGATGACGATCAGTCCGGCGTATCACTTGACGGCAACGATTGCTATGACTACTTCACGTTGTATGATCGTCCGAACATGAAGAAGCACCACTACACGAGTGTCGTGGTGGCCATCCAAAAGGATCAGAAGATTGAAGTGGATAGTGGCGCGGTTCACCTTCAGCGGGTTCAAATTCCCCAAAAACCGCAGAACCTCATTCTTGGTTCGGCCGTGTACACGGTGGGACAGGATCTGCCCGCTGGCCGGTACAAGGTCCGGGTCTTGAGTGGTTCGGGTGACATTGGAAAGGCGGATAGCCTTGCAACGATTGCCCACCTCAAAAAGCACGGAACGACCACGGTCACCCTGAAGAAGGGAACCAGAATTGAGATTAACCCCAACGTTGTTTCGCTGACCTACGTTGGAAGCTAGGGGGTGAGGGAAATGAATGGATTGGGATTAACCCCAACGATGTTGCTTTGGATCTGGGCCGGGTTAGCAGCGCTTTTCCTGGTTATCGAGTTGTTTACGACCCAGTTAGTGGCAATCTGGTTTGCTGTTAGTTCGGTTGTAAGTTTGGGCTTACAGGTGTGCCACGTTAGCCTCACGGTTCAGTTAATTCAGTTTTTAGTAACCGGGATTATTCTGGGAATAATCTTTCACCCGCTCGCGAAGCACTTACTGCAACGGCGTGGTTATCAACCGCTCAATACCGCGGAAACCGTGATTGGAAAGCACGGTCGGGTAACGACCGCGATTAAGGATGGTGCTGGCCGGGTAATGGTTGCGGGGGATGACTGGAAGGCCACGGCTGACCAGGATTTACCCGTTGGTTGTCAGGTAACGGTTACCGCGCTAAACGGCGTGACGGTGACGGTGAAAAAATTTAAGCAGGAGGATGACAAATGATCTTTTTAATCTTATTGTTGATTTTAGTTGCGGTGGTCGTATACGTACTCGGCCACATTCGGGTTGTTAGCCAGAGCCAAAGCTGGGTTGTTGAGCGGTTAGGAAGTTACTACGCTACCTGGACTAACGGGGTGCACTTCCTGGTTCCGTTTATTGATAACGTGGTGGCGAAGAATTCCCTTAAGGAACAGGTAATGGATTTTCCGCCTCAGCCGGTAATTACGAAGGATAACGTTACGATTAAGATTAATACCGTGGTTTACTCCCAGGTAACGGATTCAAAGTTGACGACCTACGGGATTGAAAATCCGGTTGCTGCCCTTGAAAACTTGACGGCAACGACCCTCCGGAACATCATTGGTGATTTGGACCTTGACGAAACGTTAACGAGCCGGGACATCATTAACACCAAGATGCGGACCATTCTGGATGGCGCCACCGATAAGTGGGGAATTAAGGTTAACCGGGTGGAAGTAAAGGACATTACGCCGCCGGCTGAAATTCAAAATGCCATGGAAAAGCAGATGAAGGCTGAACGGGAACGGCGGGCCCAGGTGTTGGCTGCCGAAGGAAACAAGAAGGCCGCAATTCTGCAGGCGGAAGGACAAAAGGAATCCCAGATTCTGCAGGCGCAGGCCGACAAGGAATCAGCAATCCAGGTTGCTGAGGGGCAAAAGCAGTCCCGGATTCTGGAAGCTGAGGGTCAGGCCGAAGCAATCCGGCAGGTGCAACAGGCTACTGCTGACGGGTTGAGTGCAATCAGTCAGGCGGACGTTACGGACCAGACGTTGACCGTGAAGGGCTTAGAGGCCGTTAAGCAGTTGGCTGACGGGCAGGCCACAAAACTGGTCATTCCGAGTGAGTTGCAAAACATTGCTAGCCTTGGATCTGTCTTTAAGGCCAGCGTTACGGATGACGCCGCTAAAAAGCAGGATGCAACTAACGAGCGGAACTAACGTGGAGAGAATACCTAATGGGACAAGAACAGTTTAGTTATGGTGTCCAAAAGACTCCTAAGCAATCAGGCAAGCACCGTCCTTCTAAGCGGGTGCTTGCCCGCCTATGGATGGTTGCTGTCGCACTGACCGTTATTGCGGTGGTGGTCGATTGCACCGAGGGAGCACTCCTGGGGCGCGCCTTGCTTCACGAACAAGTGGCTATTTCACGCATTACGTGGTGTGTTTACGTGTTAATTGCGTGGTTAGTAGCGTGGTGGACGCTCCGCGATGTTTTGCCGTTTCGTCGGAGCGGCTTTACCTCCCTGGGAGTCATGGCGGTAACTGTTATCTTAGGGTGGATTACGCAATATGTAGCCATTAATGCATTAACTCAGTGGATGACTGCGGCGATACTCCAGGGTTCGGATAAGATATTCTTCGTAATTAGTCTTCTGTGCGACCTTGCGACGGCTAATATCTTTATCATTACCGCACTGATTACCACCATTGTGTTTCTCGTGGTTAGGCATGGGCAGCAGGCATAGGTGTTCAATTAAAACAAGTCCTTCCCTTCACCGGGAAGAACTTAAAAATACGAGGGGTTGGGGCAGATGCCCTGGCCCCTTTTTGCGGATAAAATAACCGGCGGGTTGCACGAACACGTGTGCGGCGTTTTAATAAAGAGAAGAACGATTGTGGGGGCGGTTTTGTGGTTGACCAACGAAAAATTATTCACGTCGATATGGATGCCTTTTACGCATCAATCGAGATGCGGGATCACCCTGAACTGCAAAACGTTCCCCTGGTGGTCAGCCGGAATCCCCGGCATTCCGGTGGTCACGGCGTAGTCGCAACCGCTAACTACATTGCGCGCCAGTACGGGATTCATTCAGCTATGAGTGCGCAGGAGGCTCTTCGGCGGTGTCCGCAAGCCCATTTTAAGCGGCCGGACTTCCCCAAGTATCACCGGGTTTCTGATCAAATTCACGCGCTTTTTCACGAGTATACCGACATGATTGAGCCGGTTGCTTTGGACGAAGCGTACCTGGACGTGACGCACAACAAAAAGGGAATCCGCTCAGCAATCGTCGTTGCCCGCCAAATCCAGCGCGCCATCTTTGAGCAAACCCACTTGACTTGTTCGGTGGGGGTGGCACCGAATAAGTTTTTGGCAAAACTGGGGTCGGAGTACCGCAAACCGGTTGGCGTGGCGGTCGTGCGCCAGGAGGACGTGAGGGCCTTCCTGGATCCCCTGCCCATCGAAACCATCCGGGGCGTGGGCAAGAAGACCGTTGTTAAAATGCACGCCATGGGAATTGAGACGGGCGCAGACCTGTATGCAACCAGTGATGCCGAATTAATCCGCCACTTTGGCAAAGCTGGGCACCTGTTTTACGAACGGATTCGCGGAATTGATCCCCGCCCGGTGGAATGGCAACGGGAGCGTAAGTCGATTGGGAGCGAGCGGACGTTCGATCAGCCGTTGATGAGTAGCGTTGAGGTTGAGCGGGTGATGCACGCGACGGCGGAACGGCTTGTTGGTGAACTTCACCGGAAACAAAAACACGGGAAGACGCTTGTTATCAAGGTGCGCAATGCGGCGTTCGAAACGGTTACGCGGCGGATTACCCTGGATGACTACTTTGAAAACGATGTTCAGGAAATTCAGCGGTACGGGCAGCAGCTCTTTGATATGGTTCAACCGGATGCCATTAACGTGCGGTTGTTAGGGCTAACAATGACTAACCTGGATGACGTTGCCTTTGAAAACATCCGTCTCCCGCTTTAGGTGGGGAATTTGCTATACTGGATAACAGGAAGGTTTTGAAGAAGGGACCGATAAGGATGACAGTACAGGACGAAATTATTAGCAAGATTGAAGCGGCACCAACGATTATTATTCACCGCCACCAGCGGCCGGATCCGGATGCGGTCGGCTCCCAGGCGGGGTTAGCGACCATTTTGCGGGCAAGTTTTCCGGACAAACAGGTCTATCAGGTTGGCCAGGACGTCCACAGCCTAGATTGGATTGCGAAGGAACAAACGGTTGACGATGCAGTTTACCAGCATGCGTTGGTGATTGTTCTGGATACGGCAAACGCCCCGCGGGTTGATGATGCCCGGTATACTACGGGAGCTGATCTCATTAAAATTGACCACCACCCGGCAGAGGACCAGTACGCGCCGTTAAACTGGGTGGTTCCGGAAGCATCAAGTACGTCCGAACTGGTGGTGGATCTCGTGACTGCAAGCCACGGGAAACTGCACCTGACGCCCGAAGCAGCCCGGATGCTGTACGCCGGGATTGTGGGGGACACTGGCCGGTTCATGTACGATAACACGACCCCGCACACGCTGGAGGTTGTTGCTGAACTTTTCCGGCAGGGGATTGACGCGCCGGCGGTTAACCGGAAGTTAAGCGATATTTCCCTGCCTGAGGCGCGCTTAGCTGCGTTTGTATACCAGAACATGGAAATTACGGAGCACCATGCCGCCTTTGTTGTAATTAAGCTGGAGGATATTGAACGGTTAGGAATCAAGGATGCTGGCACGTCAAGCGCCGTTTCCCTGCCAGGGATGATTGCGGATGTATTATGCTGGACCGTGATTGTTGAACAGCGGGACGGGACGTACCGGCTCCGGATTCGGTCGAAGGCCCCAGTGATCAACGAACTGGCAAAGAAGCACGATGGTGGGGGGCATCCCCTGGCAAGTGGGGCCGTTTTGCACGATGAGGAGCAAATTCCGGACTACGTCGCTGAGTTAGATGCCTTAGCAGCAAAGTACGAGGAGGAACACCAGTAATGGCGACCTTTGCAGATTTTAATTTTCAGCCGTTTATCAACAAGGCGTTAGCGGCGATTAACTTCACCCACCCAACGGAGGTGCAGCAACGCCTGATCCCAACGATTATGGCGGGGAAGAGCGTGGTGGGTCAATCCCAGACCGGGAGCGGGAAGACGCACACGTTTCTTCTTCCGATTTTTAATGCGGTTGACCCCCATACCCAGGTGGTTCAGGCTGTGATTACGACGCCTAGCCGGGAGCTTGCCTACCAGATTTATGATGCCGCTAAGCAGATTGTGCGGTTTAATCCGGCAATCGTGGTGCAAAACTACGTCGGTGGGACCGATAAGCAACGGCAAATCAGTAAACTCCAGCGGACGCAGCCCCACATTGTGATCGGAACTCCTGGTCGGATTAACGACCTGATTCGCCGCGGGGCACTTGACGTTCACCGGGCGCAAATGCTGGTGGTTGACGAGGCGGACATGACCCTTGACCTGGGCTTTTTGGCAGAAACAGATGCCATTGCCGGTGCAATGCCGCGTGACCTGCAAATGATGGTCTTCTCTGCCACGATCCCTGAAAAACTCCGCCCGTTTTTACGGAAATACATGGAAAACCCGGTCGTCGAAGTTGTGGAAAACCAGCAAGTCATTAGCCCAACGATTGATAATTTCTTGTTGTCAACGAAGGGCCGGAACCGGAACCAGCTGATCTTGAAGTTGCTTACCATGGGTGAACCGTACCTGGCGTTGGTATTTACTAATACCAAGGAACGGGCTGATGAACTCAGCACTTACCTGCGGCACCAGGGATTGCGTATTGCCATCGTTCACGGGGGGATTCAGCCCCGCGAACGGAAGCGGGTGATGCGGGCAATCCACAACATGGAATACCAGTACGTGGTGGCGACGGACCTTGCAGCCCGCGGAATTGATATTGAAGGGGTCTCCCTGGTAATCAACGACGACTTACCCCAGGACCTGGAATTCTTCGTTCACCGGGTTGGGCGGACTGGCCGGAACGGACTTTCCGGGACGGCAATTACCCTGTATGGGCCGGGTGATGACAGTAAAATCCAGGAACTTGAAGGAATGGGAATCCATTTCAAACCGAAGGAATTAAAGAACGACCGGTTAGTGGATACGTACGATCGGCGCCGGCGCCAGCAGCGGGGAAAACGGCAGGATCACATGGATCCGCAACTACGAGGAATGGTTAAGAAGGCCAAGAAAAAGCATAAGCCGGGCTATAAGAAGAAGATTAAGCGGGCAATTGCCAAGGACGCCCAGCAAAAACGGCGGATTGAACGGCGCCAGAAGATGCGGGCCCAGCGTAAACAGCGCAGGGATAACTGGTAATTGACAACCGAGGGGGACGTTTGCTATTCTTAAACGCGACAGGATATGCGGCATGCCGGCGTTCTGCAGCGAGGATTCTGGTGGTGCGACGAATCTAGAATTAGGCAGGCCGTGCTCCCTGGCTTAAAACTGAATGAATTAACCATTAAGAGGTAGACGATTAGCATCGTTGCAAGTAAGGTGGTACCGCGCAAAGGCGTCCTTACGTTGTAACGGTGCTTTTTATCGTCAGAAAGGAATTGTTACCATGAAAAAGTTGACAAGTGCGCAGGTCCGCCAGATGTACCTGGACTTCTTTAAGAGTAAGGGACACGACGTTAAGAAGAGTGCGCCGTTAATTCCGCACGATGACCCAACCCTTTTGTGGATTAACTCTGGGGTGGCGACGATGAAGAAGTACTTTGACGGGACGGTTGTGCCGAAGAATCATCGGATTACCAGTTCTCAGAAGTCAATCCGGACAAATGATATCGAAAACGTGGGTCACACTGCCCGGCACCACACGTTATTTGAAATGCTGGGGAACTTCTCCGTGGGGGACTACTTCAAGGAGGAAGCCATCACGTGGGCGTGGGAATTACTTACTAGTCCTGACTGGTTTGCGTTCGCCCCGGAAAAACTGTACGTGACGGTTTACCCGAAGGATACGGATGCTAAGCGGTACTGGCAGGAAGTCGGGGTTCTTCCGGGCCATATCTACGAAGCTGAGGACAATTTCTGGGACATTGGCCAGGGACCAAGTGGCCCGGACTCCGAGATTTTTTATGATCGTGGCCAGGAAATGAACAACGTTGCCGAGGATGACCCGGAAAATTACCCGGGCGGCGAAAACGAACGGTACCTGGAAATTTGGAACATCGTGTTCTCCGAATTTAACCACAAACCGGATGACAGCTACGAGCCACTTCCGCATAAGAACATTGATACCGGGATGGGGTTGGAACGGATTGTTTCCATTTTCCAAAACGCTCCGACCAACTTTGAAACGGACCTGTTCTTACCAATCATGGACGCCACGGCAGCAATGGGTACCGGCGTGAAGTACGGAGATGCCCCGGAGATCGACGTTTCGTTTAAGGTCATTGCTGACCATATTCGGGCGGTAACCTTTGCGATTGGTGACGACGCCTTACCTTCCAATGAAGGGCGGGGCTACGTTATTCGGCGGTTAATCCGGCGGGCGGTCATGCACGGACAAAAGCTTGGAATCAAGGGTGCATTCCTTTACAAACTGGTTCCGGTTGTTGGGGAAATTATGAAGTCTGCATACCCAGAAGTGCTTGAACAGGCAGATTACATCCAGAAGGTTATCCGGATGGAAGAAGAACGCTTTAACGAAACCCTGACGGCGGGAATGCAGCTGCTGGATGACCTGATTGCAGAAACCAAACAGGCCGGAAAGACGGAAATCCCGGGCGATGGGGCGTTCAAGCTGTATGACACGTACGGCTTCCCGTTTGAGTTAACCCAGGAGTACGCTCAGGATGCGGGGATGGCGGTTGACCAGGCTGGGTTTGACGCTGCCATGAAGGAGCAAAAAGACCGGGCTCGGGCTGCCCGGAGTGACGCCAAGTCAATGGGCGTGCAGAACGGCTTGCTGACCGACATTAAGACGCCGAGTGAATACGTAGGCTACCACCAGTTAAGCATTGACGGGACGTTAAAGGACATCATCGTTAACAACGAACTGGTTGACCAAACCACCCGGGGCGAGGCCCAGTTAATCTTTGACAAGACCCCGTTTTACGCCGAGATGGGTGGCCAGGTCGCTGACCAGGGGGTAATTAAGGACGAAGACGGTGAGGTTGTTGCCCGCGTTACGGACGTACAACATGCACCAAACGGGCAAAACATGCATACGGTGAAGGTGCTTGGCCCACTGGTAAGGGAGCATACCTACAGCCTTGAAGTCGACCGGGAGTTCCATAACAAGGTGAAGAAGAACCATACCGCAACGCACCTGCTGGATCAGGCACTCCGGGACGTTTTAGGTGCCCACACGCACCAGGCGGGTTCACTGGTTGAACCAACATACCTGCGGTTTGACTTCACTAACCTGGGAGCCGTTACGCCGGAGGACCTTGAACGGGTTGAACAGATTGTCAACGAAAAGATTTGGGCTGCCCTTCCAGTTGAAACGGTCGTTACGGACATTGAATCCGCTAAGAAAATGGGCGCCATCGCCCTCTTCTCGGAGAAATACGGCGACACCGTGCGGGTGGTAAAAGCCGGCGATTACTCGATGGAATTCTGTGGGGGAAACCACGTTGATAACACGAGTGAACTGGGACTCTTCAAGATTGTTTCCGAATCCGGGGTAGGGGCCGGAACCCGCCGGATTGAGGCGGTGACGTCCAAGGAAGCATACGAGTACCTGAAACAGCACGATGATTTGCTGACGACGGCTGCCGCAAAGGCAAAGGTCGTTCAGGTCAAGGACTTACCAGAACGTGTTGATCAGTTGCAAGGGACCATCAAGCAACTTGAGCGGGAGAAGCAGGCCTTAGAAGATAAGTTTGCCTCCCAGCAGGCGGGGGACGTCTTTAAGGATGTTCAAGAAATCAACGGGAAGACGTTGATTGCCGCCCAGGTAAATGTTTCTGGAATGGGCCAGCTCCGGCAACTTGCTGACCAGTGGAAGGCCAACGGCTACTCAGATATTTTGGTACTGGCAACGGCCACGGAAGACGGGAAGGTGAACCTCATCACCGCGATGAGTGACGCTCAGGTTAAGGCTGGCTTGAAGGCCGGTGACCTGATTAAGGCGATTGCCCCGCTCGTTGGCGGCGGTGGCGGTGGCCGGCCGAACCTCGCTCAGGCTGGGGGAAAGAAGCCGGCTGGTATTCAGGATGCCCTCAAGCAGGCAGCTGAATGGGTTGCACAGCAGTAACGGATAACTGTAACAATAATATGTGGTTTAGGTACCCTAGGGTGAGTAATACTCTAGGATATTTTGTTATTCCTGGTAGTAGTACGGCCGCTGACGTACGTTATAATGAATGGTAGTGAATGGAGAATAACGAAATGGTTAATAAAAACAATAAAAAAGCGAAATTAGATGACGTTGCCAGGGTAGCAGGGGTTTCCAAAACAACAGTGTCGCGTGTATTAAACAAGCGGGGCTATCTTAGTGAACAAACAATTGCTCGCGTTCATGAAGCAATGGAGAAGCTGCATTATCGTCCTAATGCTGTCGCCCGCCAGCTTTACAACCAAAACACGGGGCTTATCGGACTAATTTTTCCAACGGTTAATAATCCATTTTTTGCGCAGTTGGAAGCGCGGTTAGAGAACGAACTTTACGAGCATGGATACAAAGTGTTAGTGGGAAACAGTCAAAATAATCCGCAAAAGGAAGCTGACTACTTAGAACAATTGTTATCACACCAGATTGATGGATTGATTGTTGGGGCCCATAATATTGGGATTGAAGAATACCAACACACTAATCTCCCAGTGGTGGCGATTGACCGGATCGTGAACACTGATGTTCCGGTTGTATCGTCTGATAATCTTCAAGGCGGGCGGCTTGCGACAGAGCTTTTGATTGATGATGGTTGCCGGTTTATTGTTCATACTAATGGTCCGGAAAAGTTAGAGACGCCCGCGCACAACCGTGAGATTGGGTATAAACAGGCAATGACCGAAGCAGGGATGACGCCTCATATTATGCGGTTTGATTTTTCTCTTAGTGCTGATGAAAAAAGTGACGAGTTTGAGCAGCTATTTGAAACGTACCCGCAAGTTGACGGAATTTTTGCGGGAAATGATACCGATGCGGCAATGTTGGTTGCTGTAGCCGCAAAATGTGGGAAGAGAGTTCCGCAGGATTTAAAGATTGTTGGTTACGATGGTGCTGATATGACACGGTTGTTATATCCGGATTTAACGACTATTCAACAGCCGATAAACCAAATGGCAGCGACAGCTGTACGGCTTCTTAAGCAACGGCTAAAAGGGCAAAAAGCTGACTCAATAGTTTTGCCTGTAGATTTAGTGCGGGGAACGACAGCGTAGAAATGAATTGAAAAATATTATGCCGACCGGTTGACATACATTTTTGAAAGCGCTATCTTAAAGACGTGGCGAATATCGCCTAAAATTTAGCGCTAATATGTCAACCGGTTATCATATTCGTGAAAAGAAGTGATTTGATGATAAACGTTACAAATAATCGTTACCGCCTAGGATATCATTTAATGCCTGCTGGTGGTTGGATTAACGACCCCAATGGCTTTACTTTCTTTAAGGGTTATTATCATTTGTTTTATCAATTCTATCCTGATGCTGCGGAATGGGGACCAATGCATTGGGGCCACGCACGGAGTAAAGATTTAGTTCATTGGGAAACCCTTCCCGTTGCCTTGGTTCCAGGTGATCAGGAGGATGGTTGTTTTTCAGGGAGTGCAATTGTTTACGATAACAAGTTATGGTTGATTTATACCGGACATCATTATATTGATAAGCAAAATGACGATTTTTATGAAACGCAAAATGTTGCTTATAGTGAGGACGGTATTCATTTTGTAAAGTATCAGAACAACCCAGTAATTGCGCACCCGCCGGCTGATAATACTAAGCATTTTCGCGACCCAAAGGTATGGCGTGAAAACGACCACTTTAATATGGTGGTTGGGAGTCAGGATAAGAATAAGTGTGGAAGAGTTCTGTTATACCGGTCAAACGACCTTCTTTCGTGGCAATTTGTTACCGCTTTATCCCGGGCGGTGGATAGTAAGCAGGAAGGATTTATGTGGGAATGCCCTGATTTCTTTCCGTTAAATGGTGAAGATGTGTTGCTGTGTTCGCCACAAGGTCTCCAGCCTGTAGGTGATCGGTTCCTAAATGAAAATCAAACGGGATATTTTGTAGGAAATTATGATGAGTTATCAGGGGAGTTTGAGCGGAATCGGTTTGTTGAAATTGACCATGGGCATGATTTCTATGCAACCCAAACAACTCTTACACCGGATGGCCGCCGGATTATGGTGGCATGGTTAAATGCTTGGGACTCGCCGTTTAAGGAGCAGGCAGATGGATGGTGCGGAGCAATTACGTTCCCGAGAGAATTAACCCTTATTGGGAACAAAATATATCAGCAGCCAGTCCGTGAAATTAAGGCACTTAGAAAAGAACAGGTTATTAACAAGCAAACCACTGATGTTACGACAGTCAAAGTTCCAAGTCAAGGTGAATTGGTACTGAATTACGGTCGTCATCGAAATGGCGAGCTATTCGCGTTAGAAGGTAAGGATCAACGTTTTAGCGTTGTGAACGAACATGGGCGAATTGTTATTCATAATGTACAAAGGGACGAACGGGCGGTGATTGTTGACGACGAGCTGTTGAGAATGCACGTTCTTTTGGATACAAGCTCTATTGAAATATTTATTAATGATGGTGAAGCAACCTTCACCGAACGGGTTTATTGGGATGAGCAGCCGACACTAAGGTTACCTGGTGGGGTAAATGCTGTTGGTTACCGGCTTGATGCACAAGCTAATTTATACTAGGGGGAGATTTTAATGAAGGGGAAAATTGGTAAGAATTTGCGAAATCCTTTTTATTTGAGCAATTCATTTATAATGCTGATGTTCTTTATGGGATGGGGCATCTGGTGGTCGTTTTTCCAAATTTGGCTAACTAATAAATTAGGATTTAGTGGTGCGCAGGTTGGGACAATCTATTCATTTGACTCTGCGATTACCTTAATTTTGATGCTCATTTATGGAATGATTCAGGACAAACTTGGTATTAAGCGGAAGTTATTAATATTCTGCGCTGTGCTTGAAATGTGTTTAGGACCGTTTTTTACGTGGATTTACGCCCCGATGTTACATCATCACTTTATGGTTGGAGCGGTAGTAGGTTCATTGTACTTATCACTAGCCTTTTTGGCAGCATCACCAACATTTGAAGCACTTGTTGAACGGATGAGTCGTCGTTATGACTTTCTATACGGTCAAGCGCGGGCTTGGGGCTCATTTGGATACGCAATTGCTGCTTTGGCTGCAGGCTATCTCTTTACAATTAGTCCGTATATTGTTTTTTGGCTAAGTTCCGCTTTTGCGTTTGTTTTACTTTTAGTTCTGTTATTTGTTCATCCTGAGAATAACCAGAAATACGTCCAGGAATATAAATACTCTGGGAAGGTAATTGATGATGAGGAAACTATTCCGTCGTTGCGTGATATTTTCAAGGTATTTAAGCTTCCTGCCCTTTGGGAGATTATCATTTTTATTATTTTGAGTGGATCATTTTATACCGTGTTTGATCAGCAAATGTTTCCACAATTCTTTACGAAGTTTTTTGCAACTCCCGCATTGGGAGAACAGGCGTATGGTGTGTTGAACTCAATTGAGGTCTTTTTGGAATCAATTATGATGGCGTTGATTCCATTGTTAATGAAAAAGATTGGGGTTCGCAAAACATTATTAATTGGTGTTTGTGTTATGGTCGTTCGGATTGGGGGCTGTGGTCTGGTTACTAATCCATTAGGAATTTCTTGCATTAAGTTATTACACGCACCTGAAACAGCAATTTTTGCGCTGGCAATGTTCCGTTACATTACGCTGCATTTCGATACGCGAATCTCTGCAACGGTTTATATGGTGGGGTCTAATATCGCTGGGCAGATTGGTCAGATTATCTTTTCAACGCCGTTAGGAATGCTTCATGATAAAATCGGTTACCAGAGTACGTTTATTGTTATTGCTGGGATTGTGGTAGTTGCTGGAATTTATGCCCTGATTTTCTTGAAGAAGGATAATCAAGACGTTAATGGACAACCATTAACCGACGAGGGGTAATTAAGTGATTGATTAGTGTTAAAGGAGATGGGTGATTGGTTCCATCTCCTTTATTGATGTTCAATCTACATTTCAAGCAGATAATTCCAAGAGGGGGTACTTTGGAATTCGGTTGTGAAAGCAATGATAGACATATGGTATACTAAGGCTAATCATTGGAAATCGGATTCGGAGGTGGCATGATGAAACCAACTGATAAAACGGTATTCTTTAACATTGATGCTGATAACCCGCAAAGCGTTCATGATACGCTCGTGACCGTTTACCGTGCGCTGGAGGAGAAGGGATACAACCCGATTAACCAGATTGTTGGTTACCTTTTGTCGGGTGACCCAGCGTACATTCCGCGGCTAAACAATGCCCGTAACCTAATCCGGAAGCACGAACGCGATGAAATCATTGAGGAGCTTGTGCGGTCATACCTGAACAAGGAGGGATAGTCCGTGGGGCGGTTGATGGGATTGGATGTCGGTTCACGGACCGTTGGCGTAGCAGTGAGTGATCTTCTGGGCTGGACTGCTCAGGGGGTTGAAATTGTTCCTGTTAATGAAGAAGAGGAACAGTTCGGCCTTGATCGAATTGCCACCCTTGTTACCGACCATGATGTGAGTGCTTTTGTCGTGGGGTTACCCAAAAACATGAATAATACGGAGGGTCCCCGGGTAGAAGCAGCCCGGCATTACGGTGAACTACTCAAGGAACGGTTTGGCCTGCCGGTTGATTACCAGGATGAACGCCTAACGACCGTTGCGGCCGAACGGATGCTGGTTGAGAAGGCGGATACTTCCCGGGCAAAGCGCAAGAAGGTCATTGATAAGTTGGCGGCGAGCTTGATTTTACAAGGATACCTTGACCGGAAGGGGCCGTTGACGGCGAAACTAAATTAGAAATGAGGAGATTAAATGGCACAGGAACAGGACGACTTAATTACGTTGGTTGATGATCAGGGCAACGAGAGCCTTTACCGTATTCTGTTTACGTTTGATTCGGAGGACTACGGGAAGTCGTACATCCTGCTGGTTCCGGCCGATGCCGCACCAGACGAGCAGGTGGACGTGTTGGCCTTTTCGTTTAAGCCGGATGAAAACGGGGAAGCAAAGGACGCAGACCTGTTTGAAATTGATGACGATGATGAATGGGACATGGTTGAAGGCGTACTTGACACGTTCCTGAACGATGAAAACATGCAGTAGTGCTTGGAATTGCCTAGAAGCACTAAAAGCATGATGAAAAATGAGGTTAGAACTTACCAGGGTTCTAACCTCATTTTTAATGGGTAAGATTTGCCGGAACATACGTCGGACGGATCTCGCCAGCTTGAAGCGTTACCTGACCGGAAAGAAGATTCGTAATTGTTTGACTGAAGGCTGAAACCTGGTCCGCCGGGAGGGTCACTGTTGTGGTGACGGTCGTCGTGTAGTCGTTCTTTAACAGTTGAATGTGGTGCGCTTGCAGGTAATTTTGGAGAACCTGGAACCGCGCATAGTCAGTCGTAATGGTGACGGTTTGTTGGGAGCGGCGGGTCATGATGGTCGTTGCGTCGATTGCGGCACTCGTGGCTCCCCGGTAAGCCCGGATTAGGCCTCCGGTTCCGAGCTTAATTCCCCCAAAATAGCGGGTTACGACCGCCGTAATGTCATGGAGATGGTGCTGCTGGAGGGTACTTAAAATAGGAACGCCGGCCGTTCCGGAAGGTTCACCGTTATCACTCATTCGTTGAAACTGATCGTTGTCACCGATGACGGTGGCAAAGCAGTTATGGCGGGCCTTGTGTTCAGTCGCACTAACCTTTTCAATAAAGGCGGCAGCTTCTTCCTGTGAAGTGGTCCGGGTAATCCGACAAATAAACGTTGATTTTTTGATTGTGAGGGTGGCATTGCCGGGAGTTGTAATCGTGTAATACGTTGTCAAAGTAAATTCCTCCGATTGATTATCCCCCTTTTAGCGTAGTTATAAGGTGAAGGGGGAATTGGGATGGAAAAAAGCGAACTATTCGGGCGGCTGGTTCCGGGCCCGCTACCCGCTGGGTTAAGTGGTGACCCGCACGTTCAGCAGCTTCCGGTAATTCGGCGGTGGGGGCCACTAGTGTGGTGCCTGCGGTGCGGCCAAGTAACGTGGTGGCGGGGGCAGCTCCCCCGCCACCACGCCTACTGTCCTCAATGTATACAACTTGGGCGGGTCAGTACGCTGGCCCTATTATACACTATTCCTGAGCCCAATAAATTTCGTCCCGGGGGCGGTCAGTGCACGTGGCGGGGGCGGTTGTCACCCGCGCAGGCCAGCTTAGCAGCGAAGATTAAGCAGGCCGTTGAACGCCGCCAACGCGTTTTGGTCTGGGCGGTAACGGGTGCTGGGAAAACAGAAATGCTTTTTCCTGGTCTGGCAGCAGGCCTCACTGCTGGCTGGCGGGTTGGAATAGTTACGCCCAGAATTGACGTTTGTCGGGAACTTTTCCCCCGGTTACGGGCAGCGTTTCCAGCGGTGACTGCTATTCTCCTTACTGGGGATGAACCTGGTCCGTACCGGTACACGCAACTAGTGGTCGCAACTACCCACCAACTCTTGCGGTTTTACCGGGCATTTGACCTTTTAGTGATTGATGAGGTGGATGCTTTTCCGTTTATCACGGATAAGGGGTTACACCACGCAGCTGCCCGGGCCATTAAGAAGAACGCGGCAATCCTGCTCCTTACCGCAACCCCGTCAGCCCGATTACTGAGAATTGTCCGGCGGCATCACTTCCAAGTTGGGGTCCTTCCTGCCCGCTACCATGGTCACCCCCTTCCGGAACCCCACCTCGTTCGTTTGGGACGGTGGGAACGGCTAATTTACCGGCGGATGTTGCCCACAAAAATCCAGGCGACGTTAGCGGAGTGGCGCGGCCATTTTCCAGTATTAATTTTTGTTCCCCGGATTCGGTGGCTAAAACCGGTTCTACGGGCAATCCAGCGCCAATTTCCAACCTGGCGGGGAACGAGTGTTTACGCGGCCGACCCCCGCCGCCAGGAAAAGGTGACAGCGATGCGGAAGCGGCAGGTGCAGTATCTAGTGACGACAACGATTCTTGAACGGGGAGTAACTTTTCCGGGGGTCCAGGTCGTTATTTTGGGAGCGGATGATCCGGTGTTTACCGTTGCAGCCCTTGTTCAAATTGCTGGCCGGGTGGGACGTTCGCCCACTGCACCAACGGGAACAGTTTTATTTGGCTGTGCCCGAATAACGCCAGTGGTGCGCGCTGCCCGCCGGCAAATTTGTACCCTTAACCGGACTGCGCGGAGGATGGCCCGGTGAACTGTTTATTATGTGGCGGTTCCTTAAAGGCCACGCTTTCTTTCAGCTGGGTTTTATCGTGGCAACGGGTCCAGGATAACTACCTGTGTTCTTCCTGCCGCAGGGAGTTTGTGCGGATTGCCGGGGCAACGTGTTCGGGTTGTGGGCGCAGGTGGCCTGGAATGTGTCCGGACTGTCGCCAATGGCAGGCTAAGCAGGCGGCTTTACTGTGTAACCGGGCACTGTACGTGTATAACAATGCAATGCGGACTTACATGCAGCGGTATAAGTTTCAGGGGGATTATCGGCTCCGCCGGATATTTAGTGATGAGCTTCAGGCTGCACTGGCAAAATGGTATCCCCGCTGGCAGGGATGGGTATACGTTCCGTTGCCAGTTGATGAAGTGACGTGGCAAACGCGCGGGTTTAACCAGGTGGCCGGGTTTCTTACCGGACTTTCCGTTAAGGAAGTCCTGATGACGATTCATTCACACCACCAAAAGCAAAGCACTAAGACCCGCGGTGCACGGTTGCAAACACCCCAACCATTTCAGGCCAAGCCAACGGCGGCGCGTTTTTCCCGGGTTGTGCTAGTCGATGACGTTTATACTACGGGGCGGACGTTATACCACGCGCGGGAAGCACTGGCTACTGTGGGGGTCCAGCGTATTCGGTCGGTTACCCTTGCTCGGTAAGAAAATGAATAATTATTGATGATGATAATTGTTTCCGGTAGCGCTTTATCATATAATATAGATGTAAACGAGATGCACTTGCACCGCGTTAGTAAGCGCGTTCATTCGAATGCGTTTACGTGCGAAAGGAGAGGGTACTATGTTAAAGTACAACGTTCGTGGTGAGAATATCGAGGTTACGGCAGCAATTCGGGAATACGTGGAGAAGCGGTTAGCTAAGTTGGAAAAGTACTTCGCTGATGCGACGAAGCCAACTGCTCACGTCAACTTAAAGGTTTATCCTGATAAGACTGCAAAGGTTGAAGTGACAATCCCGTTACCGTACCTGGTTCTGCGGGCTGAGGAAACTTCTTCTGACATGTACGCAAGTATTGACTTAGTTACTGATAAACTTGTTCGGCAGATCAAGAAGTACAAGACAAAGGTTAACCGGAAGTCACGGGAAAAGGGCGTTAAGAACATGGCCTTTGTGACGCCTGCAACGGATGAGGAACAATCAGACCAGCAGTTTGAGATTGTTCGGAACAAGAACATTGCCCTAAAGCCGATGGATGCTGAAGAAGCAATCCTGCAGATGAACATGTTAGGGCATAACTTCTTTATCTACCGCGATGCCGAAACGTCGGACGTTAACATTGTCTACAAGCGGCGTGATGGGCGGTACGGCATGATTGAAGCTGCTGATTAACATTAACTTTGGTAACATGAAAAAGCGGGGCTCTTGGGGAGCTCCGCTTTTAGCGTTTCAAAAAGTTGCACGGTGGCAATAAATTTGATAGTATCAGACGTACTATGAGGGGTGATATGTAATGGCAAAAGCAAAGTTAGCGGTTGGTGATAAGGTCGCCTGCAAGAAGATGGGGTCTTTGAAGCACGACTTTGAGGGTACCCTGGAGAAGCTATACGATAATTCAGGATTGGTCTCCATTACTAAGTACAATGATGAGGACCGGATTGCCGTTAGCGATTACCATGAGCGGGTAATCATTGCCCAGAAGAACATGAAAAAAATTTCGTAATTCACATGACAAGCGAAAATGAGTATGGTATACTGGTTTTCGTTCGATGCGGGTGTAGTTTAGTGGTAAAACTCCAGCTTCCCAAGCTGGCATCGCGAGTTCGATTCTCGTCATCCGCTTAGGTGACATCTCATTGCTTGTGGGATGCCTTTTTTATACCCAGTGAGAAAGAAGAGTACTGCAGAAGAGGGCTAAAGCGAGTCCGGGATGGTGGAAGCCGGGTGTTCGGCCTGCAGGAAACGGGCTTTTGAGGGTGCAGTTAAATATCAAAGTGGATTGAAAATCAATTAGAGTGGTACCGCGGGAAGCCTCGTCTCTTTATAAAAGGGACGGGGTTTTCTGCTGAAAGGAGTAAAAATGGTAGATTACAAGCAACAAATTGCGGTCCGGATTTCCGCTGCGCTTGGTGCGGAGGCCCCTGCTGAAGCAGAAATTATGGATAAGATTGAGGTTCCTAAGGAAATCGCGCGGGGCGACTACGCTTTCCCGGCATTCATTTTAGCCAAAACCCTCCACAAAGCTCCGCAGCAGATTGCGGCTGACTTAGTCGCCAAGCTTGACCAAACGGGGTTTGAGAAGATCGAAGCTGCGGGACCGTACGTTAACTTTTTCCTGGATAAGGTAGCGTACAGCCGGGAAATTTTAGCAACGATTCTCAAGGAACGGGAACACTACGGTGACCAGGACCTTGGCCATGGCGGAAACGTAACGGTTGATATGTCTTCACCAAACATTGCCAAGCCGTTTTCGATGGGCCACCTCCGGTCAACCGTAATCGGGAACGCAATTGCACTGTTGCTTGCGAAGACGAACTACAATCCCATTAAGATTAACCATCTGGGGGATTGGGGAACCCAGTTTGGAAAGCTCATGGCGGCATACACGCTGTGGGGGAGTGAAGAAGAGGTCAAGCAAGACCCGATTAACACCCTGTTACGGTACTACGTGAAGTTCCATGAAGAAGCTGAAAAGGATCCGGCACTTGATGACCTGGGGCGGAACTGGTTTAAGCGCCTTGAAGACGGTGATGAGGAAGCAACCCGGTTGTGGAAGTGGTTCCGCTCAGAGTCATTGAAGTCGTTCATGCGGATTTACAAAAAGTTAGGAATTGACTTTGATTCGTACAACGGGGAAGCCTTCTACAACGACAAGATGGATGAGGTTGTTGACCTGCTGAAGCAAAAGGGGCTGTTACACGAAAGCCAGGGCGCCCAGATTGTTGACCTGGAGAAGTACAACCTTAACCCGGCACTGATTATGCGGTCAGATGGCGCCACCCTTTACATTACCCGGGATTTGGCGGCGGCCCTATACCGGAAGCGGACGTACAATTTTGTGCAGTCCCTGTACGTGGCTGGGAATGAACAAACCAACCACTTTGATCAATTAAAAGCCGTTTTAACGGAAATGGGGTACGATTGGGCGGATGAAATTCACCACATCGGGTTTGGCCTTATCACCAAGGATGGTAAGAAGATGTCAACCAGAAAGGGGCATGTTGTGCTCCTTGACCAGGTGCTGAACGATGCAATTGGGTTGGCCAAGGAACAGATTGCTGCCAAGAACCCGACGCTGGCGAATAAGGATGCGGTTGCGAATGCTGTCGGAATTGGTGCGGTGGTCTTCCACGACCTGAAGAACGAGCGACTGAACAACTTTGACTTTAACCTGGATGAAGTTGTGCGTTTTGAAGGGGAAACCGGGCCGTACGTTCAGTACTCCCATGCTCGGGCAATGAGTATTTTGCGGAAAGCAGGGAACCCTGTGTTATCTGCTGATCAGGCGTTGGCCGTTGATGATCCGCAGGCCTGGGAAACCCTGCGGTTGTTAGGTGACTTCCCAACAGTGATCGCGCGGGCAATGGAGGAATACGAACCATCCGTGGTTGCGAAGTACGCCCTCCACCTGGCGAAGGCGTTTAACAAGTACTACGCACACTCCCGGATTTTGACGGAGGATGCCGGCCGGGACGCACGGTTAGCACTTGTTAAATGTGTTGCCCTGGTTCTCAAGGAAGCGCTGCGGCTCTTGGGTGTTCAAGCACCAGACGAAATGTAACAAAAAAGCATTATTGTCAGGGAGGGTGACGTTAGTTCATCCTCCTTGTTGTCCTTTCCGCTTCTTGCTTCTAATCCGGAAATAATGCTAAAATGAGGATTGATATTCTGTTGAATTACGGCCATGTGCCGGGACGAGAAAATACACGACTGAGAAGGGATTAAATCAATGGCAAATATCCTGAAAAAATGGGTCGAAAGTGATAAACGTGAACTGCGGCGCCTCGGAAAAATTGCCGATAAGGTTGAGGCACTTGCTGATAAGATGGCGGCTTTATCCGATGAAGAATTGAAAGCACAGACGCCTGCATTAAAGGAACGGTATGCAAAGGGGGCAACCCTTGATGAACTGTTGCCGGAAGCCTTTGCGGTTTGCCGGGAAGGGGCAAAACGGGTTCTTGGGTTATACCCGTACCGGGTGCAGATTATCGGGGGGATTGTCCTCCATGAAGGAAACATTGCCGAAATGAAGACCGGGGAAGGGAAAACCCTGACGGCCACGATGCCGGTTTACTTAAACGCCCTTGCTGGCAAGGGAGTCCACGTGGTGACGGTTAACGAATACCTGGCTGGCCGGGATGCCTCGGAAATGGGTGAGCTGTACGAGTGGTTAGGATTAACCGTTGGGTTGAACGCTACCAACAAGTCTCCTGAAGAAAAACGGCAGGCGTACAACTGTGACATTACGTACTCGACGAACAGTGAACTTGGGTTTGACTACCTGCGGGACAACATGGTGGTCTACAAGGAAGACATGGTTCAGCGGCCGTTAAACTTTGTGATTGTCGATGAGGTGGACTCAATCCTGATCGATGAGGCCCGGACACCACTGATTATTTCGGGGCAATCAACCGGAAAGACCGCCCTTTACAAGCGGACGGACCGGTTTGCGAAAACCTTAACCAAGGAAGACGACTTTAAGATTGATTTGGAATCAAAGACCGTCTCCCTGACAGAGCAGGGAATTCAGAAGGCGGAGAAGTACTTTGCCCTGCGGAACCTGTTTGATCCGGATAATACGGCGTTAACGCACCACCTGGATAACGCACTGCGGGCCAACTACATTATGTTACGGGATAAGGACTACGTTGTCCGCGACGGTGAAGTGCTGATTGTTGACCAGTTTACCGGGCGGATTATGGATGGTCGGCGGTACTCCGATGGGCTCCACCAGGCAATTGAAGCCAAGGAAGGCGTCAACATTGAAGACGAAACCAAGACGATGGCCAACATCACGTACCAGAACTTCTTCCGGATGTACAAGAAGCTCTCCGGGATGACGGGGACGGCTAAGACGGAACAGGAAGAATTCCGTGAAATCTACAACATGGAAGTTATCGCAATTCCGACTAACAAACCGGTTATCCGGAAGGACAAGGCGGACCTCCTGTACCCAACGTTGAAGAGCAAGTTTGCGGCGGTGGTTGAGGATATTAAGAAACGGCACGCCAAGGGTCAGCCGATTCTGGTCGGAACCGTTGCCGTTGAGACGTCCGAATACCTATCAGGGTTACTTGATCAGGAAGACATTCCGCACGCCGTTTTAAACGCGAAGAACAACGCTAAGGAAGCTGAAATCGTCGCTAATGCGGGGCAAAAAGGCGCTGTCACCATCGCGACGAACATGGCCGGCCGGGGAACCGATATTAAACTCGGGCCAGGGGTCCGGGAAGTCGGGGGCCTGGCGGTGATCGGAACGGAGCGGCACGAATCCCGGCGGATTGATAATCAGCTCCGTGGACGGTCCGGCCGGCAGGGGGACCCAGGATTGAGTCAGTTCTACCTTTCACTTGAGGATGATTTAATGCTGCGTTTTGGTTCCGAAAAGATCAAGGCCGTGTTAGAGAAGATGAAGGTGGCTGACGACGATGCGGTTATCCAGTCCCGGATGATTACCAAGCAGGTTGAGTCCGCCCAGAAACGGGTTGAAGGGAACAACTACGACACGCGGAAACAGGTTCTGCAGTACGATGACGTTATGCGGGCTCAGCGGGAAGTAATTTACGCCCAGCGCCAGCAGGTCATCATGGAAGAGGAAAGTTTAAAACCGGTAATTATGCCGATGATTAAGCGGACCGTAAAGCACGTTGTTGAGGTGCACACCCAGGGGAATAAGGATGAATGGGACTTAGAGGCCATCCTCGATTTTGCTCAGTCAAGCATGGTGAAGGAGGATACGATTGCCCTTGATGATCTTGAAGGAAAGGATCCGCAGGAAATCATGGACTACCTGGATGAACGGGCCGAGGAAGTTTATGCTGAGAAACAGCACCAGTTACCTGATCCGGAGCAGATGCTTGAGTTTGAAAAGGTCTGCATTCTGCGGGTGGTTGATACGCAGTGGACTGACCACATCGATGAGATGGACCAGCTCCGGCAGTCAATCGGACTGCGGGGTTACGGACAGTTAAACCCGCTGGTTGAATACCAGTCTGACGGGTTTACGATGTTTGAACAAATGGTTGCTGACATCGAAGCGGACGTTACACGGTTGTTCCTGAAGGCGGAAATCCGGCAAAACGTTAAGCGGTAGTCGAAGGAAACGAGACATAACGGGGAGGCGCGGATGAGAATCCCAGCCTCCTTTTTAGACGGAGGAGATTGTGAATGGAATTAAGTGATTACCGGCGTGAAATCAAGGCAATGAACGAAAAAGTCGCAGACTTTGGGAGGTCTCTTTGACTTAGACCGGTTAGCGGAGGAAATTGCCGATAACGAACATCAGATGGCCGCACCAGGTTTCTGGGATGACCAGCAGGCCGCCCAAAAAGTGATTGCCGCCAACAATCAGTTGAAGGCGAAGTATGATAATTACAATCAGCTTAGTGCAGCGCTGGAGGATTTGATCGTCTTGTGTGAGCTGTTGGCGGAGGATCCAACTGATCCGGATGTGCAAGCGGAGTTGGACACAAATTTTACGGCGGCCAAAAAGCAGCTCGCAGACTATCAGTTGCGGATGCTGTTAAACGAACCGTATGATCAGAACAATGCTATTTTGGAAATCCATCCGGGGGCTGGGGGGACCGAGTCCCAGGACTGGGGAAGCATGCTCCTTCGGATGTACCAGCGGTGGGCCGACCAGCACGGGTTGACCGTTGAAACGGCGGATTACCAGGTGGGAGATGAAGCCGGTATTAAGAGCGTGACCCTCCTGATTAAGGGCGATAACGCGTATGGTTACCTGCGGGGTGAAAAGGGGGTTCACCGGCTGGTGCGGATTTCGCCGTTTGATGCGGCGGGCCGCCGGCATACCTCGTTTGCATCGGTGAACGTGATGCCCGAACTTGATGATTCCGTTGAGGTCGAACTCCGGCCAGAAGACATCAAGATGGAGGTTTTCCGCTCGAGTGGTGCGGGGGGCCAGCACATCAATAAGACGTCCTCCGCCGTGCGGTTAATCCACATTCCAACTGGAATTGTCACTTCTAGTCAGGCGGAACGGTCCCAGTTCCAAAACCGGGCAACCGCAGAAAAAATGATGCGGGCAAAGCTTTACCAGATGAAGTTGGAAGAACAGGCCAAGAAAAAGGCCGCCATCCAGGGGGAACAGCTCGAAATTGGGTGGGGTTCCCAGATTCGGTCGTATGTCTTCCACCCGTACACAATGGTTAAGGACCACCGGACCAACTATGAAACGGGGAATGGTCAGGCGGTCATGGACGGTGATTTGGATCCGTTTATTAACGCATACCTTCAGTGGAAACTGCAGCAGCAAAATCCCCAGTAGGAGTTAGTAATGAAAGTGATTGGGTGGCTCTTCGGAGCAATCGTGTTTAATCCATTATTATGGTTGGGCGGATTGATGCCCGGAATTAATTACGTGGTACGAATTCACCAGGAACGGCGTCAATGGCGTCAAGCCGTTGACCGGGACTGGTTTGAGGGGCGACACTTTATCGTGGCCCTTTGTGGGATGCTCCTCCTCGGAATTGGCGGGACGCTTCTGGTGCGGGTGACCGTAAACTGGAAGTGGGTGCTTTTCTTTAGCCTGCTTGCGGGAGGCGTGGCCCTCACTAACTGGTGGCGAAACTTAACACCGCTATTAATCTGCGCTCCGGTCGGGTTAGCACTCCTTACTAGGAACGTGGGCGCACTGCATGTGGTTTTAGTGTTTGCGGTGTTTATTTATCTCACTCAGTTTATCCTGAGCTTATTTGGTGGCCGGAAAGTGAGCCCCCGGATAGTGAGAAACCGGCGGCACCACTTTTTTGCCCGGTACGAGTGGCGGGAGACAGCCGTCTTACCGGTGATAGTGATGATGGGAACCCGGCATGGGACATTTCCCGTTATCCTGTTTTTGCCGGTCGGAATTCACCGGGTGATTCAGGAAGAGACGCCAACGCCGGTGGTACGCCACCTTCAAGCGGTGACCGCTGTTCAGTGCGGATTAGCTCTTGGAGGAAGTCTTACCGGAAGCGGGGGGCTTCAGTGGGGGCTAAGTATTGCGTTGGTAGTGGTGAGCTGTTACGATATTGGCAATCAATGGTGGCGAATCCACCATCATTCCCCGGTGGTGACGGCCGCAACGGATGGAATCCGGGTGGTTGCCGTTCATCCGGCAACCCCAGCAGCGCGGATGGGACTCCGGCCGGGTGATATTGTGGTAACGTGCAACGATGTGCCGGTTCACAATCACCGGGAGCTGTACGCGTCCCTGCAACGGAGCGCGGCGTACTGTCGGTTGCGCGTCCGGACAATGACGGGGGACATGAAGTTAGTTGAGAGTAGTTTATATGCGGGCGTTCCTCATGAAGTGGGGATTGTAACGTTTCCCGCAGCGGTTTATTCACGGGTAGGTGAGCTAAAATGAAGGAATCCCGGATTCACCGGTCAGCACAAGATAAATTTTTATTAGGCGTTTGTGGTGGATTAGCGGCCCACTGGGGAATTAGGACAAACTACCTGCGTGCAGCATGGGTCGGGGTGACCGTAATCTGCATGTTATTCCCCCGGATGGTTGTTTTACCGGTGGGGCTATACCTGGTATGTTACCTGCTAATGGGGGCGCCGGAAGACGAGGAGCGGTCCCATTCGCAGTCAACGTGGACCGATATGTTTGCTAACCGGACGACCACTTCTGCACGGCAGAAGCGTCAATCAGGAAGAAAGATTATTACTGATGTTCACGAACGGGATGTTCATGAACACCGGGAGGACGATTAACGTGGGTTTTTGGAAACGAATTATTATTAACGCCATTATTTTCTTGGCGGCCGCGGGCTTTTTCCCGGCAGGTTTTCACGTGGCCAACATTTGGGTTGCCCTGGTTGCGGCCGTTGTTTTGAGTGTCCTTAACATGGTGGTTAAGCCGTTGTTGACGGTCATCTCATTACCAATCACTGTCCTAACGCTGGGCCTTTTTTCGTGGGTGATTAACGCGGCGATGCTGGAGTTAACCGCCCTGGTAGTCGGCGGGGCGTTTGCCTTTGCCAACTTTGGGTGGGCGCTCGTAGTGGCGTTAATTATTAGTGCAGTTAACGTGGTAATTACAAACTATTTTGCGGATTAGTGAGGCGAATTAAATGACGGAAAATAAGCGCCGGTTTAAAGTGGAGATTGGCGGCAAGGAATACATCATTATCGGGGAGGCCAGCACGGCCCGGATGAATGCCGTGGTGGGGGTAGTAAACCAGCAATTGGCAGCGATTAAAGAGCAGATGCCCGGAATTTCGGATGAGCGGGCGGCGATTTTGACGGCTGTGAATGCGGTTGCCGACCAGCTTGCGCTCCAACAAAAAGAGAAGGAGTAAATGCCGTTAGGAGGTTGACGGGATGGTTTCCGTAATTATTGTTCTGTTACTATTATTAGCATTGCGGCATGGTTATCGCCGGGGATTGATTCGGGGAATCCTGAATTTTATTAGTGTAATCGTTACGTTCATTATCAGTATCCGGTTATCCGGGACGGTTGGTCATTTTCTGGCGGGAATTTTTCCCGCGGTTGCAAATACCGGGAACTGGCTCTTTTGGCATGTTAACTTAAACTTGATGTTTTATAAGTTCGTTGCGTTCTGGGTGGTAGCGATTATTTGCGGGATTATTGCGCGGTTTGTCATCCGGGCGCTCAACCGGATTGCAAACCTGCCGATTCTCGCAACACTTAACCGGTTAGCGGGAGCGGTGCTGTCATTTTTGACGGCCTACGTGGTTATTTTTGGCGGTCTGCTGTTGTTAAGCGTGTGGCCGGCGGCATCCGTCCGGCAGGCGGTGAATGCATCAACGGTTGCAAACGTCATGTTGACGAAGACCCCGGGGTTGTCGGCCATGACAGCGAACAGCGTTACTCCCGCAGAACAGGGAAATTCTGGTCAGCAACCCGTTATCAACGAACAACAGCCGTAGGGGGACAGATTGATGAATAAGAAAACCCTAGTTACCTTAGAGTATGCAAAAATTAAACAGGCCGTTCGGGAAGAGACGACCACGGCAATGGGTGCACAGCTCGTCGACCAGTTAACCCCCCACGCGGACTTAGCGTGGGTGAAGGAGCAACTGGCTGGGACTCAGGACGGAATGGACGTCCTTCGCTTGAAGGGCGGGATTCCCCTTCCCCAGCTAGTCACGATTACTCCCGCTTTAAAACGGCTCAAGGTGGGCGCTACCCTTAACGGGAAGGAACTGGCCTCAATTGCTCGGGTGCTCCGTGCGGCAAACGAAGTACGGGTGTTTTTTAAGCAGTTGACTGCAGAACAGGATGCGCAGCTGCCGGTTATTTCGCAGCTTCTCGAACAGTTGGTCACCCTTCCCCAAATTGGGAAGCGGTTGATCCGCTCCGTTGAATTTGACGGGCACGTCACCGACGATGCTTCCCCAGAATTGAAGCGGCTACGGCACCAGATTACCAGCACGGAAGCTAATATCAGGACGGAACTAAACAGTTACACGCACGGAGCAAACGCCAAGTACCTCAGCGATGCGGTTATTACGTTGCGGGACGACCGGTACGTTATTCCGGTGCGGGCAGAAAACCGTGGTCGGTTTGGTGGCGTTGTCCACGATCAGAGTGCATCGGGGCAAACGCTCTTCGTGGAACCAGAACGGATTGTCGCCCTGAACAACCGGCTCCGGCAGCAGCAGTTAGCAGCTGCTGAGGAAGTGCGGCGGATTCTGGCGGAATTGTCAGCGCTCCTTGCGCCGTATACGGACGAACTGGCGGCCAACGCAACGGTTTTAGGAAAGCTTGATTTCATTAACGCCAAGGCCCGGTATGCTAAACAACTTCGGGCAACCCAACCAGCCATTTCTCCCGAAAATAACGTGTATCTCCGGCAGGCCTGGCACCCGTTACTGGATGCTAAGCGGGCGGTGAAAAACGACCTCGCGATCGGGGCGGATTACCAAGCAATGGTAATTACCGGTCCCAACACCGGGGGAAAGACGATTACGCTGAAGACGTTTGGGTTAATCCAGCTGATGGGACAATCTGGTTTGTTTATTCCAGCAGCTGAAGGCAGTCGAATTGGCGTCTTTAGCGATATTTTCGCTGATATTGGGGATGAACAGTCCATCGAGCAAAGCCTTAGTACGTTTTCCGCGCACATGACAAACATCGTGGCGATTATGCAGCAGGCCGATGACCGTGCCCTGGTACTGTTTGATGAACTTGGGGCCGGAACGGATCCCCAGGAAGGGGCGGCGTTAGCGATTGCCATCCTGGATGCGATTGGCGCCCGGGGGAGTTTTGTAGTAGCAACGACGCACTACCCGGAGTTAAAGGCCTACGGGTACGAACGACCGGGGACGATTAACGCTTCGATGGAATTCGATAGTGAAACGCTTCAGCCGACGTACCACTTGCTAGTTGGAATTCCCGGGCGGAGTAACGCGTTTGATATTGTTCAACGACTTGGAATGGATCCGACAGTGGTTGCGGCGGCCCGGAATTTAACCGCTGACGATAACCAGGATCTTAATGATATGATTGCTGATTTGGTAGCCAAACGGCGGCGGCTTGAAAATGACCAGGTGGCACTCAGTAAAAACCTCAAGGCAGCTGAGGAGCTGCACGCTGACTTAAGCAAGCGGTTTACCCAGTTTACCAACGAACGCGAGCAGCTGATGAACCAGGCCAAACGGTCCGCTAACGAACTGGTTGCCGACGCGAAGAAGAAGGCCAACGCCGTTATTAGTGACTTACGGCGGATGCGGAACGAACACCACGCTACCGTTAAGGAAGACAAGTTAATTGCGGCCCAGGGGAAGCTGAACGCCTTGGAGCAGAACCCGACGTTAAGAAAGAACCGGGTACTGCGTCGGGCTAAACAACAGCACGCCTTTCATGCCAACGACGATGTTCTTGTTAAGTCGTACGGCCAGCGGGGCGTCCTTCTTCGGAAAGCGGGGAGTCACCAGTGGGAAGTCCAGCTGGGAATCCTGAAGATGAAGATTGACGAGTCGGATTTGGAAAAGGTGAGTGCACCGCGCAAGGAGGCAGCCGGGAAACGGGCCCACACGACCGTCAAGACGGCCCATGCAAGCCACGTCTCACCGACGCTGGACTTACGGGGGGAACGGTACGATGCTGCGATGACAAAGGTTGATCGCTACCTGGATGCGGCCCTTTTGGCCGGGTACCAGTCGGTCACGATTGTGCACGGAAAGGGGACCGGTGCATTGCGGACGGGAATTACGAATTACCTGAAGAACAATGCGGCGGTGAAGAGCTTTAACTTTGCAGCCCCGAATGCGGGCGGAAACGGTGCAACGGTGGTACACTTTAAGTAGTTTCACCGGAAGCATCTGATGCGCCGGAAAACGGGAACTGTGGTATAATTACTTACGAAAAGTAAGAAAGAAGGGGTTAACATGGAAGAGTTAACGACGAAGAATTTTGAAGAAAAAACCGCACATGGCGTAACGTTTACCGACTTCTGGGCAACGTGGTGTGGTCCGTGCCGGATGCAGGGACCGGTTGTCGAGGAGCTTGACGACGAGATGGGTGACCGCGTGCAGTTTAGTAAGGTCGACGTGGACGAAAATCAGGAGTTAGCCCAGCAGTTTGGGATCATGAGTATTCCGACCATGTTAATTAAGAAGGACGGGAAGGTCGTCGATACGATCGTGGGTTACCACCCAAAGGAAGCCCTGAAGAAGGAAATTGAACAGTACTTGGATTAAACCCGAGTGATAAGCAGGTCAGTGTTGAGAAACGCTGACCTGCTTATTGTATGAATGCACGTGTCGGCCCATGCGGTGATTGTCACGGTGCGGGTTGTTTGGCATAATGGAGTCAGATTAGTTGGAGGGTGATTACGTGAACCAGACGGTTGTTGTTGCAACGGGGAATGCCGGCAAGGCCCGGGAATACGCCGCGCTTTTTGCTGGGAAGGGGTTGACCGTTAAGACGTTAGCGGATTTTGATGACGTTCCGGTGATTCATGAAACGGGTACAACCCTTAAAGAAAACGCCATGATTAAGGCACAAACAATTGCGCGGGCGTTTCAGATTCCTGTTTTGGCGGATGACACGGGGCTGTTTGTCGATGCGTTAAACGGTGAACCCGGGGTGTACACGGCTCGGTATGCTGGTGACCACGATGATACGGCCAACCGGGCAAAGTTGCTGGCAAACCTTGCGGGTGTGCCGGAAGAAAAGCGGACAGCCCACTTTGAAACGGTTATTGTGGGGGTTAAGCCTGATGAAAGTGCACCGTTAATTGCTACTGGACGGTGCGACGGGCGCATTACGTTGCAAGAACAAGGGGTTGCCGGTTTTGGGTACGATTCCCTTTTTTACTGCCCGGAGGTGCACGCAACGTTTGCGGAGACAACGGTGGCCGAAAAAAACAAGGTCAGTCACCGGGGTCGGGCAATGCGCCACTTGATGACGCAGTTTGACGAGTGGTGGAATTAGCGGGAGCGGCGACCATGAGGAAGGAAGCACGGCGTATTCGGGGCCGGTTAATCTTTTGGTGTCTTGCCACAATGATTCTGTTTGCTACCAATATTTTGTTTCAAAGCCAGTTATTGGCATGGGTGGTTTTGATGGCCGTCGGTTGGTGCGCGGTGTTATTGGTTTTATGGTTCTTCACCCTGGTAAAAAAATGGTAGTTAAGAGTTGACAATGGTGGCCGGCTCTGTATAATAGTAAGAGTACTTTTGGTATTGCCCGTTGGTCAAATTGGTTAAGACGTCGCCCTCTCAAGGCGGAGTTACGGGTTCGATCCCCGTACGGGTGATAAGCAGAACGCGTGCGATGGACTGTGGTTAGTCACAGTCCATTCTTTGTAGTATTAGTTACAGCATAAGATTGATATAATAGGGATAGAGATGGAACTATCAGAAAGGAGATCAACATGCTAAGAAGAACTAAGAACCTTTTACGTGCGTACGGTGTTTCTTATGATAAAGAGCACGTTAATCCAATGATGGTACCTGAGCGAGTGTACGTCCTTCGGTTCGGCAAGGACCCGGACAACCTGAATAACCGGTTTATCGTTGATTATAACTACACGATTACTGGGCGGATTAAGATTAATAAGATTTCGTTGCGGCTACACAAACAGGTGCACCCGCGGGAGTTCGCTAACGAGGCGCAGCTGTTAAGCTACCTGAAGCGGAAGGCTTACCGCTATACCGGAAAAAAGCAGAGTGAGATGCGCACAGCTAAAAGTAAATAACACGAGTGGATAAAAGCGGTGCTAGGATGATTCCTAGCACCGTTTTTTGTGTTTCCGTTAAGGATGACCATAATTTAAAATAATATTATTTATCGCAACGGTTAGCTAGACTTACGAATTCGTTTTCACTATACTAAAGGTAGATGTTGATGAATTTAGTTGAAAGGGTGAGAAAAATGGTTAAGCATAAGGCAATCATGATCGGTGCGGGGTTAGCGAACATGGCGGCGGCCGTGTATCTGATTCAGGAAGGAAAGTGGGCTGGCGAAAACATTACGTTTTACAGTCTTGACGACCACGGCTCCAACGACGGGTCGACCGATAAGGCGCAGGCTGGTGAGTACTGGAACAAGGATTACCCGATGAACAATACCAAGGGCTTTATTGCTCGGGGTGGCCGGATGTTGAACTACCGGACATACGTGGACTTAATGGACCTGTTAGCGCGGGTTCCGTCAGTAACGGAACCGGGAATGACGGCCGCGGAGGATACGCACGACTTTGACGCCCACCACCGGACGTATGATAAGGCCCGGCTGTTGAAGGGCGGCGTTGGCATTGTTGATGGTGGAAAGCTCGGGTTGAACAATAAGGACCGGCTGTTGCTAACGAAGCTCGTGATGATGCCGGACAGCCAGGAAGAGCGGCTCGATAACGTAACGATTGCCGAGTACTTTAAGGACGACCCGCACATTTTCCAAACAAACTTCTGGTACATGTGGGAAACGACCTTTGCTTTTCGGACGCGGAGTTCTGCACAAGAGTTACGGCGCTACATGCACCAGATGATCTACGAATTCACCCAAATTGAACACCTAGTGGGGGTTAACCGGACGCGGTATAACCAGTACGAAAGCATCATGCTGCCACTGATTAAATACTTGCAGGAACAGGGATGCCACATTGTTCTTAACCGGCGTGTTACGGACTGGGAGTTTAAGGAAACTTCCATGCAGGATGAGATTACCGTTACGGGATTGGTAATGGAAAACACGGAAACGGGGGAAGAGGAGCACGTTGCCGTTGACGACGACACGGCGGTAATCTTTACCAACGGGTCAATTACCGACTCCGCGACGATTGGGGACTTCAACACGCCTGCGCCGGAAAACATGGACTACGGTGCTGCTTCCAGCCTGTGGAAGAAGGCCACCGAGCACTTCTATAACCTCGGGAACCCGGATAAGTTTTTTGCGGACCGTGACGCGAGCGAATGGGTGAGCTTCACGTTGACGACGAATAACCACCTATTGCTAAACGAAATCACACGGATTACCACCCAGGAACCAGGGAATGCGTTGAACTCCTTTATTTCAACGGAGCCGATTACGCCGCTTGGTCAGGAAGACGTCAACATGTCGATTGTGGTGCACCACCAGCCGCACTTTACGACCCAGAAGCCAAACGAAACCGTTTTGTGGGGCTACTTCCTGTACCCGCGGCGGCACGGTGAGTTTGTGGACAAGCAGTACATTAAGATGACCGGAAAGGAAATGCTTGAGGAATTAATCGGCCAGCTGTCCAAGGTTGATCCGGGCCCGGTCAACATCAAGTCCAAGGAAAAGGAAATTATGGATAGCGTGGTTAACTGCATTCCGGTTTACATGCCGTATGCGTCTGCGTTATTTAACAACCGGGCCAAGAGTGACCGGCCGGAGGTAATCCCGGCAAACTCCACGAACCTGGCGTTTACGGGTGAGTTTGTTGAACAGCCGTACCAGATGATTTTCACTGAGCAGAGTGCTGTTCGTTCCGGGGAAATTGCAGCGTTCCACTTTGCGGGGGTGCCGATGAAGCGGTTGGTTAAGACGCCGCGGTACGATAAGGACCCGAAGACGTTGCTGCGGGCAACCAAGAAGATGTTTGAGTAGAAAAATAAGTGACCTAAATGGCGTTCCGAATGGGGCGCCATTTTTTTGAAGAAAAAAAGAGAAATGTTGTTGACAATAGGGGAATAAATCAATATACTATAAAAGTCGGTTGATAGTTATTGGGCATTAGCCAAACTGGTAAGGCAGCGGACTCTGAATCCGTAATGTACTGGTTCGAATCCAGTATGCCCAATCATTAGGAGTTCACGCGGGTGAGCTCTTTTTTTGTATGTAAAAGGGGGAAAAGTGATGTTTACCCAAACAACAACGCTGTTAAGTCAAATGGTTACGACTGGCGTGGTTCCGGGAATGGAATGGGCGCTAATTCACGGGGATACGGTAATTAAGCATGTTGAAGGAAAGGCGGCCGTGGTTCCTCAGGATGAACCGCTTCGCCCGGGAATGTTATACGACGTCGCTTCCCTCACCAAGGTAGTGGGAACGACTACGGCCCTGTTACACTTAATGGAAGTTGGCCAGCTAGATGTGGACCAGCCAGTAGTGACGTATCTTCCGGAATTCTTTGACTCCCGGGTTACGGTGCGGCACCTTTTAACCCACACTGCGGCAATTAGTGGCTATATTCCCCACCGGGATCAGTTGACGGGTCCTCAGTTAATTACCGCGTTGATGGGCCTGCACGTTGGGGCGCGGTTTGGCCAACAGGTGCGCTATACGGATTTAGGGTTAATCTTTGCTGGTTTGGTGGTCGAGGCCGTGACGGGAATGCCCATTCAGGAGGCAATTACGTGTCTTGTTCTTCGGCCGTTAGGAATGCACCACAGTACGTTCACCCCAAAGAACCCCGTTGAATGCGTTCCAACCGCGGTAATGCCTGACGGGACCGTTTTGCGGGGTGTTGTTCACGATCCGAAGGCCCGGCAGCTGCAGCGAAGGTGTGGCTCGGCGGGTTTATTTACAACGCTGGATGATTTGGTCACCTTTTGTCAGTGGCTGATGGCGGATGACCCGCAGCACCCGGTTGTTAGCAGTATGCTTATTGACCGTCTCTTTGCTGATTGGACGCCGAACGGAATGCTGGGGCGGTCCTTCGGGTGGGACCTGCGGTATACGCCAACTGGACGCAGATGCCTTCACCATACGGGGTACACTGGACCAATGTTGTTAATTGATAAGCAGGCCCACGACGCACTGATTCTTCTAACTAACCGGGTGCATCCGCGGCAGGATAACCACGCGTTTATTGACCGCCGTGCGGAGGTGGTCCAGGTTTACCTCGCCGAAAAGGAATCGGTTTCATAAATCTGATATAATGGGGAAGAACAATTGCAGGAGGAATGAACGATGAGTGAACCATATTTTTTAACGCCGGCTTTTCAGGAGAAAATGTGGGGTGGCACCCGGCTCCGTGATGAGTTCGGGTATGACCTTCCTAGTGATCATACGGGGGAATGCTGGGCTATTTCCGCCCATCCTCATGGTCCGGCGACGGTGGCCAACGGACCGTACCGGGGAATGACACTTGATCAAGTGTGGGCGAAGCACCGGGACGTGTTTGGAAATGCCCAAGGAGACGTGTTTCCGTTACTCACTAAGATTCTGGATGCGAAAATGGACCTTTCCGTTCAGGTCCATCCGGATGATGCGTATGCTGAGGAACACGAGCACGAACTAGGGAAAACGGAATGCTGGTACGTGATTAAGGCCGATCCGGGTGCAACGATGATTTACGGTCATCATGCTAAGAGCCGCGCGGAATTACGGGAAATGGTTGAAGCGGGGCAGTGGGACCAGCTCCTCCGGCGGGTTCCCGTCAAGGCGGGCGATTTTCTGTACGTTCCGAGCGGGACTGTCCACGCCATCGGAAAGGGGATTATGGTCCTTGAAACGCAGCAGAGTAGCGACACGACGTACCGCTTTTACGACTTCGACCGCGTTGACCCGACAACGGGTAAAAAACGACCACTGCATATTGAACAGTCCATTGCGGTGGCGAACGTGCCGCACAGTGACCCGCAGTTAAACCGGGAAGAAACCACCGTTGGGGACGTAGCGGTCACGCAATTTGTTAAGACGCCATTCTTTGCGGTTTACCGCTGGCAGGTTAACGATGGCGCTGGCACCTTTGCACGGGGAGATGCGCCGTATACGCTGGTTTCGGTGCTGAATGGAGCCGGGAGCATCACGGTTGATGGAACTGCTTATTCCCTGCAAAAAGGACAGCACTTTATTCTGCCTAATGACGTGAAGCGGTGGACGTTGGCAGGAAACTTGATGGCAATTGCGTCGGAGCCGGGAGTGCGGGCGTAAAAGCACATATTAAAACCGGATGGAAGCACGGGAGCTTTCATCCGGTTTATTTAATATGTCGGTTTAATCTCTAACGCCTCCGCCGCACTCAGATCCGCATCAGGATACTTCCGTTTCAAGGCAGTGATGAGCAGGCGTTTGGCGAGTTCGCCGTTCCTGGCAAGCACCGGACCGTGGAAGTACGTACAGAAGGTGTTCTTGTGAATGGCCCCCTCCGTACCGTCCTGCCCGTTGTTGCCGTGGCCTTCAATGACCTGGCCCAGGGGCCGTTCACCTTTTCCGAGGAAGGTCATTCCGTTATGGTTCTCAAATCCGTGGTAGATTTGTCCGGTTTCGGCGTTTTTAATCTTAATGTCGCCGATAAAGCGGTTATTTTCCTGGGTTTCAGTCCGGTGATCGAGGGCGTGAATGCCCTTGATTTTGGTGCCGTCCGCCCCGACGTAGTATTCGCCGAGAAGCTGATAACCGCCACAAACGGCGAGCATCGGGCCATCGGCTTCAATGTACCGAATAATGGCATCCTTCTTGGCCTGAATGTCATCAGAAACAACCTTTTGTTCCAGGTCCTGACCACCACCGAAAAGTACCAGATCGGTGCTGTCCGGATCAAACTGCTGGTCGAGGGAAACAACTTCGGGCGTAATGTGGGTGTCCATTTGCTTAGCGTAGTATTGAAGCGTTAGGATGTTGCCAATATCGCTGTACGTATTAAGCAGGTTCCCGTATAGGTGGGTTAGGTGTAACTCGTATTTCATTACTTCATCTCCCCGTTAATGTATCTTTCACTAGCAAGCAGGGCGCGGAGCTGTAACACCGCGGTGTACGTTGCGAGGACGTACACGTGCTTGGTTGGCATCTGCTTGATTGCCGCAACCACGTCCTTGAGGTTCTCCTTATGGGCGAAGTGTTCTTCCGGAACGCCGGCTACCCGCAGGCGGAAAGTAATATCCCGGTACCGTTCGCCGCCGGTGAGAACTGATGGGATTCGCTCAAACGGCAAATCTTCAAACCGGCCGTCCCAAATCCAACTGGTATCAATTCCGTCAGCGTAGTTTGCGTTCAATAATACTGCCAGTGAGAACTCGTTATCGGTTTTAATCATTTGGAGCACCTGGTCCAATCCCACCGGGTTTTTAACGAGGATAAGCGTAACGTCCTTGTCATCAAGATGGATGACTTCCTGGCGGCCAAAGACCTTCTTGTCGTCAGCACTGAGTTGATGAACGATTTCTTCCGGTGAAACGCCCATCTCCCGGGCAACGGCGTACGCAGCCAGGGCGTTGTAGATGTTGTACGTACCGCCAATGTGAAGGTTGATTTCATGATCGTTAATCATAAACGTTGACGACTGCGGTGTTTGATTAGTAATCGCCGTTACCTGGTAGGTGAGGACCGGACGGTGAAAATCGCAGTGGGGACAGAAGTACTTCCCAAGATTGCCGTAAACCAGCTCCTTGTACCGCAGAATATGGTGGCACCGGGGACACAGTAGTCCGTCCGTGTTCGCGGGGGCGTCCTGAATTTCGTCAGGTTGATCCGCAAACCCGTAGTACACGATTTTATTTGGTAAATCAACGCTATTGAAGATGGGGGCATCCCCGTTGGCAATGATGAGGGCCTCGGGGTGCATCCGGACGCCCTTAAGAATTTTATTATACGTGGTGTAAATTTCACCGTAGCGGTCTAACTGGTCACGGAAAAGGTTCGTGAAGACGTATGCCTTAGGGCTAACGTACTGCGAAATTAACGGGACGTTCGCTTCGTCGGTTTCGATGACCGCGAGTTGTTTGCCGTTCTTGGTTTTGCGGTTGGTCAAAAACGCCGTAACAATTCCCTGCATCATGTTTGACCCGCTGGGGTTTGTTAGGATGTGCGGGAAGGCCGGGCGGAGCGCCTTCACCGTTAAGTTAGTGGTGAGGGTTTTGCCGTTTGTTCCCGTGATAATGATGACCTCGTAGTTTTTAGCCAGTGTTGTTAGTACGGCCGGATCAATCTTAAGCGCCAACCCGCCGGGAAACGAGGTTCCGCCGCGATGAAGAACATCGTGGAGGAGCCGGTATGACGATTTTCCGGCAAAGGCTGCAAGTGAACTTCTAAGTGTCATGCCTCTGTTCCTTTCGTATCAAAAAGCTTCCCCTGAATTTTATCATAAAACGAATGCGCCGGCGGGATCAGACCACCAGCTGGTGCATTTTAGCGTAAAATCAGCTATACTTAGACGGAAAGACTGATAGAGGATGTGAAGTAGGGTGGCACAGCTTTTTTTCCGGTACGGTGCAATGAATAGTGGGAAAACCATTGAGATTCTAAAGGTGGCCCATAACTACGAAGAAGAAGGTAAGCAGGTCATCATCATGACGAGTAGTGTTGATGACCGTGCGGGCCAGGGAGTAATTGCGAGCCGGATTGGATTAAAGCGGAAGGCGGAGATTATTTACCCGGAAACAAACGTCTTCGAATACGTGAAGGCGGCTCCCGGAAAAATTTCGTGCGTGTTGATTGATGAAGCTGAGTTTCTCCAGCAGCACCACATCATGGAACTGACGAAAATCGTTGATGAACTGGGAATTCCGGTCATGACGTTTGGGTTAAAAAACGACTTCCGCAACGAGCTCTTTGAGGGAACCAAGTATCTCCTTTTGTATGCCGACAAGATTGAAGAAATGAAGACGATTTGCTGGTTCTGCGAACGGAAGGCAACGATGAATCTTCGGGTTAATGAGGGCCACCCCGTTTACGACGGTGAACAAATTCAAATTGGGGGTAATGAAGCGTACTATCCCGTTTGTCGTGAACATTACTTCCACCCTGATAAGGAATTAATCCACCAGAACGCAAAGGAGGACCACGAGTAACATGGATAAGTTGTTTGACCGGTTACAAATGTTAGCGGACCGGTATGAAGAATTGGGCGGGTTGCTGTCAGATCCGGACGTTATTGCCGACACCAAGCGGTTTACGAAGCTGTCCAAGGAAATGGCCGACCTGAAGGAGACCGTTGAAAAGTATGACCGGTACAAGAAGGTTGTTCAGCAGATCAAGGATGACGAGGAAATGCTTGACGCGGGCATGGATGACGATGAAATGACGGCCATGGTTAAGGAAGAGCTGGCAACCTCTAAGGAAGAAAAGGAGCGGCTTGAAGATGAAATTAAGATCCTGCTGATCCCGAAGGACCCGAACGATGATAAAAACATCATCATGGAAATCCGGGGAGCTGCTGGTGGGGATGAAGCGAGCCTCTTTGCCGCCGATCTCTTCTCGATGTACAGCAAATACGCTGAGCGACAGGGCTGGAAGTTCCAGGTGATTGATAAGAACCAGACCGAAGTGGGGGGCTTCAAGGAAGTCGCAATTTTGATTAGTGGTAACCAGGTCTACTCGAAGTTAAAGTATGAAAGTGGGGCCCACCGGGTTCAGCGGGTGCCGGTCACCGAATCAGCTGGGCGGGTGCATACCTCGACGGCAACGGTGGTCGTTATGCCGGAAGAAGAAGACGTTGAGATTGAAATTGACCCGAAGGACATCCGGGTTGACGTATACCGGTCCTCCGGGGCTGGTGGACAGCACATTAACAAGACGTCGTCTGCCGTCCGGATGACCCACTTACCGACGGGAATTGTCGTTGCGATGCAGGATGAGCGTTCCCAGCAGCAAAACCGGGCGAAGGCCATGCAGATCCTAAAAGCGCGGGTGTACGACTACTACGCAACGAAGGAACAAAACGAGTACGACGAAAACCGGAAGTCCGCCGTGGGAACCGGGGACCGTTCAGAGCGGATTCGGACGTATAACTATCCCCAAAACCGGGTGACGGATCACCGGATTGGGTTGTCCCTAAACAAATTAGACCGGATTATGAACGGCGAGCTTGAGGAAATCATCGATGCCCTCGTTCTTTACGACCAAACCAAGGCGCTGGAAGAGCTCCAAAATGATTAGCCAGCCGACGTATTTTGAAGCCCAGCAGTGGGCTTTTTCTTATGTTAAAGCCCATAACGGTTACCGGGAAGATGCAACGTGGCTGTTACGTGCTCCCCATGAGTGGGATGAAACCGCATTGCTCGTACACCTGCGGGATTCTATGCCCCTTGCTGAGTGGCAGCAGTATCAAACCAACGTCCAGCGGATGTGTGCGGGGTGGCCGCCCCAGCAACTTGTCGGAAAGGCGCCATTTTTTGGGCGGTGGTTTGCCGTTACGGAAGATACGCTGATTCCCCGGGTGGAGACTGGCGACCTGGTTGAATGGCTTCTTGCGGATTACCCGGAAAATGAAGAAAAGCGGGTTGTTGACCTTGGAACGGGGAGTGGCAACATCGGAATTACGTTGAAGCTAGCCCACCCCAAATGGCAGGTAACGTTAACGGATATTTCACCGCAGGCTGCGCGGGTGGCAGAGACCAATGCCCACCGGTTAGGCGCAGCCGTTAACGTGGTGGTCGGCGACTTGATCGCCCCGTTAACCGGGCAGTTCGACGTGCTGGTGATGAACCCGCCGTACATTGCACCGAGCGAGCAAGCGCAGATGGACGCAAGTGTGCTGGAACACGAACCTGCTCAGGCCCTCTTTGCTCCGGGAAACGGGTTGGCAGTGTACCGGCGGTTAGCAGTAGAAGCGCCGCGGGTTTTACTCCCCCACGGGCGGATTTACCTTGAAATTGGTTGGCATCAGGGAGAAGCAGTCCGGCAACTTTTTGAAACCCAACTGCCGGCCGCACAGGTAACGGTGCGCCAGGATGAGGCGGGGCATGACCGCATGGTGCGGATGTGTTTATAGTAGAAATGAATATGGTGAAAGGAAGCAGTACTAATGATGATTACGCGGATTTATCAACCAGATGAATACGAAGCGGCGGCCAAGGAGATTCAACTCGGCGAGCTGATCGCCTTCCCAACGGAAACGGTCTACGGTCTTGGCGCGGACGCCACCAATGAACAGGCGGCTAAACGGGTGTACCTGGCAAAGGGGCGGCCATCTGACAACCCGTTAATCGTGACGGTGAGTTCGCAGGCGATGATGGAACGCTTTACCGGTCCGGTGGATGCGCGGGCACAGCGCTTGATTGATCATTTCTGGCCGGGTTCTTTGACACTGATTTTTAACGTCGCTCCGGGGAAGCTATCAAAGACGGTAACGGGAGGACTTACCACGGCGGCGTTCCGGTGTCCCGCAAACGAAACAACCCGCAAAATGATTGCGGCAGCAGACACGCCAATTGTTGGCCCGTCTGCCAATACTTCGGGAAAACCAAGCCCGACTACGGCCCAACATGTTTACCACGACATGAACGGCCGGATCGCGGGAATTATTGATGACGGCCCGACAAAGGTGGGGGTGGAATCAACCATCCTTGACTTAAGCAAGGACCAGCCAACGGTGCTTCGGCCCGGCGCGGTTACCCCGGAGGAAATTGAAAGTGTCCTTGGTGGTCCGGTCTTAGCTGATAACCACCATGTTGGTAAGACTGAAATTCCTAAGGCTCCGGGGATGAAGTATAAGCATTACGCTCCGGCTGCCCAGGTGCTGATTGTTGCTGCTGATCAGTGGCCGGAAGCATTGCGGTGGGCCGACCAGCAGAAGAAAACGGTTGGTATAATGGCCTCAGCTTCGATTGGGAAACAAACAACCCACCCGTTCTTTGACTTAGGAGCGGACGTGACGACGGCTAGCCACCGCCTTTTTGCGGGACTCCGGTATTTTGATAGTGACGAACCGGTTGATTACATCCTCGCCCCAGCATATCCGGAAGAGGGGTTAGGGATGGCGTACATGAACCGGTTGCGAAAAGCAGCGGGGAACCAATTTTTTAATGCCTAGTATGGTATGATTATGGTGATTAAACCGGTACCGTGATGCCGGGATAGGAGCGTGACAGCATGAAAAACTTTACGGTGGTTGACCACCCGTTGATTCAGCACAAACTGACGATTATCCGGGATAAGGATTGCAGCACTAACCAGTTTCGGCAGTGCGTGACCGAAATAGCCCGGTTGATGACGTACGAAGCGACCCGGGACTTTCCGTTGGAGGACGTTTCGGTAACAACGCCAATGGGAACGGCAACGGAAAAGAAGCTTGGTGGCAAGAAACCGGTTGTTGTTCCGATTTTGCGGGCTGGAATGGGAATGCTGGATGGCGTGTTAGACATGCTTCCGTCTGCCCGGGTCGGATTTATCGGAATGCAGCGGGATGAGGAAACCCTGATTCCTGAAGAGTACTATGCTAAGTTTCCCAAAAAGCTTGGTGACCGGCAGGTAATTATTATTGATCCAATGCTGGCTACGGGAGGTTCCGCAATGATGGCGGTTGAAGCACTTAAGAAACGGGGCGCTAAGCGGATCAAGTTCTTAAGCCTCGTGGCGGCGCCTGAAGGGGTTAATAAGCTGATGGCTGCCCATCCTGACATTGAATTGTACACGGCGGCGCTTGACGACCACCTTAACGAAATTGGGTACATTGTCCCGGGGCTGGGCGATGCGGGCGACCGGTTGTACGGAACGGTTGATGTGAACTAAAGTAATAATTTCCGGATTTGGACGGGGAACCGGCTAAGTCCGGAATTTTTAATATGCGGTTTATTGTTCGCGGTTCTGGGAATAACGTCGCCTCATCAGGAGAGTAACGGGGGAGAATCGTTCGGTAGTGGCCTAAGAAATTTACAAATTAACTTTGTGAAGTTGGGGGGTAAGTGGTATGATTTTACATGTATTCACGGGCTTTTTGCCCCTGAATTCTCTTATGGTTCGACCTTATTGTTTAACCGTATGATCTTATTTGAAAAGAGGTGAGACTTGTGGATGAATCGTTTCAAATTGTGAAACTTTTTGGGATTCCCTTCAACGTAAGTAACATCATCTCTGGGACCCTGGTGGCGCTTGTTTTCCTTGCCCTTGTTTTCTGGTTCTCCCGTGACTTGAAGCTCAAGCCAACGGGCCGGCAAAACATGCTGGAATGGCTGATTGATTTCACGAACGGAATCATCAAGGGAGTTCTTCCCGATGAGGAGGGTAAAAAGTACCGGTTATTCGCCTTTGTACTTTTCGCATTCATCTTCATTGCTAACCAGGCAGGGTTGATTTTCCAATTTGATATTGCAAAGCACGGACAGGACTTCAACTTCTTCCGGAGTCCAACGGCATCAGCAACAACGACGCTGACGTTAGCGCTGATGGTGCTGGTTCTGTCCCATGCTGCAGGGGTACAGAAATTTGGCTTTAAGGGTTACGTTAAGAATACGTACTTAAAGCCGTTCTTTTTCCTATTCCCGATTAACCTGCTGGAACAGTTTACCAATTTCATGACGTTAGCGCTTCGTCTGTTCGGTAATATTTACGCCGGTGAAGTGCTGTTGGAAGTTATTGGTGGCCTGGTTAAGGCGGGACCGGTTGGTTTTGTTTCATCGATTCCACTTGAAATGATTTGGCAAGCATTCTCGGTCTTTATTGGAGCGATCCAGGCATATGTCTTTGTCACACTGACAATGGTATATATTTCGCAAAAGGTCGAAGAGGAATAGTGAGGTTGAGAAGCAACTTCATGATAGTTACATTAAGGAGGAATTTTTATTATGGCTTCTAGTATTATTACAGGTTTAGCTTTACTTGGTGCAGGGCTCGCCGCAGGGTTAGCTTCTGTTGGTACTGGTGTTGGTAACGGGCTCGTTATTTCAAAGATGCTCGAAGGAATGTCACGGCAGCCAGAATTAACTGGTCAGTTACGGACAAACATGTTCATTGGTGTTGGGCTGATCGAAGCTGTGCCGATTATCTCAATCGTTATTGCCTTCATGTTACTCGCTAAGTAGTTCCTTATATCAACTGCGTAAATATAGTAATAAGGAGGTGCTAAGCGATGAATTCGATGCTTTTAAGCGCAACGTCTGGTGTTCAGTGGGGCGATTTCCTTTACTACCTGATTCTCTTCATCATTATGGCGCTGGTCGTTAAGCACTTTGCTTGGGGACCGGTAACCAAGATGATGGACAAGCGGGCCGAGAAGATTGCCAATGACATTGACTCTGCGGAAAAGTCCCGGCAGGAAGCTGAAAAGCTTGCTGCCCAGCGTGAAGAGGCGCTGAAGAATTCACACGTTGAGGCTGCCCAGATTGTTGACCGGGCTAAGAAGAACGGTGAGCAACAGAAGGCTGACATCGTTGATGCCGCCCACAAAGAAGTCGCAACGCTGAAGGCAAACGCAAAGAAGGACATTGAGCAGGAACGGCAGGAAGCCATCGATGGTGTGCGGAACGACGTTGCTGAATTGTCCATTGAAATTGCTTCAAAGGTTATCAAAAAGGAACTTTCTGCTGATGACCAGAAGGCCTTAGTTGACTCGTACATCGAAGGGTTGGGGAAGCAAAATGTCACAAAGTAACGCAACGATCGCCCGGCGCTATGGGAAGGCGCTGTTTGAACTAGCACAGGAAAAGCAGGTGCTTGAAGACGTGCAGGCCGAATTAACGGCGCTTAACCAGGCGTTTAACGAAGAATCACAATTTATGTTGTTCATGACCAGTCCGCAGATTACTGAGGATGCTAAGCAGGCCATGTTAACAACGATAACTGCCAACCTGTCACCGGTAACGAAGAACCTGGTAACCATGCTGTATGATTATCGGCGCTTGGTCAACTTTGGCGGGATTGTCAGTGAATTTAACAGATTAAATGATGAGTACCACAAGACGGTCCGGGCAACCGTAACGACCGCCATTGAATTGGATGATGAGCAGAAGGACAAGCTTGCCTCTTCATTTGCTAATGTTGTGGGTGCAAATAAGGTTGTGGTCGACACGGTTGTCGACGAATCAATCATTGGTGGGGTAATTCTCCATTCAAATAGCTACATCTATGACGGTTCAATCAAGTCCAAGATTGAGCACATCAAGCGTCTGTTATTAAAATGATTTAAAGAGGTGAGACTTTTATGAGCATTAAAGCTGAGGAAATCAGTGCTCTGATCAAACAGCAATTAGCAAATTACCAAGATGAGCTTACTGTTGAAGAAGTCGGTACCGTAACGTACGTTGGGGACGGAATTGCCCGGGCAAACGGGTTAGATAACGCCTTATCTGGTGAACTGTTAGAGTTTGCGGACGGTACCTACGGAATGGCACAGAACCTGGAACAGTCCGATGTCGGGATTGTTATCCTGGGAGACTACAAGGGAATCCGGGAAGGCGATACCGTTAAGCGGACTGGCCGGATTATGGAAGTGCCAGTTGGTGAAGAATTAATCGGCCGGGTTGTTAACCCCCTTGGGCAGCCGGTTGATGGTTTAGGGGAAATCAAGACGACTAAGACACGCCCAGTTGAGCACAAGGCTCCTGGTGTTATGGAGCGGCAGTCTGTTTTTGAACCCCTGCAAACCGGGTTAAAGGCCATTGACTCCCTGGTTCCGATTGGTCGGGGTCAGCGTGAATTAGTCATTGGTGACCGGAAGACCGGGAAGACGTCCGTTGCCATTGATACAATCATTAACCAGAAGAACCAGGATATGATTTGTATCTACGTTGCCATCGGGCAGAAGGACTCAACGGTCCGGGCCCAGGTTGAGACGCTGCGGAAGTTTGGCGCAATGGATTACACCATCGTCGTTACTGCCGGACCGTCATCACCGGCGCCGATGTTGTGGTTAGCCCCGTATGCCGGGGCGGCAATGGGTGAAGAGTTCATGTTTAACGGCAAGCATGTTTTGATCGTGTACGATGACCTTTCAAAGCAGGCCGATGCTTACCGTGAACTGTCACTTATTTTGCGGCGGCCACCTGGTCGTGAAGCATACCCAGGGGATGTTTTCTACCTGCACTCCCGGTTGCTTGAACGGGCAGCTAAGTTAAGCGATGATCTAGGTGGTGGTTCAATGACGGCCCTCCCATTCATTGAAACGAAGGCCGGGGACGTTTCCGCCTACATTCCAACGAACGTGATCTCAATCACTGACGGGCAGATCTTTCTTGACAGTGATAACTTCTACTCAGGAATTCGGCCAGCGATTGATGCCGGAACGTCCGTTTCCCGTGTTGGGGGAGCTGCTCAGATCAAGGCCATGAAGAAGGTTGCCGGAACGCTTCGGTTGGACCTTGCTTCATTCCATGAACTGGAGTCATTCGCTCAGTTCGGTTCAGACTTGGATGCCGCAACGCAGGCTAAGTTGAACCGTGGGCAGCGGACGGTTGAAGTCCTGAAGCAACCGCTCCACAAGCCGCTTCCTGTTGAGAAGCAGGTGCTGATTCTGTACGCCCTGACACATGGGTTCTTAGACAGCATTGCGGTTGCCGATATTTTACGGTACCAGGATGAAATGTTTGCCTTCTTTGACAGCAACCACAAGGATCTGTTGGACGTCATCGCTAAGACGGGTGACCTGCCAGATACTGATAAGCTTGACGCTGCAATCAAGGAATTTGCGGAAACATTTCAGCCAAGTGACAAGAGCAGCAAATAAGAAGGGGTGGTGACATAAATGGCTGGTTCACTGCAAGCAGTTAAGCGCAAGATTGCTTCAACCAAAAAGACGAAGCAGATTACCAGTGCAATGCAGATGGTTTCAACGTCCAAGTTGAACCAGATTCAACACCACACAACGAGTTACCGTGAATATGCCGATAAGGTGCGGAGCGTAATTACGCACCTTGCCAAGTCCCACTTACTTGATGCTGCTGCGGCTGGTTCTGAGGATGCCCCGGCTGAAAAGAAGGGCGGTCTCGGAATGTTAACGCAGCGGCCGGTCCACAAGACGGGGATTATGGTAATCACCTCGGACCGGGGACTGGTTGGAAGTTATAACAGCAATATCATTAAGCAGACGATGGAAATTATCCAGAGGGGGAATCACACTAAGGATGATGTTGTGATTCTTGCAATTGGTGGCACCGGGGCGGACTTCTTTAAGAAGCGCGGGTTCACCATTGGATACGAGTACCGGGGTGTTAGCGACGTGCCAACGTTCCGGGAAGTGCGGCCAATCGTGCGGGAAATTATTCAGCGGTATGACGAGGCTGAGTACGACGAACTGTACGTTTGCTACAGTCACTTTGTCAATACGTTGACGTCCGTTTTCCGGGCAGAAAAGATGCTCCCGATTTCAGCAGAAAATCTGGGACACGATGATCTCACGGATAAGGAAACAACGGACGAGGATACGATTAGTAGTCTGTACGAAACCGAACCGTCGGAGGAGGCAATCCTCGAGGCCGTTCTTCCGCAGTATGCGGAAAGCCTGGTTTACGGTTCGATTCTTGATGCGAAGACTTCCGAGCACGCCTCAAGTTCAACCGCAATGCGGTCGGCTTCGGATAACGCGAATGACATTATTGCCAACCTGGAATTACAGTACAACCGGGCCCGGCAAAGTGCCATCACGACGGAAATCACGGAAATTACGGGTGCACAAGCTGCCTTAGAATAAGAAAACAGGAGGAATAACGAATGAGTACTGGAACAGTCGTTCAGGTTATCGGTCCTGTTGTTGATGTTCAGTTTCCATTAAACGAAGCATTACCGGAAATTGACAACGCCTTAAAGGTTAAGCGTGAAGACGGTAGCGAATTAGTTATCGAAGTTGCCCTTGAGTTGGGTGACGGAATCATGCGGACAATCGCCATGGATGGAACGGACGGTTTGAAGCGTGGCGCGCAGGTTGTTGATACGGGAGCTTCAATTAGCGTTCCTGTCGGAAAGGAAACGCTTGGACGGGTGTTTAACGTCCTTGGGGAAACCATTGATAACGGTCCAGAGTTTGGTGAAGATGCACAGCGGAACCCAATCCACCGGAATGCACCTGATTATGATCAATTAAGTACGGGAACCGAAATTCTTGAAACGGGGATTAAGGTGATTGACCTCTTAGCACCATACGTTAAGGGGGGCAAGATTGGTCTGTTCGGTGGTGCCGGTGTTGGTAAAACCGTGCTGATTCAGGAATTAATCCACAACATTGCCCAGGAACACGATGGGATTTCCGTATTTACTGGTGTTGGTGAACGGACCCGTGAAGGGAACGACCTGTACTACGAAATGAAGGAATCTGGTGTTCTTGAGAAGACGGCCATGGTCTTCGGGCAGATGAACGAACCACCTGGAGCCCGGATGCGGGTTGCCTTGACCGGATTAACGATCGCTGAGTACTTCCGGGACGTTGAAGGTCAGGATGTGCTGCTGTTCATCGATAACATTTTCCGGTTCACGCAGGCCGGGTCAGAAGTATCAGCCCTGCTTGGCCGGATCCCATCAGCCGTTGGATACCAGCCGACGCTGGCAACTGAAATGGGACAGCTGCAGGAACGGATTACTTCTACGAAGAAGGGGTCAGTTACGTCAATCCAGGCCGTTTACGTGCCTGCCGATGACTATACCGACCCGGCCCCAGCCACGACGTTCGCCCACCTGGACGCAACGACGAACCTGGAGCGGTCGTTAACGCAGATCGGGATTTACCCGGCTGTGGACCCGTTGGCTTCAACTTCAAGTGCCCTTGCACCTGAAATTGTTGGTGAGGAACACTACCGGGTTGCTACGGAAGTTCAGCACATTCTTCAACGGTACCGTGAGCTGCAGGATATCATCTCAATCCTTGGGATGGATGAATTATCCGATGAAGAAAAGGTTATTGTTAACCGGGCCCGGCGGATTCAGTTCTTCCTATCACAGAACTTCCACGTGGCTGAACAGTTTACGGGGGTTCCGGGGTCCTACGTTCCGGTTGAAGAAACCGTTAAGGGCTTTGATGAAATCCTGAAGGGGAAGTACGATGACCTTCCGGAAGATGCGTTCTTATCAGTTGGTCGGATTGAGGAAGTTGTTGAAAAAGCAAAAAAGATGACTAACAATTAAGGAGGGAACGTCTAATGGCTGAACCTGTTTTAACTGTTAACGTCGTAACACCGGACGGAACGGTCTACAACGACCAGTCCGCACTGGTGATTTGCAAAACAACTGGTGGTGAAGTCGGAATCATGCCGAACCATATTCCGCTCCTTGCTTCGCTTGCAATTGATGAAATTCGGGTGAAGAAGGGGGAGGATCAGTTCGACGAAATTGCCGTAAGTGGTGGTTTCTGTGAATTTTCTGACAACACCCTAACCGTCCTGGCGTCAGCTGCGGAACGGAAAGAGGATATTGATGTTTCGCGGGCTGAACAAGCCAAGAAGCGTGCCGAAGAGGCAATCGCTGCCGCCAAGCAGAAGCACGATGATGCGGCAATGCGGCGGGCGGAGGTTTCTCTCCGGCGGGCAATCAACCGGTTGAACATCAAGAAAAATTAGTAATGAAAGGGGTCTGATCCGTGATCAGGCCCCTTTTTGTGTCCTTTTAGGTCTCACAGCAGGGCCTTAGTGGAAGGAGTGTTTTGTGCCGGCAGGGGATGAGTTATGCCAGATGAAATAGCATTAAATATTTAGTTGACAAAAATGCGGGGGGGGGGGGGGAAGG